>Ga0302320_10004440_pt1 | contig 31864 bp, 27 predicted proteins | sample Bog_T0_3_FD_202130 | JGI IMG/M metagenome (GOLD analysis project Ga0302320, IMG submission 202130) | Peat permafrost microbial communities from Stordalen Mire near Abisko, Sweden - Bog_T0_3 | ecosystem: Environmental > Terrestrial > Soil > Wetlands > Peat | place: Sweden: Abisko, Stordalen Mire... | reverse complement strand
GGGTGGTTGTGAACAGGGGTGGCGCGCCGAGCGCCGGGGTGGTGGTGAAGGGAGGAACCAGGGCTGCTGGTGAACGGGAGCCCACCCCCTACTTCGGCGAATATCCGCCCGACTTCTTTGATTTTATTGTGATCGATGAATGCCATCGCGGCGGCGCCAACGACGAAAGCAACTGGCGCGCCATCCTGGATTATTTTTACCCCGCCGTACAACTGGGGCTCACAGCAACGCCCAAGCGCGACGAAAACGTTGACACCTACAGGTATTTTGGCGAGGCCGTCTACATCTACTCGCTCAAGGACGGCATTAATGACGGGTATCTGACGCCCTTCAAGGTGAAGCAGATTGCCACCACGCTGGATGAGTACGTCTACACTCCCGACGACAAGCTGATTGAAGGCGAAATCGAAATAGGCAAGCGCTACGTCGAGACGGACTTCAACAAGATCATCGTGATCATGGAGCGCGAGGCGCACCGCGTGAAGCTTTTCATGGACCAGATCAACCAGAACGAAAAGACGCTGGTCTTTTGCGCCACGCAGGACCACGCGCTGGCCGTGCGCGATTTGATCAACCAGATGTAGTCGAGCATGGACCCCAACTATTGCCAGCGTGTCACCGCCAATGACGGAGCGTTGGGCGAGCAGCACCTGCGCGACTTTCAGGACAACGAGAAGACCATTCCCACCATCCTCACCACGTCGCAGAAACTTTCCACCGGGCGGAGAAGAGCGACCTGTTCGATGTGCTGGCGCATGTGGCCTACGCCCTGCCCACCCTCACGCGGGAGGAGAGAGCCACCACGGCGAAAGCCCAAATCACCACGCACTTCAACAGCAAACAACAACTCTTCCTGGATTTCGTGCTCTCCCAATACGTAAAGGTGGGCGTCGAGGAGCTTGACCGCGAAAAGCTGGCGCCGCTGCTGAGACTTAAATACAACAACGCCATCGCCGACGCCGTGGCCGACCTGGGCCGCCCGGAAGAGATTGGACAAGTCTTCGCCGGATTCCAGAAATATCTCTACCAGCCGGGGGCGATGCTTAGTAATCAAGCGTCGGGTTAGGGGAAAACGAAGTTCGGCGTTCGGAGTTCGGAGTCGGAAAGGCAGGGGTTGGGGGGCGGAAGAGCAGGGGTTAGGGACTAGGTTCTGGGGGCTGGGGAAAACAAAGTCCGGAGTTCGGAGTCGGAAATACGGCCTGCCCAATTCCCAACTCCCAACACCCATGAAAGACAGTGCCTAGTGGTTAGTGCCTGGTGCCAACTGCCTGAGTGCTGGGGGCGGAATTACGAATTAAGAATTAGGAATTAAGAATTAGGAATTGAGAAGTGGAACGAACGCTTCGAGGCGGAATTCATCATTCTTAATTCCTAATTCTTAATTGTCCCCGTGCCCCTATCCTGACACCTGGCACCTAACACCTTTTTCCGTCTCCCGAGTCCCGAGTCCTTGAAATTCGCGTGACAATTTGACTTGCGCAAAACGCGTTTTTTGCGCCCGGCGACCCGTCAGTCACCACCCTCGGATAGCTCTCTTCGCGCTATTTCAAAAAAAGGGCCCCCTAAATGCCTATATTTTCACGGCAAAAAAAACCGCTGAAAAAAATCGCTGCGGACCAAAATCCTGTTTGAGGATTTTGCCTTTTGTATTGGTTTATCCACAATGCCCCGTCAGGGTTGTGCCGGCAGGTGAGTCGCGCTACAATAATTGAAATGGGCGATTTGATCCAAATTGGTTTGCCGCAGTCGGCAGTGCGCCGTCCCGATTGGCTGAAGGTGCGGATGCCGGCGGGCGAGAATTACTTTGACCTGAAGCGGCTGATGCGCGGCAAAGGCCTGCACACGGTTTGCGAAAGCGCCCACTGCCCGAACATCGGTGAGTGCTGGCAGCACCGAACCGCCACGTTCATGATCCTGGGCGAGCTCTGCACGCGCCGCTGCGGATTCTGCGCCGTTCCCAAGGGCAAGCCCGCGGGAGAGGTTGACCGCGACGAACCCGTTCGCGTGGCTGAAGCCGCTGCCGACATGGGTTTGAAGTACGTGGTGGTGACGTCCGTTGACCGCGACGATCTGCCCGACGGCGGCTCCTCCATTTTTGCCGATACCATTGAAGCCCTGCGCGAGCGCATTCCCACCTGCCAGGTGGAAGTGCTGATTCCGGACTTCCGCGGTTCCGACGAAGCGCTGGAGACCGTTCTGCGCGCGCGTCCTGACATTCTGAATCACAACATTGAAACCGTTCCCCGCCTTTATCCCGTGGCACGTCGCGGGTCGCGGTATGAGCGGTCATTGCGGCTGCTGCAGCACTCGCGCGAAGTCGCCCCGACGATTCCCACCAAGTCCGGATTGATGGTGGGCCTGGGCGAGACCTTTGATGAAACCTGCGGAACGCTGAAAGACTTGGCCGACATTGGCGTGGGAATCGTCACCATCGGCCAATATCTGCGCCCCTCGGGTGAGCAGTTGCCCGTCGCGCGCTTCTACACTCCCGAAGAATTTGCCTCCCTCAAAGAGTACGGCGAAAAAGCGGGAATCCGCCACGTTGAATCCGGCCCGCTGGTCCGCAGTTCCTACCACGCCCACGAACAGACAGCGAAATTTAATCAGTGAAAAGCTGTCAGTCGTCAGTTGTCAGTCGTCAGATGTCATCCGCCTTTGTTCAGTTACCTTTGACCTTTAGGTTTGCACACCCCTCAGGCCGGTCTACGTGCAACTGACAACTGACCACGGACAATGGACAGCTTTTAGTCGAATCGATTGCTTTATTGAAACTTCTGATCAGGATGGAGCCTCTGCAGGGCTTCGGTGGCGGCTTTGTGGACGGCTTTATTGACGTCGGAGTTCTTCCCCGCGGTGGATTGATAGACCTCGCGGTAGAGCTCCTCGCCGTGCTTGGCGTTTCCCATGCGGAAGTTCACACTGCCAATCAGCATGGGCCAGAGCGGATTGTGGGGAAACTCCTCTTGCAGTTCGGTAAATAGGCGGATGGATTTGTCGTATTGTTTTTCGCTGTTGCGGGAATAATCCTTGCCGAGATAAAACTTAGCCTCAGCACTGGCCAATTCACCCTTATCCGCGCAGATCTGCAGTTGGTTCAGTCCTTCCGTGCGGCTTCCTCCCGGGAGGCCAATGAACACGCTCAGGATTTTGACAATGGACGAGAGCGTATCGACAAAGTAGTTGTAAATGCCAAGGCCCAAATATGCGTCCGCAAGCGTGGGATCAAGCTGAAGCGCGTCGAGAAGCAGTCCGCGCATCTTCTTGCCGGCGCGGGCGGTGGGCAGGTCGCGGTCATGCAGCCCATCCAGGCGCGCACGCAGGGCGTAGGCGAATCCCTCATAGAGAAGGCTGTAGGCAAGGTCCTCACGGTTGTGAACGAGGACCTCTGCCTTATGAATCGCCACCCGGTCAAGGTCTTCAAAGTGCGAGTCATAGGGCGTGGCATCCATGTTAGCCACATCGAACACGTCCGGATCGATCAGGTTGGCCGAGGTGTAGTAAATCCTCCACCACGTGGTGTTGGCTTCCAGGATATAGCCCAGGGGTGAGTCCGGGTCCTTCTGCTCAATCTGCTGGGCAACCGCCACGGCGCCGTCAAGATCGCCATCCATCATCATGGTGACGCCGCGTCCGGCGTAATGGCGGTCTTCATCACCGTTGGGACGGTTGGGCCCGGCCAGCGCCGGACGAACCATCAAAAAGGCCGCCGACAGTAGTGAAGCCGCAAGCAGAAGTGTTTTTTTCATCACTCCGGATTTTCGCATGGATTTACCAGCCGGGAAGCGAATCATTTTACACAGCGCTGCGGCCGGGTGCAAATAAACCTGGTTGGCTTGAAGCCTCAACTCCTACGCCGAACATAATAACGATGGTGCGGTAGGCGGGAGGCACTGAGCGCAGAGATTGCCGTTCGAACAGCACCAATGATTGTGTGACCCGGTGGATGTCACGGCAATTCCAATAGGGAAGTGGCCGCCAATTCTTGATTAGAGCAGAAGCCTTTGGTGGTTTGTTAGACGGCGTGTGGTTTTAGGTCGTCTGGATGAATAGGTGTAAGCCCTGCAAAACGCTGAAAGTCCCTTGGATTTAGAGTCAGGAGGTGGGAGATGTTATTTGCGTTCATCACTGCGGCAAGGCGGGCATCATGAACTTGGACGCCGGAGACGCCGCAATCCCTAACGATTCGACGCCAACAAATGTAAGTGGCCTCAGTCTCAGGCAGAAATGAAAATTGCTGCTCGATGAGTCGGATGCGCCTCTCTGTCTCGTCAAGGGAGAGGCCTAAACCATTTCGTTCTCGAGGGCGCGTGCACACGTTCCAAAACTCTGCCGCGTTTTGAAGAGTGTAGTAAAGAGTCGCTTCTTCCCCGACAAGACGCCCGACGACCGCCACCACAACTTCATCGTAAGGTCCACCGGGCAGGGAGAGGCGGAGCAGGATGTTCGTATCCAGCAGATAGGCCGATGCCGTCATCAATCATGGTCCTGGTAGATTGCCTCGCGCCGAAAGGTCTCGCTCGCAAGGCTGGGGTCCGGTTCGCTGCCTAGGCGAAATTCCTGGAGCCAGGCTTGAAAATTAGTTGAGGTGAGACCTTGCGTCGAGTGGGCCCCTTGGCGTTGGGCCATCTCTGTCAGCGCCTCCTCAATAATCTGCGCCGGCTCACGGCCCGGTGAACGGGCCAGTTGCTGGCGGAGGGCCTCTTCGGCTTGAGGTGTAAGGGTTATCTGCATGCAGACCAGTATATCTTAGGGCACCCACCCCATGAAAGAGCAATGCAGGCCCCCCCTGACCATGTTGGATGGTGCCCTCTGCGTAAAATTCAGTTCACCCATCATTGCCGAATCCGCCTTCGCGCATGTATATCGCATTACGAAAAGCATAAGATCCCAAACTGCCCTCCGATTTAACCTTGACACAAATCCTCGCGGGCTGCTAACTACCATACCCGGTCATATTTGATTCGATCCCGGCGATGCTTCATTTCGCGCGGCATTATTTCCGAGGAGAGAGGGTGGATTCATGAACAGGCGGACCTTTAATGAGCTGGTGGGTTTGGGTGTGCTGGGCAGTGTGGCGCGGCCGCACGAGGGCAACGCGGTGCAGGGTGCGGCGGCGGAGGCAAAGGCTCCCGCGGGCCGCCCGCGCTGGCCCGATCAGGTTTACCGCCGCAGCCTGGTGGACATGCACATTCCTGACTGGGACCCGGCGCTGCTTTCCAAATTTGACGCCAACGACATTGTCAAGACCATTGCCGACGCGGGATTCCAATCTGTGATGCCCTACGGCAACTCGTGTACGGGTCTCACCTATTGGCGCAGTAAGATCGGGCAGATGAACCGCAACATGAAGGGCCGTGACTTCTTTGGTGAGTATGTGCAGGCCGCGAAGAATAACGGCCTCTACTCCGTCGCCTACTACTGCCTGATCTATGACAATTGGGCTTATGAATACCATCCAGACTGGCGCTTGATGCCGGACGATGACAGCATCCCCTCCCACCCGCAGCGCTACGGCTTTGCCTGCCTCAATTCGCCTTACCGGGAGCACACCCTGGCCTGCCTGCGTGAACTGGTGGGCAACTATGATTTTGAGGGCATCTTTATTGACATGCCGTTGTGGCCCGACGTCTGCTATTGCCCGCATTGCACGGAGCGCTTCCGCCGCGAAGATGGCGCCGAACCGCCCCGCATCGTCAATTGGGACGACCCCACGTGGCGAAAGTTCCAGGCCGCACGCCAGCGCTGGATGCTGGACTTTGGGACAACGGTTTATCACACCATCAAGGAGACGCGGCCCATCAGCGCCACGCTGAACTACGCCGGGGCGCTGCACAACTGGAGGTTTGCTTCGCCCCTGGAACTGCGCGACGCGATGGATTATGTGTGCGGAGATTTTTACGGCGGCGCCGCCCAGCACTCCCTGGTGTGCAAGACCTACCACGGGTTGACGCGCCATCGGCCGCTGGAATTCATGACCTCGCGCACCCGCGATTTGCGCGATCACGTCACCACCAAGCCGTTCGACGAGATTCGAAAGGAATCCGCCGTGGCGCCGCTGCATTCGGCCGCCTTTATGATGATCGATGCCATAAACGTGGATGGCACCCTCAATCACGACCTCTACAAATTCCTCTCCGGCCTGAATGCGGAGCGCGCGCCGCTTGAACCCTACCTGGGCGGCGACCTGATGGCCGACATTGCCATCTATTTCGACAAGGAGTCAGTGTATAACCCGCTGGAGCAGAACCTTCGCGTGGGGCAGATTCGCAACCTGGAGGATTGCCCCCATCGCGACGCCGTCATCGGCCTGGCGCGAATCCTGCGCGAGGCGCACATTCCCTTCGGCGTGGTTACCAACGCCAATCTTGAGCAGTTGAAGAACTATCGCGCCGTGCTGCTTCCCAACCTGCTGGAAATTACCGCAGCGCAGGCTGACCAGTTCCGCAAGTTTGTGGAAGCGGGCGGAGCGCTTTACGCCAGCGGACCATCATCGCTCGACCGGTTTGATAAGAACGGGCCGCGCTTTCTGCTGGAGGACGTCTTCGGTGTGCGCTATACCGGAACCGTGGGCGGGAAGCTTCAGCAATCCACGGGCGGCGCGGGCGGCACCTTTGCCGGTGAAGCAACGCCGGAAGCATGGCGGACCTCCTGGACCTACCTTTCGCCCACAGATGAAGCGGTGCAAAAGCTCCTGTGGCCGCAAAAAGAACTGAGCTTCCCCGGACCCATGCTGAAGGCCACGGTCCTGGCGGGCGCAGAAGTGCTGGCCACCATCACCCTGCCCTTTGCCCCACCCGCACAGGGGCGGCCCATCGGCAGCCGCTTTGGCGCGATTCACAGCAATCCGCCGGCGCTGACTCCGGGAACCGACCCGGGCCTGGTGTGGAATACCTTTGGAAAAGGCAAGGCGATCTGGGCAGCCGCTCCGATTGAAAGCAGCACCGAAGGTGTGAACGCCCGGCTGGTGGCGGCACTGCTGAAACGCCTTCTGCCTGGGCCCTACTGCTTTGAAGCAGACACCCATCCCACCGTGGAGATGACGCTGTTCCACCAGGAAGATAAGAAGCGATTGCTGGCGGGCCTGCTGACGATGCAGCAGAATTTGCCGCCCTTCCCCGCCACCGCAACCGTGCGGGTGCAAGTACCCAGCGGCAGGAAAATTACGGCCGTCACGCATCTGCCGGAGCGCACGCCGCTGAAGTTCAAAACGGTCGGCGCTTATGCGCAGTTTGATCTGGAGCCGTTTACGGCTCTCACCATGGCCCTTGTTGAATATGAGTAGGTAATAAGTCGAGCCCGGCGGAGTTCCTTACTCAGTTGCCTCTCCGTCGGGCGCCACCACAGTGGGAGGGGCTTGGATTAACAGTTGCCGGTATACAATTCGCAAAGTTGCGAGTATCGGAACCGAAAGAAAGCTCCCCGCCACACCAGCGATTGAGCCCCCCGCCAGAACCCCAAAGATCACCAACAGAGGATGGAGCTTCATGCCCGCGCTGAGCAACTGCGGGGACACAACATAATCCTGAAATAAGCGGAAGGCAACGAGAAACAGGAAGACCGCAAGCAGGTGGTGTGAACTGCTCAGGCCCACCACGAGCAAGATGATGGAGTTTTCGGCCAGGGGACCCACCATGGGAATGAATTCGAGAGGAAAGGCGAACGCTGCCAACAAAATCCCATAGGGAATGCCCAGCAGGGAAAAGAAGATTCCATAGGTGATTGCGGCCACCGCGCCCAACAACACCAAGGCTCGCATGTACTGGGCCAGCAGGATGTGCAGATCGGTGGCAATTCTCTCCACCGTATCGCGGCGCGCTCCCTTGGAAAAAAAGCCGAGGATGCTATCCCGCATCTCACGCCCATCCTTCAGGAAGAAAAAGCTGAGAATCGGAACGAGGATGGCAAAGATAAGATTGCCAGCGCGGGCAATGACTCCCAGTGCGGCATTGGAAAGAAACGCCAGGATATCCCGCGAATGGATGGCCACCTGTTTCTGCACCGTGGAGACGACCGTGATATTCATCCGCTCAACGGGGGCTGACGGGTCGGGCGCCGCAGGGGGCTGGAACCTCGCCAGCAGCTCGGGAAGCCTTGCCGCCAGGGCATTAGCCTGTTGGACCACGCGCGAGCCCACAGCAATCCCCACAACAATCAGAAAGCCGACCAACGCGAGGTAGACAATGGTGAGCGCTAGAACTTTGGACCGCCCGGGCAGATGCCGGTCAAGGAAGTTCACCAGCGGCCAGAGCAGGTAGGCGAACAGAAGAGCCACAATAAAGATAAACAGCGTCTCGCGGAGGAGATAGAGGATTCCCACCAGCAGGAGAACGCAAACTGCTGTCCACGTATAACGCGCGGCATTTCGATCAATTCCCAGCAAAGTTCTGCTCCTTCGGGTCCGAAGCGCAATCTTCATGGTGAGACTGCATGGAGATAAGTTACCGAATCACGTCACGCGTAGCTACCAAAATCGCACGGGGGCGATTTCGGGCCTCAAAACAGAGGGAGCGGATTTCAGCCTGTGCTTATTTCCGGCGGGATCCTCGGCCCATCAATCATCGTGCACTCGCATCGGGCGAAGAAGAATCGAGCTTTCCCACCACAAGACCGTAGGCAAGGATGCCCGCCAGCAGGATTCCTGCCGCGAGCGTGAAACCGGAAAGGTAGGAGCCGGTGCGGGCAATCAGGAATCCGGTGGCAACGGGCGCCAGCACGCCGCCGATGTTTCCGGCAAAGTTTTCAAAGCCGGTCCAGATGCCCACCTCATGGTGCGGAGCACAGGTTTGAAGGATGGCAAACATGTTGCCGTTGGCGAATCCTACAAAAGCGCCTCCAACGAGGAATACCAGAGCGCCCTGGGGGCTGCGGGCGAGGGCGGCGGGAATCAGCATCAGTCCGCAAAGGAACGCGGTGCCCAGCATGGTTTTGCGCGTGCGTGTTTCATTCCAGCCGCGGCGAATCAAGGCGTCAGCGATCCATCCACCCAAAGGCTGGCTGACGCCGAAAACCAGATATGGCAGCGCCGCGTAAAAGCCGGCGCGCACCAGGGACAAGTGGCGCACGGTGACGAGATAATCGGGAATCCAGGTAACAAACAGGTACCAATAGTAATCGTAGCAAAAGAATCCCAGGCAGATTCCAAGCAGGTTGCGGTTGAAATGGATGACTCGACGAGGTGAGGGTGAGCCATCCACGCGGGCGCCCGGCGCCCCTTGCAGATACCGGGGGGTGGCGAGAAGCCAGGGAATGACCCAAAGGACCGACGTGAACCCAACCAGCATGAACATGTTGCGCCAGCCGCAGAACGTAATCAGGGCGGCAATCAGTGGCGCTCCCACCGCGAGGCCCATGCGCGTGCCGCTATCGAAGAGTCCGGAAGGAAGTCCGCGGTCAGCGGAAGGGAAGAGCAAGCTTACGACTTTTGTTCCGCCGGGAAGATAGATTGACTCACCCACGCCCAGCACGATCCGCAGCAGAATCAGGACCAGCAGGCTGCCAGCGAACCCGGTGAATCCACAGGCAAGCGACCAGACGGCAAAGAGCCCGGCGTAAAGCCAACGCAGATTCCAGCGGTCCGCGCACCAGCCGATGGGAATTTGCATCAGGGCGTAGGACCAGAAGAATGCGGAAAGCACCAATCCCTTGATCTCCGGTCCAAGATGCAGATCGATGGAGATCAGCGGCAATGCGATGGAGATGGTGGCACGGTCGAGATAGTTGATGAACGAGGCAACAAAGAGCAGGCCCACCAGAATCCATCGCCGGGAATTCGAAATCGGCAAAATGCCGGCGCCCGACGCGCGCTCAACCGACGGATCATGGCCTGGTTTGTTCATCGGCCCCTCTCTGGGAAAGTTGCGGCAGCATATCGCAATCTACGGGAAGGTCAAGAGAAGAAAATTTCGGGCGGGCAGCCGAAACCCCTCGCAGGGAAGCCGCCCCATGGAAACAAGAGCTCGGAATACGGCTGTGGTCCACTTGAATTGCAGGGCGTGATTGCCAGGAGCAAATGCCTCGCGGCCGGGGGCAACGGTCCGGAAATGCGTCGCATCTGAAAATAAGGGAACGATGCTTAAAATTTGCGGCCGGCCACGAGGTGTTGTTTAATTTTTCAACATCCAAATTCCTAAACCATTCGTTAAGTCATTTATAATGTTTAACTTGCGTTGAAGTTTGTGGGGGTACCTTCCTGTCAATATTACTTTTGAAATATCTTGACAGCTAAGAGTAAAACTATTAATCTGAGCATGTGATTTGAGCTCTGCGGGCAACAAATTAATCTGGATTTCAGGCTTTGGGGTTTTCCCATCGTTGGCACGATTGGCGAAGCGGTTTGCCTGTGGCTTCCAGATTGGCTCCGCCGAAGTGCCCCGCACCGAACTTGGGTCATGGAACTGCTTGTTGAGTTGGAAATCTGCTCGCGTTCGTCCCGCGAGTTGCGCGCTACTCACGTTGTTGCCAGGTGGAGAGGATCGGAGGCTTTTTCTGGGTAGGTCTACCACTCTCATTCTGTCTGCCACGCTCACCCTCATTTCCTCGCATTGGTAGATTCCCCACTCCATACCCAGGGGCGATTGTGGTTTCTTCGCGCTCGTAAGATTTCAGGGGCAAAGTTCGCGGATCGAATTTCCCGGCTCCAGGTGGGAGGGAGGTCCATCTTCCTCCAAATTGGGCATCTTTTAAGTTGGACTTGAATAGGTGTCTACTCAAGCACGCATGGAGAACTCCCATGGCAAACGACATCTTCGCACAGCAAGGGACTGAGTTTTCCACCCGATCCAGGAAGGTCCTTCTGGTGGATGAGGAAGCAGGCGACCTGCGGATCCTCCGCCTGACTCTGGAGGGCCAGGGGTTTGAAGTTTTCAGCTGCACAAGTTACGATGCCGCCATTCTCTGCCTGGAATCGGAGCCCTTTGATTTTGTTGTGGTAAGCCAGGGCACGCGCGCCTTTGAGGGGCGGAGCGTGTTGGATCGGGCCATCCAGTTGGACCGCCGCCGCCCCGTTCTGGTCCTGACGCGTTGCATTGACATGCGCTGCTACCTTGAAGCCATGCAGATGGGCGCCATCGATTATCTGGAGAAGCCGATTCCGCCCTTGGAATTATTGCGATTCGTGCAAACTCACGTCGCGGCCGCCGCATCAGCCCTTCGTTGACCCGCGGTTTGAAATACGTGTCTGGGCGCCCTTTGCCGCCCAAAGCCAGCCAGTTTAAGTGCCAGTCCCTTGCATTAGAGTCATCGGTCCGGCTGCATTTTGCCTCAGGAAGTTCCAGCCTTATGGTCTTCAAGAGGATAGCTGCCACATTTCCGGCCGGGGGGATTGTAACTTCCGCCCCCGCAATATAGTAGAATGAGGCTGGGCACATTTCGTGCCTTGGGAATCTACTCTATTTCCGTGCTCCGAAACCATAATGCCTTGGAGGCTGGAGCGAGGGAAGGTTGTTCCACAGGCCATAGCTGAGAATATGTCCCAATCGCTTCCCGCAATACCACCGCTTTCGACGTTAACCCTTAGTGCGCAGGCCGGATTCCGCCTGAAGCAGATTCGCGAGCGCTTTGGCCTGACATTGCGCCAGGTGGAAGAAGCCAGCCTGGAGATCGCTGACGCTGAGCGAAGCTCCGAGTATGTGGTTTCCACCGCCCGCCTCAACCAGATTGAGAATGACGGCTCACTGCCCAGCATCTACAAGTTTTACAGCCTGGCGGTGATCTACCGCCTGAGCATCGAAGAGATGATGGGGCTTTACGGAATCAACCTCGCCAAGATGGAGCAGCACCGCCACGCCACGCTCCAGGCTTCCACCCATCTGTTCACCGTCGAGGTTGGAGACCCGGCGCGGCCCATCCGTTTTCCCATCCGCTTTGATCCCGGGTTCAGGCCGGAGAAGACCGCTTTCCTTTCCCGCCTGATTGAATCCTGGGGCGAGATTCCCGCTGGATTATTGAGCCAGCTCGATTTCAAGAAGTTCCGCTACGGTTTTATCGGGCTGGAAGACCGAATGATGGTGCCGCTCTTGCGCCCGGGATCGGTGGTGCAGGTTGACGACACGCGGCGAAAGATCGTGAACTCCGGCTGGCTGACCGAATATGACCGCCCCATCTACTTCCTCGAACTGCGTTACAGCTACGAATGCTGTTGGTGTTATCAGCGCGGGAAGGAAGTGACGCTGCTTCCCCACCCGCTGTCGCCCGCCGGGCCGCAGACAATTCGGATTCCCGATGATGGTGAAGTGCTAGGACAGGTCGTCGGCGTCGCCATGCGAATCGTGCAGTAGGGGCCACAGATCGGTTTCGCGCAGAACCCGCAGCATGATCTCAATGTTCTTGTCAAAAAGCTCCCTTGCCAGGGGATGGCAGCCCTCCGGCGGAAGGATTTGATAGGACTTCAGCCGCTTCCAGACTCCCACCAACCGCGTCTTATCCTCCTTCAGCGACTCGAAGAAGTTCAGCAGGTCTTCCGTCTGTTCCTTCAGCGGCAGGGCGACGAGCTCCTCGAACACGCGCACATGGGACTGGTGCAGGCCCTCGTCAACGGCTTGCAGGGCGTACCGTGATTCCAACCCATAATGGTGATAGCGGCCGGTGTTGTAATCCCGCAGCGAAGCCAGATAGACCAGTTGGCTGAACCGTCCATCCACCCCGGCCAGGGTGCGCTCCTCAAAATCGCGTACCAGCAGCTCCACTTCCTCCGGGTTCGCCGCAGGGTTCGAGTTCGGGAGTTGTTCGTCAGCCATAAATGTCACCGGTGGAGCACAGGCCCCGGAGCTTGGTCCCAATATCATTATACATGGGGAAAAGAGCTGGCGCCCCCACAGGCCACGGCCAGCCAAAGTCCCGCCATGCATTTAGGTGCAAAATGCGAACGAAAAGGGTCGCTCGGCATGTTTTTCCCTCTTTTTCCCTCTCAAAACGGAGAATTTTCCGCGAAATAGCCTTCAATTCGACACTTTTACCTGTATTGTGTGGCGACTTTTTGTCCATGTTTCTATTGTTTTCATACACATTCCGGCTTTGCTCCCCTAAAAAAAGAATTCTTTTCCTGAGACTGCATCCGAAAGTGACATTTTGTTGATTCTGAAGGTGCGGGAATCGCCGCGGACGGCGGGGTACGGATTCTTGCAAGGTCGGCATGGAATAGCGCCTTGATCTCCCGGGCGCAGGCTTACCGCTTCAGTATAGATACTTAACTAGCCTTTGTCAAGCTTTAAGTGAGGCTACTCTGCGGTTGCCTGTAGCCAGTGCCGGGCCCCGCGCAGGCTTGCGGGATGGGGGGGGCGGAGAGCAATGTCCGTCCCCGCCGCGACCCATCCCCCCTGATGCGAACCGCCGTCCATACCCGCATGGACTAGGGCGTTGGGGACAGACACCTATTTTCCTATTTCCAAAGTGTCAATTCGCGCCCGGTCACATGTTCAGGGCCAGAGCCGGGTCAATATTCGCGGGCTGGCGCAGACACGCGGTTCAGTGTCTCCGGTTCTCGTAATCTCGATCTCGAGTCCCATCGGGATCGCAGACTGCAACAGGCAGCAGCCTGCGCCAGCCGCGGTGTAGCGGCGACTTTACGTCGCCATAAGCTCAATCATTGCAATACGGGCATGGCGGCATAAAGCCGCCGCCACGCCTTTTCTGATAGGCACCTGCCCAAGCGGGCGCTTATTGCTTTTTGAAGCCGTTGCCCTCGTAGCCCATTTCGCCCAGTGTTTTTGCCTTCATCAGGTCGGCGCCGTCGGGGTTGTAATAGAAGCCGTTGGCGCTCATGTTGGCTGGATCGCCAACCCAGGCAAAGGCTCCCAGGCCCGGGGCTTTGGGGATTGCGGTGAAGATGCAGGATTGGCCGATGATCTGCAGCAGATAACGATAATTCGTATCCTTCACGGGATTGATGGTCAGGCCCAGGGGTTGCCCATTCTTGGTCGTGATGCCGTTGAGCAGTTCGCTCCAAAGGCAGGGCCTGCCCGGTCCGCCAAAGAAGGTGCTGGCGCAGGTGCTTTCCAGATCCTTGACGGTATATACGACGAGAAACGCCACCTGCTCAGCGGGCTTGAGATTGACCACCGATCCATCCGGGTACTTCAGCGTGCTGATCTTCGTTCCGGCGGGGATGGTCAGTTCCTGCGCCTGCCCGTTCTGCGCCCAGCCACACACCACGAACATCACCAGCACGAACGCCAGGACAGAAAAATTCCACTTTTTAGAGATCATCGGTTTGCCTCCTTGGGTTTGGCAACGCTCTTACAAAATTTGTTGGATTGCACCGTATCAAAGTGAATTGTCAAAGTTCGCTTGAGCACCATCGCACTTCCCGATGAAGCGCTCTAAACCATCAAGCAGCGACGGTCACTGACCGCCAGCGGGTTTCTTGGTGGCGGACTGGTAGAGCGCGGAGACTTCCGGCGGGGTTAGGACCCGATTCCAGATGGCCACCTCGTCAATGCCTCCCTGGAAGAAGCGTCCGGTAAAGACCGGGCTTTCACCGATGGTAAACTCCGACGTCTTGGGAGTGTTGCTGCCGCTCTTGTCCGTGGCCTGGCTTTGCCCATCCCAGTAAATCGCTCTGCCGGGTGTGACGGCGTCCATAGTGGCAACGATCATGTGCCACTGATTGACGAGCGTATTCGGATCAGGTAAATAAGACACATTGCCGCCCGCGCCAGTGTAAAACCTCAGGCCGTTGTCGGTTTCAAATTGCAAATCAAAGTCATTCCCTGATTGCGATTCGCCTGCCACGTAAAAAATGCGCCCCGCCGTTTTCGGCAGCGTTGCGAGGTTGACCCACGCCATCATGCTTCCCGTCTTTTCAATGCCGCCCATCTGCGTGGTCTTGATCCAGCCGTCTTTTCCATCCAGCAGGGCGAAATGATTGTCGGCAACACTCCCGGGACCGCCTGAAGTTGAGCTGGCGCCGCCGGTAAGTTCATAGGTGGTGGTGCCGACTTCGCTTACACCCTTCGCGCCCTTGAACCGGTAGTAGGCGAGAGGCTGGGTGGCCTTCACGGCCCGGTCAAGGCTGAGATCTGCTGAAAGGGGAATGGTGGGAGCCGGCGCCGCCGGGGCAGGAGGTTGTGCCGGTGCTGTGGTTACGCTGGGTGCAGTCGTCTCTTCCTTGGGCGCGCTCTTGCAGCCATTCAACATCAGGCTGGCGAATATTCCCAGGAAGCTCAAGAGAATTATGGTCCAGATTGAATGGCGTTTCATGCGTAGGCTCACTTTTCCTCCAGGATCCATGCATGGTAGCACGGCTATGATCTAGAGGTCCGCGGTTTTTCGTTAAGATAGGCGGAAGATCCGCGGACCTTGAGCCGCTGGTCCGCTAATTGCTTGGGTAAATTCACGCCCGGGGGCAGCAGCCTGAGCAGGGAGCCGCCCCCGTGCGAAGGGATTCATCAATTACCAAAGTTACTAAAGTTTCGCCCGTCTTCAATGCAGACTGAGACGGAGAGCTTGCCGGCCAGGGGGACGTACAGTTCGGTGACGGCATTATAGTAGGTCAAAATGGGCGCGCCGCCGTTGTTGCCCAAGTCAGTGGTAACGACGAGTTGTTTCCCGTAAAGGTAGGGCCCGGCCACCACGGTTTGAGTCCCGTCGGTAAAGCTGGAATCAACGTCAGGATAGGCTGAGGTGGCGCTGATGGAATACGCCGCCGGCATATTGACAATCCGGGAGTTTGCAATGCAGCCGATGGGAAGGTTGCCATTGCCAAAAGGTAGATTGATGAGATTGCCCCCGATGTTTTCGAGCAGGGTGGGGTCGATGGACCGGAGGCACAACCCATCCGTGTCGTTCGCGCCATGGCGGTTGGGGATTCGGGGATCATAGAAGCCGCCACTCATGATGACCTTGGTGATCATTTCGTTGCCATTGACCCTTACCGTGACGGGCTGTGTCTCTCCCTTCTGCCAGACATTGAGTGTAAAGTCGGTGCTGAGGAAATTTCCCACCTTGACGAGCCTTCCCGATTCGCACTCTTGCTCCGGGTGGGTCACCCATTTCCCCGCCTCGTAGGGCGTGATCGTTCTCCAGGTTCCCCCTTCAGTTTGCTCGCGGGTATCTCCTGTAACATCGTTCTGGCAGTAGTCTGTGCCGGGAACGTAATGGAAGCCTGCGCCGTAAAGCGAACAGATTTTTACATACTCAACAGCATCCGGCGTCTGAGCGTGGTGGATTTTGGCAAGGCCAGCCAACCCAACCAAACCAGCGAGTGACATCAACAGAGCCTTCGGTAATCTCTTCATAGCTTCTCCTTGGCGACAGAGCTGCCTGACGCTGTGAATTGGATTTCGTTTGATTGTGTGAGCCCAGAGGTGATATTAGCACAATTTGTCAACCGCAGCCTCATCGTCTTGCCTTCAATGCCACCACCGGGCAAAGCACCCGCAATGGATGACGGTGCGAAAGCCACTCCCTACACGGGGCGAAAATTACAAGCTGTGAAATTGCCTAAGTCGACGCGCATCTCCTCGCTGTTCCAGACGGTTCGATCGTTTCGTAGGGGCTGGCCTTGCCCTGCCCCACCATCGAATATCACGTATAAACCACGGGGGGCAGGGCAAGCCCAGCCCCTACGAAACTGAAGGCACTGGGCGTCCACTTCCGCTCTTCGGCGAGGATAATGGCGCGGCACAGTTTCAAGATTCCATTCGACAAGGTAAACTGTATCCAACGCGCGAACGAAATCCAGAAAGAAGGTCAAAATGACAAACGAAGAACTACTTGCCAATGTCGCTGTCAATTCATGGAAGCTTGTTGTCGGCCGCCTCGATAAGATTCTCTCGTCTCTTGGCGATCAAGATCTGGAAAAAGAGGTTTCGCCCGGACGCAATCGAATCCTCTATCTTGTGGGTCATCTTGCGGCAGTGCATGACCGGATGTTTCCGCTGCTCGGGCTTGGGGACCGCTTGTACCCTGGACTGGACGCGGAATTCCTTGATAACCCTGACCGGCACGTCGCGCCCGGCACCGCTCCGGCTGAGGTCCGCAGGGTGTGGGCCGAGGTCAACACCAAGCTCACGGCAGCCTTTGAGTTGCTGCGCCCTGAGCAGTGGCTGGAAAAGCATACGTCCGTCTCCGAAGAGGACTTTAAGATAGATCCGCTTCGCAATAGGCTGGCCGTGCTGATGAACCGGACAAACCACGCCTCGTTCCACATTGGTCAAATCAGGCTGGTGAAGTAAGGCCGAAAGGGCATCGGCAAAACGAGTGTATTCCCTTGCGTTGAACTGCGGGCTGAATTGCTCCGGGGCGTTTTTTCGCGGACTGGTCTTGAACTGGTCGAAATTCCGGCTATACTACCCGCCGAGGAATGCAAACTGCTCTTACGTCTGCTTCCCGCCATGAACCTGCTTCAGAAAGCCCGGCACGACCCTATTTATAGCGGTGCCAATTTCGGCGCGGAAGGGAACACCGCGGGACGGAGGAATCATGAAAATCTTCCATCAGATTGACCCCTGGGACCTGGAGAAAAGCGAACTGCACTTGTGGGGCCTTGCCCTGGGAACAATATTCGCTTTTATTGTGGCAATTGCACTGCTGGTTTATCCGTCGGTCTTCCTGCAGCCGGTGACATTGGGAGGAGGAACGGTGCGCAGGCTGTTCGTGGGCTTCTGCGTTCTGGGCGGCCTTCTTTTCGGCTACCTGCTTGAGCGGTACGCCCTGATCATTCGGCTGCGCCGCCAATTGAAGGAGGAGAGAAATCGGGCGAAGCTGCTTCAGCAAGGGATCAATCCCAGCCTTCTGGACTCCTTGCCGGGATTCAAGCAATTCCAAAGCCGGCTGGCATGGGAATTCCGCCGAGTTGTGATCTCCCACCAATCTTTGTCGCTGTTGTTGGTGGCTCTTACCGTGAACCGGAATGTGGCCAAATCAAAGGTTTCTGAAGATCCCATTGAGAAGGCTGCCCAGGCGCTTATTCGCAAACTTCGCGGCGAGGACTCCGTCTACTTGATTGGTGCGTCAAACTTTTGCGTTCTGCTTCCCGAAGTGCATGATGAAACGGCGCGCGTGATTTCCGCACGGGTAAAAGAGGGCCTGCAGGATGCCTCAGGATTTGGCCTTCGCTTCTCCTTTGACATCCTGCCGTTGAATTACCCGGGAAATGTGCAGAGTGAGGAAGAGATTAATGCGGCAGTGCAGCCCTATGTTGGCAAAGAGGACCCGGATTCAGGAAATGATGATCCCGTGCCGCCTCCGCCGGATCAAGCCCTGCCTGAGGAATGATACTTGAACAGCTGAAGTGGAGACGCGCAACCGTTCAGCCGTCCGCCTGGGCGGCGCGTGTCCGGCTTTACTTAGGGAAGGTAAATTTAAGTTCGCGCCCGAGGGAGAACACCGGCTTCTTGCGGCTGCGGATCAGCTTGGGGTTTTCGGAAAGTCCCGAGATAAGTGCAGGCATGGCGATGGTGGAGTCGCAGTGCACGGTAACCATGCTGGCGTCGTGCGCGATCTTGCCCCAACTTTGCGCTTCTTCCAACGTGCAACCGGAGAGCCCGCCCCAGTGCGGAGAGTCGGTCACCACTTGAATCGCATACTTGTGCCCTTCAGTGGAGTTGCGCATGAAGGCCGCTGTCACTTCGGTTTGCTGTACGAAATTCTTGGGGGTACCACCGCCGAAATAGACCACGCCGCTGTTCGGTGAGTCGCCGGCCAGGTGCGCAGTCTCCAACACGTCGCCAATGACGTCGAAAGTGAAGGAGTTCTTTCCTTCATAGCGATTTTCAGCAATCCCAATTCCAATCGATGAGTCGGCCACGGCGGGGCAATAGATGGGAATGCCGGCGCGGTATGCCGCCGTTACGATGCCGTCTTCCTTGGCGGCGCGGGCCAGTTCTTTTCCCAGCAAGTTCAGGAATTCACGCGTGGTGTAAGGACGGGATTGGTCAAGCGTGGCGGCAAAGCGCCCGATCATGGCGTCGGCGTCGCGGAATTCCTCCTCGTCCGCCAAGGTGTCGTACATGCGGTCAATCAGGTTCTTTTGCAATTGCACATCGTCAATGTTGGGCGAACATTGAAAGTGGTAGCGGCCAAGGGTTTCATGAATGTCGTGAAAGAGGTTGGCGCCGGTGGTGACCAGGCAATCGATGAGGCGGTTCTTGATCATGTAGACCACCAAGCGCCGCATTCCCGCGGGGACCATGGCGCCTGACATGCCCATCATGATCATCACCTTATCGCCCAGCATCTTCTTCCACACCTGATAGGCGACGGCCAGATTGCGGCCCTGGAAGGAGATTCCCTGCATCTTTTCCAGCAAGGCTGAGACGCTCTTGCTGCCATCAATTTTGAGTGGCCGCGTCGGCGTGCTGAGTATTTGGTTCTTGCGCATTTCGCCCCCTAGAATTCAACGACCTTCAGCCATACAGTTGGGAGTCCAAGCAGCGGTCAGGTGGGTGGACGTGTGAGCGTGCCGACCAATCAACTACTCACCAATGCCCAGTAAGATGGCGGCAGAAAGTACTGTGGTCCAAAGACCTCGCTTGTCGCCAATCGCCGACTGCGTGACGTTCAGCGTGCGGACAATCTTGTTGGAGATCATGTAGATCTCTTTTTTCTCATTCCAGCTTCGGTCAGGATCGAATTCGACGCCCAGCGTGGTGGCCAGCATTTCAGCCGCCAGCTCTTCCGCGTATTCCCCTGCAACCTCCTCGGTTTCGCCAAACGAATGATGCTCCGAAAGATAGCCGAAGGTATTACGGTCATGGGGAAGTGCGACGCCAATAGAGGCAGCAATTAAACGGTGGGGTTCGCGCGTGGAATTCTCACTGATCACGACAAAAGTTACTTGCCCCGGGCGCATTTCCTTTACGCCTTCGGCGCGTGGGATCAATTTGCACTTGGGAGGGAAAATGCTGGAAACCCGCACCAGGTTGCACGCGGCAATCCCCGCGGAACGCAACGCCAGCTCAAAGCTCGTCAGCTTCTCTCGATGCTTCCCCACACCCTTGGTAAGGAACATCCGCTTCGCTACGAACATTCCGATGCCTGCCTTCTCCTGGACATGATGGATTCACTGTGTGCCTTCCAAAAACGCTGAAATCGGGGCCCAGGAAGGGAATTCCGAATCTCTTACGGGAGATTTTACCGTAGCAAGAAGTTTACCAAGGGTCAACGGATATTTGGACAGCGCCTTAGCCAGATGTTACATCTCTGTTACATCTGGCCTGGGGTAAGCGAGGAAGCTCCTTTTTGGTGTACAGTGAGACTGTTTCCATTTTAAATTTGGCTGCGGGCCACACTAACAAAGAGTACAGGGTGCCAACGTGAAGCTGACAGACCTGCGCGGGATTCTTCAATACATCCCTCAATTTCGGGACAAGATCTTCGTCATTGCCGTGGATGGAGTCATCGTCACAGATGAGAACTTCGTCAACATTCTCCTGGATGTTGCTGTGCTGCGCTCCTTGAACATTCGCGTGGTGCTGGTGCACGGCGCGGCAGTCCAGATTAAGGCGCTCGGCGACAAGCAGGGCGTGCAGGCCTCCAACCTTGATGGCACCGGCGTGACCGATGAGCCGACCTTGCAGTTGGCCATGGACGCAGCAAACCGCCTGACCCACGAGATCCTTGAAGGCCTTTCGGCCAATGACCTGCGCGGCGCATGTCCGAACGCGATCATTGCGCATCCGCTCGGGATCATCCAGGGGGTCGACCACCTGTTCACCGGGAAGGTCGAGCGCGTTGACACGGAGCTTCTTCAACTGCTGCTGAACCAGGGCATTGTTCCCGTCGTTCCGCCCCTCGGTTTTGATGGGGACGGTAAGACGTATCGTACCAACTCCGACAGTATCGCCCTCGCCGTGGCCGATGCCTTGAAAGCGATCAAGCTGATCTTTATCACCGCGCAGGAAGGGCTGGTTCACAACGATCAGATCATCCGCCAGATGCCCGTGAGTGACTTGCAGAAACTTGTGCAGACTGCGCCCGGCGGATTTGCCGGGGAGATGTTGTCAAAGGCTCAACATGCCGCCGCAGCGTGCGCCGTGGGCGTGCAGCGCGTTCACGTTATCAACGGCCGCGAGGAGGAAGGGCTGCTTGCGGAAGTATTCGCCAATGAGGGCATCGGCACGCTGATTTACGCCAATGAGTATGAACATATCCGACCGGCGAAGAAGAAGGATATCCGCGCAATTCAAATGCTGACCCGGAAGGCAGTGGAAGCAGGCGAGCTCGTGCGGCGGACTCGCGCCGACATTGAGAAGAACCTGGCGGATTACTACATCTTTGAAATCGATAAGAACCCGGTGGCGTGCGTGGCGCTGCACGTTTATTCCGCGCAACAGAAGGGTGAACTGGCCAGCCTCTATGTCAATCCTTCAGACGAAAATCAGGGGATTGGCCGCAGACTGATTCAGTTCGTCGAAACCAAAGCTCTCGAAACCGGCCTCACGGAATTGATCACTCTCTCGACGCAGGCGTTTACTTACTTCCAGTCCAAGGGCGGCTTTTTGGAGGGCACGATTGATGACCTTCCGCCAGAGCGCCGCGAAAGATATGACCTAAGCGGGCGGAACTCGAAAATTCTGGTGAAGAAGCTGAGGGTTTCAAGCTAGGCGAACTCGTGCGGAAATTTTGTCTGGTCGGGAGAAACCTGCCATTGCATTACCAGCAGCACGAATCACGTTTTCAAGCCCAAACTGGTTCCAATAACTATTGGTTCAAATGCACCACTGTGGCTGGCGGGAAGCCGTTGAATGAGGTGCTGCTGGCGGCAGAATAGGCGCCGATGTTCTCAGCGTAGAGCAGGTCGCCCATGTCCAAATCCGGGAGTTGCGCTGCCAGGCTGATGGTATCAAGGGCGTCGCACGTGGGGCCAAAGACGGAACAGATTTGAGTGGGCCCCTTCTTGAAACTCCTCATCCGGTACTGGCAATGGTCAAAGATCTGGCCGCTATAGGTGTGATAAACGCCGTCATTGATGTAATAACAGAGTTTGCCGTCGCGGACGGCCTTGCCGATGATCTGTGCGACGGCGGTGGCGGCGGTGGCCACGAGGAAACGGCCGGGCTCCGCGAGAATCTCAATTGGTTCGGGAAATAGCCGGTCCAATTCCGCATTGATGGTTTTCGCGAGTCGCTTGAATGGCGGGATGGCGTCGTCGTAGTGGGCAGGAAAGCCGCCGCCAATGTCGAGGAGCTTCAGATCGAAACCTCGCGTTTTGGCCTCCGCGAAAATGTTCGCAGCCAGATGCAGTGCCTGGCTGTAATTTCCCGGGTTCGTGCACTGGCTGCCGACGTGAAAGCTCAGCCCTTCCACCACAAGTCTGTTGTTTTGCGCGAAGGCGATCAGGTCAACGGCCTCGCCGGGCAGGGCGCCGAACTTGCTGGATAGCTCCACCATCGATCCGGTGTTGGGCACGCGCAACCGCAGGACCAGGCCTGAGTGGGGCGCATGGCGGGCGATCTTAATCACCTCTTCATAGTTGTCGTAGGTGACGAGGGGCTTGTAGGGATCCAACCGTTCGAGCGTTTCCACGGCTTTGATGGGGTGCGCGTAGATAATCCGATCCCAGATGAAATCCTGCCGCTCTTTCGCTGGAAGGTCCTTGATCATTTCGTGAACGGTCAGGAACTCGGCCACGCTGGCCACGTCGAAACTGGCTCCAGCCTCGTAGAACGTTCGCACGATCTCTGAGGCGCTGTTGGCTTTGACCGCGTAGTAGACCTGGACGCGCGGCAGGTACTTGCGGAATTGCTTGTAGTTCTCCCGCAGCACCCTGTGGTCCACGGCCACCAGCGGCGTGCCGTACTTCCTTGCCAGTTGAACCAGTTTCTTTTGGTCCATAATTTATGGGTTTCGACCGATTGCGGGCTTGGCGGGAGCAGGGCTTACAATTGCAGTCCTGCAAATTCCCGTCGCGCCGCGCTGGATTTTAAATGCCATCGCCTTCCGTAATCAAAAAGTTCTTGAACTGCCACGGGTCTGATGTGTCGAGCTGCGGTTTGTTGTACCCGTGGAAGGCATTGGCGTAGTGCTTGAGCGGAGTCCAATCCGAGGCCACGGAAACCCACTTGCCCAGGTAGGGCTTACTGATGCCCAGCACGAAATCATGCGGCAGGTCGTCAGGCACGCAAAGTCCGCGCTTCGGGTTGTCAACCATCCACATGCACGCGGCGACCACTGAAATGGCCACCTGCATCGTCGTGGCATTTTGATGCGGAACCAGGCGGCGCGATTCCTCAATGCTGAGGTCGGAACCAGTCCACCATGACTGGTAGGGGTGCCCCATTACCAGCGTGCCCAGAATATCCGCGCCGCTGGTGATTTCGTCGGTCATGATGCGGATGTTCGGCTGCAGCTTGTAATCGTAACCGCGCAGTTCATGGAGCGAGGCGATTGCCGTGTCGCACGGGCAATAAGCGTAGTGGACCGTGGGGCGGTAAACCGCCTTGCCGTTTTCCCAAACGGTCAGCTTCTCCGTGATGGTGAAAGCTTCGCCGTGGCGCACGATCATGCCGATGATGTTGTGGGTTGGCGGCACCCAACTGGCCACGAAGGTATTGATGCCCATCCGTGCCAGGCAGATCTGGCTCTTGGGACCGTCCGGATGTTCGTAAGCAAAGGCGGGCAGCTCTTTTTCATGCGTGCCCCAACCCATTTCCGCCGTGGTGGTTCCTTCTTCGCGGAAGCCTTCAACGCTCCAGGTGTTCACAAACTCGTCAACCTGTTTGGGCTGGTCGGTGATCTGCGTGTCACGCTCGCTGCAATGAATGACCTTCACGCCGAGTTGGCGGGCGAGAAGGTTGAAGCTCCCTGCCTTGGCGTGGTGAGCAATCGCTTCCGCCTCAGCCCCCGCGAATTTCTTTTCGGCCAGTGATCTTTCCGCGATGTCCAGCAGCGCTTGTTTGGTGAAATGGCTGATCAGGCCCGGGTTGGCTCCGTGTTCGATCACGGCGGTCGGCCCCGGCTCACTCCATTTTGCGATCATGGCGCGCAGCTTCATGTGGCGCCAGTAGAGGGTTCGTTCCGTCGGGTGTTTGTTCTCCGCTCCAGCGTAGGGATCCCAGAGTTCCACCGAAGTGTTTACGTAGAGGATGCCACGGTCATGGCACCACTGCAGGATTTCGCAGGCATCGATGTTCCACGCGAGGTCAATCAACAGATCTCCAGCGGCAAGGTGCTTTCCCAGCAGGCTCCCCAGGTTATCCGGCCCCACACGATCCTTGATGAAGGTCACGCCCTGCGCAATCCAGGGTTTCAGGGCTTCGTCAACCTGGTCGAAGTCAATCACGGTGATGCGCTTGGGATCAATGTGGAGGTGGTCGATCAGGATCGGCATGGTACATCGTGCCACTGCGCCAAAGCCTACGAATACGACTCGATTTGAAAATGTAGCCATCGTTCAATTTTCCCTTCGTGGTGACCGGCGTTAAACAAGCCACCACTCGGAAGCCGTGCGACGGCCCAGGCAAATCGAACCGTTCCGCTTCGCGAGATAGATTATATGAGCAAAGTGCACGATTAAAATAACAGGATCATGACATTTCAGCAAGTTTGTGTGACACCGGATGTGTCACCCAGTTTGAGGTCAGCGGTGGTTCTTCCGACTCTTCCTGCCATCGCTCTCCGCCGGATGGGAATTTGCTTCTGCACGACGGCCCAACCCGCTAAAAATGCCGCTTCGGAGGGGGCTTGACTAAACCCTGTGTGAGGGATATGTTGACCCTTCGCCTTACGCTGGCATAACACTGTGTTCATGAGAGCAGGAGAGAGCTTTTGTATGGAGGGACTATGAATCCTAAGGCCGTTTTGGAGTACGCCGCCGCCAACAATGTGAAAATGGTGGATCTTCGTTTCACAGACCTGCCTGGCCTGTGGCATCACGTATCTTATCCCATCCATGAATTGAGCGAATCATCGTTTGAAGATGGTTTCGGCATGGACGGATCCAGCATTCGGGGTTGGGCCGCAATTCATGAAAGCGATATGCTTCTGGTGCCGGACCCGGGCTGGTATACCCTCGATCCATTCACTGACACACCCACTCTGGTAATGATTGGTGACATCATTGATCCCGTTACCAAGCAGCATTACATCCGCGATCCGCGCCACGTCGCCAAGAAAGCCGAGAACTATCTGGTCTATACCGGCATCGCTGACAAAGCCTTCTTCGGAGCGGAAGCGGAATTCTTTATTTTTGACAATATCCGCTTTGACCAGGCACAGCAGCATGGCTATTACTTCATCGATGCGGAGGAAGGCCGTTGGAATTCCGGCCGCGAGCGCGACAACCTCGGCTACCGGCCTCGTTACAAGGAAGGTTACTTTCCCGTCCCGCCCACCGACCATTACCAGGATTTGCGCAGTGAGATGGTTCTGACCATGGAGAAGGCGGGGCTCGATATCGAGTGCCATCATCATGAAGTGGCTACCGGCGGGCAATCAGAAATTGACCAACGTTTTAACTCCATGTTGAAGTCCGCCGACGGAATGATGATTTACAAATACATCATCCGCAACGTGGCGCATCAGTTTGGCAAGACGGTGACCTTCATGCCCAAGCCGATTTTCCAGGACAATGGCTCCGGCATGCACACCCATCAGAGCTTGTGGAAGGATGATAAGCCGCTCTTTGCCGGTGACCGATATGCGGGCTTGAGCCAGATGGCGCTCTACTACATTGGTGGTTTGCTGAAGCACTCTCCCGCGCTCGCCGCCTTGATTGCGCCCACAACGAATTCCTACAAGCGGCTGGTGCCGGGGTTTGAAGCGCCAGTGAACCTTGCCTATTCCCGCCGCAATCGCAGCGCCGCGTGCCGCATCCCCATGTACTCGGCCAGTCCCAAGGCGAAGCGCGTGGAATACCGGCCGCCGGACCCATCCTGCAATCCCTACCTTGCCTTTTCCGCCATGTTGATGGCGGGACTGGATGGCGTGGAGAACAAGATCGATCCGGGTGAGCCTCTTGATAAGGACATCTACGATCTCGGCCCGGAGGAGATGAAGATTGTTCCCTCCATGCCCGGCTCACTGGAAGAATCACTCCGTGCTTTGGAGAAGGATCACGACTTCCTGCTGAAGGGCGATGTCTTCAGCGAAGAGCTGATCGAAACCTGGATCGATTACAAAATGAAGAACGAAGTGCAGGCCATCAACACGCGCCCGCACCCGTATGAGTTCGCGCTGTATTACGATATTTAGAAAGAAAGTCATCAGTCTTCAGTCGTCAGTCTTCAGCAAATGCCTTCGGCAATTGTTGCGTCATTGATTGCTGGATGTAACGGACTACAATCTGCGTCGGGGCTGGATTAATTCCAGCCCCGATTTCTTTTTAGTGGAGGGCGCACTCGAAATCCAGAATAGTGTGAAATTCCCTCGGCCCGACTGTCGCAGTATAGCCTGAACTGCGATAAACTTGTCTCTGCCCAATCTCATATCGAGGAGATAACATGCGCAAGGTGGTTCAAACCAAAGACGCTCCCCTACCCAGAGGTGTCTACTCCCAGGCCATTGTTGCCGACGGATTTGTCTTCGTCGCCGGGCAGGCCTGTGTGAACCCGCAGACGAATGAGTGCGAATACGGCGATATTCAATCGGAGACGCGACGGACGCTACAAAACATCAGTGCCATCCTGAAGGCGGCGGGCAGTTCATTGCAGGACGTCATGCGCGTGGGTGTGTTTCTTTCCGACTTAAATGATTTTGCGGCGATGAATGAGGTTTACAAGGAATTCTTTTCGCAGGACCAACCTGCACGCACCACCGTGGGTTGCCAGCTTCCCAAGATTAAAATTGAAATTGATTGCATTGCGCGCGTCAGCAAGCGGCGCAAAAAAGTTGAGTGAGGTTTCCATGCTGTTTCGCGAGCTTTCAACTCCGGCCCTCACGGTGGACCTTGACGTCCTCGAACGCAACCTCAGCCGCATGGCGGAATTGTGCCGGCGGCAGGGAGTGGGTTTGCGCCCGCACACCAAGACGCACAAGACGGTGGAGGTCTCGCGGCTTCAATTGGCACAGGGCGCGGTAGGCTTGACCGTGGCCAAGGTGGGCGAAGCGGAAGTGATGGCCGCGGCCGGCCTTGACGATATCCTGGTGGCGTTTCCCATCATGGGGGAGGAGAAGCTAAGGCGGCTTGCCGCGATCGCCCGCTCGCGCCGCCTGTTGGTTTCACTAGATTCAGAAGCCGCCGCCCGGGAGCTTTCCCGCGCTGCTGCCGCGCAGGAGGCAACCCTCGGGGTGCTGGTGGAATTCGATGCGGGCGCCCACCGGTGCGGGCTTGATCCCGGACCTTCCTTGGTGGAACTGGCGAAAGCAATCGAGAAATTGCCGGGGCTGAAGTTTCGTGGGTTGATGAGTTTCTTCGGCAGCGTCTGGGGAACGGAGGAGCAGCGCCGCGCCGAAGCCGTGCTGGTGGCGGAGCGCGTCGTCCGTGCTCTCGCGGCGTTTCGCGAAGTCCGCATGGAGGTGGAGATCGTTTCCGGCGGCTCCACTCCATCCGCCGAGTTTGCCCACCTGATTCCGGGCCTTACCGAAATTCGCCCCGGCACTTATGCCTACAACGATCTCAACACCTACTACCAGGGTGCATGCGCGCTGGAGGACTGCGCGGTTCGCGTGGCGGTCACCGTGGTCTCCACCGCCGTTCCTGGTCGCGCCATCATTGATGCGGGCTCCAAGACGTTCTCATCGGATCTGCTGGGTTCCGGACCCAAGTTCGGTTACGGTTACGTGATGGAAGCGCCCGACGCCCCCATCATCAAGCTCAATGAGGAGCATGGCCATCTGGACATTACCCACTCCCAGCACCAGTTTCAGGTCGGTGAAGTGGTGACGGTGATACCCAATCATGTCTGCACCACGGTGAACATGCATGATGAGATGGTGACGCTGCGCCATGGGGAAGCCGTGGGCAGCTGGAAAATTGCAGCGCGCGGGAAGGTCCAGTAGTCTGAATTGCCTGCCGGTTATTTGGCAAAAGCGGCCCTGGCAGCTTGCATAAACGCGTCCTTGCTCTTCGCTCCGTCGCCCGGGAACCCTGCGTGCTGCACCATCCAAATCAGGATCAGCCCGTGCCGGGTGTCGATGGTCATGTTCGTTGAGTACGCGCCACCATGGCCGAATTCTCCATCCTCCACTTTCCATCCAAAGCCGTAGCTGGTGGTGAGGGCGGCAGGGGTCTGCCGGCTGGTCATCTGCTTTAAGGAAGCCGCCGAAAGGTAGCGTTTTCCGTCCAGCACTCCGCCATTCAGGATCATCTGGCAAAACCGCGCGACATCCGCAGCGGTTGAAAAAAGGCCGCCGGCGGGCATTGGCTGGCGGCTCCGGTCGCTCAACGGATATTGAAGCTGCGTAATTGTGGTCTCTTCCAGCCCCGTCTTCGCCGCGTCGGGTTTGTAGGACTTGGCGAGGCGCCGCACTTGTTTAACGCTGGGCCAGAACGTGGTGTCCTTCATTCCCAGCGGTTTGAACAGTCGCTGTTCCATGAATTGTTCATAGGGCATGCCGCTGACCACTTCAATGATGCGGCCCGCCGTGTTGATTCCGGCGTTGGCATAGGCATAATTGCTGTCCGGCTCGAACTCCAAGGGCATCATGGCGTAGCTTCGAACGCGCGCGGCAAGCGGGAACAGGTCGAGAGTCGGTTTCTCCACGGGCGAGCTGAAGGGCAGCCCGCTGGTGTGGCTCAGCACGTTCCGGATGGTGATGGGGTGAACAGGATGTCTTAAGAGCACATGATCCTTGTCTTGTTCGACCTTTACCCATTGGCCCTTAAACTCCGGCAGGTATTTCTCCACCGGATCGTCCACGTTCACCTTGCCTTCATCCACCAGCATCATCAGCGCTGCGGCGGTCATCGGTTTGGATTGCGATGCGATCCAGAAAAGGGCATCCGTCCGCATGGTTTTTTTCGCGGCGACATCCATATAGCCAACGGCCTCCAGGCTCAGCACGCGGTCAGACGAAGCCACCAGTGTCACCGCGCCCGCCAGTGTGTGATTCGCCACAAACGGCTGCAAGGCGGAGGCAATCGTTTGGGGCGATTCCGCAGCGGAATGCCGGGCTGGCAAAGCCATGGCGATAACGCCCAACGCCACGAGCAACAACCCGATGGCACGAAGGTGCTGACGGACATTCCGTCCGCTGCGCGTGCTCATCACGCCCGAGTTCACCTGATTCGTACCCGCGCCCATCGTCGCCTCCCTCTTGGCAGCACTTCATTGGATAATAATTTTCGACTTGCTATTGCTTACGAAAAATTTCATTTTAGTGGTGCAAACCGTGGCAGTATACACCTTGGGTTTGTTCCGAACCAGATTCTTGCGAGTCCTGCCCGTGCCATTGAGACGAGGGGATGAGCGCTGGAGGATTTTCAGGATGCGCAATGCACGCCGGAAGATATTTCTTTCCTTGTTCGCCGCCGCCGTGGTTCTTGTGCTGGTGGCGGCCATGCCAGCCCGGCCAGCGCCAGGTGAAGATCTCTTCCGGGACGACTTTTCTTCCGGCAAGCTCGACGCCTGGCAATTCCCCTTTCCCGAGGACTGGGTGATCAATCAGGAAGGGCCGCTGCATTTCCTGCACATGCTCAGGAATCGTGAGCCGCTGGTGCCCCGCCGCCCCCAGCAGTTTGCGCGGATCAAAAACGTCAACGTTGGCAGCTTCACGCTGGAAGCACGCGTGCGCCGCGCCAACCGCTCCCTGTTGATCGCTTTCAACTATGTTGACAATCTGCACTTTTACTATACCCACCTCTCTGTTGATTCCGGCGTCCAGATGGCCGTCCATAACGGCATTTTTAAAGTGGATGGCGCTCCCCGCGTTCGCATCGCCGGTCTGGAAGCCGCCCCCGTGCTTCCTGACACGAACTGGCACAAGATTCGAGTGGAGCGCGATGTTGATTCGGGCTCAATCACGGTCTTTGTTGATGAAGATGCCCAGCCGCGCTTCTCCGTGGTTGACACAACTTTCAAGTGCGGCCAGGTGGGGTTGGGATCGTTTGATGAGATGGGCGACTTTGCCGACGTCAAGCTTTCAGCAAAAGATGGCAATTGCCACCCATAGGCGTATAATGTGTTTCGGGTCCAATCGAATCTTATCGTTTAGTTTCGCAGCGCCTTTGTGGAGGAGCCGCCATGAGCAATGATTTTTCGCGAAGAAAGTTTTTGGAAAGCATCGCCCTGGGTGGAGCGGCAAGCGCCGGTCTTCCCTTGCTGGCGAATCTTGCCTCGGCCAAGACCCCGCCTTTGCCGCATCGGGCCCTGGGCCACACGGGAGCCAAGGTTTCTATTCTCACCTTCGGGTGTGGCAGCCGCTTCCTGATGTATGAGGATGAGGATAAGGCCGTTGAGGTGCTGAACCACGCCATTGATCTGGGCATCACCTACCTGGACACCGCTGATTCCTACGGCGATGGCGTCAGTGAAACGCGCGTGGGCAAGGTCATGGCAACGCGCCGCAAGGAAGTGTGGCTGGCCACCAAGATTTCTGACCGCTCCTACGACGGCTTCAAGCGCCACCTGGACGCAAGCCTGAAGCGGCTTCAAACCGACCACGTGGACCTGCTGCACATTCACAGCCTCGGCCACGCCGCCGACCTGACGCGGATTGAAGCTCCTAATGGCGCTCTGAAGGCTCTGATTGAAGCGAAGGAACAGAAGATGACGCGCGCCATTGGCATGACCAGCCACACGGAAGGCGCCGTGATGGCTCAGGCCATTGAGCGGCATCCGCTTGACGCCGTGCAGATGGCCTTGAACCCCTCGGGGACCGGAGCTTTTGAGAAGACGGCGCTGGTTGCCGCCAACAAGAAGGGCCTGGGCGTCATCGCCATGAAGGTGTTTGGCCAGGAACTTCTGATTGGGACGGAAGGTGGCAGGACGGACGTGGATACGCTCCTGCGCTTTGCCATGAGTTTGCCGATTACCACCGCGGTGACCGGCATGCCCAAGGTGGAGATGCTGGAGCACAATGTGGAACAGGCCCGCAATTTCTCACCCTTCAGCGATGAGAAGATGGAGCAGATCCGCAGCACCGTCGGTGCCCTACATGATCAGATGGAGCATCACCTGGTGGGCCACATTGACGGTCCCACGAACCACCCGGAACTGTTTTGGACGTAGAGAGAGCGGAAGGCAGAAAGCAGATGGCAGTATACAGAACGCGAAAGCGCCGGGAGCTGATGTAGCGCTGACCTTCAGGTCAGCAGCACTCAAAGGTGCGCACGCCGAAGTTGCGCACGAAAACGTAGCCCTGATCTTCATGTCCGCATCACTTGATTGCCGACCCGAAACTCAGCATCGCTAGAAAATCGGAAAAATCGCTGTCCCCCCGACCAATTCGGGAAAAATTCCGGTCGGCGCCACATGTTGCAACCCGTGTGACACACTAAACAAGCCCCTAACCCGGCTTTCTCACCAGCTTCGGGGTGCCGGGTTGGATTTCTCATCGCTGGCATACGGAGCGAAGCTTTGGACTGCGTGCAGCTTGCTGCCGCTTTTGCCTCCAGCCAGCTTGCTGGATGGAAATCGATCGGGAACGGTGAATTGAGAATGAGGTGAGACTTTCGCAAGCAAGCTTGCGAAAAGGAAAGCGGCAGCAAGCTGCACGCAGTCCAAAGCTTCGCTCTGTCGAATTGGCTTGGGATTGGAGCGGTGGAGCGGACTTTCGCAAGCAAGCTTGCGAAAGGGAAAGCGGCAGCAAGCTGCACGCAGTCCAAAGCTTCGCTCGGTCCGATTGGCTTGGGATTGGAGCGGTGGAGCGGACTTTCGCAAGCAAGCTTGCGAAGGGGAAAGCGGCAGCAAGCTGCGCGCAGTCCAAAGCTTCGCTCGGTCGGATTGGCTTGGGATTGGAGCGGTGGAGCGGATTTTCGCAAGCAAGCTTGCGAAAGGGAAAGCGGCAGCAAGCTGCACGCACTCCAGCTTCGCTCGGTCGGATTGGC
>Ga0302320_10004437_pt1 | contig 31871 bp, 27 predicted proteins | sample Bog_T0_3_FD_202130 | JGI IMG/M metagenome (GOLD analysis project Ga0302320, IMG submission 202130) | Peat permafrost microbial communities from Stordalen Mire near Abisko, Sweden - Bog_T0_3 | ecosystem: Environmental > Terrestrial > Soil > Wetlands > Peat | place: Sweden: Abisko, Stordalen Mire... | reverse complement strand
CCCAGCGCCCCAGACTCCCGCACTCCGGCAGGAGTGCCAGCCATCCCTTCGTTTGCCTCTTGGAGCCCGGAACCCTCGCGTTGCCAAACCAACCGTTTGCGGCCGGCAAAACGCCCACCGCCAGCCCAAAAACAGCAAAAATCCCCGAAATAACACTTTTTACGCTTTGAAACAGTCATGGACACATCCCACAAAATGTTTACCCGAACGCCCACCCGCCATCCCATACCGCTTGCTTAAACCCGAAGCTTCTTAGCCTGAAACCTGAAACCTTCAACCTGAAACCTTTTTGCAGTTTATGGCGGGCGGAACCAAAATCGGCCATTCAAACATCAACGAATGAGCACGAAACACAAGGTGCAAAAACGGCGCAGCCCGCAATCCAGTACCGCTGCCACCGATTTCAGGCTAGAGGACTGGGAAGGCCCGACGCCGGCATATCGTTTTATCGGCTGGCGTGATGATTATTCTGCTTTTTACGTGCTCGATGAAAACGACAAAAAGCACATCATTGAACGGGAGTTGTTCGAACCTGAAAATGGAATTCGATTCTTGGCCCCCATCGCCATCACTAAAGTCCGATTGCTGCCGCCGCCATGCCGCCCCACCGCCGAATCTCAAGGCTTTGTCTTAACGCAAAAGATTGCCGCCGCTTTCGAAGGCTGCCACCGCGTCCACAAGAAATGTCCGAGCAGGCTTATTATGGCCCAAAAGAATCTGGGCCGGCCTTTCAACACATGCATTTCCCCGCGCAGCATTTTGGGCCCCAACAAGCCGGTCACTTTGTATCCCAGTTGCTCCATCTCCTTTGCTTCCCACCCGGAAAGATGTTCTTGCAAGTTGTTGTTTTCAAAGCTGTGTTGCGGCAAAAAACCACTTGGAGTGAAGAAAACGATCTTGCGGCTCGCAATTTTCTCCATGCTCTGCATCATTTTTAAACCATCTTCCTTGGTTAAATGCTCGATCACGTCCAGTGCCACCACGGTATCAAATTGGCCGGGTTTAAAGTAGCGGTCGAGTTCGCGCACATCGCCCAAAATCAATTCCGCATGCAGCTTTTCCTTCCGAGCCTCCTCCAAATAGGGGGCGTAACCATCTATTCCGGTGGAATTTTGAATGCCCAACCATTTCATATTCGGCGTTTTCCCACATCCCACCTCCAACACCTTGTCGCTGCCTGCCAAAGCCTTTCTGAACGCAAGACGGGTCAGAATTTGCGCTGGGTCCAATCCCTGTTTAAGCAGATAAGCCACAAGCTGGGTACGGCTTCGCATAATTTTACTGGTACAATATTTGGGCAACTCTGGCCCTGATGGTTCCGGTCGGGCACCACGCAAAATGAGTGCTCCTGCATGAATGCTGGTTAAAATTCGTACGGAGTATAGCCGCCTGCTTTAGGTTGTCGAGTTCAATCCTGTTTGGTGGGGATGGCCTATGATGGCCTATGCGGCACACCCGGGGTGTGAGCCAAAATTCTGAAAGACCCGAAAAAGCCCACCAAACGAGGCATGCGTAGCTACGATTGCATCGATTCGCCGGGGTTGAACTTTTTTGCATAAAAAAACACCTTGGACAGCCTATGTCCAAGGTCCCCTGATATGCTAAAGCCAAAAAGATCAATTCATGAGCGCCCACAACGCCAAAAGGTCACGCCGTGGACCGCCGCCGTATTCCGGTGTGGCGACCGCTCGTCGCCCAGTGTTTCATTTTAATTCGGGGAGTGCCCCGTCGCCAGCTCGCTGCATGAATCAAGGTAAATCAAGCCTAATCAAGGTAAATCAAGGTAAATCAAGGTGGAAAAACTGGCAGGACCCGCTTCCCGTGGCGGCTCAAAGTCTGCGTTCCGAACCATGAACCTAAACGCTCCCTTTCATGGAATGGCGAACGTTGCTGCGGCTGGCTTTCACCAAAGCCGCGCTCCGACCTAACCGTCCCACCCGCCCGGCTGGCCATCGGCAGCTCGTTTCCTGGCGACACAAACTGCGGTTTTATGCGCTTTTTAAGCTGCTTGCAGATTTTTGTCTCACACTCGGCACACCGCGACCGGTCAGATTGTGGTTGAAATCATCCGCGCTTCCGCCATGATGCCCACCAAAATAATCGGATGCCGGCATGAAAACGAAATTGCGACCAGCCAGCTTGAAAGCCCGGGTTTTGCTGAAAAAGCTGCAAGCCTTGGCGGATCGGGGAGTGGATGGCGAGAAGCTGGCGGCGCAAAGGAAGCTCGCCCGGCTCAAGGCCCAGTTCGATTTCAGCGGCCCCGACCCTGAAGAAGCCCTGAATTTGTTTTCCGGTCGGTTCAGCCATTCCGCCACCGCCCGGCGGATTTGCCGGTTTGGCGCGGATGAATTTGACATCGCCAACTCCGTGAAGTGGGCCATTGAATCGGCCACGAATATCCCCTGCATCTTCCGCCATGGCGATTTGCTGGCCGAGGCCACGCCCGGCAGCGTCAATCGCTTGAAGGAAATTGCCGCCCAGATTGCCGGCAGCTTTCGCGCCCTGCTGGAGCAATTTCGCACGGTGGACGGGGTGGATGCCAAAGACCGGAACGTTTTTACCATGGGCTTGTACGATGGCATGATGAACGAAACGCGGAACGCGGGCCAGCGGTTGCCCAGCCGGGCGGAGGCATTCCAGAAGCGCAAGGGCAAGAGCCGGAAGCCCCCGGCACCAGCGGCGAGCGGTCTCCATTTTCATCCGTACACCCTGGCGGTCAGCCTGGGCCGGCAAATCCGCTTTTCCGCGCCCTTGGAACAAATCGCCGCCGAATTAACGGCGGCCACCCAAAAACATCTGGCCCCGCCGAGTGAACCGGCCGCAACGGGAAAGGGCTCGGTATGAGCTGGAAAGTGATCCTCATCGCCATTCTGGATGTTCTATTGCCCATTGTTGCGGGCGTGGGCACCTGGTTTCTCACCTCACTGGACCAGACCGCCGGGCGGGATGGCATGAATTATGTCGTGCGCACGCTGCGGGCCATTTCGGTCGCGCTTTTGACAGTGATCCTGCTGTTTATCCTGGAGGCTCCCCTGAATTACTTTGACGTGCCATTGCTGGTCTTCGCGGTCATCGGGTTTGGCTATATCTTCCGCAGTGTCATCTCCGAGATTTTTGCCGGCGGCTTGATCAAGTTGATTGACCCAGCGTCGGGGCAGCCCGACCGCCCGATCGATGCAGTCGTGGCCCGGCAGCATGAAAAGGAGATTTCCCGCCTCATTCGTTCCGGCCAGCGCGCGGAAGCCATCCAATTGTGTGAACGGCTCAAGGAAACCGGGGAAGTGGAGCGCATGACGTTGGAGCATACCCTCGAATATCTCGGGGTGAAGCAGAGCGCCCCCGACCGCACGCCCCCGCTGGGCGTGGCCGCGCGCCTGCGGGAGCAGGGAAATGTTGCCGAGGCGGAAAAAATGCTGGTGGCCCTGCTGCGGAAGAATCCGGCGGATGAAGGCGCGGGCATCATGCTGATGCGGGTCTATGCGCAGGACCTGCGGCAGCCGGAGCGGGCGGAAGCGGTCTGGCGCACCCTGGCCCAACAGCGAGGCGTGTCCGCCGACCATCTCGAATTCGCGCGCCGTTCGCTGGATGAGTGGTGCCAGTCGGCCCAGGCTGGGGCCGGCGGCCAACCCGGGGCCGGGCCGGCTCCGCTCCCGGCGCGTAATCCACTCGAACCGCCGCCCTTGCCGCCGGTGCCGCCAACCGTTGAGGAGTTGCTGGCCCAGGGCGGGTTGGGCATGGCCGTGGAAATGCTCGAGGAACAGATCAAAGCGCGGCCAAACGACGTTGCCCTGCACCTGCAACTGGCGGAGGTTCATGCCCTCCACTGCAAAAATCTCCGGCAGGCCGAAAGGATAATCTACCACCTGCAGTTCGTTCCCGGCGTCACCGCCGAACAGTACAACCAGGCCCGCGCCAAACTCGGCGCGTGGCGCACCGCCCCCAAGCAGGCTTGAGCCAGGGGCACGGGCCTCTCGCCCGTGCGGTTCTCCGCTTCGGGTTCCGGATTTGCATCCATGGTCGTAATCGCCACCGGTCACCCCGTATGTTCATCCGCCGCTGCCTTTATAATAGCATGGACAAGCGCGGCTTATACGCGTAAGTTGTCGGCCCAATGAGTGCAGATTCCCGACCGTGTGCAAGGCTGGACGATGTCGGTTTGACGTTTGTCCCCCAGACCATTCTGGGCGTTGAATATCATCAAGCCCGGACCGCCGACGGGGGTGATTTGTATTTGACCCGCTATGGGTTGCCGTTCAAGGAGCATTTACGGCCCGAGAACTGGCGCGACCCGGATTGGTATGCCGCGCATCGCCAGCGCCTGCGCGGCACCAGCACCATTTATCGCACCCTCACCAAGCCCGTGGACGGCTTCTCGCTGGACATCGTGGTGCGCTACAATCGCGTGGGCGAGGAATTGCCCGTGGACACGCTCACGCTGGAGAAGTTCATGGATGCCGATTTCAACAGCCCCTTTGAGGAGATCGCCATCCTGTACCAGTTGCGGCGAGCGCGGCTGGGCGCGGAGCGGCGGCGGATTCCCACGAAAAAGCCCCTCGCCATTTTTGCGCCGCCGGATTTGCTGCAGCTCTGGCAAACCGGCCGTCTGGAATCCAAGATCGCCCAAAAGCTGGCGCGGTATCCGCAGGCCGAGCTGGACATCCGCCGGCAGTACATTGTGATCTATGGCTGGATTGATGGCTGGGACGCCGTCCAGACGGCGGAGCAATTGAATCTGCCCGCCGGCGACCGCGAGCGGTTTATGGTGGAGATGACCCATTACGTGACCAGCGAGCTGGCGGTGGTGGGTTTCCGGGTGCTGGACATGAAGCCGGCGCACGTCATTCTCCGGCTGGATGCGAACCGGCAGATCCTGCGCCGCCGGGATGGCAAGCCGCTGTATGCGCTGGTGGATTACGAATTGCTGGAGCCGATCAAGTGAGGGGCGATCCCCGGGGATGGATTTCAAATATGCGGCGGGGATGAAAAATCATGGCTCCCTGATTGCAGGGAGCCATTGGGGAAGCGAAAAGTGGCGGTGGTTGATTAATGCTGGGCCGGAGGCATGCCCATGCCGCCCATGCGTTTCATCATCTCGGTCTGCATCATGGTTTGCATATCGTCATATTTCGTGTAGTCGGCCGGCGGGTCAAACTGGCTGGCGGCGGGCTTGTCGAAGGAGATGTCCTTGAACTGCATGGTGACGGTGTTGTCCTTTTCCTGCGTGACAATCTTGACGGGGAAGGATTTCAGGTCGGTCGCATTCCAGACCGTGGATTCATGCTGGGTGCCATCCTTGCCTGTGACCACGACCTTGTTTTTGATGCAATCGTGACCGTCAATGGTTTCCTTGCCGAGTTCGGTGGTTTCGACCTGCAAATCCTCCGGTTTGACGTCCTCGCCGGCGGTGGTTTGGGCCGGCATGGCGGCGTAGCTTTGCAAACCCGGATAGACGACGTAAGTGAGTTTCAAATCCGGACGCGTGATGGCGATCATGCTGTCCATGCCCATGGCTTTCATGTGTTGGGCCGCTCCAGCCGGCATTTTGCCTCCCTTGACCTCGCTCAGGTTCATTTCAAACCGGGATTTGCCGGCATCAAGGCTGATTTTACCGGGCATGGTGACATCGCCTTCCCGGCCGCCGGAGGTCTGAATTTCGATGGTGGTGGAAAAAGCCTGATGGCTGCCAAATAGTTTGCAGGTGACGGCATCAAATTGCGCGCCCCGTGGCGGGCCGGGCATGCGGCCGGGTTGGGCCAACGCCGGGATCAAGCCAAGGACCGTGAGCAGTAGAGTGGTTAGCAAGTGGAGTTTTTTCATATTTGGTTGTGGTTCCGCGGGGCTAAATGGCGGAATCGGAGGGAAATTGCAAGCTATTTACGACTGGCGATTTGCGATTTACGATTTACGCTTCCTTCCAGATGAATTTCCCCATCCGTCCCGTCTGCGCGGCAGGGTTTATTGCGGTCGCGCTCACGGCGAACGCCGCGCGCACCGAATTGAATTTGTCGGGGCCCGGCTGGAACTTGTGGGCAGACACCAACGCCGTCTGGCAAGCGGACGAATTATTTCTGCCGCCGGTGAATCTGGCGCAAGTGCCCGGCCATCCGCCAACCGGCGGCTGGCAGGTATTGACTGCGGCTGGCCTTCCCGTTTCGGTGCCCGGCACGGTGGAAGAATACCTGAGCCCCGGCACCGGCCCCGCCGGTGATTACCAGGGCGTCAGTTGGTGGTGGCGAACCCTCCGCATTCCGGAAAATGCCGGGCCGCACGTCATTTTACGGTTTGAATCCCAACGGCAACGCGCCGAGGTTTACCTCGATCAGCAACTTGTCGGTTACGACCTCATCGGTGGCACCCCGTTCACAGCGGATCTGACGGGCAAGGTGCATCCCGGGCAGACGTGCCAACTGGCCGTGCGCATCACCGATCCCGGCGGCAATTTCGATTGGCGCGACACCGCTTCGTTCAAGTGGGGCAACCACGTCATCCCCATCAGCCATGGTTTTGGCGGCATTACCGGGCCGGTGCAGTTGGTCGCCACGGATCCTGTTTTTGTGGATGACATTGATGTTCAGAACACCCCGGCCGCGACCAAGGTGACGGTGTTCGCCACCATCCAAAACACCACCGGCAAACCCATTTCCCGCGATCTCTCCATCGCCGTTTTGGAAAAGAACCACGATAATCCGCCCGCGCTGACGGAGACCTTGAAAGCCGTCGCCTTGGCTCCGGGCGCGACCGTCATCACGCAAAACCTCTCCCTCGCCACGGCCAAACTATGGGATTTGGCGCATCCCAATCTTTACACCTGCCAGGTGGGCCTTGCCGGCGGGGACACGTCCGGGCAGACCTTTGGCTTCCGCTGGTTCGCCCCGGAAGGCTTTGGCAGCAACGCCCTGTTCCGGCTTAACGGCAAACGCATCGTCCTGCGCACCGCCATCAGTTGGGGCTTCTGGCCCATCAACGGCATTTTCCCGACCCCCGAACTGGCCGACCGCCAGATCCGCGACGCGAAAGCGTTTGGCCTGAACATGCTCAATTTCCATCGCGCCATCGGCCAGCGCTGGTTGCTGGACAAGGCGGATGAACTGGGGCTCCTGTATTATGAGGAGCCGGGTGGCTATCAATCGGCCGACGATGCCTTTTCGGACGCCTTGATGCGCGAGAAAGTGTTACGCATGGTAAAGCGCGACCGCAGCCACCCCAGCCTCGTGATCTACAGCCTCATCAACGAGCGCAACCAGCACCAGCTCCTTCAACCCCGCGAGCGGGCCGATCTGCTGGCCATGCACGCGCTGGACCCCGCCCGCACCATTACCCTTTCCTCCTCGTGGGCGAAAACTCCCGGCGCTCCGGAGGACATCAAGGCCAACATGCGCCCCCTGGATGGGGAAATCCATTTCACCGGCTGGTTTGATGTTCATCACGCCGGCGGCCCGGAAGTCTGGCGGCAAAACCTGTATGCCTCGCCCACGAGCTATTACAATTACACCACCAACCGTGGCGAAATCGTCTATTGGGGCGAAGAAGGAGCCATCTCCTCCCCGCCCCAATTGGAAAAGATCCGGGCCGCGCTTGCCGCCGCCCCCGCCAAAGGCTGGGACGGCGAAATTTATCTGGACTGGTACCGCCGCTTTGACCATTTTTTGAGTGACAAAAATCTGCGCGCCGCCTTTCCCACGGTTGCATCCCTGACCACCTCCATGGGCGCGGCCTCCCTTTACCATCAAGGCCGCAAAATTGAAACCATCCGGATCGGCGACGTCACCGATGGCTACGCCATCAATGGCTGGGAGTCGGAAAGCATTGAAAACCATTCCGGCATCGTCGATTGCTGGCGTAATCCCAAGGCCGATCCGGCCATCATCGCGGATTACAACCAGCCGCTCTATGTGGCGGTGAAGGCGCGCCGCCAGATCACCTCCCTCCCCGGCACCGTCGCCGTGGATTGCTACGGCATTAATGAACTTAACTTGCACGGCGACTTTACCCTGCACCTCACCGTGCTCAATCCCGCCCGGCAATCCGTCTTTGCCACCAACTTCCCCGTGAAATTATCCGGCGGCGACGTCTATGGCGAATTGTTGACCGCCAACACCATCGTGCCCATTGCCCAAGCCACGGGTTTCATCCAAATCCAGGCCAGCCTGACCGATGCCGCAGGCCAGCCCGTGGCCACCGGCCACGACGAGATATTCGCGGTGGACTGGCAAAGCCAGCCCCTCCCGGGTATCGGTGCCACTTGGGAAGGCGCGGCAACCGTGCGCCAGTTTCTGGCGGAGCAGAAAGGCGTCCGCGCCGCGAGTTATCGGGATGACTTGGGCCGGCTGGACTGGGTCGTCGTGACGCGGCCGCCGGCTGAGGGCGTGGCGGTGGAAATTCCGGCGGAGGCCTTCGGTTCCGGCTTGCAAACCACTTTCTTCGCCGATGAGGATTTCCACAATAAAATCCACCGGCGCATCGACCCGGCAGTGGATTTTGCCGTGCCCGATGGCTCGGCGCCCGATGCCCAAGCCAGCGTCACCGAGAATTACACCGTCCGCTGGGAGGGCAGACTCACGGCCCCCCTCAGCGGCGATTACACATTGAGCTGCGAAGGCAACGAAGGCGTCCGGCTTTACGTAAACGACCAATTGCTGTTTGACGATCTCCGTACCCACGCCAACCCGGTCAATCGCGGCCACCTCACCCTGGCCGCCGGCCAATCCGTTGCCCTGCGCCTGGACCTCTGGCATCGCAAAGGCAATGCGCAATGCAAACTCCTCTGGTCCTTGCCCGAGGCGCACCCGGCCGACCCGGGCCGGCTGCTTCAGCGCGTCCATGACGAGGGCACCACGCTGGTGATTCTGGATCGGGCGGAGGCCTGGATGCCGCTGATCACCAACCGCACGGCCGTGCAATACCACGGCTCCTTTGCCATCGGCACCGCGTGGCTGGGGGGATTGCACTTCGTGCGCGCCCATCCCTTGTTCCAGGATTTGCCGGTGGACACCACCCTGAGCTGGCCCTATCAAGCCGTGGTTCGCAATGGCCGCGCGCGCTCCGGCCTGCGCCTGGACGGCGAGGAACTCGTGGCCGGCGCCTGGCACAGTTATCCCATGGAACTCGGCACGGCCGTCGGCATCATTCCGTATGGCCGGGGGAAAATCATTGTTTCCACACTCGATATCGCCAGCCAGTTGAACTCCACCGACACCAGCACCGATGTTGCCCGCAAATTACTCTGCAATTTCCTCCGCTACTCCGGGAAATAGCAAATCCTTGGGCCGCACGACAGGCCTGAATCAATAACTGATGCGGCTACGGTTCCGAAATCATTCCAACGGAAAGAACTGAAGGAAAACCCGGGCTCACGCTTTCACGCTCAGCGAACTGCTGGCGGTGATTGGCGTCATCGCCATCGTTGCCGCCAAGCGATTGATGCATGAAATCACCGGGCACATAAAATGGCAAAGCTGGAGGACCGGGGGCACCGCGGCCGGACGCATGGCCCAAGCAGGCGACTTTGGTTTTTTGAGGTAAACTCACGGGCGACATGCCCGGGCCACGGCCATGCATTCGGGGAATCCCAAGGCAAAAATTAATTGGACTTTAATGCCCCCCTATTGATAATTGGCACATGCTCCTAGATCATTTTCAATCCATGCGCGGCGCGAAAAGTCTGGCCGTCGGCCTCACGGTGCTGGCGGGCACCACCGCCGGATTCGCCCAAACCAACGCCAACGATGCGACCCCGGTCATTCGCATCCAAGCCGATCAGGTGAAAGCCACGGTCAGCCCGCTGCTGTATGGCCTGATGACCGAGGAAATCAACTATTCCTACGAAGGCGGCCTCTATGCCGAGCTGATTCGCAACCGCTCGTTCAAGGCCAATCCCACCAACGTGGTGTATTGGAGCCCGGTGGGCGGTGCCGCCATCAACCTGGACCACGACACGGCTTTGAACGACGCGCTCGATTCCAGCTTGAAGCTGGATGCCTCCACCGCCTCCGCCATCGTGCCGGCGGGCATCGCCAACAGTGGTTATTGGGGCATTCCCCTCCGGGCCAAAACCACCTATCACGTCTCCTTTTACGCCAAGGCCGCTCCCGGCTTCAGCGGTCCGCTCAAGGTCAGCCTGGCCAGCAAAGCGGGCGAAAGCATCGTCAGCGCCGAGGTCGCCGACCTGACCAGCGACTGGAAAAAATTCGAACTGGATCTGCAAACCCCCGACCTGCCTGCGTCAAAGGACAACGTCTTCAAGCTCACCACCGCCACCCCGGGCATCCTCTGGTTGCAACAAGTCTCCCTCTTCCCGCCCACCTACAAGAACCGCCCCAACGGCAACCGGCCGGACATCATGCAACTGCTGGCGGACATGCACCCCAAATTCCTGCGGCTGCCCGGCGGCAATTACCTGGAAGGCGACTACATCAATGAACGCTTCAACTGGAAAAAAACCATCGGCGACGTCGCCCAGCGCCCCGGCCATCGCAGCCCATGGAATTACTGGTCCACTGACGGCTTGGGCCTGCTGGAATACCTGGGCTGGTGCGAGGATTTGAAGATGGAGCCGGTGCTGGCCGTTTTTGCCGGCTACGCGCTGAAACACGATTATATCAAGCCCGGCCCCGACCTGGAACCCTTTGTGCAGGACGCGCTGGATGAAATCCAGTATGTCACCGGCGACACGTCCACCAAGTGGGGCGCCCAACGCGCCAAGGATGGCCACCCGGAGCCCTTCCCCCTGCACTATGTGGAAGTCGGCAACGAGGATTGGTTCGACAAATCGGGTTCCTATGACGAGCGTTTCGCCCAATTCTTCAAGGCCATCAAGGCCGCCTATCCCACTCTCCAGGTCATTGCCACGACCCGGGTGAAGAACGTCACGCCCGATGTGATTGACGAACACTATTACCTCTCGCAGGAACAGATGGAAGCCCAGTCCCACCTGTATGACAAACGTGCCCGCGACACCGGCACCAAGGTCTTCGTCGGCGAATGGGCCACCCGCGTCGGCAGCCCCACGCCGAACATGGCCGGAGCCTTGGGCGACGCCGCCTGGATGTGCTGCCTCGAACGCAACTCCGACTTGGTCGTCATGAATTGCTATGCGCCGCTCTTCGTCAACGTCAGCGACCCCGGCAAGTCCATGCAGTGGAAGACCGACCTGATCGGCTACGACGCCCTCACCAGCTACGGCTCGCCGTCCTATTATGCGCAGGTCATGTTCAGCTCGCGCCACGGCGATCAGGTGCTGGCCACCGATTCACAGGATTTCCCCACCTACTCCTGGCAGCCGCCAACCCGCCGCCGCACTGGCGACGAACAACCGCGGCCGGCACAGCAAGTCCCGTCGCTCTTTTTTGATGCAACCCGCGATAGCGCCACCGGCACGATCTATGTGAAAGTGGTCAACCGCGCCGACAGCGCCCAGTCCGTGGCCATTGAAATCAGCGGCGTGAATGCCCTGCAACCCAGCGGCCTGGCCACCGTGCTGAAAGCCCAGCAACCCGACGACACCAATTCCCTCAAGGATCCCCGCAAGCTGGTGCCCGTCACCCAGCGCATCAAGGTGCCCGACACTTTCTTTGCCCGCTCCTTCCCGGCCTACTCCATCACGGTGCTGGAATTGCAGGCCAGGTAACCAGCAAGCCCCGCTTTCGAGGGACAAAGAAACAACGTTTCTTTGTCCCTTTTCATTTTTCACTTTGGTCCTTCGTTGCGTTGTTGTTCGTCCGGTTCCGGATTCGCCGCCAGCCATTCGTCCAAGCGCGGCAATGGCCGGGATAACACCGCCTGCACTTTGGCGATATTCAGCGAGGTGTCGAGCGCGCGCACCGGCCCGGGATAATCCCGGGCCGAACCCGACCGGAGCGGGGCGGTTATTTCCGGCCAGCGTTTCACCAGCAACTGGCCGATCTGCCAGCGCGACAGCCGCGCCGCGCCCGCCAGATGATAAAGCCCCGCGCAGCCTTTCGCCGTCAGCTCCCACACGGCCCGCGCCGTCTCCGCCGCCGGGATCGGACAGCGATACTCATCGGTGAACAGGGTCATGCCCTCGCGCGCCTGCTGCAGCGAATGGCGAAATTGCTCATTAAAGGACCGCGTCCCCGACTGCGACACGCCGTAATTGATGGACGTGCGCAACACCAGATGCCGCGGATTATTCAGCACCACCGCCTCCGCCGCCAGCTTGGTTTCCCCATAGACATGCAGGGGATGCGGCTCATCCGTCTCGCGATAATCGCCCCGGTCCCCGTCAAAGACCAGGTCGGTGGAGAAAAAGACCAGCGGGATGTCTGCCGCCAGCGAGGCCAGCAGCCGGGTGCCTTCCACGTTGACGCGCCGCGCCAGGCCGGGATCCTTTTGCGCCCCGGCCACCGTGGTGATGGCCGCGCAATGGAGGACCAACTGGGGCTGGTCCTGGGCCCACGCCCTGGCCACCGCCGCCGAGTCCAGCAGATCGAAATCCGCGCGCGTCACCGCCCGCACCCGGTGGCCCGGCGCAAATCGCGGCGCGGTTTGCACCAGGTAATTGCCGATCAACCCGTTGGCCCCGGTGATCCAGACCAGCGGTTTTTCAGATTCGTTCTTGTCCATTATCATCATGGTTTTGCATCCGATCGCTTCAATTTTGCGCACCGCGAATTCCCCCATAAATCTTCATGGCCCCGAAGCCTTTGTTTGATAAACCTTGCACTCGGCGGCGACCTTCTCGGTCAGTTTCATCTGGCGATCAGCCTGGGCCATGGCCAGCGCGAGACTTGCGGTCGCAATGGCATTGGAGGAATCCCCGGCAGCATCGTAGGCGGCAGCCAGGCGTTCCATGGCCTCGGGCCAATCGGGTTCCAGATGCAAAGCGGTCAGAAAATTGGTAATGGCCGGCTTGGGTTGTCCTTCTGCCAAAAGGGCTCGCCCCAGATTAAAATAAGATTTTGCATAGCCCGGTTGCAGGGTGATGGCATGATAAAATTCACGTTCTGCCTCGTGTGGCTGGCCGGAGAGAAAGATGGCCACCCCCAAGGTATTGTGCAGGATGAAATTGTCCGGCTTTTGTTTGAGGACGGTCGCCAACGGCACGGTCGCCTCGGCAAATCGTCCCGCGTCGATCAAGGCCCGGGCAAGATTATACTGGTATTCGACAATTTGGGGTTGGAGGTGAGCGGCTAATCCAAAATGCTCTGCGGCTTCCGTAAACAGTCCCGCCCCGTTCAAGGCTATCCCAAGATGGTTTTGCGCCGCGGCATTGTTTGGATTCACCAAAATTGCCTGGGAAAAAAGCGCCACGCTGTTTCGCCAATGAGTGATTTGTTGCCGGGTCAGCAGCAAACACGCGACCAGAAAGACGCTGACGCCCAACCCGATGAAGGTTCGCAGCGATTGCCGGGCCAGCCATAATCCATTCAGACCGCAGCCGATAATGAGAAATATGCCAATCAATGGCACATAGGCATAGCGATCAGCCCAGGCTTGGCCACCAATTTGCACCACGCCGATGACCGGCACCAACGTTCCCAGAAACCAAAGCCAGCCCACCGCCAGCCAGCGGAATTTCCAGCGATAATGCCAGGCCGCCGCCGTGCCCGTCAGCAGGAGCACGGAAGCAACGATTGCCCGCACCCCGAGCCACTTTTCGGGAAACGAGTATAAAATTCCCAGGTGGTCCGGCCAGAATGTCTTTTGCAAATACATGAGGTAGGCGATGGGAATATTGAGCATTCGGCACGCAACCGACGAAGCCGCCAGGGGCACGACCGCCCCCGCCCGGCTTTGGGCCAAATAGGTGATGACGCAGTCGGCCACGGCCAGCATCAAGAAAGGGACTTTTTCCCAAAGCACCCGTTTGACCGATGGGCGCGGAGGGGGGGAATCCGGCTCGAAACCGATTCGTCGCAGCGGCCAATAATCCAACAAAAGCAGTAAAAATGGCAGCGTGACCAACATCGGCTTGGCGAGCAGCCCCAGCGCGAATAAAACCAGCGCTAGCAGGTAATTCGCCGGCCGGAAATTTTTCGTATAACTTAAATAGGCCAGCAGCGTGAGCAGAAAAAAGCCGGTGCTCAAGACATTTTTCCGCTCCGCGATCCAGGCCACGGATTCGACATTTAACGGATGCCAGGCAAACAGGGCCGCCCCCAGAATGCTCGGGCCAAAACCGTGGGTCAGGCGTCGAAGCAGGCAGAACAGCAACACCCCATTGGTCGAATGCAACAGGATATCGATCAGGTGATGCCCGCCGGCAAACTGCGAAAACAGGGAACAATCCAGCATGTGTGACAACACCGTCACGGGATGCCAATTCGCGGCGACAATGGTGGTAAAGGCGTATTTTATCCCGTGCCACGAAAGGCCGCTGCGCACATCAGGATTCTCAGACACATACAACGGATCATCATAATTGACGAACGGGAAAGTTGTCACCGGCCAATACAGCGCCATGGTCACGACAAATAATATGAATCCCGCCATCCATTCAGGCCGCGTTCCAGTGGTGCCGGTATAATCCTTGTGCATCCAGTTTAACACGAGATTCTCTGTTTATTTGCCTCACGCTCAGCGCGAGGAGCATGCCTGACTGAACCTGGGCGAAAGCCACATTCCGAAACGTTGCATCGCCTGGGGACGCAAGTGCGAAAATGGCGGGAGTGGCGGGGCTCGAACCCGTAACCTCTGCCGTGACAGGGCAGCGCTCTAACCAGTTGAGCTACACCCCCGCTAAGGGGACGGTGAAAATATGAAATCGGAGGCGTGGCGTCAAGTTTGCTTTCAACTTTTTTATAACCACGGTGGTTGCCAGAACAACCACCGTTTGCAGACGCAGAATGGCAACGGGTCACATGTGCGCAATGATGTTGCTGCCGAACTCGCTGCACTTGATCTCGGTTGCGCCTTCCATGAGGCGGGCGAAGTCATAGGTCACTCGCTTGGAGCCAATCGCGCCGTTGAGGCCCTTGAGAATCAAGTCCGCCGCCGCGCCCCAGCCCAGATAGCGGAGCATCATTTCGCCGGAGAGCACCACCGACCCCGGATTCACCACGTCCTTGTTCGCATACTTGGGCGCGGTGCCGTGCGTGGCCTCGAAAATCGCGTGGCCGGAGACATAATTGATATTGCCGCCGGGGGCGATGCCGATGCCGCCCACCTGCGCGGCCAGCGCGTCGCTCAAATAATCGCCGTTCAGGTTGAGGGTGGCGATGACATCAAAGTCCGTCGGGCGCGTCAGCACCTGCTGGAGCGTAATGTCGGCAATGGCGTCCTTGATGACGAGGCCGGCGCCGGGTTTGCCTTCGGGAACCTTGCACCACGGGCCGCCGTCAATTTCCACCGCGCCAAATTCCGTCTTGGCCAGTTCGTAGGCCCAGTCGCGGAAGGCACCTTCGGTGTACTTCATGATATTGCCCTTGTGGACAATGGTCACGCTCTTGCTGCGATTGCCAATGGCATATTCGATCGCCGAACGCACCAGACGCTGCGTGCCGGTCTTGGATACGGGCTTGATGCCAATCCCGACCACCTCGGGCGTGTCGCCGAAGCGGATTTTCTTGAAATCCTTCGGAAAGTTCGCCTGCAAAAATTCGATGGTCTTCAACGCGGCTTCCTTGCCCGCCTCGAAATCGATACCGGCATAAATATCCTCGGTGTTTTCCCGGAAAATGACCATGTTGACCTTCTCCGGATGCTTCACGGGCGAGGGCACGCCGGTGAACCACTGCACCGGGCGCAGGCAGACGTACAAATCCAGCATCTGGCGCAGCGCGACGTTCAGCGAGCGGATGCCGCCGCCGACGGGCGTGGTGAGCGGCCCTTTGATCCCCACCAGATATTCCTTGAATGCCTCGACGGTGTCATCGGGCAGCCAGTTATTGAACCGCTTGAAGGATTCCTCCCCGGCGAAAACCTCGAACCACGCGATTTTCTTCTTCCCGCCATAGGCCTTTTCCACCGCCGCATCCAGCACCCGCACGCTGGCCGCCCAGATGTCCGGCCCCGTTCCATCCCCGCGAATGAAGGGTACGATGGGCTGGTCGGGCACGTTGAGCTTGCCGTTTTGGATGGATATTCTTCCGCCGGCGGGCGGGGTGACGTCTTGGTAGGCCATAATGTTAATTTTTAATGTTCAATATTCTGCCGCAAAATGAAACGGCCAAACGCACCGGAAATCAAGCAAATGCTGCGGTAAAATTCGTCCGCTCCCGGAAACCTTGAACCTTTCCTTTCCGGGCATTGTCCGATAACCCATGAGGCATCACCACGCTGGCTAAATGGCCGCCGGTTTGTTACTTTTCCACCACATGAATTTCTTTGGTGAAACCTGGATTGGCGTCTGGCTGACCGGCTTGGGCCGCCTCGCCATGATGACCCGCGACGCCGTGGGTTCATGCCTCACCTTCAAGGCCTCGCGGCGCGACCTGCTGTACCAGATTTACTTCATTGGCATCAAATCTCAAGCCGTCGTGCTCGTCACCGGGGCGTTCACCGGCATGGTCCTCACCGCCCAGACCTATTTTCAGTTTCACAAGGTGAAGATGGACACCGCCACCCTGGCGGTCGTGAGCGTCTCGATGTGCGATGAACTCGGCCCGGTGCTCACCGCCCTCATGGTGGCCGGCCGCGTGGGTGCCGCCATCGCCGCCGAACTGGGCACGATGCGCGTGACGGAGCAAATTGACGCCCTCCGCACCCTGGCCACCCACCCCATTGATTATCTCGTGGTGCCCCGCCTGCTGGCCTCCATGCTTGCCCTGCCCTTGCTGACGGTCGAATCCATTGTGCTCGGCATTGGTTCCGGCTACCTCGTCGGCTCGCAACTGCTGGGCATCGACCCCGTTTACCTCTGGTGCAACATGCTTAAATACACCGGCGACATTGACATCGTGTTTGGCCTCGTCAAATCCTTTGTCTACGGCGGCATTATTGCCCTCATCGGCTGCTACAAGGGCCTGTCCTGCGGCATGGGGGCCGAAGGCGTGGGCCGGGCCACCACCGAGGCCGTGGTCTATTCCTCCATCACCATCCTCATCGCCAACTTTTTCCTCACGCTGGTGCTCCAGCGGTTGTTTGTCCTGCTGTCATGATCGAAGCGCGCCAGTTGAAAAAAAGCTTCGGCTCGCAACTCGTCCTGACCGACGTGGATTTGCGGATCGAAACCGGCGAATCCGTGGTCATCATCGGCCGCAGCGGCGGCGGCAAAAGCGTGCTGCTCAAACTCCTCATCGGACTCCTCCAACCGGACGCCGGCGAGGTCTTGGTGGATGGCGCCCCCATCACCCGGATGAACGAGCGCCAGTTGCTCCGCGTGCGCCGGAAATTCGGCATGGTCTTTCAGGGCGCGGCGCTGTTTGACTCCATGACCGTGGCCGAAAACGTCGCCTTCGGCCTCTACCGCCATGAACATCTCACCGCCGGGGAAGTGGCCCGCCGCGTGGCCGCGACGCTCGAAATGGTGGACCTGCCCGGCACCCAAAAAAAGAAGCCGGCGGAACTTTCCGGCGGCATGCGCAAGCGCGTGGGCCTCGCCCGCGCCATCATTTACGAACCGCAATTTGTCCTTTACGATGAGCCCACCACCGGCCTGGACCCGATTGCCTCGGACAGCATTGACCAGCTCATCATCCGGGTCCGCGACCAGTTGAAGGTGACTTCGGTGGTGGTCACCCACGACATGCGCAGCGCCCGGCGGGTGGGCAACCACGTGTTCATGCTGCACAACAAAAGAGTTTATGCGCACGGCACGCCCGAAGAGCTCTTCACCTCCCGCGACGCGGTGGTGCGGCAGTTCATTGACGGCGTGGCGGACGCGAAAGATATTGAACTATTATAGCCATGGATAAATCTCATTTGGAAAGAAAAGTCGGGTTCTTTATCGGCCTGGGCCTTGTGCTCCTGGCCGGCATGCTCATTTACTTCAGCAAGGGGGCCAGCCTCTTCCACGGCACCTATCTCTTGAAACTCCACGCCACCAATGTCGGCGGCCTAAAGGAGCAGTCCTTCGTGCAGCTCGCCGGCGTCAACGTGGGCAATGTGCACCAAATCAAGCTGGATCCCAGCGGCACCAATGTGACCATCGAGCTGCAAATCTACAAGCAATTCCCCATCTACCACGACGCCCGGTTCGTGATTGAGGAGGCCGGCTTTCTGGGCGATCATTATATCTCCGTGATCCCCACCACCAACAATCCGCCCGTGCTGGCCGACGGGGCCGACGTGTTGTGCGAATCCCCGTTTAACCTTCAGGAAGTCGCGCGCAGCGCCGCCGGTTTTGTGGAGCGCCTGGATGAAACCGCCAAGAAGATTGATGCCTCGGTCAGCGATCTCCGGGCGCAGGTGCTCAACGCAGCGGTGCTGGCCAACTTCGGCAACACCATCACCAACCTGCGCCTCGTCACCGAGCAGGCGCTCACCACGGTCCAGGACATTCACAACCTGGTTGGCACCAACCGCGACCAAGTCAATCTGGTCGTCAGCAACATCGTTTTCTTCTCCGCCCAGTTGAACCAAATGGGCTGCACCGCGTCCAACCTGCTGGCCACCAATGGCGTCAACCTCACCGCCGCCACCAAAAACATCGCCGACCTCACCGTCAGCGCGCAGCAACTGCTGAAAGATATTCAGGCCGGCCAGGGTCTGGCCGGCGCCTTGGTCCAAAACAACCAGACCACCACCAACATTCAGCTGCTTGCGGAAAACCTCTCCCTGGTCAGCAGCAACCTGAACCGCTTTGGCCTTTGGCATATCCTCTGGTCCCACCCGTCTGCCGCCACCCCCAACGCCGTCAAACCCGCCGCCGCCTCCCCCCGATGAAACAACTCTGGCCCATTAGATTATTATTCCTGAGCCTATGCACCATAGGTGGTTACGCCGTAAGTCAGGCCCCGGATTATGTGGTGGAGGACCATTCGGCCAAGCTGGGTATGATGATGGGGTTTGGCTTTGGCGGCCTGCTGATCGCCATTGATGAAATGCTCAAGGGTTTCTCCCTGCGCGCCTTTTCCGCCATTACTTTCGGCCTGCTTCTCGGCTCGCTCGTGGCCCTGCTCGTGGACCATTCCGGCCTCTTCGATGATGCCGAGATTAAAATCCGCTGGCTGATCCGCCTGTGCCTCTTCCTGAGCTTCGGCTACATCGGCATGGTGCTGGCCATGCGCAGCAACAAGGAGGATTTCTCCCTCATCATCCCCTATGTCCGCTTCTCCCCGCAAAACAAGCCGGACAACATCCTCCTGATGGACACCAGCGTGATCATTGACGGCCGCATTGCCGACCTCATTGAAACCCACCTCATCGACGGACTGATTGTGGTGCCCCGTTTTGTCCTGCTGGAATTGCAGCAAATCGCCGACTCGGCCGATGATATCAAACGCTCCCGCGGCCGCCGCGGATTTGAAATGCTCAACCGCCTCCGGCAAAACTCCAAGCTCGAGGTGCGCATCCACGACACGGATTTTCCCGAGGAAAAAAACGTGGACGCCAAGCTGGTGCGCCTGGCGCGCATCCTCAACGCCAAGCTTTTCACCAGCGACGGCAATCTGGCCAAGGTGGCCAGCCTGCAAAATGTCATCACCGTGAACTTGCGCGAGGTGGCGGTGCTGATGAAAGCGGCGCTGGTTCCCGGGGAATCCGTGAACCTCAAGCTGGTCCGCGAAGGCCGCGAAAAGGGGCAGGCCATCGGCTATCTCCCGGACGGCACGATGGTCATCATCACCAACGGTCAGCCCCACGTTGGCCAGCAGGTCGAGGCGCAGGTGCAAAGCACCGTCCAGACTGGTGCCGGCGTGCTCGTCTTTGCCGAAATCAAAGGGGAAAGCGGAAAATAAAGCCGCGCTTCCTTATTCCGCCACATCGCCCGACTCCATCTTCGGTGCCGCCAGCATAATCGCGCCGTTGAGCAGCAGCCAGCAGCCCCACAAGCCAATCCCAACCGCAATTCCCATCAGCTTGATGGGAAAAATGCGATACTGGGCAAAGAACAGATAGGCCGCCACCGGCACACACATCAGCGCCCCACCGAACACGATCTTCTTGATTCCCTTGACCCGCAAGGCCGCCAGTCTTTCCGCATAAAAAACCTTCACCACCTCGGTCGCCTCCGTCGCCTCAAAGCCTTGCAGCATCAGATACTTGACCACCTCCTCCTGGGAATCACCCCAGGAAATTTTTGCGCGGGCCTGGATTTCGGCCGCCTCCCGGCCCACCAATCCCAAAGTGTTGGCATCGACCTTTACGCCGGCCGGCACAGGTGGCGCTGCCGCCTGGGTCAGTCTCAGGGTCGGACTGGTTCGCGCCACCTCCGGCGTGGAAGCGGTCGGTTGGCTGGCAATCGACGCATTGGCGGCAGCGGTGCCATCGGCGCCGCAACTGGGACAGGCCACCGGCGAAGCCATGCGCCCCTCCACCGGTTCCACCTCAAAGGCGTAACGCTGCCCACACCCGCATTCAATTTTGATGCTCACCATAATCCATAAGCTTGAGGGTTCCTGATTCGAAGCACATGAAACCGGAAACTTCTGAAAAATCAAGAATATTTCGGCCTGCGGCTGGCAGCTGGCACCAGGGGCGGCAGGGTGTGAGACAAAATTCTGAAAGACCCGAAAAAGCCCACAAAACGAGGCATGCGTAGCTACGATTGCATGGATTCGCTGGGGTTGAACTTTTTTGCATAAAAAAACACCTTGGACAGCCTATGTCCAAGGTCCCCTGATATGCTAAAGCCAAAAAGATCAATTCATGAGCGCCCACAACGCCAAAATGTCACGCCATGGACCGCCGCCGCATTCGGGGGCGGCGACCGCTCGTCGCCCAGTGTTTAATTTTAATTCGGGGAGTGCCCCGTCGCCAGCTCGCTGCCTGAATCAAGGTAAATCAAGCCTAATCAAGGTAAATCAAGGTAAATCAAGGTGGAAAAACTGGCAGGACCCGCTTCCCGTGGCTGCTCAAAGTCTGCGTTCCGAACCATGAACCTAAACGCTCCCTTTCATGGAATGGCGAACGTTGCGGCGGCTGGCTTTCACCAAAACCGCGCTCCGACCTACCACCCGCCCGGCTGGCCATCGGTAGCTCGTTTCCTGGCGACACAAACTGCGGTTTTATGCGCTTTTTAAGCTGCTTGCAGATTTTTGTCTCACACCCGTGGCAGCAGGGGCGGCAGGATGTGAGCCGAAAATCTTATATACATTGGAAAAGCCCATAACAACGCGGTTGATGGTCAGCGGGGGGATGCGCGGGGATGCGCGGGGTGTTTTTCCACCGAATTTGATTGGGTAATGGCGGCACTTATGTTAAGCATTCCCCACCACTATTATGTTGAAATCCGATGCCATGTCGCCGCTTTCGGGCACGCCTGACTACATTGTTGTGGTCAGCAACGAGGATGATTACCACAGCGGCTTTCACGTGTTTGCCGACAAGGTGAACCGCAAACTGCGGGCGGGGTACCGGCTGCACGGCGCGCCCTTTAACATCAATCAAACCCTCTGTCAGGCCATGGTGCTGGTGGATGAGACGCAGCCCGAAAGCTCCGTGTTTTACCCGCCCAAGACGTCCTATCTCTGACCTGCGTGCCATGCCCAACCCTGCCCTGGCCGATGTGGTACAATATTGCGACCGGATTTTGCGCACCCGGGACACCGGCGATTACGACGGCGCGGTGAACGGGTTGCAGGTGGAAAATGCGGGGGCCGTCACCCGCATTGCCGCCACCGTTGACGCCAGTCTGGCCACCGTCAAGCTGGCCATTGCGGCGAAAGCGGATTTATTGCTCGTGCATCACGGACTGTTCTGGTCCAAAACGCATCCGTGGACCGGCAAACGCTATGAACTGCTGCGGCGGCTGCTGGACAATAATCTCGCGGTTTACAGCTCGCATCTGCCCCTGGATGCGCATCCCCTGCTGGGCAACAACGCACAACTGGCCGCCGCCCTGGGACTGACGGGATTGCGGCCATTTTTCACCAGTCACGGCCAGCCCATCGGCTGGCAAGCCAGCCGCCGGATTGCCCGCGCGGAACTGGCCCGGCGGTTGGAGCGCGCCACCGGCGCGCAGCCCACGGTAATTCCAGGCGGACCGGAATGGTGCCGGCGCATTGGCCTGGTCACTGGCGGCGCGGGCGGCGATTTGAAGCTGGCCGCCGCCGAAGGGGTGGACACCTTCATCACGGGTGAAGGGCCGCACTGGACCTTTGCCCTGGCGGAGGAACTGGGATTGAACGTGTTTTATGGCGGCCACTATGCCACCGAGACTTTCGGCGTGAAGGCCCTGGCCGCCGCCTTGGGGAAAAAATTTCACGTACCCTGGTGCTTTCTGGATCATCCCACGGGTCTCTAATAAACCTGTCCGTGCAGTCGATATTAAGCGCCAAGCCGCCCAGCAGCAAGGGCGCAAGAATTTTGAAAGGGTTGGCGTAGCTGGGAACACAAATATATACCCACAGGAAGCCCGGATGGGGTAGAATCCGGGCATGCTGATTGTATGGAACCCTTCTGCCATCCGGTGGCCCCGGATGGCCCTGATCCGGTGCTGGCTCGTGCTGCTGCTAGGCTGCGGAGGTTGGTGGACCGCCCGCGCCGCAGAATTGGCGGTGGGCGATGCCGTGCCGGCATTTTCCGCCAAGGATCAATTTGGCAAGGAGTTCAAGTTTGCGCCGGGACTGCGCTTTCTGGTTTTGGGTTTTGAAATGGGCGCGGCCAAGCAGGCCAACCTCAAGCTGGCCGGGTTGGGCGGGGGCTGGCTGGAGAAAAGGGGCGCGGTCTATGTCATGGATATTCATACCATGCCGGCCGTGGCGCGGCTGTTTGCGCTGCCGAAAATGCGGAAATATCCGCAGCGGATCGTGCTGGCGGAGGCCGAAGGTCTGCTGGTGCCGTTTCCGCGCCAACCAGAGCGCCTGACCGTGGTGTGCCTGACGCCCGAAGGCAAAGTCCGCGAAGTGCGTTACTGGAATCCCGGGAGCGACCCGTTGGAATCCGTGTTGAAATGAGGACGATGGTCATTGCGGATTGCGGGCGGTGAGGTGGAGTGGAAGACCCTGGAGCTGAAATAAAAAAGACCGATCGAATGGGACTTGTCCGGATCGGCATCGGCGGTTCCCCAATGTCTGTTTGACTAATTATGTGCATTAGTGCATAATGGAGCTGTGAAAACCATCTGGCTTTGGCTGTCCATTATGACCGCGACCATTATCCCCCTGCACGCGGCGGATTCGCTGTACGAGATTCCGCTGAAGAACATTGACCAGCAAGACACCTCGCTCAAGCCCATGGCGGGCAAAGTGTTGCTGCTGGTCAACGTGGCGTCGCACTGCGGTTACACGAAGCAATACGCCGCCCTGGAAGCCACGTACCAAAAATACGCCAGCCAGGGCCTGGTGATCTGCGGTTTCCCGTGCAATCAATTTGGCGGGCAGGAACCCGGCACAGACCAGGAAATCAAGCAGTTCTGCACCGCCACCTACAACGTGACGTTTCCGATGTTTGATAAACTGGAGGTCAACGGGGCCAACCGGCATCCGCTCTACACCGCCCTGGCGGGCACCAACTCGCCCTTTCCCGGCAACATCCATTGGAACTTCACCAAGTTCCTGATTGGCCGGGACGGCAAAATACTGAACCGCTTCGACTCCAAGGTCACCCCGGATTCCCCGGAAATCACCCAAGCCATTGAAGCGGCCCTGGCGGCAAAATAAAGGGTCCGACCGCCCCGTTTGTGCCTTGGCTTCACGCCACTGGCTCAAGCGTAGCACTTTTTTGGAGTCTGCAACCGTTTGCTGATCCTATCAGTCCGGGACATCTGATTTCTGCCCGCGCACGTTTCCGGAGCAAAACAAAATCCCGCCCCCGCCCAAAAAACACGCCGCCACATCCCCGTAGAAGGGAAACGGCGGCAGCGACAACCGCAAGCCGTGGACCAGCAAAATCAAGCCTTCCAGCAGCATCAGCCAGCCAAACCAGGGAATCGCCTCGCGGAATTTTCGCGGCCACAACGCCAGCACCCCATACCATCCGCCGACGAGCGCGAACGCCCCGGCCGCCATGCGCAACCAGTAATCCAGCATGGGGTCGTAGGCAACCGGCCTGGCCCCCAGCCCTTCCAAAAGCGTGCTGGCCTCGGCCCAACTGGCAAACACGCCCACCACGGAAACACCCCAGACCAACGCCGAAAAGGCGAGGAACAATCTTAGCCAGCGCAGTTGCATGTTGCTTGATGTGATCAGTTTTGCTGCGGATCAATCAATTTGTCTTTGAGCCGGAAGCGCGCCAAGTCGCCCTGTCCGCGCACCCCGGGAATGATCATGGCCATCCCCGCATCGGCCTCCTGGAAGTAGAAAAACAGCACGACGCGTCCCTCCATTTGGGCGTTGCCGTGGACGAAGCGGTGTTCGCGCAGATGCGACACCAGCACCTCCTTCAACTGCACGGGGTGGTCCAAGCCCAGGGACCGGGCAACGACGTGGCCCAGCACGGCAACGAGATGCGGCATGGGTTCGGGGTCCGACGCGCGGATGAAGGCCGGATCACCGGCGAACTCCTCCAAGAAATAATACACCGCCCGCTCGTAATCCGTGGGATGCAGCATGCGCTCGCGCAGGATGTCCAGGTGGTGGGGAAAGTTTTGGGAGGCGGAGTTCATGGTGGAAGACAAAGGCTGATTCTTGCCAAATTAAATATTGGTCCGGAGCATCGCTGCGTATTCAATTTCCCCCATTTGGATGCGTTGTTCCCAGAGTGTCGCTTCGGCTAACGCTTCGGTAACCTCAGGTTCCGGCTTGGTTTTTTTAGAAAGTTTTTTGAGCGCACGAAACAAATGCAGCTTCCGCCGCCGCTCTTCGGTAAGGCCTTCATCATCCAATCTGTAAATTCGGATACTGGTTTTGCCAATGGCCGACCCGTTGCGGGGCTTGATTTCCTCCCCGACAAATTCCAGATGTGAAGCGGGGTCAGCCTCCGCAGGATTCAACAACAGGGGGGATTCGGCGGCGAGGTTCCCGCGATGAGAGCGCACACGTCTGGCTGGATCCGCAAGGGGAAACAGTCTTCGCTTCGCCCGCGAGTTGCACCACTCGCACGCCAGCAGCAGATTGGTCCATTCGTATGCCAGCCAGTAATAACCGGGCTTTGCTGACGCTGCATCCACATCCTGCTGGACCTCGCCTTTGGGGCGATAATGCTCCACATGACCGGCGGTTAGCTGCGGCAGCCGACTCTCACAAAACGCGCATTTTCCCTTGTGCATGGCTCGGAGAGCCTCCCGGACTTCTGGAGCCCCATAGATGGCGGATGCGAAGGCAAATTCCTTGGCGCCCCGAACGTGCGCACGCTTGAGTTTGGCGGTTGCTTTCTTGCCGTCACCGGCGAGCTTCGCCGGAGCAGGCGGGCGGGTTAAGTAAATCACGTTTCCGATGGTTTGATCTTTTCCGACGCACGACGGATTATGTCCATCGCGCGAATATCCTCCAGTGTGTCGGCGGTAGGGAGCTTGTCCGCCCATTCGTTGAGTTTTTTCAATTCCGCGCGTTCGCTCACCGGCAACTGTTTCTTGACCAGCAACTCCCGGCGGCGGGCGAGTTTGTCATTAGTCTCAACATCCCGGGTGGGTTGCTCCTCGAAGAGTTCGCTGGCCACGATTTGATCCAGACGCCAGCCCCGGATGTCGTCCAACTGGTTGCAAATCCGGACGCCCTCGCCGTTGCGACGCAATACCGCAATGTTGGCCTCGGGCATGGCTTGAACCATCAATGGACTGTGCGCGGTGACAATGAATTGAGTGGCTGGAAAAATACGTGAGAGATCAGCAATGAGCTGTCGTTGCCATTTGGGGTGAAGATGGGTGTCAATTTGATCGATCAAGACGACTGCTGGTTCGGCACAGGGATTCGCACTATTGGGGTAACGCTCCAGCATCCGCGCCATGAAATCAGTCGCCCACGCCATGGTGGCCTTGTAACCCGTGCTTAATTCTCTTACCGGAACCCAACCGTCGGGCGTCTTCGCTTCTGGCACCGGCACATTGGCCCCGCTGGACGGGATGCGAATATCTGACACTTCCGGCAGCAAAGCGACCAGCAGTTGTTTTATTAATTCCAACTTTCTTTTTGCGTCCGCTCCTTTGCTTTTTGCGGCGGCATAATCCGCGCGCAACAGCCATTCATCCACATCAATGAGCGCCACGTTTTCATTGAACAGCGTTTCGCATGCATCCGGATTAAGTTCGACGCCAAGTTTTGTCGGTCCAAAACGACGAAAGGCACCATATCCGATGGGCTGAAGCGCCGAGAATTCGTTGGAAGCGATATTACACGTAAGCAGGCGCCCCGACTCCATCCTGCAGTCAATGTTGAAAGTTTTGCTGGCCGCCTTACCAAGGTCGCCCAGGGATTGGTTAATCACCATTTCAACAGAAATTTTTGTTGCCTGGTTTCCCACTCGGGCCAGTGGAGAACGGGTTTTGTCCTCTCGCGCCTTCACATCGGCAACCAATCTGGGCAGGTACAAAGTCGGATCGTCCTTCAGCGGTCGTTGCATATCCGCTGAGAGTTTGCAAAGGCACTGCAAAATTGTCGTTTTTCCAAGCCCGTTGTCGCCAAGCAAAAGCGTCCATTGCGCCAATCTGCCTTCGCCATCCATAAACGACAATTTTTGGGCATCCCCGCCAAACGATTTGACGTTGGTAAGCTCAATTGACCGAAAATAACATCCGCTGTTTTTCACAATTTCCAATTCGCGATTAAATTGTCAGTCAGGAGCAGGAGATTGCAAGTATTTACAGAACAAAATCACGCCTTCGTATAAACCTCCGCGCCTTGTTCCACGAATTCCTTGGACTTGGCTTCCATCCCCTGCTGCAAGGCTTCCTGCTCGGAGATTTTCTGTTCCTCCGCGTATTTCCGCACATCCTCCGTTATCTTCATGGAGCAGAAGTGCGGGCCGCACATGGAGCAGAAATGCGCGGACTTGGCGCCTTCCTGCGGGAGGGTTTCGTCGTGAAACTCCCGCGCGGTGACGGGGTCGAGCGAGAGATTGAACTGGTCTTCCCAGCGGAATTCAAACCGGGCCTTGCTGAGGGCGTTGTCCCGGAATTGCGCGCCGGGATGGCCCTTGGCCAGGTCGGCGGCGTGCGCGGCAATCTTATAGGCAATCACCCCGTCTTTCACGTCTTTCTTGTTGGGCAGGCCGAGGTGTTCCTTGGGCGTCACGTAGCACAGCATGGCGCAGCCGTACCAGCCAATCATGGCGGCCCCGATGGCGCTGGTGATGTGGTCGTAGCCCGGGGCGATGTCCGTGGTCAGCGGTCCGAGGGTGTAAAACGGCGCTTCGTGGCACCATTCCAGTTGCTTGGCCATGTTCTCCTCGATCATCTGCAGCGGCACATGGCCGGGGCCCTCGTTCATGACCTGCACGCCTTTGGCCCAGGCGCGTTCGGTGAGGCCGCCCTGGACTTCGAGTTCGCCGAATTGGGCCTGGTCGTTGGCATCGGCGATGGAGCCGGGACGCAACCCGTCGCCAATGGAGAACGACACGTCGTAGGCGGCCAGGAGGTCGCAAATCTCGTCCCAATGCGTGAAGAGGAAATTCTCCTGGTGATGCGCGAGGCACCACTTGGCCATGATGCTGCCGCCCCGCGAGACAATGCCGGTCATGCGCGACGCGGTGAGCGGAATAAACCGCAGCAGCACCCCGGCGTGGATGGTGAAATAATCCACCCCCTGCTCGGCCTGCTCAATCAGGGTATCGCGGAAGATTTCCCAGGTAAGGTCCTCCGCTTTGCCGCCGACTTTTTCCAGCGCCTGATAGATGGGCACGGTGCCGATGGGCACGGGCGAGTTGCGCAGAATCCATTCGCGGGTGGCGTGGATGTTTTTGCCGGTGGAAAGGTCCATGACGGTGTCCGCGCCCCATTTGGTGGACCAGCGCATCTTTTCCACTTCCTCCTCAATGCTCGAAGCCACGGCGCTGTTGCCGATATTGGCGTTGATCTTCACGAGAAAGTTGCGGCCGATGATCATCGGCTCCAGTTCGGGGTGGTTGATATTGGAGGGAATGATGGCGCGACCGGCAGCCACTTCGCTGCGGACAAATTCCGGGGTGATCTGCTTGGGAATCCGTTGCGGAAAACGGGCAAATACCGAGGGCGTGTAGGAATGGCCGATGGCATTCTGCGAAGAGCCGGCGTGCTGTTTGTGGAGATCGTTGCGGACGATGTCCTGGGACAGGTCGGCGATCCTGGCGCGGCCCATGTTTTCACGAATGGCGATGAATTCCATCTCCGGCGTGATAATGCCGGCGCGGGCGTAGGCCAGTTGGGTGACGACCTTGCCGGGCTTGGCGCGGAGGGCTTTCCGGCGCGGAGCCGTCAGGCCTTCGAGCCGGTAGGATGTCTCGTCCTGGCGTTTCGCGTGGTCCAAGCCGCGATGTTTTTCGGAAAGGTAGCCGTCATCAATGGGCTGGACGGGGCGGCCGGCATATTCCTCCACATCGCCGCGCTGCAAAATCCAGTCGCGGCGAAGCGCGGGCAGGCCTTCCTCCACGGAACCGGTGAATTGGGGATCGCCCCACGGCCCGCTGCAATCATAGACGCACACGGAAGGATTGATTTCGAGCCCGCCATTAAAGCTTTTGGTGGGGGTCAATTCGATTTCCCGCAGGGGCACGCGCACACCGGGGTGCAGCACGCCGGGAACATAAATGCGCTGGCTCCTGGGCAATTGCTCGCGGCTGTGCGGTGCAAACGAATCTTTGGTTGCGATCATAATATAATAGTTCTTCCGGGTGCTGGGAGAGGTCGCGAACCGGCCAATGGAAGCGCCATGAAACGGTTTCCTTGCGCCGGCATTATCCGGTTCAAGTTCGCGGGTCATTGGCGCTCGCGCACCAAACTCTCAGCTTCACCATTTTTGGTGATTTGGCTCCCCAATGCAGTTCAAGTTAGAATGATTCCAGCGGAAGGTCAAGCGAGGTCGAGGCGCTAATCAAAGGCGATTCAGGAGCTGGCACTCGTATAATGCCGCACCGAAAAGCGCCAGAAGACTTCCGAGACCACCGCCCAAGCCAGCCCAAGCCCCAGCAACTTCAGCCACGCGAACGGATCATTGACCGTGTCCGCCAGCACCCGCACCGGCACATTGCTCACCAGCAACACGGGCAATCCAAACGTGAACACCGCCTTGAAGGCCCCGTTAAACGCCTCATCCGGCATCCGCGCAATGTTGAAGAGATTGTAGTAGCCCCACACAATGCCCTGCGCGCGGACGGTCCAGAAACAAATCGTCGCCAGAATGAACATCAGGGAATAGTGGATCAATATTCCCGCCACGCACAACCCGCCAAACCCCGCCAGCTGCCACCCGCTGGGATGCAGCTGCAGCCGGGCGGCGGCGTAAATCATGACGCTCAAACCAAACAGGGCATTGACCAACGCGCCCAGATCCACCACCCGGAGCGAAACCAGAAACCGCGTGTTAACCGGGAGGAGCAGGAAAAAATCCATCCGCCCCGTCCGGACCAATTCCGACAGGTTGGTGCAATTGGTCAGGAAAATGGCCTGATAAAGCTGCTGGATGAAATTACTCGCCCCCACCAGCAGCACCATCTGCCATTTGCTCCAGGTCCCGACCGCCGCCGTCTGTGAAAAAACCACGCTGACAAAGCTTAATTGCAGGCCAAACCAGAGCAATTCCACCACGATCCACAGGATGAAATTGCCTTTGAACGACATCTCGCGCGCCACGGAATTTCTCCACAGCGCGGCGTAGAGCGAGAGATGGCGTTTCACGTTCATTCGGACTTGGAATAACCGCCATCCGGGCTTAGCCGGCCGCTGGATGCAAAACCTCCTTCGCCAGGCGATCCAGGTTCTGCTCGTTGGCGGGGACAACGATCGGCTCCATCCGGCTGGCCACTTCCGAACTCTCGAATGCCTGCGACCAGGATACCACCGTTCCCGCCGCCGACGGAGCCAGCGTGATGGTCAGACGAAACCGGGGCTCCGCGACGTGTTGCACCACGACCTTCCTGGGTGATTCGATCTCGGCAAATACGGATTCGTTCGGATAGTTGCCGTGGGGGCCGTGCATGATGAACGACCAACGGCCCCCTTGCTTGAACTCGCAAACATTGAAGGTATTGGTGAAACCGGCCGGTCCCCACCATCGCGCCAAGCGTTCCGGATGGCTGATCGCGGCAAAGACTTGCTCCACGGATGCTGGAATTTCACGAGCGGTCTCGAATGTTGTCATCGGCTTCCTGGTTTTGGGAATTTCCACCACTTTTGGATATTTTAGTTTGATCCATTGAGGAGTCAAGACACCTCCACCAACCAACCCTTGATCCAGGAGATTCGCCGCGCCAACGGCGGCCAAACGACGACGCGGCAACTGGCGGCAACTGGCGGTGAAACGTTTGAAACCAGTTGCGGCGTGAATTATTTCTAGATATAAGTATTCCTCACTCAGATGAAAAAAATCCTGTTTGTCGAAGACAACCCCATCTTGCTTGAGCTTTACGGCATACTGCTGGAGCGCGAACACGACCAATGGCACACCGCGCTGTCACCGGACGGCGAAAGCGCGCTCAAACTGCTGAAAGACGCCCCTTTTGACGTCGTGGTCTCTGACATGGAGATGCCTGGCATGAGCGGCATTGAGCTGCTCACCCACGTGCGCCAGCTGCAGCCGCAAACCGCGCGCATCATCATTTCCGGATATGCCGACCAAGCGGTGGCGGCAGACTCCTTGAATTGCACGCATCTGTTCATCCCCAAGCCGTTCGATGTCAAGGTCCTGCGGGCAACGCTCGCACGAATCAGCAGTTTGGACCGCTATCTCAAGGACGATAAACTCCGCAACCTCGTCGGCAAGCTGCGCAGCCTGCCGAGCTTTCCCACGTTGTACCTGGACATCATGCGGGAAATCGAGTCCCCCCACTCCTCCATCCAGGGCATTGCCAGCATTGTGGCCAGGGACCCGGGCATCACCGCCAAAGTGTTGCAGGTGGCCAATTCCGCCGCCGTGGGCATGCCGGCGCGGGTCAGCGATCCCGCTGAAGCCGTCCAGCAACTGGGCCTGACCACCGTCCGCTCCATCGTGCTCTCCGCCCAGGTCTATGGCCATTACGCGCCCGGACGCGTGAAACATTTTTCCGCCGAGGCGCTCTGGGCGCATTTGATGAAGTGTGGTGACCTGGCCCGCACCCTCTTGCGCCGCGAACGCGCGCCGGTGGCCGAAGCCGAAGACGCCTTCACCGCCGGCCTGCTGCATGACCTGGGCAAGCTCATGCTGGCCGACAGCCTGCCGGATGAATTTGCGGCCGCCATGACCCTTGCGAAAAATGAGAATATTTCCCACGCCGAGGCCGAACAGGTGGTGTTTGGCGCCAATCACGCCGGCCTCGCCGCCTACTTGCTAGGCCTGTGGGGATTGCCGGCGGCCATTGTGGAAGCCGTGGCTTTCCATCACACCCCGGAAAAGAGCGGCTTGAAAAAGTGCAGCGCGCTCACCGCCGTCCACGTGGCCAATGCCTTGGCCACCAACTCTGAAACCGTGCCCCTGAACCAGGCCTATCTGGCGGACCTCGGCCTGGCCGGCCGCCTGGAAGAATGGCAGGACACCGCCGCGGAATTGGCAGCGATCGCGTAGCCGCAAAGAACGTCCTGCGCGGGCGGCACAGCCGGTTGGCGACGCCCGGTTTCTCCAGGATGCCTTGGCCGTCGTCGAGTGCCAGGAAACAATCCTGGCCACCGGTCCAGAACATCGCAATGCGGTGCCTGACGCTGCCTGGTTATTTCCACCGGCCCTTATCCTGCGGCTTGCCCGAGGCGGCGGCGAAGCTTGGCGGCCACGTCGGCGCGGAAGGCATCAATGTGACTGAGGGCGTGGTCGGCGATGTCGCGCGTGGGGTCGGTG
>Ga0302320_10004436_pt1 | contig 31874 bp, 29 predicted proteins | sample Bog_T0_3_FD_202130 | JGI IMG/M metagenome (GOLD analysis project Ga0302320, IMG submission 202130) | Peat permafrost microbial communities from Stordalen Mire near Abisko, Sweden - Bog_T0_3 | ecosystem: Environmental > Terrestrial > Soil > Wetlands > Peat | place: Sweden: Abisko, Stordalen Mire... | reverse complement strand
CGAGACGATTGATCTGCAGCAGCAGGTGGCGCGGTTGCAGGCTCTGCTTGAAGCGAGCAGGCAGGTTCACTCGACGATCCGCGAAGAGGAAGTGCTGGAGCAGGTGCTGAAGATCGTGGTTCGCGAGTTGGAGATGGCGGGCGCGGCGTTCACGGGGACGGGGCTGAGCTACGGCGAAGAGGTGGCGGAGGGCTCGGAAGGGCTGCTGCGGGTGGCGCTGGACGATCGCGACGGCAAGCCGATGACGGAGTTGCTGGTGGCTGCCCCGGACGGGCGGGAGATGACGCTCTATGAGGCGGACTTTATTGAGGGTCTGGCGCTGCAGGCGGCGGTGGCGCTGGAAAATGCGCGCAATCACAAGCGGAACGTGGCTTTTGCGCGGGTGCAGCAGGACCTTGACGCGGCGCGAAATATTCAGCGTTCGCTGCTGCCGCAGGAACTGCCGAAGATTGAGGGCTACTCAGTTGGGTTCAAGTCAGTGACCTGCTACGAGGTGGGCGGCGACTATCTTGACATTGTGGAGCAGCCGGACGGAAGCCTGCTGCTGGCAGTGGCGGATGTGGCCGGGAAGGGGCTGGCTTCGGCGATTGTGGCGTGCAGCTTCAGGTCGGCATTCAGGGCGATGGCTGTGCAGGGGATGACATTGGACCAACTGGCCACGCGCATGAATCATCACCACTGGTCGGAAGGCGATGAGGCGCGGCGGCGGTATGTGACGGCGATTTTTCTGCGGCTGCATCCAGAGGACGGCGAGATGGAAGTGGTGAATTGCGGGCATAACCCCGGATTCATGGTGAAGCCGGACGGAACGGCGAAGCAGTTTAATGCAGCCGGGACGCCACTGGGGTTACTGCCGGGAATGACTTATTCGATCGAAAAAGAGACTTTCCTGCCTGGATCGAAGCTGCTTTTCTATACGGACGGTCTCACCGAGGTATTTCGCGGGGATGAGGAATTTGGTGAGGAAAGGCTGCTGGAGGAATTTTCTAAGTGCCCGCTTGACAAAGCGGATGGTATTCTCGAAACACTGTGGACCAGCCTGACCGAGTTTGGGGCAGGAGGACAACAGGGAGACGATATGACGGCCCTGGCGCTTTATCGGCGCCGGAATGGCTCGGAGATGGCGGCATGAGCAAGCCAAAGAGCACGAACGTGGAGGTGCGGCTTCCATCACGGATGGGCTTTGAAAAGGTGGCGATGAGCACGGCAGCCTCAGTGGCCAAGCTCATGGGCTTTCCCGAGGATCGCGTCGAGGACCTGAAGACGGCGGTGGCCGAGGCCTGTATCAACGCAATTGAGCACGGCAACCGGATGAACGAAAAGCTCTCGGTGGGCGTGGTGCTTTCAGCCGGGGACGATGAGCTGGAAGTGAAGGTAATCGACGACGGCAAGGGAATGAACAAGACCCAGGCCAAGCCGGATATCGACAAGAAGATGCATGGCGAAGAAGACCCGCGCGGGATGGGGATGTTCCTGATCCAGGCGCTGGTGGACGAAGCCGAATGGGTGGCGGGAACCGACGGGAAGAGCAGCTACGTAAGGCTTGTGATCCGGCTGGACAAGGAAGCAGAGTAGGGAAGCGGAATAAGGCAGCAGCGCGCGCAAAGCGACCAACCCGATTTTACGGAGACAAACGAACGTGCAGAGCGAAACGAAAAGCCATGTTGAGCAGGCATCCTCCCCGGCGGGTCAACCGGTTAGCGTGATTCGATTTGAAGGGGATATTTCGAGCACTTCAAAAGAAGCTGTTCTGGGCACCTACCAGGGGTTGCCGAAGGCGACGACGAAACTGATCCTGCTTGATTTTACGAAGGTGGATTACATCAACTCGAGCGGCATAGCGCTGGTGATTCAACTGCTGATCGAGGCCAAGGCGTCTGGGCAGAAGGTGCTGGCGTTCGGGCTTTCGCCGCACTTTGTGAAGGTGTTCACGATGGTGGGCATTACCAAGTACGCGGGCCTGTTCCCGAACCAGGCCGAGGCGATGGCGGCGCTGTAAGCGAGGGGCTGCATTGAGGCCCTACCAGCCAGAAATAGGTTGGGGCTGAGACGGGCGCAGATTCGCGGAACTTCTGTGCTTGTTAGCCGTATCCAATTGCAGACCGGAGATCCTCCGATGCAAGCGATCGTGTATTCACGGTACGGCCCGACGGATGTTCTTCAATTCAAGGAAATAGCCAAGCCCACACCCGCCGATGGAGAGGTTCTGGTGCGCGTGCACAACGCCGCGGTGAATCCCTACGACTGGCATTTCATGCGCGGTGTGCCTGGGTTCATTCGCTTGTTTACTGGGCTGCGACGACCAAAGTTCCCTCGCCTGGGAGCGGACGCAGCAGGCATTGTGGAGGCTGTGGGGCCCGGGACGAAGGAGCTGAAGGTTGGCGACCGCGTCTTTGGACTCTGCAAGGGAGCCTTTGCCGAGTATGCGTGCGGGAAGGAATCGGAGCTGGCGGTCATTCCTGCGGGCGTTAGCTTTGAACAGGCTGCTTCAGTTCCGATTTCAGGGGTCACCGCGCTGCAGGGGCTGAGGGATTGCGGCTGTGTGAAGGCTGGGCAGACTGTATTGATCAACGGGGCCGCGGGCGGTGTGGGCACGTTTGCCGTTCAGATTGCGAAGGCGCTTGGCGCGACGGTGACCGGCGTTTGCAGCGGGCGGAATGCTGAGATGGTTCGTTCCATTGGCGCTGACCGCGTGATCGATTACGCACATGAGGACTTCACACGAGCGGATGGGCGCTTCGACGTGATCTTTGACCTTGTTGGCAATCACCCACTGAGCGCGATCAGGCGAGCGATCACACTGCGCGGCACTTTTGTGGGTTGCGGCGGGGGTGGGACGGAGAGATCCGGCTGGGCACTGATGGGTGGGATGCTGGGCCAGGCGATTGCGGCAAAGTTCTCGAGGCAGAAGCTCACCGGGGTGCTGGCAAAGGTGAATACCGGAGACCTGAATGTATTGGCTGGCATGCTGGAGTCGGGGGCCGTGAAGCCGGTGATCAGCAAGAGCTATTCACTCAAAGAGACCGCGGAAGCGATCCGGCATGTTGAGAGCTGCCATGCGGTGGGCAAGGTGATGATTGCTATTGCTTAGGGTGGCTCGACCGGTATCATTTCCCGTATGAACTTAGAGGCGATACAGGCGGCAGTGCGCGAGGCCGGCCACGATGGCTGGCTTTTTTACGATCATCATCACCGCGACCCGATCGGGGAGCAGATTCTGGGGCTTGACCCGAAGGCGCACGTCACGCGGCGCTGGTACTACTTTGTGCCTGCGACGGGCGAGCCGCGCAAGCTGGTGCACCGGATTGAGCAGGGGCGGCTGGACACGCTGCCGGGGGCGAAGGGCGTTTACTCAAGCTGGCAGGAACTGGCCGGGGGGCTGGAGGCGATGCTGGGCGGGGTCCGGCGGCTGGCGATGCAGTACTCTCCCAACAACGCGATCATGTACGTTTCGATGGTGGACGCGGGGACGGTGGAGTTTTTGCGCGGGCTGGGCAAGGAGATTGTCAGCTCGGCGGACATGGTGAGCCAGTTTGAAGCGGTGTTGAGCGAGGAACAGATGGCGAGCCATGCCGTGGCGCAGAAGGCGATCGACGCGATTGTCGGGGAGGCGTGGCAGGAGATTGGGCGGAGAGTGCGAAACGGGGGGGTGCGCAACGGGGGTTTGAACGAGTACCAGATGGTGCAGTGGCTGGGCGAGGCGATGCGGCGCGAGGGACTGGTGTGGGCGAACGGGCCTGACGTAAGCGTGAATGCGAACACCTCGGATTCACACTATGAGCCGACGGCGGAGGGATGCTCGCCGATTCGCGATGGGGATTTTTTGCTGATCGACATCTGGGGACGCGTGGACACGCCATCGAGCATCTACTACGACATTACGTGGACGGGCGTGGTGGGACGCGAACCGAGCGAGCGTGAGCAACAGGTGTTTACGACGGTGCGCGATGCGCGGGACGCGGCGATCAAGACGGTGGAAGAGGCGTTTGCCGAGGGACGGGCGATCTGTGGCTACGAGGCCGACGACGCGGCGCGGGCAGTGATCAATGCGGCTGGCTTTGGGCCGTTTTTCACCCATCGGACGGGGCACAACATTGCACACGAGATTCATGGGCCGGGCGCGCACCTGGATAACCTGGAGACGCACGATGTGCGGCTAATTCTGGCGAATACGTGCTTCAGCGTGGAGCCGGGAATCTATCTGCCGGAGTTTGGCGTGCGCAGCGAGATCGACATGATGACAGCGCCGGGGAAGGCGTGGGTGACGGGGAAGGTGCAACGGGAGCTGGTGAGGATTTGAAAGGCAGGGGTTAGGGGTTAGTGGTTAGGGGTTAGTGACGGCCCCCGGTGCGATATAGTCAAGAAGGAATGGCGACAGGACAACAGAAGACAGGCGCGGCGCCGGGCCGCAACTCGAGTCAAGATCAGGGGTTTGTGTATCTGCCTCTGATTGTGGGATGGCTGGTGCCCGGGGCGGGACACTTTCTGCTGAGGAAGTGGGGCCGCGGGGCGCTGCTGGCGGCGTCGATTGTGGGGATGTTCTCGATCGGTCTGGCTATGCAGGGACAGATATATACGGGCGCGCACGACATTCTTGAAATTCTGGGCATGGCGGGCGATCTGGGAACCGGATTGCTTTACGTGGTGGGCCGTTTGATGGGGTGGGGCTCGAACCTTGTCCAAGTGACAACGGCTGACTGGGGATCGCGGTTCATTGTGGTGGCCGGGCTGCTGAACGTGATTGCAGCGGTGGACGCGCACAACCTGCGGACGGGGAGGAAGGCAAGCTGATGCATCCTTCTCACTTTGCAGCGGTGTTGATGTTTGCGCTGTTTGCGTCGGTCGTGTTCGGAATCACGATGCGCGATACGCCGCCGAAGATGGTGCGCTATGGGGCGTACTGCTTTGTGCTGTTTGTGGGGTCGGCGATTGTGCTGAGCTGGGTGATGTACTTTATTGCGCGGTAGGGGCTCAGGCCACCGGTCGAATCTTTAATCCAAATTAGAGAATCTCGCAGGGGCTGAAGCCCAAAGTTGCAAATTGGGCGTTGTGTGGCCCGGCTAAAGCCGTGCCGTTGTTACAAAGCCAGTCCGGTCCAATTCAGCCAATCGCATCTTGGAGCTTCTTGCACGCTTCCACAGGAAATGGATGGCGCCATTCGCATTCGTACGCAGTCGTCCCCACGGTGGACCGAAGCGTCTGCAATGCATCAAGTACGTCGTCGCAAAAACGTGGCCACGGAAATGTGCACTCGAAGCTCTGGTGGTTCGACTTCACTGCCACTTCGATGACGGCCTTTGTTCGCGTGAATTCCCAAACCGCTTCGCCGGGCTCTTGATTCCAGCTACACCGGGCGGTTGAGATGGTAGCGAGGCTGGCTACGGCATCTGCAAGGTCCCTGATAGCGTCGTTCGGTGTATAGCTCCCAACAACCGTTTTACAGCCTTGCTCGGAGATCAGCTTTGCGGTGACCCAACCAGCGGCAACTTCTGTAATCGTGAATGTCTTCATTGCCTCAAACAGTTCGACCGCGCTGCCAGACGGCGGCGTCGAAGGTGCGGGAGCGGGTGTAGCCCTCAGAGGTGTAGAGGTCGATGGCGGTGGTGTTGGACTCGGTGACGGTGAGGGAGATTTCGGCCGCGCCGAGGCGCATGAAGTGGAAAGCGGCAAGGGAGAGCAGCATGCGGGCGAGGCCCATGCGGCGGAAGTTGGGGTGAACGCAGAGCTGGGTGATGTGGCCGCTCTCGTTGCTGACGCGGGAACCGAGGATGAGGGCGACCATCTCGCGTGTGCGGCGCTCTACGACGACGTGAGAAACCTGTGGCGAGAAGACGCCACAACCGGAGTAGCGGACGATGTTGTGGAGAAAGCGCTGGGAGCCGTGGTGGGAGCGGTACTGGTCGTTGATGACGCTGTCGGGGTGGCCACGGTAGGCTTCGGCGATGAGGCGGCCGGCGGCTGAGAGGTCGTCGTCGCGCCAGGCGCGGAGCTCGAGGCCGGGGGCCAGTTCGGTGGCGGGGTGGGTCCAGAGACCCTCGAGCTGCTGGACGAGGAAGAGGCGGCGGAATATTTCGAAGCCGGAATCGCGAAAGATGCCGGCGTGGCGGCCGGAGTCGTGGAGCAGGAGCTGAGACTCGATGCGGTCGACGTGGGGCGAATTGAGCAGCGTTTCAAAGAGATGCGTGAGCAGGGTCTGCTCGATTTGAAAGGCGGATTGCGGAGGATCGGCGTGGGGAGCTGCGCCGGGCGCAGGTGGCGCACTGGCAAGAGCGAAGACATCGCCGATGACGGCCTTGGTTTCTTCGTAGACGCAGAAGGCGTAACCGGTCACCTGCCCTGACTCGACGGCGGCATAGCCGGGAAGCATGTGACTGTCGAGGTACTGCATCAGGAGGCGGGACGAGGTGCGGTAGTCCCAATGGAGGCGTTCTTTCCAGAGTTCGCCCTCGGCATCGAGCACCGGGCGAAGCACCGGCGCCGCGAAGTGGCGGAGGTCGAGGATCTGGATGGAAACAGCCGATGCCATGGAGGTCCTTGTTTGTTAAACCCGCTTGGGATACCTCTGAAAACTTGCTTTGGTGCTTGAGGCACAACGCAGGCCGTGGTCAAAAGCGGTGCCCTTATGGGTAGCCGTTCAATTGCATCTGAGGCAGGTCGTGCTGATGTACTCGCTCTATGGGTTAGACGGAAATTCCCAAAGTAACGCTGGGTCCATGTTGCACGAAGCGCATGAGTAAGGCAAACGGGGGGTGGGGATTGGGGGTCACGGGTTAGGGACTCCCAGGTCTCCAAGTACGCGGACGATGCCCGAAGTGCAACCGCAGGTCCTTCGACTCACCACCCCCAAACTGAAGTACGTTTGGGGCCCCGTTCGCTCAGGATGACAGCGCAGAAGTAGTGCGAACTTTTGACTCAGCACTCTAGCCCTGTTCGTTCGCCCTACTTCCCTGCCCCTTCGGTGATGGTGAGGATGCGGTCGATGGCGGGCGGGGGGATCTTTTCGACTTTTCCGTCGGGCCAGTGGATTTCGAGGGCATCGATGGTAGTTGATTGTCCGAGGCCGAAGTGGAGGCGGGGGTCGCTGGTGGAGAGATAGCTGCCGCCGCTAACTACGTCGCCACGCTGACGCATGCCGTTTGCGGTAAGGTAGGCAGTCGCGCCGATGGCGTCGGCGGGCACGCCTTTGCCCCCCGGCCTTGGGGCGGAGACAAGCTTGAGTTCGATCCAGTGGTTGTGGTCGGGGTTGACGTTGCGCAGAAGGACGGGGTGGCCGTCGATGACGTTGATGACGACATCGATCTTGCCGTCGTTGAAGAGATCGCCGACGGCCAAGCCGCGGCCTGGGATTACATCGGCGAGTCCGGAGCCTTCGACAGCGGGGACGGCCTCGAACTTTTTCCCGGCGAGGTTGTGGAAGAGCATGGGACGCTGTGCCCAACTGGTTCCCCATTTGTATTTGTCGGCTTCAGGGTATACATGGCCGTCGGACATCATGAGGTCTTTGTAGCCATCGTTGTCGTAGTCAAAGAAGGCGTCGCCCCAACTGAGGAAGGGGACGGATATCTCGGCGATGCCAAGCTGGTAGCTGATATCGGTGAGGTTGCCATCGCCCTCGTTGCGGTAGAAGGGCTTGTAGTCGTCGGAGAATGTGGTGTCGAAGATGGCGAGCTGGCCGTTGTTTTCGTAGTCGCCAACGGCGATGCCCATGGAGGCGGTTTCGCGGCCCGCCTCGTTCAGAGCGAAGCCCGAGGAGTAACTCGTATCTTCGAAGGTGCCGTCGCCCTTATTGAGGTACATGTAGTTCGGGGTCGAGTCGTTTCCGACCAGGAGATCGACCTTGCCGTCGTTGTTGATGTCGACAAAGACCGCACCGAGGCCGTAGTAGCCGGGTTTGTCGGCCACGCCGGCCTTCTCGCTGACGTCGGTAAAGGTGCCGTCGCCGTTGTTATGAAAGAGATGGTCGGGCTCACCCTTGAGACCGCGCGGACCGCATGCAACGGCCTCGCCACGGAAGGTGCAGAAGGCGTTGTTGCCGCCGGTCTCTTTGCTTGCGGGGAGATTGTCCCAGTCCCAGTGGATGTAACCGGCGACGAAGAGGTCAAGACGTCCTTCGCCGGTGTAGTCGCCCCAGGTGGCGGAGCTTGACCAGTTGCCGAGCTGGACGCCGGCCTTCTCAGCCACGTCAGTGAATGTGCCGTCATGGTTGTTGCGGTAGAGGCGGTTCTTGCCGACGTTGGTGACGTATATGTCGGGCCAGCCATCGTTGTCGAAGTCGGCGATGGCCACGCCGGTGCCCCAGCGGTCGTTGGTGACGCCGGCCTGGGCAGCGACGTCGGTGAATGTGCCGTCGTGGTTGTTGCGGAAGAGGGCGGCGTGTGGTGGGGTGGTCTTGCCGGTGAGCGCGTCGACCGTGGAGCCGTTGACGACATAAATGGAGAGCCAGCCAGAGTGGTCGTAATCGATGAGCCCGACGCCCGAGCCCTTGGTTTCGACGATGTAGCTCTTTTCCGGTGTACCCATTTTGTGGGTCCAATGGGTGAGGCCCGCCTTCTCGCTGATGTCTTGAAAGACGATGGGGCCGGATTTGACGAAGCCGCCAGCGGTGATGGGCCGGTGCTGTGCGTCGAGCAGCATGATTTGGGATCCGCTGGTTTGCTCGCCGCCCGAGGCGGCTGGTGGGGAAGCGGGCGTTGCCTGGGCCGAGTTTTGTTTTGCCTGGGGAAGGACAGCGGGAGATGTGGCCTGAGCCGAAAGCGACGACGGAAGGACCGCCGCCAGCATTCCCAGAAGTGTAGTGGTGCGCAATGCTGTCAACATGGCAGCAAGTATACGAAGACAGAGAGGCAAAGGAGTATCGACCAAATGGTTGAGGGGCCCGAGGCATTGGGAAGGCGTGGCGGATCGGAGTGCGTTGTGTCCTAGGCGCTGCCGAGTGTGGCGAGCGGAACGACATTTTCAGCGGGGGGTCGGGAGCCAATGGGCTGGGCGGCGAGCTCGGCAACAGTTGATTGTGAGAGGACGGCGAGCATGGCCTGCTGAGCGCGTTCCCAGACAGGATGGGCGGGGCACCAGGTGGAGCGGGGGCAGGAGCGTGGGGAGATGACGCAGACGTTGAGGTGGATGGGGCCATCGATAGCTTCGATGACATCGCGCATGGTGGCCCGGCGCCCGCGAGGAAGGATTTCAAAGCCGCCGGATTGCCCGCGGCGCGAGGTGATGAGGTGGGCACGGGCGAGCCCCTGCAAGACCTTGGATAGGAAGCTTTCCGGGGTGTTGGTGGCGCGGGCGAGGGCGGGCAAGAGGGCGCGTTCACGGGGGGGCAGCGTGGCCAGATGGACCATGACGCGGATGGCGTAATCAGCGGCGCGGGTGAGCTGCATTGACGAGTTGGGGCGGCGGGGGGTGGATTTGTTCATTCGAGCACATCCCAAAAAGCGATGATGCAGCAGGCCCTCACAGGGACGTGTAACGGCCATCACAGACCTGTGGTTAGCGAGCGCCTGAGCGGGGATTTGCTCGGTCGAAGTTGGACTCTAAGGGTCCGAGAAGTGGTGGCGGAGCTCGGGACGGAAGAGGGGTTAGTCGAGGCGGGTGAGGAAGGCGGAGCCTTCGGAGGGGTGGAGGGTGGCGGCGATGTCTTCAGCGAGGGTGCGGTCGTCGCCTTCGGGGCGGATGCGAACCCAGTAGCTGTTTTCGCCGGGGAACTCGATGACGTTGGCGTCGGGATAGCGTCGGAGGAGCTGGTTCTTGAGAGCGAGGGCGGACCTCTCTCCGGAAAAAGGACCGATCTGGACGCACCAGCGGCCGCCGGAGTCGATGGGTTTGGGAACCTGGTAGACCTGAATGCGGACGGGGGCCATGCCGGCGCGATAGACGCCGATGGATTTGGCGGCTGCGATGGTGAGATCGAGGCTGCGGCCATCGACGAAGGGGCCACGGTCCGTGATGCGCATGGCGGCGGACTGGCGTGTTTTGAGGTTGGTAACGACGATGAGCGAGCCCATGGGGAGGGTGCGATGGGCTGCGGTCATGGCGTCGTCGTCGAAGAGTTGGCCGTTGGCGGCTTTTCGGCCGGGAGCGGCGGTGTACCAGGTGGCGAAGCCCTCTTCAGTGCGGATGGGGCGGTGGGTGGCGATGAAGTCGATGTCGTCGAGGGAGGTGCCGCCGGGGGGGACTGAGGTGATGGGGATGCGGGCGGGCGGGCGGGGCTGGGAGGTTTGGGGCGGGAGGGGCTGTTGGATTGGGCGAGTGGGGGCGGTTTGGGCGGCGGAAGGCGACTTGGGCTGTTTTTTGTGGCAGCCTGAGACGGCCACGCAGAGGAGGAGCGCGAGGGCGAGAGCCGAGGAATGCCAGAGTGGGCGCGGGGTGCGCGGCATCAGGGTTTTGGGGCTTGGCCTGGTGGAGGCGGCGGTGGTGGAGGCTGTTGGGGCGGCTGATGGTCGAGGCGGTCGGCGAAGCTCTGGAGAGTGTTGGAGATGGTACGCAGGGCGGAGATGGATTCGCGGCGGACTTCGGGGATGACGGCGGCGTTGATGTATGCGGCGGCGTGGCGGATTTCCATCTCGATGAGTTCGATGGCCTCTTCAATGCGCTGGGCAACGCTGCCGGGCGGCGGATAGTTGGGCGGAGGAGGAGGATTGCTGCTCATAGGGAGTACCTCAGTGGGGCGAGTGCGGAAGGCCCGTTTTCAGTGTGAGCGGATGGGATGGCGGCGTCAACGGGCGAGAAGCAGAGTGGGGCGGGTTGTGTGCTCCATTCGTCAATAACGGGGTTGTTTCGGACGATTTCTGCCGGAAAATGGAGGTTTTCCGACGGGTTGCGACGCGTAAGTTCTTTATTATCAGAGGGCTATCTGGATGTACGGAGGAGTGACCTGCTTGTTTTCAGGTGGATGGGGCAAAAGGAGGGGGGAGGGGGGTAGGGGCTCGGGTATCGGGTTTGGGGGTGGGGTGTGGGTGCTGTGGCCGAGGATCGATTTGGCATTCATGGGTAGATTGTGCGCCGGGAGGGGGAAATTATGTGCAAAGTCAGATGACAGATTTCAGATGGCAGATGACAGTGGCCGGAAATGAGGCCCTGTTGGGCTGAATTCAACTCAAAAGGAGGGGAAATTTGCACGATTCTTCTCGAAATCAGAAGAGATTTGCGGGCCTTTTCTTGAAATTCACGCAGATTGAGTGAGGATGGGTGGGGGAATTGAGGGGGATTTCTGGGGTTATTGGCGAAAAAGCGCTTTTAGATGACCGACTGGACACTCATTTATATTGAGAGACCCCTGACCAAGCCGAAAAGCGCCGGGAGGAGAAACTTGCTATTTTTGGCGGGCGGGGAGGCCGGCGGCGGTTGGGAGGTAAAGCAGACTCTAGCTGATCACTTCTAGCTCCTAGCGCGCGCTGGTCGGGTTGGGTTTGCGGGGCGGCGCCGGTTCGTGGGAAACATCGCGTCTGGGCCCGGGGTTTCAGGATTGCAGACAGGCTACTTCTTTTTCTTTTCCCGCAAATGCAGCAGTTCGGCCAAGACTCGGTGCCTCTCTCCGCTATTGAACCACTTAAGGCAAGTGGCAAGATCATCCGTCCAGACGTCGTTCGGAGTGGCCGCGACAGGCTGAAAAATCTCGATCAGAGAGGAATTGCTCTGACGCGGCAGCAACCAAGAGCCCAATGTGTATCGGAAACTCTTCCAATCGCCTGAGGACGGGTGCATGTTCACGGCTAGAATGTCGAACTCCCCAAAGTTGTAGGGTCAAGTTTCTTCAGTCACGGAAGTAGTCACCGGGATCTGTGTGTCTGTGCCTGGAAGCGTCTTCTTGACGGTCTTTGTACCGCTGCGAGTTTTCTGAACTTCAACAACGTAGAGGGACCCCTCTTTGTAGTGTCTGGGGTAATAGAGCTTCGGAGCACCCTTCTCCAGGCGCTGTAGCTTGACTTGGATGCTCGCTTGCAGGTCCTCCTTTTTAAGAAGGGCGTCATAGGAATAATCCCCATTAATGGCGACAGGCTTCCATCCGGAGGCTGCAACGCCGGGGACTACATCGTTCACAAAAACCGCTTCAGCAATGATGCCGCGTATTCCGCGCTTCGTGAGGTCGGAGGATCTATTGATCGCACTCAGAATAGTGTCAGCGTCGATACCCCATTCGCTTTCGAGCGGGTGAGGGAGGAGTTCTCTCAAGAGACGCTTCGCGGCCCTGCGTTCGACGTCAGAGCAATCGTTAATGAACTTTTGGATCGTTTCGAGCGAGTCGTTCATTCGTGGGTCGTCCTGCCTGCTCAGGTACAAATCTCTCGATCTCAGCGCGGCTTAGCAAAACCTTGCCGGCGATCCTGAATACCTGTAGCCGTCCTTTCTTGATGAGTCGAGAAATGGCCTGCCGGGAAACGCCGCGAATTCGTGCGGCCTCTGCCTGGGAGATCAAATCGTGCCCGTTTTGGAAAAAGGTTGACAATGTAAACCTATTTCGACTACCTTTCTCTATAGTGAGGCAGTACTATGACAACAGCCGTGTCGTCCAAACCTCAAATCGTCGACTTGAACGGCAAAGCTCCGCTCCCCCCGGAATCGTGCTTTGCTGACGATCTTCCATTGGATCACCCGGCGCGCTTGATCGAGAATAGGCCTTATTTTGCATCTCGACGTGGAGCTGCGTACCTTGGCGATTCTCTGGAGACGTTACGGGGACTCCCATCCGGCAGTGTCAATCTGGTTGTGACGTCGCCACCGTATGCATTGCACTTCAAGAAAGCATACGGCAATGAGCATAAGGACCGCTATGTGGAGTGGTTTCTGCCGTTTGCAAATGAGATTCGGCGGATCCTCACAGATGATGGCAGCTTTGTATTGAACATCGGTGGAAGTTACAACCAAGGCTCACCCACTCGGTCCATCTATCACTTCAAGCTGATGATTGCTCTGGTTGAAGAGATCGGATTCCATCTCGCGCAGGAATGCTTTTGGTACAACCCAGCAAAGATGCCGGTTCCAGCTGAATGGGTAACAGTGCGACGTATTCGCGTTCGGGATTCAGTCGAATATGTTTGGTGGTTTTCCAAGACGCCGCACCCCAAAGCTTCGAACCTCAATGTTCTCAAGGAGTACAGCGAGGACATGATCCGTTTGAACAGGAACGGTGTACGTGGAACAGTGAGGCCGTCAGGGCATGTAATCCGTGACTCCTTCGATAAGATCGATGCTGGCGGATCGATCCCCCCGAACGTGACGGAGGCTGCTTTTGATTTTCCCGAGAGCATGATGAAGATGGGGAACAATGCTGCTAATGACGTGTACACGAGGCGGTGCAAGGAAGAGGGAATTAAAATTCATCCTGCTCGATTTCCCGCCCTCTTGCCTAAGTTCTTTATCAAACTTCTGACGGACCCAGACGATCTGATCCTCGATCCATTCGCAGGTTCGCTCACAGCGGGAGCGGTTGCCGAGCAGTTGGAACGCAGGTGGCTCGCTGGAGAGGCTGTTGAAGAATACTTGAAGGCTGGCGCCTTCCGTTTTGAGGAGCTGGCGCGAAATCCTTCGTTGTTTTAAGTTGCGATCATCGCGGCCATTCTCTCCAATTCCCTCGGTCCTAATCTGGGACAAAATGCGCGGTTAGATTTCCGCAGACGCATTTCTTTGGGCGCCTTCCGGAGTAGGGTATAGGCCGTCCTTTCCAGTGCTCGATGCTCTCCCGCCTCAAGCGGTACAATCGCGAACAAACAATGGGAGCCTGGAAGAACGCTGTGAGAACCGAATCTTTGTCTCTCTGCGAGAAGTACCGTCCGATGAAGATCGCGGACTTCGTTGGACTTGCCAAACCGAAGCTCCTACTACAGAAACTCGCTGTGAGTCCGAATTGCAGGGCGCTTCTCTTCGAGGGCAAGAGCGGTTCCGGTAAGACGGCGATGGCTTTGGCGTTCGCGGCCGAGATTCCTGCGGAGGTTCATCTCCTTCCGGCGAATGAATGTACCCGGGAGAACCTGTCCGGACTTTGGGTCAGGTGCCAAGGCTACCCCCTGCCCGGTTTCCGGAAACATCTTGTGCTGGTAGACCAGGCGGACACGCTCAGAATGCCACAGCAACTCGACTTGCGCTCGTATATTGACGGGCCGAGTGCGCTTGACCATGTCCTCTGGGTTTTTACCGGGGTGCCGTCAGACCGGTTGGAGGACGGTTTCCGATCAAGGTGTTTACAGCTCGAGTTTTCTACCTATGGAAACTCGAAGGCCGCTGCTGAGCTGTTGGAGCGGGTTTGGCAGGCCGAGGTGCCTAATGCGCCGCCGCCCAACTTCGCCCGCCTCATCAAAGAGGCAAACGGTAACATTCTTGCTGCGCTGCAGCAAATGGAATTGAAGTTGATGGCGGTGTGATCGTTGGGGTGGGGCTGGTGAACGGATGTGGCGGGGGCGGGGTGGATGGCGGCGGGGGTGGGACGCAGCCGGTTACAACGACGGTGACGGTGACGGCAGCTGCTGGGGCACTGCAGGAGACGACGACGTTTTTGTTGACGGTGGATTGAGGGCATTGTTCGGGGAACGAGGTTTGGTTCGGGTCGGAGGTACGGTCCGGCGTTGAGCCGGACCGAGCCTGATTTTTCTTTTTTTTTGAGGCGGTATCGGCATGACTGAAGTCATGCCCTTTCAAGGCGTGAAGAGAAAAAACAACCGCAGATCCTTCGACTCACCACCCCCAAGCTGAAAAGCGCTTGGGGCCCCGTTCGCTCAGGATGACAACGGCGAGGGGAGGAGGCACGGTCCGGCGTTGGGCCGGACCGTGCCTGAGTTTCCTATTCTGGAGGATGCGGTTTTTGGCCCGGCTGAAGCCGTGCCGTTTTTACAAGGCCGTGGGTTCCGGGTGCTCTTCGGCCAGCAATCGAGTCATGCCGCCCCTACGGGGCTGCGACATCAACTTGCTGGCTTTCCCCGGGTTTCACCCGGGGCTAAACTCGTGCCCTCAGTCCGGGAGGTCTTTTTGGCCCAGGTGAAGCTGTGCCCTGATACAGAGCTTCAGACTGGCGCATCTTCATGGAGGGAAAGGACGATAGGGTTCGCGGGCATGATCCGTTCAGTGTGCCCAATTGACCGTTCGGGGTCAGATTCCGCCGTTCGCTGCATGGGGGTTGGGTTGACGGGGGGTGGCGGTTACCCTTTGAATGACTTCCCAGAACTGAAATGCAGGGATTAGGGTTTGGGGGTTAGGGCTTAGTGAAAGACAGGGGCTTAGGAGCCAGGGACTAGGGACGTAGGGACTGGAGAAGCAAAAGCAGGTCCTTCGACTCCGTCCCGGCACGCCGGGACTTCGCTCAGGATGACAATTCAATTTTCGAACGAGATTTAGAAAACCAAAATTCAGAGGAGAGCGCAACACAATGGCTAAAGCGATCAAGTATGTGGAGAAGGCAGCCGTAATTGCAGCCCAGGGAGCATGGGCGGTATTTGAGCGGTTGAACCGCATCAGCCCGAACGACGCGTTCACGCCGAAGTGGAGCGACAAGCCTCTGCAGAAGAGCTGGCAGAAGGAAAAGCCGCCACTGGGCTGGCCTCGTACGACCGACTCGCTTTGTCCGAAGTGCGTGCCTGAGATCCGCAAGCAGATTTTGGACGGCAAGCTGCCGCACGAAGTTCTGCTGAACGAGAAGGTGGGCGAGATCAAGGCGCAGATTATCGAGCGCGACGGCCAGATATTGATGGTGAAGGATTGCCCGAAGCATGGTCACTTTGAAGACGTGATGTCGATGGACACCAAGTTCTTCAAGCATTTGGAAGAGAGCTTCCCGGGGCGCGACATGAAGGCGCACGGCAACGGCAGCGACAAGCTGCACAACCACGGGACGTCGACTGTAACGCACGGGCGCGGCTCGGTGCTGACGATCGATCTGACGAACCGCTGCAACATGATGTGCGATCCGTGCTTCATGGATGCGAACCAGGTGGGCTTTGTTCACGAGCTGACGTGGGACGAGATCAAGACCATGCTGGACAACGCGATCACGATCAAGCCGAAGCGGCAGATGAGCGTGCAGTTCAGTGGCGGCGAGCCGACGTTGAGCCCGTACTTCCTGGATGCGGTGGCTTACTCGCGCAAGGTTGGCTACAACTCGGTGCAGGCCGCATCGAACGGGATTGAGTTTGCGAAGAGCAAGGAGCTTTGCCGCGCGGCTGCTGAAGCAGGGCTGCGGTATGTGTATCTCCAGTTCGATGGCATTGGCAACGCTGCCAACTCGCACCGCAAGGTGGGCAACCTGTTTGATGTGAAGCTGCAGGCGATCAACAACCTGCACGAAGCCGGCGTGGATATTGTGCCGGTGACGACGATCATCAACGGTATCAACAACGAGCAGGTGGGACGCATCATCCAGTTCGCGCTGGACAACCCGAAGAAGATCAGCTTCCTGAGCTTCCAGCCGGTGAGCTTTACGGGCCGCGACGAGGACATCAGCGACGAGCGGCGCGTTGCGCAGCGCTACACGCTGAGCCACATGGCGCACGACGTGAAGAACCAGGTGGGCATTGGCGAGCCGGAGCGGGATTGGTTCCCGATCAGCTTTATGAGCACGTTCAGCGACTGGGCGGATTTGATTCACGGGCCGACGGCGGAGTGGGGCCAACTGAGCTGCGGATGCCACCCGAACTGCGGCATCGGCATGGCGGTGATGATCGACAAGGAAACCAAGGAATGCGCGCCGGTAACGGCGTTTCTGGACATGGGGCAGGTTGCCAAGGATCTGGCGAAGGTGAATGACGCGGCTCGCGGCAAGACGCTCTCGCTGGTTGGGTTTGGGCTGGCGCTGCTGAGGAACTACGATCCGTTCCAGTCGCCGACGCACTTCAAGATCACCGACATGATGAAGAAGATGGACAAGACCTTTAACGCGACCGGCAAGGACTACGGCAGCGTGAAGGGCGACCGCACGATGGCCGACATTGAGAAGCGCCGCGCGGATCGGTGGAACTTCCTGTTCATCGCGGGGATGTGGTTCCAGGATCTGTTCAACTACGACTTCCGGCGGACGGAGCAGTGCATTATTCCGTACGCGACGCAGGAAGGCGAGATCAGCTTCTGCGCGTACAACACGGGCGTGGGCTGGAGAAACATCATCGAGAAGATGCACATGACGGCGACTCTGACCAAGTGGTATGAAGAGCACGGCCGGCATGAGATCTTCGCAGGCGGCAAGAAGGTGAGCATGTCGCAGGTGGGTCACACGCTGAACCTGAACATGGAGCACGTGAACTCGGAAGCCAACCACACGCTGGACGAGCTGGGCATTGCCAAGAACGCGCGCGAGGAGAAGATTCGCGCACGCGATTTGAAGAGCGATGCTGAGAACGCGCGGATGGCGAAGCTGTATCGCGAGCATGTGCTGGGCGAGAAGCCGGTGGAAGGGCTGGTGCGGTTGGATTCGATTGCGCCGGCGAAGCCGGTGGAGACGCGCGAGCCTGTTGCTGGGGACTAATTGCTGGTTGAAGGTTTCGCCGATGGCGCGAAAGACAAAAGGCCGTTCCCGATGGGAGCGGCCTTTTTGTTGTGCGCCCAGCATGGGCGCACTCTTTCGGGTGCAAGTCCCGTCACAAGCTGGTCACAGTGAGTGAAGTGAAGCGCAACTGCATGAGGGCGACTGAGTGTGGGGAGGAAGCGTGGATCGAAGTTGCGGGCCGATGAACAAGAACCGGATAGAAGGCGGTGCCGACCAGGGCGAGCGGGCAACTGGCCGCGAAGCTCTTGTGACCAAGGGGCGGTGGCGTAAATCCGGCGGTCGTGCAGTGAAGGAGTGCGTTCTTACCTGGGGAGATCTCGCCTTGTGCCTGAAAGGGTAACGGTGTTGAGCCGGAGCGAGAAGTCAGCCAAGGCCGTATTAGCTGGCGGAAGTCAGTGAAGGGCCGAACGAGAAGGAGTGATTCTTTGGAAGGCGATATGTTGGAAATGGCATCAGATGTCCGCATTGGCGGAACGATCCGGAAGGGGCGCGGTGAAGCCGAGTCTGTTCCGGGCAGTGATGAAGACCGACGCCCGCGTCCTCACACAAAGAGCACGGGGTAAACCTCAACTTCTCGAACCGCCCGGTGCGGACCCGCATGCCGGGTGGTGTGGGAGGGGAGAGCGGGCAACCGCTCCCCCTCTCCCAATGGTAGAAATGCAGCCGGTTCAGGCGTATGTACAACGCTAACTGGGCGCCTGGAGCCTTGAAGGAAAATCGCGCTATACTGGTCTAGTCCCGGCAGGGGTGGGTCCTCTGCCGGGAGTTGGCTACCTTAGCAGTAGCGCGAGGACGAGGATTGCGACTGCCAATACGAACCGCCAGTCAATGGCGATTGTAAGGGCGAATCGCACCCAGGATGATTTCTCATCCATGCCCTCACCTCCTTTGCGTTAGAACGGCCCGCAGGTCGTTGCATGCGGCCTGCGGACCGACAGCCCGATCTTCCGGGCTGATCTTTCGCTGCCGCTGCCCACACACAAAGAAGGCTCATCGATTCTAACGAGCAGTGTCCCCTATCAAACTGTGATCTCGATTACGCCTGTGCCAACGGCAACTGGCAGCTTCGGCACAAGAGACAAAAGGCCGTTCCCGAAGGGGAGCGGCCTTTTTGTTGGGATGGGGATGGTGGCCTCCCACCCTAGCCGCAAAGACAGAGAAGCGGCGAGGGTGGGGCACTCGGGGATCAGCTGTGGGCTGGGCCGGGTTAGCGCTCCCAGAAGTGGGGGGGCTCGATGCCGAGGGCGCGGAGGTAGACGAAGCCCTGGCCGCGATGATGGATTTCGTTGTCGATGGCGTATTGGATGGTGGCGATTCCGGGCATCTCCCACTGACCGAAGGCCTTGTCGACCTCGGTGAAGCGATGGGGCGGGATGGTGGGGAATTTGGCGTTGAGTTCCTGGGTTTGTTCGTCCCAGAGCTTGAAGATCTCGGCTTTGGTAGTGGGCTTGACGCCGCCGAATTCGGACCACCTGCCGGTGGCGACGCCATCGACGATTGGGACGGCCATGCGAATAAACTCAGTGGCCAATTCGGAAAAGGGCCTCATCCCGCCGAGGGAAAAGCTGAAGAGCTTGTCTTCGGGGAAGGCTTCGATGGTGCGGCGGGTGAGGGCGCGGTGGCCCTGCCAGTTCTTGAGCAGGTCCTCGGCGGAGAGGACGTTTACGGTTGTGGTCGCGGTAGACATCAAGAAACCTCCATGTGTGGCCCTGTTGGCGGGCTCATGAATGAAGGTAACGGCAATTCCCGACAGAATCTGTCGTAAATTAAATTTAGGGTTGCAGGTAGCTGTTGAGTGCGAAAAAAACTTCCCTCAGGGGCTAAAGCCCGGCGCGTGTTCTGAGGCTCTTGCGGCACGAGTAAACTCGTGCCCTTTCAAGACGGTTGAAGCTAGGACACACCAGGAGAGGAATTCGATGTATGACCCGATCATGCGCGTGCTGACAGTGCTGGAGTTGCTGCAGGCGCGCGACCATGTGACGGGAGCGGAGTTGGCGGAGCGGCTTGAGGTTGATCTGCGGACGGTGCAGCGGTACATCGTGAGGCTGAAGGATTTGAAGATTCCAGTGGAGTCGTCGCGGGGGGTGGGCGGGGCGTATCGACTGCGGCCGGGGTACCGGCTGCCTCCGCTGCTGCTGACGAATGAGGAGGCTTTCGCACTGTCGCTGGGATTACATTCGCTGCGGCAGGTGGGGCTTTCGGCATTTGCACCGGCTACGGAGGGGGCGCTCGAAAAGCTGGGGCGGGTGTTGCCCAAGGCGCTACGGGAGAGTATCGGGACGGTGCAGGACGTGATTGCGATTGAGCCGGGGCCGTGGGTGGTGACGACGCCGGTAGAACATTTGATTCGGGCGGCGTCGGCGATTCGGATTGGGCGGAGGATTCGGTTCGACTACAAAGCGCATGATGGGGCTGCGACGCGTCGGCAGATTGAGCCTTATGGGTTGATGCACACGGACGGGCGCTGGTACCTGATTGGGTATTGCCTGTCTCGAAAGGCGCTGCGGACGTTTCGGCTGGATCGCGTGTCGAAGCTGGAGATTGGGGTTGGGAGTTTTCGGCGGCCGGCGAATTTCGATGCGCGGAAACACATGCAGGCGAGCATGCCGTTTGTGCAGAGCGAGTACCAGATAGATGTGTGGATCGATATGCCGATCGAGGAGGCGCGGCGGAATTTCGCGATGTGGAGAGTGGCGCTGGAGGAGGAGGGCGGCGGGACGCGCGTGCGGTGTGGGCGGGACCGGCTGGAGATGATGGCGGCGATGTTGTTGAGCATGGGGCGGCGGATTGTGGTGCACGGGCCCGAAGAGCTGCGGGGGACATTCAAGGAGTTGGCGAAAAGGGCGGTGGAGGCGGGGGGAGAGGTTCAACCGTGAGGAGTCAGTGAACGTGTGGGGGCACCCCCAATGCGGCGAGCGTCGCACTTCAGCCCTTCGGCGCACCGTCATCTGGCAATGAATCCATGCGCTCAATTTCTTGCGCAATCGCGGTCTGCAGGTCAGGCAAGGCCAGTTGCACGGTGTCCCATATCAGGTTCGGTGCAACGTCCTCGTAGTCGTGCCGGTAGACGTTTCCCGCTCCTGCTATGTCCTTCCAGGGGATTGAAGGGTGACGTTCCTTCAACTCATCGGGAAGGCGGCGCGACGCTTCTGAGATGATCTCAAGGCAACGGGTCACGGCGAAAACGGTTCGCGTGTCATCCAGGAACGCCTCATGCTCGATTCCCGCGGAGAACTGGCTTGCCAGATCGATATGGTGTGCGATGTCTCGCAACACTGCCCCGGTGTCAGAAGGCATAGATGGCTTCAGCCGTAGCAAGCCTTAGATAAGGCTTCATCGCGTCGCGGTTTACCACATCGACTGGCCCGTCGAGGAGGGCGGCGAGATCTCTTTTCAACCCGGCGTAATCGAAGACGGTAATCCGGGCCGTGGGATCGAACTCGATCATGATATCGGTGTCGCTCTCAGGCCGCTGGTCGCCCCGCGCGCGTGAACCAAACAAAGCGGCGTGAGCCACGCCGCGCGCGCGCAGCGCTGCTTCGTTTTCCTTTAGCCGGGCTATGATCTCTTCGCGCTTCAACCGAGTTAGCTCCTGCTCTCCAGAATACGCCAAACTGAGCCTGCTGGGTCAGCCCGAACTCATCCCGGTTGATCCTCGGGGCGCGGCGACCGTTTCCGCCCCTTGTTGCATCCAATAGCCATGAAAGTCTTGATGCAACGGATGCGAACCGCAGGTCGACAACACGCCCGCTACTGGCCGCAGTGCTCTTCCCTATCCGGGCTCCGATCCTGGGCAGTGATCGCTCTGCTGGTTTGCGGGCTGCAACTGGATGTGGCTGCGGACGCTGTGCCCGTGCGGCACATTCTGGGGACCGAACACGGATTTCTGGTTGAGCGGGCCGAGGACGGCCAAATCGTCGCGACCGGAGACAACGTTCAGGTTGCGCATGGCGACCAAGTGACTTCGCGGACGACCTTCACCTTCAAAGATGGTTCTGTGGACGATGAGACCACGGTGTTCAGCCAGCGCCGGAACTTCAGGCTGATCAGCGACCATCACATACAGAAGGGGCGATTCTTCCCGCACCCGATGGATTTGATGATCGACGCCCGCAGCGGCCAGGTGACAGTGAGGACAACGGGAAAGGACGGCACGGAGGAGGTTCACACGCAACACATGAACCTGCCGCCAGACCTGGCCAATGGGATGGTGTCGCAACTGATCGGGAACCTGAAGGCGGGTGCTCAGACGACGACCGTGAGCATGCTGGTGACGACGCCGAAGCCGCGCATTGTGAAGCTGGCGATTTCTTCACTCGGCGCAGAGAACTTCTCGATTGCCGGGGCTACGCGCAAGGCGCTTCACTTTGAGATCAAGATTGAGATTGGAGGAGTGGAGGGACTAGTGGCGCCCATGGTTGGCAAAGCGCCGCCGAACATTGAGGTTTGGGAAACTGGCGGGGAGGCTCCGACATTTTTGAGGGAGACGGGGCAAACGTTTGAGGACGGGCCGGTGATGACGATTGAGCTTGCCAGCCCGGAGTGGCCGAACGCGAAGGCGAATGAGTAGATTTGCGGATGGTGGCGTTGGGAACGAACGGCGGGACTACCAGACCTCGAGCTTGAAGCTGCGATATTTTCGGATCAGCTCGAAATCGGAGCGGTTGGACGTGATGAGGCGTGCGCCGTGGGTGCGGGTGGTGAGAGCAATGAGGACGTCGAAGTGCAAGTCGCGGAGCTTGCGACCTTCGAAGCCATGATCGCGCACCATCTTACCGAGAATCTCGCCAGATTCCATCCAGTTCGCCTGCGTGGGCGTAAAGATTGGGTACCTTCCTTCAATATCATCGATCGTCGCGTGCTCCTCGCGCGTTGTGGCACCACGCCAAAGCTCCGCAAGGACCACCGCTGAATTTCGAACGAGCTCCCCCAAGGAGTCGATACGTTCGCTGTGACAATCCGTACGGAATTGATCGATGAGAACCGAACTATCGAAGATGACCATCTTATGGCATTTCAGGAAATACGGCGAAGCTTCCCGCGTTTTGGAGGGCCATCGCTCCCTGATGGTCGCTCAGGCTTGAGGGCAACGGCTCTGCGGTGCAGCGTTTCCTGAAATGCCTCACCGTTCGTAGTTTTCGAACTTGAGCTTTCCGCCGTTTTCCTTCAGCAGCTTCTTGAAGCCTTTCAGCCTTGTAATCTCCGCAAGCGCCATGTGCACGGCTTCAGTGCGGGACTTGGCTCCCAGGACGCGAACGGCCTCGTCCGCGAGCTTGGTATCGAGCCGAATTGAAGTAAGAGTACCAGCCATAACATCATCCTCTTGTATATATAAATCCTGCCAGATGTATATATAGATGTCAAGACGGCGGGGCTCGCGCCTAAGGGTTGGCCGCCATCAAAGATGCTTGAAGATTGTGGAACCGAGGCAGGAGATGAAGCGTACTTTGCCTTAAAGCGCGAGTGTGGTTCTGCTCCGCTCGAAATGGGGGAGACAGATGAAGCGGATTTTTGTGGCGATCGTCTTTGGATTGCTTGCGGGAGTTTTCTGCGCAAGCGTGTCGTTTTATGCCGGCATTCTCAAGTACAGCGTTGTGGCTCTGGTGTGGGTGCTGCTGAACAGGGCGGTGATGGGGTTTGCGATCGGGGCGTCCGGGCTGCGGTTGCACTGGGCCTGGAACGGGATCGTGATGGGGATTGCAGTGGGTTCGATTTTTTCGTACTTCCTGTTTATGAATGGGGGAGCGGGGCCGCTGCCGGTGATGAACTTCTTCGTCAACGGATTGTTTGGGTTGGCGATTGAGTTCTTCACGACGGTGGTGTTCAAGCAGAGGTCGGCTTGGGCGCCGACGAGGACGGCGCATGTGCTGGGGCGAGTGGCGTCAGCGTAGGGCGCATTGTCCACGGGCGAGAAGGGCCCGGGGGCCATGCGATTGGCGCCATATGAAGCAGGCGCGTCCCTACGGGACTTGCAGCCGTTTGGGGCCCGGGTCCCCACGCTGAAGCGCGGGGCTAAATAACGTTGCGCCTACGGCGCGTTTTATTGTGTCAGCTTTCGATGGGGAGGTAGAGGCGGTAGGGCTCGTCTTTGATTGCCTGGAAGGGGCGCAGGGAGAGGGTGCCGGAGTCGGTTTGGGCTTGCCAGTCGGAGGAGCCTTTGGCGGCTTGCTTGATGGAGAGCAGGGTTTTGCTGGTGAGGTGGGGTGGAAGCTGGCTGAGGGTGAAGAGGGCGAGGGGGCCGTGGATGGGGGCGACGAGCGAGGGGTGCTCGGGGTCGACGGCTTCGAGGGTGGTGGGCATGTCGAACTCGATCTCGATGCGGTCGCCGTCTTTCCAGGTGCGTTTGAGGCAGAGGAACTCGCCGGGGGGCGGGCAGAAGCAGGCGGTGGTGGAGTTTTCCATGACGGCCTTGATGCCGTTGATCTTGATGCGGGTTTTGAAGGCGGACCACTCGGGGATGCGGAGGTAGATGGGGATCTCAGTGGGCTTGTGGACTGAGACGGTGAGTGTGGTGGTGGGCTCGAAGGGGTAGCGCGTGTTCTGGGTGAGGGTGATGAGATGCTTGCCCTGCGGCCAGGAGACGCGCGAGGGGACGTAGAGGTTGACGTAGACGCCACCCTGCTCGTCGTGGAGGTAGGCGCTGATGCCGTAGTCGGCGGTGATTTGGGCGAAGGTTCCGGTGCAGCATGTCCACTTGTCGTTGTGGTAGAACTTGAAGCCCTGGTCGTTGTAGTCAGAGTAGTAGAAGCCGTAGCCGCTTTTTTGAATGGGCTTTGCGCCGAGGATGGTGTTGTAGAGGACGCGCTCCATGCTGTCGCCGTAGCGGGTGTCGCGGGTGATGCGGAGCAGGTAGCGGGTGATCTTGAAGTGGGCGTAGGAGCCGCAGGGGGTTTCAAAGCTGGAGTGGGTCCTGGTGAGGCTGTCGCCGAGCGCGCCGCTGCCGGGGGCGCAGAGGGTTTCATTGGGTCCCCAGCCGCCGGTGGCGAAGCTCTGAGCGCGGACCATGGCGAAACCGTTGCGGGCGGCGCGGAGATGTTTCTGGCTGCCGGTAGCGAGGTAGGCCTGGGCTGCGCTTGACAGGCAGTTGACGTGGCTGTAGGCGTGCTTGCCGGCGAGGACGTTTTGTTCGTTGGCGAGGGGATCGAAGTACCAGTCGTCGGCGAGGTAGCGCTTGGCGAGGGGGAGAAAGCGGTCGCCAGCGCCGCGCTTCCAGGCGAGGAAGAGATTTTCAGGCAGTGTGTAGGGCTCATCCCATCCGTAGGACGGATTGTCTGTGTGCAGTGCACCCTGCTCGTCACGGGAGAGCGCCCTGGGCGGAAGCGAAGGCAGAGCGGCATCGAGCGTGGCGTTGAGAGCATTGAGGGCGTTGGGGTCTGAGGCGAATTCGTGAGCGTCGAGGAGGCCGATGGAGATCTTGTCGTAGGTGTAGGCGGGGAAACGGTTGCCTTTGAAGAAATTTGGCGAAACGGCGGCTGCGTAGGTGCTGACGAGGCGCTGGACCTTTTGTTGCGTGGCGGGGTTGCGGGTGGCGGCGTAGTCGCGAGAAAGGCCGGAGAGATATTGGCCAAAGGAGTGGCCCGGAGCGAAGCCATGAAAGTTCGTCATGGTGAAGTCGTCGGACCAGTCGTACCAGCCGCCCATGTCTGGGCCGGGCGCGGGGAGTCCGGCGCGCTGGCGATAGGGCTTGAGGAGGGCGTCTTCGTCGAGCGCGGAGTAGAAGGCGTGATTGGTCTGGAACTGCTGGCGGAGAGGGCCGTCCAGAAGTTCAATATCGGCGTATCCGAACTGGGAGAGCGGGGCGGGCGGAGCGGCGTCGGCAGAGAGAGCGCGGCGAGGTGATGCGACGGATGCGGCTGCGAGAGCTGCCCCCGTCTTGAGGAAGGATCTGCGGGAAAAGGTCAAAGCGGTGTTCCCTCTGATGGTTGCCGGGGATGGGCCAGTTGGTGCTGGTTCAGGACCCTTGAGCACAGTGTGTCACACGGGCGGGGGGATGGGGATGGGGCAGGGGGCGGGGCGCATCCGATGGGTCAATGGGGGAATGGAGGAGCAGGGGTTAGTGATTAGTGGTTAGGGGTTAGAGACACAGTCCGGCGGGTGAATGGGAGAAATAGATGAGCGGTGGCGGGGCGGGGGCGTCTGTGTAGGTAAGGCAGCCACGACAAGATGGGTGGCGGGACTGGAACGGCAAGGGTAGCATTGCGTGAGCCAAGGATCGAATTTGATGGGGGAGAGATGAGATTGAGCTGGAACACGAATGGAATCAACTGGAGGAATGGTGTGCGGCTGTTGGTGGTGGTTGCGCTTGTGGTGGCGGGGATGGCGCAGGGCGTGAGGGCGCAGGAGGCTGGAGACGAGAAGCCGTGTGCGGCAAGACCGGCTCCTCCGCCGGAGACGACTGTGACGGTCTACCTGAAAAACGTGAGCCAGCAGCAGGATGCAAACGATCTGCAAACGGCGGTGCGGAACATGGTGTCGCGCGCGAAGGTTTTCTATAACCAGTCGGCAAATGCGATTATGCTGCGCGGAACCGCCGATGACCTGGCGATGGCGCAGAAAGTGATTGCGGATCTTGACCTGCCGAAGAAGGCGTATCGGCTGGAGTACACGGTGCGGTTGATGGATGGGGCGAAGGCAACGGCAACGCAGCACTATTCGCTGATGGTGGTTTGGGGCGAACGGGCGGAGTTGAAGCTGGGGAATAAAGTGCCGTTGATGACGGGGAGCAGGATGCCCGATGCCGGCGCAGCATCCTCGCAGGTCCAGTATCTGGACGTAGGGCTGAACATCACGGCGACGTTGACCGGCAGTGGGGATGTATTGATTCTGCGGACGAAGGTGGAACAGTCGACGCTGGCGGATGAGAAGTCGGCTGGCGGCCCGATGGACCCGGTGCTGCACCAGGCGGTGCTGGAGGAGACGGCTCGGTTGGCGCAAGGAAAGCCGATGACGCTGGGTTCGCTGGATATTCCGGGAGGGGCGAACCGGCTGGAGGTTGAGGTGGCGGCGGAGGCGGTGAAGTAAGGGCGCCAAATACATTGAAGGACAACTAGATGCAACCGCAGGTCCTTCGACTGCGTTTGACGCGAAGTGCGCGTCAAACTTCGCTCAGGATGACAGCTTTCTTTTGGGGCGAGCGAAAAGCAACAACAAAAGCAACGGCAAAAGCAAAAGCAAAAGCAAAAGCAAGAACGGCCGCAGGTCCTTCGACTGCGTTTGACGCGAAGTGCGCGTCAAACTTCGCTCAGGATGACAGCATGTTGTTTGAGTTGGAGAAAAGGCAAAGGCAAAGGCAAAGGCAAAAGCAAAAGCAAAGGCAAAGGCAAAGGCAAAAGCAAAGGCAAAGACAAAAGCAGATCCTTCGACTCACCACCCCCAACCTTCACCCCAAAGAACCAAGACCGCTCTTTGGGGACCCCGGTGGCTGAAGAGTACGCCTGGGGCCCCGTTCGCTGAGGATGACAGCTATCGCTATGTTTTGAAGTTCTGTGACTGGACGCTAGCGGGCACCGACCATGTAGACGACCAGCGACTGCTCTGGCCAGGTGAAGAGCTGCTCGTAATGACGGTCGGCGAGGTACTCCTGGAGATCGGCGGGGGTGTGGAGGTCGATGCCTTTACGGCCGGCGACGCGGACGACAAGAATGTGCTGCTCGTCGGGAACGCCACTCTGGCGATAGTTGACAACCTCGCGGTTGCGATAGAAGGCGAGGCCATATTCAACGTCGCGGCGGACGTTGAAGACAGCGACGGTTTCGTCGGGCGGAGCGACGGTTGCGAGGCGCTGAGCCAGTGGGCGAGCGGAGTATGCGCGGTCGAGGATGTGGATGACTCGCTTGGTGGCTTGAACCTCTGGAATGGGGCCGAAGGGGCCTACGCCGTAAAGATAGAGCATGAGGAACACGAGAACGCACGAGGTGACGAGGCGAAGGCGGGCGACGCCGAATCCATTGACCACGATGAGGATGAGAGCGCCAGCGCCGGCAGCGGCCAGCAGGGACACGACGATGGCACGGGTTGGAGGCACGGCTGCGCCGTGGGAAACAAACCAAGGAAGGAGCAGGGCAAAGATTGTCATGACTCCGCAAAGGGCGGCGTGGCCGAAAAGTATCCAGCGGTTGAGGCCGGCGCGTTTGCGGTAGAGGAAGTCTCCGGTGAGGATGGCGAGCGGAGGTATGGAGGGGAGGATGTAGCCGGGGAGCTTGGACTGGGAAAACGAGAAGAAGACGATGGGGATGAGAGCCCAGAGGACGAGGAACTCAGGGAAGGCGTCGCCGGGACGCTTGGGCGCGGGGCGCTTCATGGAGGCGCGCCGGAGTCGCCACTCGGCAACGGAGGTGAGGATGCCGTCGACGAGAGCGCGGATGGCGATGACGGTCCAAGGCATCATGCCAAGGACGACGACGATGATGTAGTACCAGGGGGGCTGGACGTGCTGATAGCGATCGGTGGCAAAGCGTTCGAGGTTGTGTTCGAGGAAGAACTCGCGGAAGAAGGTGGGGTTCTGGTGCTGAACGGCGATGAACCAGGGCAGAACCATGGCGAAGTAGAGCAGGACTCCGGGCCACCAGAAAGAGCGGAGGAGGATGGACCACTCGCGGCGCAGAAAAGCGAAGGCAGCAATTATGAGGAGGGCAAGAAATGGAGCAACGGGACCTTTGGCAAGCGTGGCGAGGCCGGTGAAGAAGTAGATGTCGTAGAGCCAGAACTTGGAATCGGTCTCGTACCATGCGTACCAGCCGAGGAGGCCGATGGCGAGGGGAGCGGCCATCTGCATGTCGGTAGATGCTCCGCGGGAGAAGCCGATGATGGCGGCACAGCAAACAGTGATGATGGTTGCGTCGATGTGTCCGCCGGGGCGGAATCGTCGCATGTGGAGGTAGATGAGGCCCACCATGATGAAGGCGAAGGTGGTGGAGGGCAGGCGGGCGCTCCAGTCGTGGACGCCGAAGTCCTGGAAGAGGAACATGGCACGCCAATAGTAGAGGGCGGGCTTTTCAAGCCAGGGATGGCCGTAGAGGTAAGGCGTAACGCAGGCGCGAAGGCGGTCGGCGAGGGTGTGGGCGGAGTCGAACCGGTTGAGCATCTCGTGGGCGATCTGAGCGTAGCGAGGTTCGTCGGCTCCGACGAGGCCGAGGCCATCGCCGCCGAAGATAGGCACGAGGCCATAGAGCAGGAAGAAGAGTACGAAGCCGAGAACGAGGGCTACTTCGAAGACAGTCGGCCACGAAGGCAGGCGTCTGCGCCAGGCAGGCTCCGCATCCGGCGAAGGCGATTCCAGTTGAGTGTCCACGTCCAGAACGTCTCCAGATGATGCAACTCAAGAGCAGGATCGAGCGATTGGGGGGAGCGCGAACCCGGCTGAACAAGCTCCGTGGGCGGTAGCCGGCGGAGGCAAAGCAAACGTAGTGAATCCACAGAAACCCATGGGGGCGGACAGGGACAAGGCTAACAGATTGGGGCGGAATCACAAGTGCATGGGAGAGGCAATATCGGCGGTGGGAGGCAACAATCCTGGTCAGGCTCGATGGGCGGCGGCGAGGACGGAACGAATGGGGGAGAGGATGCGTTCAATGGCCAGGGACAGGGGACCCTCGACAGTGCAGCCGGCAGCGAACTCGTGGCCGCCGCCGCCGAATTGCTCGGCGATGGCGGCGATGTTGATGGAGCCTTTGGAACGAAGGCTGATGCGGATGCGGGTCTCAGGAAGTTCGCGGAAGAAGACGGCGGCTTCGACACCGGCGATACCGAGAGCGTAGTTGACGATGCCCTCGCAGTCTTCGTCGGCGGCACAGGCGCGAACCATGTCGTTGTGGGTGATGGAGAGCCAGGTGAGGCGGCCTTCACGTTTGAGACTGGAGAGAGCTGCGCCGAGGATGAGCATCTTGGAGACGGGGGCGGAGAAGCAGACATCCTGGGCGATGCGGACGGGGTCGGCACCGGCGAGGACGAGGTCGCGGGCGAGGGCGAAGGTGGAGGCGCGGAGAGAACCGTAGATGAAGCCGCCGGTATCAGTGAGCAGGGTGGTGTAGAGGCAGGTGGCCATCTGCGGCGTGACGACGGCGCCTGCGGCGAGGACGAGGCGATGGACCAGCTCGCCGACACTGACTGCCTGGTGATCAATCCAGTTGAGGTTGCCCCAGTGAGAGCCGGTGATGTGGTGATCGATGTTGATGGTGAAGTACCGGTGGAGGCCGCGAAGTCCTGCGCGCTCGACGCCGTCGCACTCGAGGAGGATGACGGCATCGTAATGGCCGCGGATGCTGAGGGCGAAGGCGACAGAGTCGGCCTCTGGCAGGTTGCGATAGACGACGGGGAGGCCATCCGGGGTGACCAGGTCGACGTGCTTGCCGAGTTGGCGGAGGAGCATTCCCATGGCCAGCATGCTGCCTACGGCGTCGCCATCGGGCCGCGCATGAGAGCAGACGAGGAAACGCTCGCCCTGGCGGAAGACACTGAGGATGGCGGCGATGGGGGCGACTTCGATGGGGGGGGCGGGAGGGGCGGAGTTTGACTGGCCCGGCGAGGGTGGGTGTGGGAGCGACGAGTTGGGATCGGCAGGAGCCGTTCCCGGCTCGGGGCTGGACGCCATGGGGGCTACTCCAGAGCTGGCTTGGGGGCGGGCTGGGGCAAGGGCTTGGAAACCTGATTGGAGTTGGAATCCGGGTGTGCGGAGGCCGGGATGGCGGCTTGCGCCTCGGTGGACGGCTTCTGGCGCTTGCGGGAGCGGTCCATGAGCTGATCGATGCGGGCCTGGAACCGGCCTGAACGGTCGGCAAGGAAGAGCAGATCGGGAACGTGGCGGACGCCGAGGCGCTCCTTGATCTCGAAACGGATGTAGCCTTTGGCTGCTTCGAGGCCGGCGATGGTATCTTTTTCGGCCTGCGCGATGTCTGGGACGTTGCCATCGACGGCTACGTAGACGCGAGCGGATTTGCCGCCGGGGTTGAGGGAAACTTCGCTGACGTGACAAAAGCCGATGCGGGGGTCAGAGAGCTCGCCCTCAATCATGACGCTGATCTCGAGGCGCAGAGTTTCGGCCACTCGGTCCTGATGATGCTTGCGCGCGCGATTTTCGATCATGGGGATTGCTCCTGGGGCAAAGGGGGATGCTGAGCGGTCATCCGTTCGGGGATGAACGATTCAGGATAGCAGAGGGGGAGGGAGACCCGGCTGGACCCTGGCCCAGCGTCAGCTTTCGACGTAGTCCCAGAAGGCGTCGGCTAGTTCGGCGCTTAGTTCGGCGGTCATGCGGCGAGCGGCGCGCTCGAGTTCGTCCATGAGGCCGTGGAGGTAGTCGCGGGAGCGGGAGACGGCGACGATGCCGAGGGTGGCGGAGTTCCAGAGGGTGGCCTCGTCCATCTCGGCGACGGAGACGTTGAAGGCCTGGCGGAGCTGATCTTTGAGGGAACGAACGACGTGGCGGCGGTCTTTGAGCGACTGGGCGTGGTCGATGCGAATTTCGAGAGTGAGGTGGGCGACGGGCATGGCGGGGGCGTGGGATTCACTTGCAGTGTAAGGCGGAAATGGTAAGAGGTGGGGATTTTTCGAGGTTGGGAACCCCTGGAGGCAGAGGGCCACGGGGGCTAAAGCCCACGATTTTATTGGGCATTTCTGCGGCACGGTTGAACAGTTTGCTGAAAAAGTCCGAGCGAAAAGCGAATCCGGTGAGGGATGGGTTAGCCGGGGCTAAAGCCCAACTCATTTTGCTGACCTTTTTGGCCCGGCTAAAGCCGTGCCGTTGTTACAAATCCGCTCGGTTGAGTTTTTCGGTAAGCTGTGAAGCCGAGCCCTGTTACAAGACAAAAGCGACTGCGGGTCCTTTGACTGCGTCTGGCCAAAAGCGGCCAAACTTCGCTTGGGGTGACAAGCGCCTTTGCGGAGTTCAGAAACAAATGCAGGTCCTTCGGCTCCGCTGAAGTGCGCTTCGCTCAGGATGACAGCTCACTCTATCGAATGGCGTTTCGAAGTGCTATGCCGTGACTTGGGTGTCTCGGCGCACGAAGCGGTCATAAACCCAGAGGAAAACGGCGGTGGCCACGCCCACTGCGGATACGGACCACCAGATGAGTTGGGGCTGATGCTGGACTTCTCCGAAGCGATGAATGAGGAACCCGCCAAACCACCCGCCCACGAGCGACCCAATGCCAATGGGCAGGAACGCAAAGCCCATATAGGTTCCTTGCTGGCCTGGGGGTGCGAGGCGGGAGATGTACTCGTAGTAGCGGGGCTGCTGGGTGATTTCGCCAATTGCCACTACGATCAGCGTTGCCACTGCCATGGGCACGCTGGGATGGATGATGAGCAGGATCCAGGCCAGGCCCGAGATGAGGGTGCCCAACGTGATGCCGCGAAACGCCGGCATCTTCTGGGTGAGAATACTGACCACCATCTGAAGCGCGATCACTGTGAG
>Ga0302320_10004429_pt1 | contig 31912 bp, 29 predicted proteins | sample Bog_T0_3_FD_202130 | JGI IMG/M metagenome (GOLD analysis project Ga0302320, IMG submission 202130) | Peat permafrost microbial communities from Stordalen Mire near Abisko, Sweden - Bog_T0_3 | ecosystem: Environmental > Terrestrial > Soil > Wetlands > Peat | place: Sweden: Abisko, Stordalen Mire... | reverse complement strand
TCGACGGCCACAATCGGAACCCCAAGCCCTTCATCTGGACTGCCAAAGCTACAGATATCCTCGAAAAGGTCACACGCGCTCGGGCGGCGTTGAATAAATGACCATCTGTGTGGCGGACTACACTAGAGCGAACCGGCGCAGGGCTTCAACGAAGTTGTTGTAATCCTTCGGTTCCGCGTAGATGGTGCAATAATCCTCGATACTATGACCGTAGCGAGCCGATACTGTGCCAGAAAAATAGCCAAGTTTGCCAACGCTCCTGACTTCTGGCCACGCGATTTCCTTCTTCCTCCATAGCCTGCGTTCGCGAAAACAGGTGGCATCCATCTCCCAGTATGTGAAGAAATAGGCGAGAACGGCTAAAGAAACCGCCAACGCCGCAATTGCCCACAAAATCTCTGCAAAGATGGGTTGCGCATTCCAGCGCGGGGAGTCGCTCATGCCGAGGACAAGCTGGGCTAAACAGAGAACTAACATCAAACCCAGGGTCCAATTCGACGCGGCGACTTTAGGGTGAAATCTCATATGCGGCAAGAATAGCCCTGGAAGCCAGGCCTATGCAACGGGGTTATGCCTACAAAATTCGCCAGGCACCCCGACGCTACATTTTCCCCAAACCATCAGGATCGCGCGGCAATGCCGATGCCAGCGCGAGAGCCGTTCCGGCGAAGAGCAGTGTGTCAAAGACGTAATTGATCGCTTCAGTGATCTCCGGTGTTGATCCGCCGTGGGCGAGGATCAAAATCGGCAGATAGAGAAATAGAGTGAAGAAAGTCATTAACGCGCCAATCGAGGCTGCGGCTATCCGAGATTGCTTGTTCAGGGCCAAGCCGATTCCCGCGGCCAGTAGGATCGCTCCTGCGAGGTATCCCCATACGCTGGCGAATGGAACCAATGATGGCGTCATCTTTTCCAAAGGAACGCCGGGGGCGAACGCTGGATGAAGAAAATGTTCTGCGGCAAAAAAGACCGCAGCAATTGCTATGACGATGCGCGCAAATAAGATCATCCATTTCGATTGGTGCGGCGACGAGGCGCGACTATACAGTCCGGCGAGAGCCCATGCGCCTGCGGCAAAAGAGAGATCTCTCAGCACGACGGTCCACACGAATCGATCTTTGGGATCCGCCAGCGCATTTGGTAGATGAATCATGCAGACAAATAAAAAGAACATCAATCCGAGCAAGGTGGACGACAAGCGTACGAACTTCCTCGCAGTAAGACTGGTAGCTGCCGCGAGCAGCGCGCATCCGACAAAACATGCCCAGAACAGGTGCGCCGGGACCCAGGGCGGAACCCCATTCTGGAGAAACTTCGCGCTGCCGAAATGCTCGGTCGCGAAAACAGCGAGTGGAACGGCGATGAAGACACAGTCCAGGAGGATGAGCTTATCCCAGCCGCGAGCCGCGCTGATCTCTTTTCGAAGGATGAAAACTCCGGCGGCAAGATAGATAAGCCCGGTAGCACACATCCAGAAATTTGCTGATGAAAGCATCGGAACCTCCTCGGCGAAGGTGTCGCTGCAGAGATCATATCCCGGTCGCCGATTGTTGCGAGAAGAGATGGGTGATGCTGTACTTGAAAAACAGAGCGGCCCACCCGGAGCCGCCTCCGGCAAGGCAGCATTCGTCTTGCCGGAAGCGGCATCCGCTCTTCAGCGCCGGATGAACTATTACATCAACCGCGCGACGGGAAGATGCCAACCAGCGCGATGATGAAGTTGACGCACAGATAGGGCTGCACCACTGAAAAGGGCTGGTTGCTGCCCGTCATGCCGATTGCAGTGCTTGCCATTTGTCCTGTTGAGGTGGCTGCGTAGGAAGGGGTAACTACCGGCGACTTGCCGCCGCCGTTGGCCTCGGCCCAGAAGTTTCCGATGGGGGAAGGGTTGGGGCCAGCCGCGCTGTTGGCGTTTGCGGGGTGATTGTGCGCAGGCAGGTTGCCCACCAGCAGTGTTGTGTTTTCACTGCCGGCAACCTGGCCCATCACATAGGTGCTGGTACCCGGGCTCTGGCCCTGGTGGATGGGAACGCGCCCCTGCAGATTCGGCAGGGCAAAGGTGCTTACGCCGTTGCCGCCATAGGTGGTTCCCAAGAGCGAAAACAGGGCGGTGTTCTGTGAGATCGAGAGCAGTTGCCCATTGCAAAGCGCCCAGCCCACAGGCGCAAAGTTAAAACCTACCATGAGTATTTGACCAAGAAATTGCTCCATACGCCATATCTCCTTGGAACCGGCAAATGCCGTTCCGGCGAGTGATTCGTTGATTCAATCCACGGCGCAAGATCAATCCAGAGCTGCCGTGAAACCGGGGAAGGGAAATCACTTTTGTAAACCCGCTCAGACGACTTCCGGTCCAGGGCGCATCCTCCACCTGCCGCACTGCCGGCGGCACGGAATAGAGATGTTCCTGTTGAATGGGGCGATGCCGATTCTCCGGCCATCTCGTCTGCGGCGCAAGCCTACCACGCACACTGAACGCATGTGCCATGCCGGAGCGCAGGGCTCTGTCGCCGTTTGTCGAGATGCAATTGTGCATAGCCGGTGGGGGGACCGAAGTCTCGGGAAGCTGAGACACAACGGATTGTAGACCACAACTCGCGATTTTGTCCGCCCCAAAGTTTTTGCCGCGTCCTGGCCCAGATGTCCTGGCCCAGGATTGAGACCCCTGATAAGCTCGTTCATCCTCGGTCCGCTGTTCCGGTTTCGCAAACTTCGTTAAAATCCGCTCCGGCTCTATGCTCAACCAGCCAAATACGATAGACTCATGCGGGAACGTTTAACGAAACCCCGATCTTTAAACTCACGGAGGACACATAGAAATTGGGAAAAAGCATGGTCCCCAAGAAACTTTTCTTCACCAAGGGCGTAGGCAAACACAAGGAACGCTTGACATCCTTTGAGCTGGCCCTTCGGGATGCGGGGATCGCCTCGCAGAATCTGGTTCGCGTCTCGTCCATCTTTCCGCCGCGGTGCAAGATGATACCGCGCAAGGAAGGCCTTACCTACCTGAGCCCCGGCGAAGTGGTTTTTGCGGTCATCGCTGAGAACTCCACTCGCGAGCCGCACCGGCTGCTGGTTGCCAGCATCGGCGTGGCTATTCCCGCCGACCGCGACACTTACGGCTACCTGAGCGAGCACCACAGCTTTGGCGAATCGGAAGAGCAAGCCGGCGAATACGCCGAGGAGCTTGCCGCCGAGATGCTGGCCACCACCCTGGATGTGGAATTCGATCCGGATACCAGTTGGGACGAGAAGAAAGAAATTTACAGGATATCCAACAAGATTGTGCGTACCAGCAACATCACCCAATCGGCCGTGGGTGACAAGCGCGGCTTGTGGACTACGACGATTGCCGCCGCCGTGCTGATTCTGGACGAGTAGGCATTGCATCCAGCAAACAGTCGAGGCCAACTCCACGCTGTGGGGTTGGCCTTGCCGCAGGTCTCATGAAAGCCGCATCGGAGGGTCGTCCGGCGAACCATGGTTGATAGCCGCAAATACGTTGTGGGACTTGTGCAGATGCGCATGGGCGCTGATCCGGAGGCAAACTTCGCCTCGGCGGTCGCGCGCATCCACGAGGCTGCGCGACTGGGCGCAAATATCGTCTGTCTGCCTGAACTCTTCCGCACGCAGTACTTTTGCCAGCGCGAGGATCTCCGCCTCTTCGACCTGGCCGAGCCCATTCCCGGGCCATCGACGAACAAACTGGCCGAGGTAGCCCGCAAGGCCCGCGTCGCCATCGTCGCCTCGCTTTTTGAACGCCGCGCACCGGGGCTTTATCACAATACGGCCGTCACGCTGAATGCCGATGGGGCTATCGCCAGTGTCTACCGCAAGATGCACATTCCAGACGATCCGCTCTACTACGAAAAGTATTACTTTGCCCCCGGCGATCTCGGTTTTCAGGCCGTGGATACGGCTTTTGGGCGCGTGGGCACGCTGGTTTGCTGGGATCAATGGTACCCAGAGGCCGCGCGGCTCACCGCGTTGCAGGGCGCCGAGGTGCTCTTCTATCCCACTGCCATCGGCTGGCACCCGGCAGAGAAGGACGAGTTTGGCGCCGCGCAATATGAGGCATGGCAAACCATCCAGCGCTCGCACGCCATCGCCAATGGCGTCTATGTGGCCAGTGTGAACCGTGTGGGCCTCGAGTACGGCGAGGTCAAATTGGTGCATGGCGATGTGCTCGGCAATCCGGCGGAAGGACAGGGAATCGAGTTCTGGGGCGGCAGCTTTCTGGCCGATCCCTTTGGCCGCATCCTCGCCAAGGCCTCGCACGATGCCGAAGAGATTCTGCTGGGCGAGATCGTCCTGGGGCGGATCGAGGACACGCGCCGCAACTGGCCCTTCCTCCGCGACCGCCGCATCGATGCCTATGCGCCCATCTCCAAGCGCTTCATCGATCCGGTGAATACGTGGCAAGCGGATGGGGATTCCAAATAGACATGACGAGTTCTATTCTGCCTGCAGCAACGCCGCGCGCATTGGGCTACCGCGTGCCCGCCGAGTGGGAGCCGCACGAGGCTACCTGGCTCGCCTGGCCGCACAACCCCGAGGACTGGCCGGGCAAGTTTCAGACGATTCCGTGGATTTATGCGGAGATTGTGCGTTTGCTCTCGGCGCATGAGTTGGTACATATTCTGGTGAACGACGCCAAGGCCGAACAGCGCGCGCAGGGAATCCTGGAACGCGCCGGGGCGAATCTCCACCGTGTGAGCTTTCACCAGTGGCCTACCAACCGCGTCTGGACGCGCGACTCCGGCCCCATCTTCGTGCGCAACGCCGAGGGCAAGGTAGGCCTTATCAACTGGCGCTTCAATGCCTGGGCAAAGTATTCAGACTGGCAGCTTGACAATCAGGTGCCGGGCCGCGTGACGGAACTGCTCGGCTTGCCGGCCTGGGAACCTTTGATCGAAAACGAGGCCGCCGCGAAGCACTTGGTGCTCGAAGGCGGATCGATCGACACCAACGGCGCGGGCACACTGCTCACCACCGAGGAATGCCTGCTCAGTGAAGTGCAGCAGCGCAATCCCGGCGTCAGCCGTGCACAACTGGAACAGGCTTTTTCTGAGTTTTTGGGCATTGAGCAGGTCCTCTGGCTTAATCGTGGCATTGCCGGTGACGATACACATGGGCATGTGGATGATATTTCGCGGTTCGTTGGACCTTCGACCATTGTGACGGCTGTCGAGCCGAATACGAAGGATGCAAATCATGAACCGCTGGCTGAGAATTTTGAGAGATTGAAGGCTGCGCAGACATTGGATGGGAAGCAGTTCACATTGGTAGAGTTGCCCCTGCCGCGCCCGATAGTCTTCCGTGGCCAGCGGCTGCCTGCGAGTTATGCCAACTTCTATATCGCCAACGGCCTGGTTCTGGTTCCCACCTTCCACGATCCCAACGACCGCGTGGCGCTCAACATTTTGGCCGAGGTATTTCCGGAGCGTGAAGTCATCGGCATCCACTCCGTAGACCTCGTCTGGGGCCTGGGCACGCTGCACTGCATGACTCAGCAGCAGCCGGCGGCGTTACCATCTGAAAGATGATCACCGACCTCGAAGCCATGCAAGCCGCACTCGCCGAAGCCCGACTGGCTGGCGAGGCGGGCGAGGTGCCGATTGGCGCGGTGGTGGTGCAGGAGGGAGCAATCGTAGCGCGCGGGCAGAATCGCGTTCTCCGCGACCTGGACCCCACCGCCCACGCCGAAATCGTCGCCCTGCGCGCGGCAGCCGCTGTGCTGGGCAACTACCGGCTCACCGGCTGCACGCTTTATGTGACGCTGGAGCCGTGCGCCATGTGCGCCGGGGCTATGATTCATGCCCGGCTGGCCAGGCTGGTCTTTGCCGCCGCCGATCCCAAGGCAGGCGCGGCCGGTTCGGTGCTCGCTGTACTCAACCACCCTCAGCTCAACCATCAGATACAGGTGGAGCAGGGGATTCTTGCCGAAGAGTCGGCCGAGTTATTGAAGAGTTTCTTTCGCGAGCGGCGGTAAACCTGTTCCATAACGAAAGGAGGATTCCATTGGTCGACATCTCCGAGATCTGGGACAATTTGGAATTCATCGCTGCCTTCGTAATCGCAGTCGTGCTGATCATCCTCTCATTGCGCATTAGAAGGCTGTGGCTGCGCTATTCCGCGCTTGCCTTGGCCTCACTTGTCCTCGTAATCGTCAGCGGGATCACGTTTATTATCGGTTGCGACATGGTGGTTTCAAACGCTCGTATTCCCGCAATCGCCTCACCGGACCGCAAGCATATCGCAATTGTCCGTTGGTGGCTGCCTGGTGCACTTGGAAGCGACATGGTCCATGTTTCCATTCGACATGCGTATAGTCCGATTGCCGTTGAAGTCGAGAAGGGTGACGCATCGCCACCTGATCCCAAAGTTGAGTGGCTCGACGACCACAGATTGCTGATCACCTACTGGGATAAAGGACAGATAAGACCATGCTCAGACAAAGGGAGCAGAGTCGAGGGAATAGAGGTTTTCTGCAAGGACTAAACCCGCTAGCTTCTCGTCAATCCGCGGATTCGGTCAGCCTGTTCCGGCCACTTCGCTGCCAGTTCCGCGTAACTCCCGCTGCGATAATCCGCATAATCGAACCCCGGCGTCACCGTGCAGCCCAGCAGCGCAACTTTGCCGTCGCCAATCAACCGCGTGCCTTGCCAGACTCCCGCTGGGACCACCAGTTGCACATGCTGCCCAGCCGCCAGAGCCGGCCCAAGAACAAAAACGGCAGAGCGCCCGTCAGGGTAAAGCTGCAGCATCTCCACCGGGTCGCCGAGATAGAAGTGGAAGATCTCGTCGGAGTCGAGCACGTGCATCTCAGAGAAGGTTCCCGCCTCCAGCAGGTAATAGATCGCCGTGCCCACCGAACGCGGGCCGCGCGCGAGTTCCACCATCTCAGAGGAGATGTACGTCTGGCGGAAGCTGCCGCCCTCAATCGGGTGCGGAGCCAGATTCAGCAGTGCCTTGATCTCATCGGCGGTCATTGCTCTCGATGGTATCAGCGCCGGAACGTTACAATAAAGCCATGAATGTGCAGGTTTACGCCACTGCGTGGTGCCCGGATTGCCGCGCGGCCAAGCGCTTTCTCGACTCCCACGGCATTGTTTACACCGAGATCGATGTGGACCGCGACGCGGCTGCCTCGGCTGAGGTGGTGCGCCGCGTGGGCAAGCGGGCCGTTCCGCAGCTTGTGATCGACGGAGAGTGGTTCCAGCCCTACAAGCCGGGGCGTGGGCTGCTTGTGGATGAGCTGCACGAGCGGCTGGGCATTCCTCGCGCGTGACGAACACGCCGCAGGCTGGGGTTCGTGATTTCCCACCTTAGGCGCAAGAACAAAGACGCGCCGAAGGTGGGGCACCCGAATTTCTTGCTGAACGATGGTGTGGACCGAGGCTGCGGTAGATCAGGGCTTCAGCCCTGACATTTAGAATGCTAATGGGTTCAGGTCTTTAGGCCCTGAGGTAACCTTGCACGCTGAAGGAGCTTCCCTTGATCGACCGCTATACCCGCCCGGCGATGGGCCGCATCTGGACTGAAGAGAACAAATACCGCTGCTGGCTCCAGGTGGAGTCGGCGGCCAGCACCGTACTCGCCGAGGACGGCGTGATTCCAGCCGCCGCAGCAGAAGCCATTGCCACCAAGGCCAGTTGTACAGTCGCGCGCATTCAGGAGATTGAGGCGGAGGTGAAGCACGACGTCATCGCCTTCACCACCGCCGTTGCCGAAACTCTCAAGGCTCAGGGGCTCGACGCCGAGTCCCGCTGGCTTCACTATGGGCTCACCTCCAATGACATCGTGGATACGGCGCAGGCCTTGCAGGTTGCCGAGGCTTCCGTGCTGATTCAATCTGGCCTCGCCGCTTTGCTCGCAGTGCTCAAGCGCCGCGCCATCGAATTCAAGCACACGCCCACCATCGGCCGCACCCACGGTATTCATGCCGAGCCAACCACCTTTGGTCTTAAGCTGCTCAACTGGTATGCCGAGATGGAGCGTAACGTGGCTCGCTTCGACGCGGCAGCCGAGGATATGCGCGTAGGCAAGCTCTCCGGCGCGGTGGGCACTTTTGGCCATTTGAAGCCGGAGCACGAGGAGCGCATCTGCGCGCGGCTCGGCCTCAAACCAGCGCCCGTAGCCACGCAGGTCATCCAGCGCGACCGCCACGCTGCCTACATCTCCACGCTAGCGATTGTCGGCAGCACGCTGGACAAGATCGCCGTCGAGGTTCGGCACTTGCAGCGGACCGAGGTGCGCGAGGCGCAGGAGTACTTCAGCGAGAAGCAGAAGGGCTCCTCGGCCATGCCCCACAAGAAGAACCCGATTACTTCAGAACAAATTAGCGGCCTCGCCCGCGTGCTGCGCGGCAATGCCCAGGCCGCCTTTGAGAACATCGCCCTCTGGCACGAGCGGGACATCTCGCACTCATCGGTCGAGCGTGTCATCTTCCCGGACTCGACCATTCTGGTGGACTATTTGCTGGCCAAGACCACTGACCTGATCGACCGTTTGCTGGTGTATCCCGAGCGGATGAAGAAGAACCTCGAAAGCACCGGCGGGCTGATCTTCAGCGGCCAGTTGCTGCTCGACCTCTCCGAAGCCGGGATGATGCGCGAGGATGCCTACCGGCTGGTGCAGTCGCACGCGATGCGGGCGTGGAAGGAAGACTTGATCTTCCGCGAAGAGGTGGCAAAGGATGCGGCGATTACCGCGCTGCTGAGCGCGGAGAAGCTGGATCGGACATTCGACTATACGCGGCAGTTGGGCAATGTGGATGCGATCTTTCGGCGCGTTTTGGGATGATTTTATCGATGGCGCAGCGAAAATCATGGAGCTTTTCCGCCATGTGGTGCGCGGTTTCAGCAGTTTTCGGATACCCCTGGGGGGTTAGGGGGAGGGGGGTACGTCGAAATCGCCGGGATGGGATGAGATAACCCCTTCCTATTGTGCGGTTTCTGTTTTTTCTCCCCGCGAAAAGCCGTTGAAAAAGGGTTGAATTTGGGCAGAAAACGTTGTTTTTAGGGCCTGTGGAAGGGTATATTCCGCGTTTTTCTCTTTACAAGGTTCGCTGTTCTGGGCCGCGCCGATCATCTGGACCCGCAGGCCGTGTTGACTGTCGCACTCCATAATCAATTGTGCGGCAATGCAGCGTAATCCTCTGCAACGGAATGTACAAGAGGGGGCTTGTGCGGTTTTTCAGGTCTCAGAATCGAGAACCTGAGGCACGCGGCCAGTTCGGCAATCTGGATGCGATCTTGAAGCGGGTTTCAGGCGAGTAGAACTTATGAATCAACTAGGAATTGACGATCTCCAGCGGCTGATGGAAGTGATCCGCAAAGCGGTGGAGTTCGACGAGAATGGCGACTCAGCGCTTGCGTTGCAAATCCTGCCGGCTGTTGTGGAGGAATTTCCGGGCCTTGCGCTTGGCCACAGTTACCTTGCCTGGGTTTTGTCGCGCGTCGGGCGGCACCGCGAGGCAATCGAACACGGCCGGGTGGCCATACAATTGTCCCCAGAGTCGGAACGGGCCTCGATCCTGCTCTTCCGCGTCCTGTGGAGCGCTGGTGAAACCATCCAGGCTCTCGATGAGATGAAGCGATTTATGGCGATTGGCCACTCGGACGAATATCTCAGCGTGATGAGCGAGTTGGAGCAGACCGGGGAATAGCGATGGGGTTCGCAGTGTGTCTGGATTGCCAACCTCTCCGCTGAGAACGCGGAAAGGGTGGGGCGCCCGGCAACGTAGACGCGATCTTCAAGCGGGCGCCCGGCGAGTAGGCTATTGAGGGGGAATGGATTCACAACTTCCGGAATCCGGAACTTGCAAAACTTGATTTCTGGAACTTTTACGCAAACATCACGTATCGATCTGGAGGAGGAGAACCAATGCGAGTGATTCTGCAAACGCTTCTGATCTGTCTTCTTGCGCCAGCTGCCGTCACCCTGGCGCAGGAGAATCCGTCATCCGTCCCGGTCGCGCCAGCCGCCAATCCATACAGCACGTTTACCAAGGTCGCCTACACCAGGGTCAAGAACGTTCTGATCCGTTCGGCCGAGAAGGTTCCCGAAGAAGATTACAGCTTCAAGCCTACGGAGGCGGTGCGCAGCTACGGACAGATCGTTGGGCACGTGGCCGACGCGCAGTACATGTTCTGTTCCATCGCGCTTGGCGAGAAGAATCCCGCCCCGAACATCGAGAAGACCAAGACCACTAAGGCCGATCTCGTCGCCGCGCTCAAGGGCGCCTTTGCCTACTGCGACAACGCCTACGACGGCATGACCGACGGGTCGGGCACCCAGATGGTCAAGTTCTTCGGAGAAGACCTGCCAAAGTTGGGCATCCTGATGGCCAACAACATGCACGATATGGAACACTACGGAAATCTGGTCACCTACATGCGGCTAAAAAACATCGTTCCTCCAACCAGCGAACAGGCGCCCCAGGCTCAGCCGAAGAATCCACCGTCGAAGCAATAATGTGCGTTTTGATTTGAATAAAGGAGCCGACGCTGTCGAAGGCATGAATCTCACTGTAGCACTTACCGGCGCATCCGGCGCGATCTTTGGCCGCGAGATGCTACGCGCTCTTGAAGCTGACGAGCGCGTGGGTCGCGTTCACTTTGTGGCTTCTGAAAACTCGCTGCGCGTGGTGGCTGAGGAACTGGGTGCGAGCGGTCGAAATGATCTGCTGGAAAAACTGCTTGGCGCTGCGCCGGTGAAGACGGTGCAGCATGCCGACGCGAACATTGGCGCGGCCATCGCCAGCGGCAGCCATCCCTCAAACGGCATGATTGTGCTGCCTTGCTCGATGGGCACGCTGGCGGCCATCGCCCACGGGCTGGCCAACTCGCTCATCGCTCGCGCCGCCGACGTTACGCTCAAGGAGCGCCGGCCGCTCGTTCTCTGCGTGCGTGAGACGCCTTTCAACCGCATTCATCTGCGGAATATGACGCTGGCAGCCGAGGCCGGCGCGGTGATCTTTCCCTGCATTCCTGCCTTCTATAACCGGCCTGTCGATTCGATCGAGATGGCGCGCCAGTTTGTCGATCGCGTGCTGGCCCACATCGGCCTGCCCCAGCCGGGGGCGTATGTCTGGAAGCCTGAAGAGTAACTGAAGAGAGCAGCCTTAATCGACTTCTTGCAGAAAATTCACTTCCAGCGGTTCTTGCAAAAGCTCGGTTGCTCTGCCGAAGATTTCAGTAAAGTGAATGCTGGCCGCGTGTGCGTCGAGATGCGCCTGGCTTTGCCAGAGCTCGTTGAAGTAAAAGAGTCCCGGCAGGTTCGACTCAAACAGCTCATAGTATTTGCAACCTTCTTCAGCGCGGGTTGGCTTCACCATGCCGCGCAGCAGAGCCTTCAACTCACCGGCCTTGCCTTCGCGAGCCACGGCCCGCGCAATCACACGAACTTCCGCCATTCTTTTTCTCCTGTGGTTTTCTTGCCATGTTATTCGTGCATGTCGGGATCGATCAGCGTCAGGTCAGTCGCAGCATCTGGCCGCCTGTGCATCGCGTTCGGTTCCACCGTGACCATCACTTCCAGCGTAGGGTTCACATGCGCTTCCAGCACGTGGCCGCCGCGCGTCGATCCGTCTGGAAATCCTACCACCATGTGCGTGTGTACAGCGGGCTTGCCCTTGTTGAGTGCAATATCTCCTATCATCGACAGCACTTCCACCTGGCCATCGATAGGAATCTCCCGGTACATTTTGCGGGTTGGATCAAAGAAGGCCAGCCTGGCGCCCTCAAGCGCGCCTATGGCGGTAAAGTGCGCCGCTGTTACGTTGTACTGACGGGCAAAATCCGTCAAGCCGGAGAACGCCTCGTCGCCCTTACTGAAGATGACCGCATAGGTCTTCTGCTTGCCGTGCGTGCCTAACAGCTGCACCTTCATGCCGGGCGCTTTGCCGGTCGCGACTGGATGGGAGGGGGAAACCCAAACCTCTTGTCCGGCCTGTTCTTTTCCTGCCTGTGCGCCCGTCGTGGCCGCCAGCCCGATTGTGAGCAAACCGCATGCAATTCCGCTCCACTTCATGCTCTTCTCCCTCAAGAGACTTATACGCCATGGCGATGGGTGTGGTGGAATTAATGCGTCCAGCGGGTGCGGCAATCCGCCAGGGCTCGGCGGCGGAATTTGACTTTTCCCGTGGCATAAGATGATACTGCCGTTAATGCAGAACTCAAGGGAACACGGAATTGCGGTCATGGACCTGTGCATGTGTATGGCAGGCGGAGCCGTCCGTGCGGCTCTTGAGATGCGAATGCGCTAGGCGCAACCGATCTTGAAGCCAGGCGGCCCGGGTCCCAATGAGGATTCGGGCCGTCTTTCGTTATTGCAGCACCCACATCCCCATCGCCGTGAAAATGGTTTAATCTCACAGGAAACTGAAGGAGTCCAGAATGTCCGAAGCCAAGCAGCATCTTGCCACCCTTGCCGTTCATGCCGGCCAATCGCCCGACCCTGCCACTGGCGCCCGCGCCGTGCCCATCTACCAGACCACCTCCTATGAGTTTCAGAATGCCGACCACGCAGGTCGCCTGTTCGCGCTCAAGGAGTTTGGCAATATCTACACACGCATCATGAACCCCACCACCGACGTCTTCGAAAAGCGCGTGGCGGCTCTTGAGGGCGGCGTTGCCGGGCTGGCCACGGCCTCGGGTCAGGCTGCCGAGACCCTGACCCTGACTACCCTTGCCTCGGCAGGCGAAGAGATCATTTCCACAACCTCACTCTATGGCGGCACTTACAACCTCTTCCACTACACGTTCCCGCGGCTGGGCATCACGGTGCGGTTCGTGGACGCGGACGACTTCGAGGGGCTGCGCGCGGCCATCAACGACAAGACGCGCGCCATCTACACCGAGACCCTGGGAAATCCCAAGCTGGATGTGGTGGACATTGAGCGGATCGCCGCCATCGCACATGAGCACAAGCTGCCGCTGGTCATCGATAACACGTCGGTCTCGCCGGCGCTGGTGCGGCCCATCGAGTGGGGCGCGGACATTGTGGTGAACTCGGCCACCAAGTTTCTGGGCGGGCACGGCACCACCATTGGCGGCGTCATTGTGGATGCGGGCAAGTTTGACTGGGCGGCTTCCGGCCGCTTCAAGGAGTTCACCGAGCCGGACCCGTCCTATCACGGGCTAAGGTACACCGAGGCTTTCGGACCGCTGGCTTTCATCCTGAAGGCGCGCGTGCAGGGGCTGCGCGATACCGGCGCGGCGCTCTCGCCCTTCAATGCATTCCTGTTGCTGCAAGGGATTGAGACGCTGCATCTGCGCCTGGAGCGCCACTCGGAGAACGCGCTGGCCGTGGCCCGGCATCTGGAGCAGCATCCCGGCGTGGAGTGGGTCAACTATCCGGGGCTGGAATCCAGCACATACTACGCGAGGGCGCAAAAGTATCTGCCTGACGGCAAGGGAGCTCTGCTCACCTTTGGCGTGAAGGGCGGCTACGAGGCCGGAAAGAAGCTGATCGACTCCCTGGAGCTGTTCTCGCTCGTGGCCAACATTGGCGATGCCAAGTCGCTGGTGATCCATCCGGCCTCGACGACCCACCAGCAGCTTTCAGTGGAGGAGCAGGCTGCCACCGGCGTCACTCCCGAGCTGGTGCGGCTCTCGGTGGGCATCGAGGATATTCGCGACATTCTGGCAGATCTGGATCAGGCCATCGAAGTCGCCAACGGGCATTCGTTCACGGGCGCAGCCGCAAACCCGTGTCATGTTGCACAATAAGTGTGATGACTGAAGCCAGAATCCCGGCGAGCGCCGGGCCTGTCGTAACCGGGGCCGGAACGAAAGTTCTGGACCCCACCTACGAGGGGGACTTTGTACTCGACGAGAATCTGATGCTGGAGTGCGGCCGCGCGCTGGCCGGCGTAACACTGCATTACGCCGTTTATGGCCGGCTCAACAAGGCTCGCGACAATGCCGTGCTGGTTTGCCATGCGCTCACCGGTTCGGCGCTGGTAGGCTCCTGGTGGCCAGAGATCTTTGCGCCGGGCGCGGTTCTGTCCCTCGAACACGACTTCGTGATCTGCATCAACATGCTGGGCTCCTGTTATGGCTCCACGGGGCCCGGCTCGGTTGACCCCGCGACGGGCGAGGTCTACGGTCCCAACTTTCCTCTGGTTTCGATTCGCGATAATGTGCGGGCGCAGGCGCTGCTGCTCGATTCGCTGGGCATTCGGCGGCTGCGGCTAGTGCTGGGCGGCTCCATCGGGGGAATGCAAGCCCTGGATTGGGCCATTCTCAACCCCGAGCGTGTTGAGCGGGCGCTGATTATTGCGGTGGCGCCGGTTTCCGCCATGGCGCTGGCGCTCAATCATCTCCAGCGCCAGGCCATCGCGCACGACCCGGAATGGGCGGGCGGCAACTATCTGCCGCAGCGTCCTCCAAGGCAGGGGCTGGCGCTGGCCCGGCAAATCGGAATGCTCAGCTACAAATCCGCGGTGCTCTTCGACGAGCGCTGCGGGCGCAATCCGAACCGTAATGGCGAGGACCCCTGGGCAGTGGACGATAACGGCGGCAGCCTTATTGGCGGGCGTTTTGAGATAGCCGGCTATCTGGATTTCCAGGGGCAGCGGTTTATCGACCGCTTCGACGCTAACTCTTATCTCGCCTTGCTCCGCACCATGGACACATGGGATCCGCTGCGCGGAGGCTCCTCGGAGGCGGAAGCCTTCAGCCGGATTCGCGCCAAGCTCAGTTTTGTCGGCATCAGTTCGGATTGGCTGTTTCCGGCCGACGCGGTGCGCTGCTTTGTCGATACCATTCGCGCCGCGGGCGTCCAGGCAGACTACCGCGAGATGATTAGCGACCATGGCCACGACGCCTTCCTTGCAGAGCAGGTGGAACTGGTGCGGCTGCTCCAATAAGCGGGCGCGAGCTTTCTATGGAACGCTTCAGGAACAGTTTTTCCCGGCCCGGTGTCTAATTCCGTAGGCACATGCGTGGCGGGATGGCGAGGGGTTGTCGGGGGATTGCAAGGTGGTCGGACCGGCGGGGTTGTTTCCAGCCTGGCCACAACGGAATGCCTCCAAATCGAGCTAACGCTCCGTTCGGCGGCAGGGTGTCAAAGAGCCTCTCTGCGCGACTTTCCCGACAATTCTTTCTTTCCTTCACAACTTCTCTTGTCACGGAGGGCACAGCTTTCTATAATCCTTCCATCACCGCATTGGGAGCCGTGGTATGGTTTACCCATACCACGGTAGTCAACCGATTAGCTGAACGGTTGCAATTTCCGCGAGCGAGTGCTTGAATATCGATCTGTAATTCGGCAATTCCCAGGAGCACTGAATGAAAAAGTTGGTCTTTGCGTTTGTGATGGCATTGGCGAGCATTAGCCTCGTTTCCGCGCCCACACTAAGAGCACAGGATTCTGACCAGATAACGATCAAGGATCCGGCCGAGTTCAATGCCTATCAAATGGCTACAACACAGAGCGACCCCAAGGCCAAAGCAGCGAGCCTTGAGGGCTTTCTGCAATCCTATCCCCAGAGCGTGGTCAAGAGCGCCGTTCTTGACTTGCTGGTAGACACTTACCATGGCATCGGAGATTCAGCCAAGGAACTCGACGCTGCCATCCGCCTGCTTCAAATGGACCCGTCCAGCACGCACGCCATCTTTAACGCGGTCTTGATCAAAAAGGCCCAGTGCGCCAAGACCGGCGATGCACAGATCTGCGACGATGCCGCGGTGCTGGCTCACAAGGGACTCCTGGTCGCCAAGCCCGCCAAGGTTTCCGATGACGACTGGAAGAAGCAGACTGGCGCGACCTTCCCGATCTTTCACTCGACCATAGGTCTTGACGATGCGATCTCGAAGAAGGACTTCGCCGCTGCCGTTACCGAGTACAAGGCCGAACTGATGCTTTATACCGACGACCAGAACAAGACATCGGGTTTGCTCGACACGCTTCATCTGGCTGAAGCCTATGCCAATGAGACTCCCAAGGATCTGGTCAACGCCATCTGGTTCTACTCGCGCGCCTGGGACTTCGCGCCTGCCGCCTACAAGCCCAACATTGAAAAACCACTCGAGTATTACTACAAGAAGTATCACGGCGGACTCGATGGTCTGGACGACATCAAGGCCCAGGCTGCGACCACAACCTTCCCGCCGGGGACATACATTCCCAAGCCCGCTTTGACCCCTGCCGAGCAGATTCACAACATGCTCACTTCCACTTCTGACTGGAGTACCCTGGCGCTCGGCGACAAGGAAACTGTCCTGGCTCTTGGCTCGAAGGACGATGCGGATAAGCTTTGGGCGCTGCTCAAGGACAAGCCCACGCCGGTTCCGGGAATTGTGATTGAAGCCACGGCTTCGGTCATCAAACTCGCCGTGACTCAGGACGCGAAGGATGCCAAGCTTCCCGACTTCATCGTCAACATGAAGAAGCCCCTGGAAGATAAGGAAATTCCGGCAGCAGGGGCCGAGTTTGGGCTGTCGGCAAAAGGGCAGGCTGAACTGGATGGAATCTACGACACCTATACGCAGATTCCAGCCACCGACACCGTCGCGCAGAGAGCAGAGATCGTTCTCCGTGACGGCGTACTTCTACCGAAGAAAGCTGTTCCAGCGCACAAGCCGACGCCGGCCCACAAGCCTGCGGCTGCGGCGCACTGATCGGCCGGCTCAACAATCATGCTCCCGCTCCTGGGTGTATGACGGATTCATCAAGGGCAGCCCTAACCGGGCTGCCCCTTTTGTTGAGGTACGCCGGGCGGGCCCACACCCGTCCGCATAAGGTGCAGCGGCTGTGTATTGGATGGAAGCGGCTGGAGAACCTCTCTTGCCGCTAGTGAGCAGCCGCGCTGCGCTCGACCCGCATCATCGGCGAATGGCCCGCGGATTGGGTTCCGCGAATCACGTGGGGCGTGATCACAATCAGCAAGCTCGCAAAGCTCTTCTGCGCGTCGTTCTCGGTTATGTCGTTCAAGCCTGGAATCTCGCTGATTCCTGGCACTCCGCTGATGGCGCGGCTCTGCTGCTTATCCAGATCGCTGACCACCACCACGCCTTCGCCTTGCTTGAGCGTCACCACGCCGGAATAGGCGCGATTGTTCAGGATGGGATTGCCGTTGATGGAGCTGCCGGCGAGGGCATCGATCTTCATTTCGATGGTGAGGGCAACGTCATTGTTGCGCATTACCTTGGGAGTAGCCGAGAGGGTCAATCCCAGATCCTGATACTCCACCTGGGGAACGTTCGGCACGCTCCCGCCTAATTGAGAGAGCAGTGACGACAGGGCGCCTGAGGCTCCGGCGCCGGTGAGCCCTGGGATATTGGGCACATTACCCGACAGGCCCGAGAACGAGGAGGTCTGAATAGGATAGCGTGTGCCCGAACGCATGGTGGCCTTCTCGCCGTCACCCAGCCGTAACTGCATCTGGTCCAATTCGCGCGAGTCGGAGGAATTCAAATTCAGGTTGGCCGTCACCGCTCCTGGAGCTAACGCGGACTGCGTGAGCCCTCCGCCAAACAGAGCGATACCGTTTGAGAACAGGGAACTCGAAACCTGGCCAGAGGCCAGCAGAATGCCGAGAATCGCCAGCGTGTCGCCGGGCGCAGCCAGCCCAGAAGAAACAATTTGCTGCACCAGGCTTTGGTTTGCGTTCAGGATGGACTGTTCCTCGGCATAAACGTTGAAAGCGGAGACGGTCTGCGGCGGCTGAATTCCCGTATTGCGCTGGCTGGTGTGCGCGATTTGGATCAGGCGCACCTCCAGCATCACCTGATTATGCCCGTCCAGGATCTCGCGGATGGTGGTGTTGAACGCGCTCAGCGTCTTCTCGGGAGCACGAATGGTCAGCGTCCCCGCAGTAGGGTCCGCGGCTGCTTGTTGCACATCGAAGACGTTTTTGGCCAGGTTGGTTACATCGGTCAGTTCCGTGGCGGAGAGCCCTGGAAGATAGATGGTCTCGAGGCCCAATCGCATCAACTGCTGGCGGTTCTCTTGGGTGTCGCGAGCTACCAGTACGCGATGCGCGTCCAGCGGAACGTAGAATGAGGAGGTCAACAGGCTAACCGCGCGCATGGCCTGCTCGAAGCTCGCGTCATCCATATCCAGACGGATTTGCGTAGGGCTTACGCTCTCGTCGAGGGTAGCTTCAACCCCATAGGCTTTGAAAACCTGCTGGATGGCCTGGCGCTGGTCGGTGCGCAGATGGAAACTGTGCATTCCTGTCGTGGGGATAATAGAAACCATTTCCCCCAAGGTGCTTGCTGCTTGACCGTAAAGTGCTGGCGATTGGCCCTGGAGGGCATCGTCGCCCATTTCGTGCAGATGCTCGGTGACCTGGATATTCCTGGGGTCGAGTTCGAGAGCCTGCTCCAGGGCCGCGCGCGCGGCTGCTGCGTCCCCGCGCAGCCGGTCCTTGGCCGCGGCTTGAATCAGCGCGGCCACCGCGTGGCTGCGGGCCAGCGTGGCAGCCAGAGGGTAGTTGGCATTGGTGGGGTCAAGCGCGGCCGCCTGCTCAAAGCCGCGCATTGCCTCTTCAAACCTTTCCTTCGCGAAGAGCTTGCTTGCCGCAAGAAACAGCCTGGCCGAGCGGCGGCGGTCTCCGCTGCTGGGCCGGAGGGCCCCCTTGGTGGCATTGTCGGCTGGAAGACCAGCTTGGCTGGCTGGCGTGGGCGCCACGGTGGCTAGCAGGCCTGGCGTTTGGGCTTGCACGGCGCTCGCAGCCAAAGCAAGCAGGCCCGCCGAGACTGCCGATAATAGCCGATCTTTGCGTGAAGGCCGTTCCGCATCCTCTGCCATCGGGGTGCCCGTCTTGGATCGTTGCGGCTTCACTGCGCGGTCCGTGTCAGCGTGAGCAGATTGGCCAGCGACGATGCGCACGCCTCCGGCTTGTAAGCAAGCAGCTCGTCAAAACTGTAATTCCCGGTGGCGACGGCAATCACCGGCAGGGAATTGGCGTGCGCGGCTTCGATATCGCGCGGCGTGTCGCCCACCACGCAGACACGAGCCTCGGCGCCGGCCATATCCCTGGCTTTGCGCGCCGCTTGACCGATCAGTTCCGCGCGAACTGGAAAATGGTCGCTGAATCCGCCAAAGCGGAACCACGGTCGCAAGCCGGCTACCTCCATCTTGATCCAGCCGATCGCCTCCAGGTTGCCCGTAGCAACGCCCAACAGCGCTCCCTTTTCTGTCAGGTGGCGCAGCATGTCTTCAACGCCCGGCATCAGCATCAGTTTCATCACATTGCGCTGGCCGGCAACCGTCTGGGACATTGCCTCAAAAATCGCGTTCAGTTGCGGCTCCAGCACCTCGGTGGGAATCCCCGCCCGGCGGCATGCTTCGCGCAGGATTGCCGTATCGGTGTTGCCGTGGACCGGAACGCCTTCCAGCGTAACCTCGAATCCCGTAACGCGCTGAATGCTGGGGACAAACGAAGCCATGTGGGTGCGGCCAATGTCGCGCAGCAGCGTGCCGTCGATATCGAACAGATAGGCGTCTTGCCCATCCCAGTCGAATCCCGGCTCGATGGCGACGCGCGCTTCTTGGGTCGGTGGAGTTGTCAGCATGGCCTCTGTTGAATCGTCAACCTTGGCGGTAGATCGGGCGAACCGCGCTGAATACAGGACGCTCACTGCGCGGCGGACGCTTGAGAGTGGCCCGTACCTCGGCCAAATCCAGGTCCAGCTCTGCCATGGCGCGGCTTAATGTATTGCGGTGCATCCCCAGTTCTTCGGCCGCCTTGCACTGGTTTCCCTTGTGCGCCACCAGCACTTCGCGCAGATATTGCCGCTTGAATTCGCGCACGGCGTCTTCATAGGGTATGCCGCTGGAGTGCATTTGCGTCACCAAGCTGTCCAGTTCTCGTCTCACGTCCACCTCTTGCTGCCTTATTCGCTCTGCCCATTGCCCGCTCCAGGATACTTTTCAATGCAGGATCAACTGTGACTGGGATGCATCCATGGCGGCGATTCGTCTTCCAGAGACTTTAGTCCCTCGCGTACACGCTTGGCTAGCTCTGCCGGGCTCATATTTGTGCCTAGATGGCAGGCTCCAAAGAAATGTCTGGGCAGCTTGCCCTCCGCCAGCCAGTGCGCCTTCGGAAAGAAGGCCAGAGCCGCCATAATGCACAAGGTTACAAGCAGCGCTCCCTGAAAAAGACCGAATGCTGCTCCAGCCAGGCTGTCCAGACATCCCAACCCAACCTTGTGCAGGGCTTTTGCTAATACCGTCCCAATCAGGCTGGCAAGCCCCATCACGAAGAGCGCAATCAGAATGAAGCCGATGGTATCCGCCACCGGTTCGATGCGCACCAGAGGCTTCAGGAGCTCGGCAACGCGCGCGTAGTTCCATGCGGCCAGCACCAGGCCCAGCAAGAGACCGCCCAGAGAGCAGAATGAGCGGAAGAACCCTTGCTGGAGTCCTGCCAGCACCGACAGTGCCATCACGATCAATATCGCCCAATCGATCCACGTCATCGTGCGCTCCGGCCGGTCTTGCCAATCCTGGCCCTACAGACTCAATTCACGCCCGGTCAAGCGGCGGAATGCTTCAAGATACTTGCCCTGGGTGCGCTCAACCACGTCATCCGGCAATCCCGGCGCGGGCGCCTGCTTGTTCCAATGAATTTCTTCAAGATAGTCGCGCACAAACTGTTTGTCGAATGAGGGCTGCGCTCCACCCGGCTTCCACCCCGCACCCTCCCAAAAACGCGAGGAGTCCGGCGTCAATACCTCATCGGCAAGAATAACTCCTTCGGCGGTTCTGCCAAACTCAAATTTCGTGTCGGCCAGGATCAACCCGCGGGACTCGGCGTGTTCAACGGCCCTTTTGTAAATGGCCAGCGTCAGGCGTTTCAACTCCGCCGCGTCGGCCGCGCCGATGGCTGCTTCCGTCGCGGCAAAGCTGATGTTCTCGTCGTGGGTTCCGGCCTCGCCCTTGGTCGAGGGTGTGTAGAGAGGCTCGGGAAGCCGCGAACCGTCCAGCAGGCCCGCTGGCAGCGGAATCCCGCAGACGGTCCCGCTGGCGCGATACTCCTTCCATCCCGAACCCGTCAGGTAGCCGCGCGCCACGCACTCCACTGAAAACATCTTGGCCCGCTTGCAGAGCATGGAGCGGCCTTCCAGTTGGTCCGCATAAGGCTGCAAGGAGGCTGGAAACTGGCCAACATCGGCTGTGATGAGATGATTCGGGACCAGATTCGACAGCAGGTCAAACCAGAAAAGCGAAATCTGGGTAAGAATCTTGCCCTTGCCAGGAATGCCGGTCGCCAGCACATGGTCAAAGGCAGAAATGCGGTCGGTGGCTACCAGCAGCAGCGCGTCGTCCACTGCGTACAGATCGCGTACTTTGCCCCGTCCAAGCAGGGGAGTTGCGCCCAGATTCGTTGTTAGGAGAGCGGTCACGGGAAGGCCTTACCTCGGAGGGAACTGAGCTTCAATTTTCCCGTGCTAGACAGGGTTTGTCAATAAGCAGTTGGTGGAGCGGCGCTCGCGCGAGGTGTTCAGAATTGACCAGTAAGCAAAGATGGGGTGTGATTCAATCCAGACAGTCCGAAAAGATCTCCACAGTGCACGAACCCTTGTGACGGTCGTCACGGAACGAACTATCCGTATAGGAGACACTCCAATTGTCAACATGGTTCGGAGGGCAAGCAAGAACGCTCTCTTTGAGCCGGGCGACACGAAGTGGCCGTGGAAAGGGGAAGCCGCAGCTACCTTCGTTAGTACAGGGATCACCAGTAGTCGCACGCTACCGACCTCCAGCGTCGGCTACTGGTCCCCGATTTAACTTGTGAAATGCAAGCGCCTCCGAAGTGAAGAATTCCTTTGGGGGCGATTTTTTGCGCGAAATCTGGTTTGTGAACACCCGGCTTCAGTCTGTCCTCTTGGCGCAAATTTCGAGATTTTCAGGCTGTTGGACAGATCCTTCGGTGGTGTGGGCTTCTGTCTTGAAAGGATACGGCTTTAGCCACGCCGCCAGACAGGCACAGGAAATACATGTCTTTGCGAAGCCGCACGTTTCTCAATACATAGTGATGTTCCGGCTCTACGCCGTGGCCCGCTGCTGCCCCTGGCTTCCCAACCTCACGCTCACCACCTTTGATACGCCTTGCTCCTGCATCGTTACGCCGTAGATCATGTCGGCGGACTGCATCATGCGCTTGGAGTGGGTGACCAGGAGGAACTGTGTATCCTTGCTCAGCGAGTGCAGCAAATCCGCCAGACGGCCAACGTTGGTCTCGTCCAGCGGGGCGTCCACTTCGTCCAGAACGCAGAAGGGGCTGGGCTGGAACTGGAAGATGCCGACCAGTAGCGCCAAAGCCGTAAGCGCCTTTTCGCCGCCGGAGAGAAGCAGCACGTTTTGCAGCTTCTTGCCCGGCGGAGAGGCCACAATCTCCAGCCCGCTCTCGGCCTGGTTTTCCTGATCGACGAGGCGCAGAAAAGCCTGGCCGCCCTGGAACAAACGCGAGAAAACCAAGGCAAAGTTTTCATTGATCCGGGCAAATGCCTCGTCGAATTTGGTGCGCGAAATCTGATCGATTTCCTTGATGGTTTCCTGGGTGTTTTCGATCGAATCAATCAGATCCTTGCGCTGCGTTTCAAGGAATTCATGGCGGCTGGCCGTTTCTTTATATTCCTCAAGGGCCATCATGTTCACCGGACCCATCTGCTCGATCCGCTGGCGAAGCGCCTTGCAGGTCTCCTCCTCGGCGGCGAGTGCCTCACCGGCCATGCGCTCAATCGCTTCGTCGGCGCGCAGCGTCTGGGCCTCTGCGTTCACTTCGGTCAGGCAGCTTGCCTCAAGGTACTCCAGGTCGGAGCGCAGCTTGGACCCATGGCTATAGCGCGTTGCGCGGCTCTCGCGCAATGAGTCAAGCGCCGCCCGCCCCGTCTTCAGCTCCGTCTCGATGGTCGTCAGTTGGTGGCGAAGAGCCTGTGCCTGTGCGGCAAGCGTCTGCGTCAATGCCTGTGCTTCAGCGCGCATATTTGCCAGTTCCTCTAGCCGGCTTGCCAGTGCGGCGCTCTCGCCGATGCGCTGAGTGCGCTCCGCCTCGGCGGCTTCCCGCTGCTGTTCGATGGCCAGAATGCGGCGCTCCAGGTCAGCATGCAGCCGATCAATGCGCTGGAAGGCCGATTCCGCCCCGCGCCGCCGCTCTTCCAGGCCGGCCAACTGAGCAGTTACCTGCGCTGCTTCCTGCTGCAAGCCCTCGCGCTTCTCGCGCAGATTCGCCAGTTGGGCCTGCATTTCATCCAGGGCGGCCTCGGCGGTTGCGTGTTCGGCCTCAAGGCGATGGGTTTCCTCGCGCTTCTGGTCGATGCTGATTCTTCTTGCCTCGCGCGCATCCTTGTTGCGCGCGGCTTGTGTGGCCCACTCCTGCATCCGCCGCTCGATGCGTTGCGCCTCGCCTTCCATCTGCTTCAGTGCCGCGCCCTGGTTGGCGGCGTCGGTCTCAGCCTGCCTGCGCTGTCCGCCGCTCACTTCCAGTTGCGCCGTCAGCTCTTCGATCGTACGGGTCAGCACTGCCGCTTCGGTCTCTGCCTGCGACAGATCGATCTCTAATTTCCCGAGGCGCCCTGTGGCGTCGCGCAACTCGCGCTTCAGGGCCAGCGGGCCTTCGCTGGCCGGCTTGCCGCCGGTCACCGTCGCGTTGTGGAAGCACTCGCCGCCCGGAGTAAGGAAATAGGCGTATGAGTAACTTGCAGCCAACCGCTGCGCTTCTTCGGGATCTTCCACCAGATAGCCGTGCCTGAGCTTGGGCAGGATTGATTCCATTGACCGCCCAAAGCCATTCAGCACCCGAATCGCATCCTTCAGGGGCGTGAGGCCGGGGCCACTGATGGGGTCTGTGCTTTCTGGAAACAGTGCGGCTTGCTCGGCAGGGTTAATCAGGAAGGTAGCCCGGCCGTCCACGCCTGATTTGAGGAGCCGGACGCCCTCTTCGGCAGCCACCCAGCTCTCCACCACCACATAGTTCAGCTCTTCGCGCAGGAACTCGTCCACTACGGATTCATAAGCGCCGCTGACCTCAATGAAATCCGCCAGCGTGCCCACAGGGGCCATGCCCTGGCCCAGCGCTCCGGGCTTCAGCAGCCTCCGCACTGTGTCGGTTGAGTAGCTGTGATTGCGAATCAGCGACTGCAGCGAATCGCGCCGGCCCGCTACGGCGGCTTGCTCGCCGCGCAGTTGGTTTACGCGAGCGCGCTGCGCGTTCTCTTCGGCCCGTGTTGTCTGCAAGCCTTCGCGCAGCGAGGCAATCTCGCCTTCCAGCAGCTTGAGCGCCTGGGCTGCGGACTCATACCGCGCCCTCGCCAGCCCGCTCTCCACTCCCAGATTCTCCTGTTCGTTGCGCGCCTGACCCATCTCGGCTTCCAGCCGCTCGGCCTCGCGTTCCAGCGCGGCAAGGCTCTCTTCCCCTTGTGCCGTGTGGTTGCGGGCATTGCCGGCCAGGGTCAGCAGGTGCATGGCGTGGCGGCGGCTCGATTCCAACTGCCGCTCCGCATTGAAGACCTCCTCCGCCGCCGTGCGTGCTTCCTGCTGGCGTGCTTCCACCTGCTGGCGAAAGGCTCTGGCTTCCCCTGCTGCCGACTCAAGAAACGCGTGCTGCTGCGCGCGCTCCTCGGCGATTCCGCCCAATTGCACCCGTGTTTGTTCCAGCTCCGCGCCCGACGCTGCAATCCGCGCTTCCAGTTCGCCCACGCGTTCGGCATTGCTGCGCTCCCGCGCCGTGGCCCGTTCCAGCTCCACTGCCGCTTCATTGGCGCGGTTTTGCGCCTCGTGTCCCTCGCGCTCCAGCTCATAGCCGCGCTCGGTGAGTGCGTGCTGACTGGCTTCCTGTGTCTCAATCTCCGCAGCGGAGCCGTTGATGCGTTCTGTCAGTGCGGCAATCTCCTGCTCCAGCGCTGTCTGCTCCGCATCCATGTGCGCCATGCGGCTGGCCAAAACCACGCGAAGCCGTCCGCGCAGTTCGTCGCGCACAGCGGCAAATCGCTCTGCCTTGGCTGCCTGCCGTTTCAGGCTGTTCATTTGCCGCGTGACTTCCTCGAAAATATCGTCCACGCGGGCTAGATTCTGTTTGGCGCTTTCCAGGCGCAGCTCGGCCAGCCGCTTCTTGTTCTTGAAGCGCGTAATCCCCGCAGCCTCCTCAATAATGGCCCTGCGATCGTTCGGCTTGGAGCTGAGCAATTGGCCGATCCGCTCCTGGCCGATGATGGCGTAGCTCTCCGGCCCCAGGCCCGTGCCCATGAAGATGTCCTGAATGTCGCGCAGGCGGCAGAGTTTGCCGTTCAGCAGGTACTCGCTCTCCCCGGTGCGGAACAGCCGCCGGGTAATCACGATCTCGCCCTTCTGCGGCGTGCGCTGGAACTTGCGGCGGCGAATCTTGAGCACCACTGCTTGCGGACCCTGCGCACTCGCCGCGAGCTGCGCAGGCATGGCATCGGAGCCCTCTGCTTCTTCGCCCTCCTGGCCCTCCTGGGAATCGAGTACCTGGCCCGGTTGTTCCGCGGCAATAATCTCCTCGGCCTCGATCGCGCGCTGGCGGCGCACCTCGTCTTCGTCCCAGTCTGTAGGGCCGTCGTGCTCGACTACCACCTCCGGCTCCACGGGCACCGGCCCCTCGAAGGCCTCGGGATCGACCAAAGTCAGCGTCACTTCGGCCATGCCTAGAGCCTTGCGATCGCGCGTACCGGCGAAGATCACATCCTGCATGTGCGTGCCGCGCAAGGTCTTGGCGCTCTGCTCTCCCAGCACCCAACTCACGCCGTCCAGAATGTTGGACTTGCCGCAACCATTCGGCCCCACCACCACGGCAATGCCTGTTCCCGGCACGGTCAATTCCGTGCGGTCGCAAAAGCTTTTGAATCCGAGGATGTGTATCTTCTTTAGTTTCAGCATGTTTGCTCCGAATCAATGGGGGCTGTGTACGACTGCGGTCAAGAATACGGCTTCAGCTTCGGTTGGCCGCCCAAGTGGGGGAAATATTGCCACCCGCTTACAGACTCTAAGCAGCCTGAGGGGCAGGGTCAACGGTCCGGGACAGGGTTTTTGTGGATAAGACAGGCCGGAATCGCTCTTCTTTTGAAATCCCAAGAAAGCTGTGCGGAATTGGGATTTTTTGAGAAATTTCGCGCGCCTTTTGCACAGGTTGTCGAGTCTTGCAGCAGGGCTTTCACTGCATTCAGAACCCCTTTTCCGCTTCATGCAGTGACTGAAACGCCGCTCGCGGCTTCATGCCCTGCGCCAGCAATCTCCCTAACGGCCCAGCCTGCGATCAGCAAACTCGGTGCGGGAACAGGTTCAGCATCGGCCAGGGCGCCGAGGGTCGTACGCCGCAATTGCTGGCCGGGCTGGGCGGCGTGCGAAACCACGGCGCAAGGGAACTCCGGCGGCAAGCCCTGCGCGAGCCATTCCTGCGCGAGCAGATGCAGGTCGCGCCCCGGCATGTAGACGACGCGGGTCGCGTCTTCCAGTTCCGGCAGTGGCGATTGGTTGTGCGACTGCGCGTGATGGCCGGTCGAGAAGATTACGTTCGACGCGCTGTTGCGGCTTGTGAGCGAGCATCCGATGGCTGCTGCCGCAGCAAAAGCCGCTGTGATTCCGGGAACGATCTGAAAAGGCACACCCGCTTCGGCCAACGCGGCCATCTCTTCGGCAGCGCGGCCGAACATGAGCGGGTCGCCGCCCTTGAGACGAATCACGCTGCGGTTTTCGCGCGCGTGTTCGATCATCATGGTATTGATTTCGCCCTGGGTGATGGCCTTCGTGCCGCAGCGCTTGCCCACGTTGAGAATCTCTGCCGACGGCGAGGCGAGGTCAAGAATCGCCTGCGGCACAAGGTCGTCGTGCAAGATGATATCAGCGGTCTGGATCAGGCGCAGAGCCTTCACCGTGAGAAGGTCCGGGTCGCCAGGCCCCGCGCCCACAAGATGAACCATTTCTGCCGAATCGACGGGTTCGTCTCCAGCCTCGTACGTGAACTCCTCCGCTGGGCCGAAGCACTCATCGGTATAATCCTCGACGTCCTCGGCGCCCGGTTCATCCTCAAGCTGCGTTAGCGCAAGTTGGCGCGATGGGCAGTCCTCGGATCCGCACACATGCCTCTGGGCCAGCAGATGCAGCAGAGCCTTGCGCTTCTCGCCGCTGGGATGCACTTCAAGAACCTCGCGGCGCAATTGGCCCAAACTCTCAAGCCACGGGCCGAGGTCCGTGGGCAGTTGCTCATCGATCTCGCGGCGCAGGTGCTGCGCCACGGCGGGGCTTTGCCCGCTGGTGGAGATGGCAATCTGGAGTTCGCCGCGGCTGACCACCGATCCGAAATAGAAATCGCAGTTGGGAATGTCATCGACGCTGTTGCACAGAATGCCGCGCTCCACCGATTCGCGATGCACCAGCGCGTTCACCGCAGGCGAATCGGTCGCCGTGACGGCGAGGAAGCATCCATCCAGGTCGGCAGGTTCAAACGCGCGCTGAACCCATTCCAGTTTGCCTTTGCTGGCCAACTGACAGATTTCAGGCCGAGCCTCCGGAGCCACAACCGTGAGATGCAGTCCAGTCTTGAGCAGGCTGCCAATCTTGTCCAGTGCCACATTGCCCGCGCCCACCAGCAGGCAGCGGCGGCCCTGGAGTTTAAGAAAGATCGGCAACATGCTCATGGCTTCATCTTCAATCGGCCACTGCGTGCGGCACGCGCCCAGCCGGCACGTCGCGTTCGACGGCGGTCAGGGCTCCGCCACCCGGTTGGGGGCCGGCCAAATAGCCGCGCAGCTCGTCGTTGGAATAGCGGCTGAACCAGGCGCGCAGGTTCTCTTCTGGCTGCCGGTCGGCAAGGTACTGGCGCAGCAGGCGCTCGATGGCGTCGGGAATCAGCGGCGCAGGGCAGCGGTAGCCGACCGGACGCGAGATTGCCGCATGCTGGCCAACCGCTCCGCCCAGGCAGAAGTAAAAGGCGTCGGTCAGCTTGCCCTCGTGCTTGATCTTCTTTCCCTCAATGCCGATGTCGGCAACCCAGTGTTGGCCGCAACCGTTGGGGCAGCCAGTCACGTTGAGCTTGAGCTGCTGGTCAAATCCCGGCAAGCGCTCTTCGAGTTCATCCACCAGCCATCGGGTAAAGCCCTTGGTCTCTGTAATGGCCAGCTTGCAAAACTCGGTTCCCGTGCAGGCGATTGCGCCGCGCCAGAAGGAAGAGCCATCGACCTGGAGACCGATCTTGTTCAGTTCGCCGGCGAGCGCCGCGGTCTTGCTGTTGGGAATGTCGATGAACAGCAGGTTTTGCGAGACCGTGGTCCGCAGTCCTCCGCTGCCGAAGCGCTCAGCCAGATCGGCCGCGGCTTCCAACTGCTCTCCTGTCATCCGCCCGCGCAAGACACTTGCTCCAACGGAACTCAGGCCTGCCTGCCTTTGCGCATGAATGCCGGCGTGGTCGCGGAAGATGTCATTGGGTGCGTGTTCGGTCGCGCCGGGCAAAAGCTTGAAATCGAGCCGCGACTGCAGTTCGGTCAGAAAGCTCGCGGCGGTCCAACCCTCTTTCATAAAGAGATACTTCAAGCGCGCGCGGTCGCGGCTCTCGCGCAATCCCTGCTGGTCGCGGAAGATTTCCGCTACTGCTTGAGCCACGCGAACCGCCTGGTTGGGCAGGATGAAGGCGTCCAGGCGCACGGCGAGATGCGGCTCTGTCGAGAGCCCACCGCCCACGTAGAGGGAATAGCCGACTTCGCCGTTGTGTTTTACGGCCGCGAGGCCGATGTCGTTGATCTCCGGATTGTTGCACCACGAGGGGCAGCCCGAGACGGAAATCTTGAACTTCCGGGGCAGGTTATAGAACTCCGGATGGGCGGTCAGCAGTTGGGCAATCTCGCGGGCCAGTGGAGAAGCGTCAATCAGCTCATCGGCGGCCACGCCTGCCAGCGGGCAGCCGGTCACATTGCGCACCACGTCGCCGCAGGCGCCTCTGGGAGATAGGCCGATGGCGTTCAGCGCGTCCACCACTTCCGGCAGCGATTCAATCGTCAGCCAGTGAAGCTGGATGGCCTGGCGGACGGTGATGTCGGCGAGGTTGCGGGCGTATTTCCGCGTGATCCCCCCGATGGCGCGAAGCTGGCTGGCGGAGACAATGCCGTTGGGAATGGCGATACGCATCATGAAGTAATCCGATGTCAGGCCTTCGCCACCCTTGCCGCCGATGGCGCCAACGCCGTCGCCCTGCGTATAGATGCCCCACCATTTGAAGTAGAAAGCGGCCCACTCCGGCAGCACACTGGTGCGGCCTGCGCGCGCAAACGCGCGCACCTCGTCAAATGCTTCCCATGGGTTCTTCTCGCGCTTCAGGCGCTCAGCGCGCTGGGCGCCAGTCTCTTTTGCTTGAACAGCTTGAGCCATTTTTCCCTTTTCCCGGCAGAAATAGAAATCCCGCGGCAGCGTAACCGCTTCGCGGGCTCTCGGAAACCTTGGATTTGGATCGTGCCTTTATGCCCAGGTCACCCGCGTGCGCGAAGCAGCGTACAGCGGCGACAACAGGAGCGATCTTCCATATCGAAATCATAGCCGCGGGCCTCAAGAAAAGCAATTGCCGCAATCTAAAGTTCCTTTGAAGACCGTGAAATTGCGCGTTTGTAACACGGTTCTAGGTGACGAATGGGCCTATGACGCTGACAACAAAGGGCTATCGACACGTTAATCGAAGTCTCATAATCTTGGTTCATCCATCAGTGCACGCAAAGAAATGGTTGTGTTATCCCGTAGCCGTTGGATGGTTTTCAGGAGGGGTTCTTGAAACGATTTGGCATTTTATTGGGGTCTGTTTTTGTTTTTGTCTTGTGTGGCGCCACCCAGGCCACTGCGACCAGCCTGATTGTCAACGGGTCGTTCGAGCTCCCCAACGAGTCGGGGAATTGGGCTCTGGTGGCGAATGGCTCACTGCCGGGCTGGACCACGAGCGATCCCGCCGGTCTCATCGAAATTGACAACCCCTCTGTATTCGGTGGTGGTTCCACCGCCTACGACGGCGCGCAGAGTTTAGAGGTGAACGCGAATAAACCCGAGGACGTGCAGCAGACCGTTACCGGTCTGACCGTAGGGCAGACCTACGTCCTTTCCTGGGCGTATGGTGATCGCCCCGGCTCCGGCGACGAGGAGCTTCAGGTTTTCTTCGGCTCTGACCTCGTAGCTACAGATACGGATACCCTTGAGGGCAGCAACTCCGCAGTGCTTTGGTTTCCGAATGCCTTGATCGTAACCGCGACCAGCGCATCGGAGGTGTTGAGCTTCAATGGTGTCTACGTTGACGGCTCCCCCTCGTATGGCAATGAATTGGACGCCGTATCGCTGGTGGCCACACCAGAGCCTTCCACACTGCTTCTTTTCGTCTCAGGCCTTTGCTTGCTGGGTTGTGCTTGGCTCCGGCAGCAGAGGGCGGCGGCGTTCACCGTACTGAAACTAATCACCGCAAAGAAAGGCTGGTAAGTTTCAAAATGATCGGCAAGAGGATCTGCACGCTTTTGACCCTGTTTCTTGCTTCAGCTTTTATGGTTGCGCCGGCGGCGGCCACCACCACCTACGATACGAGCCTGGCATCCCCGACCAGCAACCCGTCCACTCTGGGTTGCTATAACGGAACGGGGTGTCCAAACTTGGGATTCACAGTGAGTGATGATGGCACAACAGAGCTTGGCCTGAACGCTACCCTGCGTTATATCGGCCCAGCGCCCGAGGTGGGCGACGCCTACTCCGTACCGGTCGGCACGCGCGGCGGATATGCACTTTGGGATTATCGGTTCTCCATCGACACGCAGCCCAATGGGGTTGGCAGCGCCACTCTATCGGACTATGCCTATCTGCTGACGCTCACCGATCTCACCACCAGCGCCACCTTCAGCTTCGATCCGCTTTCGATTCCAGACGATGCTGTCTATGGACCAAGCGGCTCTGGATATGGAGTGAATTCGCCCACGACGCAGTGGGGTGCGCAAAACGCGGAGAATCTTTCATTTCCGGGCGTCGGAATTCCGGGCTTCGATCCCAACGCCACGGATAGTTACCAGGTAACGCTTTCGGAGTATTCGGGCGATTCACTGGTGAACTCGGACACGATTGAGGTGACAGCCACAACTCCCGAACCGGCAACGTTCTACTTGCTATGTGCTGGGTTGTTCGGCGTCGGTTTCGCCGCACGCAAGCGCTGGGCGTTCCATGTCCTGTGAATCGAGGTGGTGCGGGACATTATCGGGACCCTACCGACCTCAAGACCCGCTCATCGCTATAAAACCGCAATGACCGGGGCACAGATTCTCAGGGCTCATGGTGATTCTGATGATCGGGCCACCTGGCCGCCATTCATGGCACACTTTGGCAAGGCGCACGAGTCACGACGAGACTACCCACCATCTCGGAACAGATACCAGTTCTTTGATATGGATCTAAAGAAGACGCCGGGAGCAAGGTCGTTCAAGTTATCTTTAATGGGGCCTAGCTCCCTCTCAGAATAGGCATAACCCTTGCAGTCTCTGGAAATCGCCGAACCGTCACAATCCGCCCATAGAAACACGACGGAGGGAAAGTCTTCGCGACGATCAACTCCGTATTTTATTCCAAGCTTGCTGAAGAGCTGCCTGTATTCATCCCACCTCTGCCGCGGCAATCCTGTGGGTCCGAGCGCAGAGGAGGAGGATCGTACTGGAAGAGTGTACTTAAATTCTATGCGCGCTAGCTGGCGATCTTGCTCTGCCATTTTGGCAAGTCGTTCGAAATCACTCTTATTCCTCTCAAATGCGTCAACAAGCTTTGCATCTGACTCACTATTGCACCCGACTAAGCAAATCAACACTACTCCTAGTGTAGTCCGCCACACAGATGGTCATTTATTCAACGCCGCCCGAGCGCGTGTGACCTTTTCGAGGATATCTGTAGCTTTGGCAGTCCAGATGAAGGGCTTGGGGTTCCGATTGTGGCCGTC
>Ga0302320_10004426_pt1 | contig 31914 bp, 28 predicted proteins | sample Bog_T0_3_FD_202130 | JGI IMG/M metagenome (GOLD analysis project Ga0302320, IMG submission 202130) | Peat permafrost microbial communities from Stordalen Mire near Abisko, Sweden - Bog_T0_3 | ecosystem: Environmental > Terrestrial > Soil > Wetlands > Peat | place: Sweden: Abisko, Stordalen Mire... | reverse complement strand
TCCTGCATCATCTTGGCGCGTGGCTCCAGATAGAGAGCATGGTTGTATGCCGCGCTCACCGCATTCCGGGGAGCGTGCGCGAGTTGAATCTCAATATGGTCGTGGTTGTATCCCTGCTCATGCAGGATTGTGGACGCCAGCCCCCGGAAGCCGTGCCCGGTCATCCGTCCTTTGTAGCCCATGCGCTCAAGAGCCTTCAGTATGGTGTTGTTGCTCATAGGCTTTTTGAGGTTGCGGTCTCCAGGGAAAAGCCATTCGCTGTGCCCCGTGAGGTTGTGCAAGATTGCCAGCGTCTCTAATGCCTGCGTCGCCAACGGCACAATGTGTGGGGTACGCATTTTCATGCGCTCGGCAGGTATATCCCAGCGAGCGGCTTCAAGGTCGAACTCTGCCCATTTTGCCTGAATCAATTCACTTGTACGAACAAAGGTCATGGCCAGCACCTTCATTGCCAGCCGGGTGACGTGCGTTCCCTGGTAGACCTCGATGTTCCTTAGCAATGCGGGCAGTTCCCTAGCATCCACGCGGGCATAGTTCACCTTGCGAGTGGACTTGAGGATGTCGCTTGGGCGAATCTCAGCGGCCGGGTTGCGCTTCGAGTATCCGTGGGCAATGCCGTAACGGAAAACCTGCCCTACCGTCTCCAGCGCACGTTTGGCTATGTCGCGCGCGCCACGCTCTTGAATCGCCTTAGCCATCGCGACCAGTTCCGGTGCCTCGATCTCCGCAATGGGGCGCGCTCCTAGACAGGGCAGGATGTCGGCCTCCATACGTCGCTTCACATAGTCCACATGGCGCGGACTTTTCCCCTCCTGCCAATGCTCCAACCAACGGGTGGTAATGCTCTGAAAAGAGTTCTCGACGGCGGCCTTTTCGGCGGTCTTCGCCGCTTTTCGCTGGGCCATCGGATCGACGCCAGCAGCAAAAATCTTGCGGGCTTCGCTGTGCCGCTCCCTTGCCTGCGCCAGCGAAACATCGGGATACTTCCCCAACGACATGAGCTTTTCCTTGCCGTCAAACCGATAGGACCAGCGCCAGAGCTTCCCGCCGGTAGGCTTGACCCAGAGGTACAGTCCGCCTCCATCGCCCATGCTGTAGGCTTTTTCCGCCGCCTTAGCCCTTTTGATCTCAGTATCTGTCAGTCCGGCCATGCCCGTTCCTCCTCGTCCAGGAAAAGTACACCCACTTCAAAAACAGAATACACCCAGAAATACACCCACCAGAACACGGCTGCACTCGGATGTATCTGGACGCAGAAAGACGTAAAGCCTAGCATTTGCTAGGCTTTACGTCTTTCTATTGGATGTCTTTGGATGTTCTTGGAAGGTATCTTGGCGGAGAGACAGGGATTCGAACCCTGGGTACTCGTAAAAGTACACACGCTTTCCAAGCGTGCGCCTTAAACCACTCGGCCATCTCTCCGCGTCGTGTTCCGACTTATTGAATTTAACATATTTGCGCGCTCTTGCTTGCAGCCCCGCTCACCGGCAGTGCAGGGTCAGTTCCATCTGGGGGAACTCTCACTGCGAGACAATGAAACCGTTTACTTTGACTCGCCGCCTGAATTATAGTTCCGCTTTGCCCGTCGTACAGGCTTTTGCCTGTGTCTACGGCAAGGCTTTATCTGAAAGAGGGTTACATGCCTGTTCTCTCGCGTCGCGATCTGCTTCGTTCCGGAATGACGCTCTCTGCGTCATCGTTTTTAATGGCTCACTCGGCTTGGGGGCGCACATCCGCGCTGCTGGCCGGCTATGGGGACGCCGCTTCAGCCGAGGCGCTGGCGGCGGTGGCGCCGCGGGAGCAACTGCTGATGGACTTCGGCTGGAAGTTCATGCTCGGCCACGGCTCAGACCCGGCCCGCGACTTGGGGTTCGGAAATAACCAGGGGGATTTTGCCAAGACCGGCGATTTTCTGTTTGCGAAGGCAAAATTTGACGACAGCAAGTGGCGCTCTCTCAACCTGCCCCACGACTGGGCAGTGGAGCTGCCGTTTGTGCGCGACCCGGAACTGGCCTCGCACGGTTTCAAGCCTTTGGGACGGCGCTACCCGGAGACCAGCGTAGGCTGGTATCGCCGCGAATTCAACATTCCAGCCAGCGACGCGGGGCGGCGCATTTCGGTCGAGTTCGACGGCGCCTTCCGCAGTGTTCTCATTTTTGTGAACGGCTGCTTCATCGGGCGCAACGACAACGGCTATGCGCCCTTCCGCTTCGACCTGACGGACTTCCTGGCCATCGGACAGAAAAACTACATTGTGGCGCGCGTGGACGCGAGCTTCGGTGATGGCTGGTTCTACGAGGGCGCGGGCATCTACCGCCATGTGTGGCTGACCAAGACCGATGCGCTGCACCTGGGCAAGTGGGAGAGCACGGTGCGCTCGGAGGTCAGCGGGAGCTCTGCAACATTGACCCTGGGCACGGTGGTTGCCAACGAGGGCAAGCATGCGGAAGACGCCAAGGTGAGCTGGAAGATTCTCGACGCGGAGGGAAAGACGGTGGCCACCGCCGAAGCTCCGGCGCAGTCGATTGCGATAGACGGGACAGCAAGCTACAGCGTGACGACGAAGTTGGACAATCCGGCACTGTGGTCCGTGGATGCTCCGAATCTCTACTCGGCCATTGTGACTGTAGAAGCAAACGGCAAGACGCGCGACGCAGAGCGGGTGAGCTTTGGCGTACGCACCGTGCGCTTCGATGCCGACAAGGGACTCTTTCTCAACGGCAAGTCCATCAAGATTCAAGGCACTTGCAACCATCAGGACCACGCGGGCGTAGGTGCTGCCGTTCCCGACAGCCTGCAGTGGTTCCGGCTGGGAGTGCTGCGCGAAATGGGCGGCAACGCGGTGCGCACCTCGCACAATATGCCGACGCCGGAGTGGGTGGAAGCCTGCGACCGCATGGGCATGATGATGATGTGCGAGACGCGCCAGATGAGTTCCAGCCCCGAAGGCCTGGCGCAACTGGAGGCGATGGTCAAGCGCTATCGCAACGCGCCCTCCATCATTCTCTGGTCCATCGGCAACGAAGAGGGGCAACTGCAGAATCAGATGGCTGAAGAGGGCGCCAAGATCGGCGCAACCATGGTGCGGAGGGTGCGCGAGCTGGACCCTACGCGCGTGGTCTCCGCCGCGGTCAACGGCGACAACAAGAAGGGCGTTTCCGATGCTTTTGACGTCATCGGCTTCAACTACAACCTGAAGTTTCCCGATGGCTATCACAAGCTGAACCCGACGCGCCCGCTGTATGGTTCGGAGACCTCGAGCGCCATCTCCACGCGCGGCGACTACACCACTGATCCGCTGCGCAACACGATCAACGCCTATGACGGCGTGGTTCCATGGGGCGAGACGGCCGAGGAGTGGTGGAAGTTCTACGGCACGCGCGATTGGGAGGCTGGCGGCTTTGCCTGGACCGGATTCGACTATCGCGGTGAGCCCACGCCTTACGGCTGGCCTTCCATCAACTCGCAGTTCGGCATCGTGGACATGTGCGGATTTCCTAAGGACACCTTCTTCTACTACAAGTCGTGGTGGGGCAAGGAGCCGGTGCTGCACCTGTTTCCGCACTGGAACTTCGAAGGCGAGGAAGGCAGGGAGATCCCAGTGTGGGTGTACTCGAACATGGATGAAGTCGAACTCTTTGTAAACGGCAAGAGCCTGGGCAAGCAGGCGGTTCCGCACCTCGGCCACGTGGAGTGGAAGGCCCGTTATGAGCCAGGAGCGATCGAAGCGCGCGGCTGGAAAGGCGGCAAGGTCGTTCAGACAGAAAAGCGCGAGACGACGGGACCGGCCGTGTCCATCCGGCTCACGGCAGACCGTACCGAGATCAACGCCGATGGAGAGGACCTGGCTGTGCTGAAGGTGGAGGTTCTGGACAAGGAAGGCCGCGCGGTTCCAACGGCGGATAACCTCATCCGGTTCCAGGTTTCCGGAGCCGGCGCGCTGATCGGCGTAGGCAACGGCGACCCCAACTGCCAAGAGAGCGACAAGGCGCCCAGGCGGTCGTTATTCAACGGTTTGGCGCAGGCGATACTGCAATCCACCAGGCAGCCCGGCACGATTGAGATTGAGGCTTTGCCAGGCCGTGGATCGGCAGTCCTGACTCCGGCGAAGCTGACTATTACGGCCAAGGCGGCCAAAGCGCGTCCGGCTGTGGGGTAAAGGCAGAGATCAAACAGCCGTCCCGGCGAGCATTCATCGCTCGTCGGGGTGGCAGTTTGTGTTTATGAAGTGACCAGTTGGGAGAGTGGCGGGAAGCGGAAACGGGCCTTGGAAATGGGTGTGCCCACCACCTCAATGCGGTTCAGGTCGCGCGTGCCAACGCCCAGTTGTTCGGCAAGACGGAGCGTACTGTCGCAGGTTTCAAAGGGTGGAGTGCCGCGATCGGCCATGGGATCGAAGCCCATGGTGGCCGTGGCTACGGCATCGGTCGACACGCAGTTGAATCCCGCAATCAGCAGTCCCGGATGAATGGGCTGATTCACCCACGAACGTTTCTGGTCAGGCAATTCGCCGCCGGTCATGGTGTAGATGCCGTCGATCACCGCCAGGTGTATGGGCCGGGCCGCGACAAGATCGGCCGTGATGCGCGGGACGCGATAGCCGGGGTCCTTATTGGCAATCAGGTCGACGGGCTGGGGTGCGCTCTTGGGCGGCGTGCGGGAACCGTTATGCATCTGCGAGCGGAATCCGATGGGGATGATGTTTGGTTCGTCCTCGGGAACCTGGTCGCCGTAGATGGTGCTGGGCGTGATGCCGAAACAGTTCTTCATGGAGAGGGTGACGCCGGCGGTGCGGTGTTCCTTCAGCTTGGCCAGTGAGATAAAGACATCGGTGTCCCGGTAGGAATGATTCAGGTCGTAGCCCTTGTACAGCAGGCCGCCGCCGGGGACCATGAAGGTGGCATAGGTTTTGCCGCTGCCCAGAAAATTGGTGTTCTCAAATTCGACGCGCGTGGCCGCGCTGGCAAAATCCCGCGGCTGCCAGCCGGCAGCGAGCATGAACTCCTCCAGCGGTTTGATGCCGACAGGCGCGCTTTCCAGCAGCCGGATGCGCTGCGCGCCCGCTTTGTCCAGCAGTGCGAGCAGTGCCCCAATCACTTGCGGATGCACCCACTGGGTCATCTCCAGCGGCATGCCTTTGAGCTTGTCGTTGGCGGGACCGGTCATATTGAGCTTGATGGCGACGGTCTTGCCGCGGACCAGCGGTCCCAGTCCGCCGAGCTGGTCGAACATGGTGGAAAGTACATCGGCCACCTTGCGGTCGTAAGTGGGGCACAGTCCGATGGCGACACGGCTAGCCGGCGCCGGCAAGGCTGACAGCAGGCTGGGGCGGGCAATGCAGGCGCCGGCGGCCATGGTGATGGCGCCAAGAAAGTCTCTGCGGGTACCATTCATCTTCATCGTCGGGTCAACCTCTCCGTCTCGACGGCACAGTTCACTAATAGGTAGGAAATTGAAGTGACTTACGCGAGCGCCTGCGCCGAGAGTTAACGTGCGCGGTTTCGGTCTTCGAAACCTGGCCAATTGTACCCCAGTTCTCGCACGAGAGTCACAAGGATCGGCGCGCCAGGAGTGGGGCACGGCAATTTTTCGGTGGCCAAAGGTCGTATGCCTGCATGTAGCATAAAAAGATGGTCAAGGCCGCGATTGCACAGATCGGGAGCGTGTTGTTCGATACGCCGTCGACGCTCAGCAAGGTCGAAGCGCAATGCCGGAAGGCCGCTTCCGCCGGGGCGCAGTTGCTGGTCTTTCCCGAGGCTCTGCTGGGAGGCTACCCGAAGGGAATGACCTTTGGGGCTACCGTTGGCAATCGAACGGAGGAGGGCCGCGAGCAATTTCGCCGCTACTCCCTGGCCGCCATTGAGTGCCCCGGAGCGGAGACAGAGGCGCTGGCGGGCTGGGCCAGGGAACTCAACCTGCATATCGTGATGGGAGTTGTGGAGCGCGCGGGCGGCACGCTTTATTGTTCGTCATTGTTGTTTTCACCGCAGAAGGGTTTGGTTTCCAAGCATCGAAAGCTGGTGCCGACCGGCAGCGAACGGCTGCTCTGGGGGATGGGAGATGGCTCCACGATGCAGGTGGTGGGTACGGAGCTGGGCCGCATCGGCATGGCCATTTGCTGGGAGAACTACATGCCGTTGTACCGGCAGCATCTTTACAACCAGGGGGTGCAGATCTGGTGTGCTCCAACCGTGGATGCGCGCGAAATATGGCGGTCGAGCATGCGTCACATTGCATATGAAGGACGCTGTTTTGTGCTGAGTGCGTGCCAGTTCCTGACCAAAGCCGATTGGCCTGAAGAGATGCGCGACGCAGGGGGCGTAATTGACGGAGGAAGCCTGGTTGTTTCTCCCCAGGGAGAGATCCTGGCCGGGCCGGCAGAGTGCGAACGGCTGATCTGCGCGGACCTGAATCTGGACGACATTCCGCGGGGCAAGTTCGACCTGGACGTGGCCGGCCATTACAACCGGCCCGATGTGTTCATTTTTCACGCCCGTTGAGGTCCGTTCCGTTCCACTTTGTGGGACTCAAAGCGGTAACTCTCCTGCCGCGTAACCGGGCGTTCGACCCGTAAAGTGACTATAATCACATCTGAGCGAAGGACAGAGACTGTCCAGAATTTACCGGAAGGGAATCCCGCCAAATGGCGACAGGCGATCTAGCCCTGAGTCAAGTACAGGGCGAACTCAGCGCGCGTGCGCGCGTTATCAACGACTTCAGCATCAACGTAGCAACGGTGAACGGGTCCGGCTCGCAATCCGCCAATAGCGTTCTTCTGAAGAGCATCTTCGGAATGGGGGTTCCGGTCAGCGGAAAAAACCTCTTCCCGTCGAATATCGCCGGACTTCCTACCTGGTACACCATTCGCGCCAGCAAAGACGGGTATGTTGCCCGCAAGCGCGATCCGGAGGTGCTGGTAGCGCTCAACGCTGAAACAGCGCGCGAGGATTTTCTGGCTCTGCCCGCGGGCGGCGTGGCCATCTACGAAGAAAAGTTCGATCTGAAGCAATACCGCGACGATGTGGTGTGTTACCCCGTGCCGTTTGACAAGATCACGGCGTCCATCTGTCCCGAAGCCAAGCTGCGCAAGTTGGTCAGGAACATGGTGTACGTGGGGGTTGCGGCGCAGTTGCTTGCCATCGACCTGAGCGTAGTGGAACACGGCTTGCGCAAGCAGTTTGCCAAGAAGCAGAAGGTTTTTGAGTTGAACTTTGGCGCGGTGAAGGCCGGGTTTGAGTATGCGGCGCAGAATCTGCCCAAGCAGGACCGGTTCTTTATTGAGCGCATGAATCAGACGGAGGGCAAGATCATCATCGACGGCAACGCGGCCTGCGGCATGGGCGCGGTATTTGCCGGAGTGACGGTGGTTGCCTGGTATCCGATTACGCCTTCGACCTCTGTGGTGGAAGCGACGACGGACCTGCTCAAGAAATTCCGCGTAACGCCGGAAGGCAAGGCGACCTTTGCCGTGGTGCAGGCCGAGGACGAACTGGCGGCCATCGGCATGGTGCTGGGAGCGGGCTGGGCCGGAGCGCGGTCGATGACTGCGACTTCAGGGCCGGGAATTTCGCTGATGGCGGAGTTTTCCGGGCTGGGCTATTACGCTGAAATTCCCGGCGTGATTTTCGATGTGCAGCGGACCGGGCCGTCGACGGGCATGCCGACGCGCACTTCACAGGCCGATCTGTTGTCCGTGGCCTTCCTCTCGCACGGCGACACCAAACATATCGTGCTGCTTCCCGGCTCAGTGAAAGAGTGTTTCGAGCTGGGCTACGCGGCCTTTGACCTGGCGGAGCGGTTTCAGACGCCGGTGTTCGTGCTGACCGACCTGGATATGGGCATGAACAACTGGATGTCAGAGCCCTTTGTCTATCCTGAAAAGCCTCTGGATCGCGGTAAGGTGCTGACTGCGGAAGACCTGGAACGGCTGGGGAGTTTTGCGCGTTACCGGGATGTGGACGGCGATGCTATCGGTTGGCGCACGCTGCCGGGGACCATGCATCCCAAGGCTGCTTACTTCACGCGCGGATCTGGACACAACGATGCGGCCGGCTACACGGAAAAGCCGGATGAGTACATCGAGGTGATGGAGCGGCTGGCGCGGAAGTTTGAGAATGCGCGCAAGCTGGTTCCGGCGCCGGTGACGGTAAGGGACGGGAGCTCGAAGATCGGTTTCCTGGCTTATGGCACGACGGATTTCGCGCTGCGCGAGAGCCTGGACCAGATCAAGAGCGAATATGGGCAGAACGTGGACTACATGCGTATCCGCGCCTATCCCTTTGCGCACGAGATTCACGACTTTGTGGCCTCGCACGAGCGCGTGTACGTGGTGGAACAGGACCGCGACGCGCAACTGGCGAGCCTGCTGAAGCTGGATTTGACTGCCGACCAGGTGGTCAAGCTGCGCAGCATTCTGCACTACAACGGGTTGCCTCTGGACGCGCGCACCATCACGGAAGAGTTTGCGACCAAGGAGGGCCTCTAAATGGCAACCACAACCCCAACTCCCAAAGTCAATCGCATCGGTCTTCCGATTCTTGAGTACCGCGGCGGCAAGAGCACGCTCTGCGCAGGATGTGGGCACAATGCCATCTCCGAGCGCATTATCGACGCCATGTACGAGATGGGCGTGGAGCCGGAGCGGGTGATGAAGATGAGCGGCATCGGCTGCTCGTCCAAGAGCCCGGCCTACTTCATGAGCCGTTCGCACAGCTTCAACAGCGTACACGGACGCATGGCCGCGGTTTCCACCGGGGCTATTCTGGCCAACCACACCATGACCACGCTGGGCGTCTCCGGCGATGGCGACACGGCCTCGATCGGCATGGGCGGCTTTGTCCACATGCTGCGCCGCAACCTGCCGATGATCTACATCATCGAGGACAACGGGGTTTACGGGCTGACAAAGGGGCAGTTCTCGGCCACCGCGGACCTCGGCTCCAAGCTCAAGACCGGCGTGGTCAACGATCTGCCGGCCATCGACACCTGCGCGTTGGCCATCCAGCTGGGCGCCACGTTTGTGGGCCGTTCGTTTTCCGGCGACAAGAAACAGTTGCTTTCGATGCTGAAAGCGGCCATTGCCCACAAGGGCACGGTGATGATCGACGTGATCAGTCCCTGCGTCACATTCAACGACCATGAAGGTTCCACCAAGAGCTACAAGTTCATGCAGGACAACGACGAGCCGATCAACGAGGTGGATTTTGTGGCCAGCTTCGATGAGATCGAAGTCGATTACGGCTCCGGCGAAATCTACGAAGTGGAGATGCACGACGGCTCCAACATGCGGCTGCACAAGCTGCATGAGGACTACGATCCCACCGACAAGGCCAATGCGGTGCGCACGCTGATGGAGGCGCACGACAATGACGAAATTCTCACCGGCGTGTTCTACATCGACACCCAGAAGCCGACGTTCATCGACTTGCTGAACGTGGTGGATGAGCCGCTGGGACAGCTCCCGGAGTCGCTGACGCGGCCCCCCAAGTCGGCGCTGGATAGCCTGATGGCCAGTCTGCAGTAATTGACAGCAAGAAGAGCAGCAACAGAAAAGCCCCGCATGATGCGGGGCTTTTCTGTTGCCGTGGAGCGATGCTCGCTTAGCGGGACGAAACGCGGATGCCCATGCTGCCAAGTTTGCTACGCGCCTGGGAGGCTTCAGGAGTTTGAGGGTGACGCTGGATAAGCAGTCGCAATTCGCGAATGCCTTCGGGACGCTTTTTCAACTGGAGTAACGCCAGTCCCTTGCGCAGTTGCGCGGCTGCGGCCTTGGGGCTGCCGGGAAAGCCTTCCAATACTGCGTTATAGGCAGTGATTGCATCGGCGTAATTCTCCTGCCGGTAGGCGATCTCGCCCAGGTAGAACTGTGCTGAGCCGGCCAGGTCGTCGAGAGGGTAGTAGTGCAGCACGTCTTGGAACTCACCCACTGCGATGCCGTAGTGGGCGGCGTTGTAATCGCGGACGCCGGCCTGAAACGTCTCCTGAAGGGGCGGCGTTTGTGCCGGCGCCGGAAGGCCTGCGGCGGGAGTTGCCCCGGGACCTGAGGCCGCAGGAGAGGACTGCTCGCCAGACGGTACTCCTGCCGGTCCGGCAGGTACCGCCGTTGGGGGCGGAGTCTGAATGTTCTGCAACTGCGCCTGCATGTCCTGCATGGACTTGTTCAGCTTGGCAATGCGGGATTTCAGCTCATCAACCGAGTCGTTTAACGACTGCACCTGGCCGGAGACTGCGTCCATTTTGCCGTTGGTGGCATCGCTCTGCGAGTTGATCTTCTGTTGCAGCGCGCTGACGGTCGCGGTCAGCTGGTTGGAGTTGTCCGCAGCCTGCTCCATCAGGTGCTGTAGCACGCCGAAGCGCCCGTCCAGGGTGGACTGGAGGCGCTGCACCATGTCCAGCAGTTGTTGCACCTGGGTTTGCAGCTCGATGATCTCTTTCGAAGCCGCGTGTGCGGGCGCGGGCGACGAGGTAAGTACGAAGCCCAGGAGCGTTGCCGCAAGCAGACGATTGCGAAGTGTGCGTGCTATGTGCATTCTTCTCCCATGAAGAGAAAACGCGCGGTGGACCCGCTGGTTTGGGAGGGCCGCCGCGTGTCAAGTTAAAGCATTGCCTTGCGCCTCATCTCACGATCGTGAGATGGGGCGCAAGGCCTTAAGTTAACCAGAGTTTTGTGCGAACCCGGAAGGTGCGGTCCGCCCGGCACTCTAGTGGTCCATTGCGAATCCGCCGCGGCGGTTCTGCTGCCAGCAGGCCTCGTTCGACTCGCTGCAGAAGGGCTTTTCCTTGCCGTAGCTGATGACACGGATGCGGCCGGCCGCCACACCGGCGGTAACCAGAGCATTCTTGGCTGCTTCGGCGCGATTCTGACCCAGAGCAAGGTTGTACTCGTTGGAGCCGCGTTCGTCGCAGTATCCGCCGATGACGAACTTTACATCCGGATGGCTCACCAGATAGCTGGCGTCCTTTGAGAGCGTCGCCTGAGCGTCGCTGCGGATGGCAAAGGTGTCGTAGTCGAAGAAGATGTCCGAGACATTGGCTTTGAACTCTTCTTCCGCGGTCATCGAGGGGGGGGGCACCACTACAGCGGGCGGCGGGTTCACGGTTACGCGTGCCGAGGCATCAGCGGAGCCGCTCTGACCGCGGGCAACCAGATGATATGTGGTTGATTCGGTAGGTGTTACTGTCTTGACTCCGGTGCTGGGTACATCGCCGATGCCATCGATGGAGATGGAGGTCGCATCGGTGGTGCTCCAGGAAAGCTGCACCTGATCGCCGGCCGAGATCACCGTAGGAGTGGCTGTGATTTGCGCTGTGGGCGCGGGAATGACTACCGGAGGTGCCGTCACAGGAGGTGGTGGGGCGGGCTTCTTCTTGCAACCTGCAACTGCAACCATGGCCACAAGCAGAACAAAAAATACCACAAAGCGATTACGTAGGTTCACTGAATTGCTCCTTCCGCATTTGCAAATGTCTTCCAAGCGATCTGGCCTTGTCTGTCCCTGCGTCCACCCTCAGCTTTCGGCATTGCAGAAATATGCCCTTCCGCAAGCTTATGGCATGAATCAAGGAATGGAACGCAATAGTGCTGGCCTATACCCCTTCAGAAAACGTTATCGTTAAGGCCGATAGCGCATCTTGAATCAACAAAATGCAGTACCGGCATGCCGAGTGCGCCTCTATCTTCCAGAACAGACTCACGGACGATTTTGGCAACGATAGAATCATAGTCCATAATGCCAGGAAAATTCACGCACTAAGTAACGGAGAGTACACACTTTTTACCGAATCCGGGTTCACTTCCAACTCCAGTTGGGCATGAAGTTGTTGCCCGTATGGGTCAATTGCTGCTGCTGGGTGCCGTCGGAAAGCATGCTCCAGATTTGGGTGTGTCCGCCAATGGACCTCTCGAAGACGATATGCCGCGTGTCCGGAGACCAGGATGGAAAATCGTTGCTGCCCGATTCATGCGTCAGCTGCAGCCAGTTCTTGCTGGCGATGTCCATGACGTAGATGTCTTGCCCGCCCGGCGCGCCCGGCCCATACTTGCGATTCCAACTGAAGGTCAGGAACTGGCCGCTGGGTGACCAGGAGGGGGAGATGGCATAGCCGCCGTCGGTCATGCGCTGCACGTTGGCTCCGTCCTGGTCCATGATGTAAATCTGCGGCAAGCCGGTACGGCCGCTGACCCAGGCCAGTTGCGCGTTGGTGCGCGGGTTCCAGGTGGGCGCCACGTCGGGTCCACGGAAAGAGGTCAGCTTGTGCAGGTTGCCTCCGTTCACGTCTGAGACCCAGATCTCAGAATCGCCGGTCCTCCCGGAGGAAAACGCGAGTTTGGTGCCGTCGGCGGACCACGCCGGAGAGAGATTGCTGCCGCCCGCCGTACCCGCCGGAAAACTGACTGTGCGGCCAAGTTCGAGGGAATACATGCGCACCGACCATCCGGCGCTGCCCATGGTGGCAAAGGCGAGCCGTGTATTGTCTGGCGAGATGCGCGGCGAAAGCGTAATGCTTCCAAGGTGGGTGATCTGGTGCTGATTCTGCCCGTCGTAGTCCATGACCCAGATCTCTTTTGACCCGGTGCGGGAGCTGACGAAGTAGATTTTGGTTTCGGCAATGCCGTTGATGCCGCCGCCCAGCCGGTAGATGATCTCGTCGGCGAAGCGGTGCGCCACGGTGCGCGCAGAATCCTGGCTGGCAACTTCGTTGTACTGCTTGCCCAGCACTTGCGGAGCGGTGGCGTTGCGCGTGTCGTCGAGCCAGCCGTAGACCACGAGGCGGCCGTTATCGGCGGAGAGCGCGCCAAAGGCGACCATGGCGGCGTTGGCCGGCGCATCGGCCCACTGCGAGAGGAGAATCTCCTGCGGCGAACCTGGCATGCTCTGCGGAGAAAGGCTCTTGGAGACCAGATCGAAGATGCCGGCGTTACCCAGATCGCTATAGAGCGTGGCATCGAAGACGGCCTTAAGGGCCGGGGCCTGGGGATCGCTGCCGACAGGCTTGAAGTCAGCGGCAGCTACGCGGAGACGCGCGGCGCCAAGGTTGGTGCCGGTGTGGACCCAGTCCTGCGCGGGGAGTTGGCGGGCCGAAAAAGAGAGGGGGACAAGTACAGAGAGGGCCAAAAACCTGGAAAATGCCTTCATGCGATGAGCAATCCTTCCTGGTGCTGAACGGAGGTTTGAGCGCACGCTCGTGAGAGCCCTATATCCATGACGCTGAATCCGTTCGTACGTTAGTACTCACAATAATAGGAGACCTTCAGCGTACTTGAATTATAAGCTGGCGGAAGATTTCCGAAAGTGTCTACGCGCTGTACACCGCGCTGGCAGGAGCGGTCCAGTGTGGTGCTGCCGCTGGATCGGTCGATCGTGACATCGGCCGGTGAACCATCCCTGCGAATGGTGAAGGTGAGATAGACGCGAGCCCCCTTCGGCGTGCGCGGGTCCACCTCCGCTTTGTACCAACTGGTGACCATTTTGCGGTTGATTTCATCCACGTACCAACCGAAGCGGCTGCCGAAATCGCCCACGTTGATGGTAGCCGGGCCGCTGGAGCCGCTTTGCTGCATCACGCGTGGCATGGAGTTGCTTGCCTGCTCCCCGTATTGTGCCCGGTTGTTCTGGGTCTGGGGCTGGTGCTGCTGGGTCTTGGGCGCCGTCTGCTGTTTTGGCTTCACCTGCTTGCCGGAGATGGCGAGAGCCGTTTCATCGACGGCTTGCTTGGCTTTTGGAGTCGGCTCGGCTGGGGCCCGGCTGGGCGTCTCCGTGGCCAGCACGTTCTGATTGGGAGGCTGATCGGAGGGAAGGGGCAGGGCACTGCTCACCAGGTTTACCTGGATGGCGCCGCCCTGGCCGGTATCGCCCCAGATACTGTGATGAAATAAGCCGCCCAGCAGGCCATAGAGCACCAGAAATCCGGCTAGACCGACGTGGAGCGCAATGGATCCCATGGCTGGCGCGGCGATCGGCTCCGGCACCAGTTCCCGCTCCAGTTTCTCGTGGCCATCCAACAGAGTGCTCATCATGCGCTTGCCCGGGTCTCCTTCAGGGACCGTGGAGACTCCTAATTGCTACCAGCCGTGGAGGCCTTGTTGGTGTCCAGCGGCTGGGTGACGATGGAGATGTTGGTGATCCCGGCCTGCTTGACCGCGTCCATCACGCTGGCGAATGCGCCAAACGGAACCCGCTCATCGGCGCGCAGATAAATCACCTGGTGCGCCGGATCGGTTCCCCCCTGGTGCAGCCTTTGCGGCAGATCGTGGATATTGATCGGCTGATCGCCGAGGAAGATATTTTGATCGCGGTCGATGGTCAGCACCATGCGCTGTTCGGTAATCTCCTTCACCGTCCGCGTTTTGGGCACAGCCACTTCAATGCCCGACTGCAGCACCGGCACGGAGATCATGAAGATGATCAGCAGCACCAGCACCACGTCGACCAGCGGCGTGATGTTGATCTCTGCCAGAGAGGACCGGGTCTGGCCGCTGTTACTTGTAAACGCCACGATCGGCCCCCTGGGGAAGCTCGGTGCCTGGGCTGCGCTGCGGCGCCGGCGTACGCACGGGAATCTCGTCGAGCGAGTTCAGCAACTCGCGGCTGAAATCGTCGATGGCCGAGGCAAAAACCCTGATCCGCGCCGTGAACTGGTTGTAGGCGATCACCGCGGGTATGGCCACAAACAGGCCGGCTGCGGTGGTAATCAGCGCCTCTGAGATGCCCGGCGCCACTGCGCGCAGCGTGGCCGCGCCCGCTGTTCCCAGCCCGTGAAACGCGTCCACGATGCCCATGACTGTGCCAAACAGGCCCACGAATGGGCTGACCGCGGCGATGGTGGCCAGCCAGGTCATCCGCCGTTCAAGCGTCGTAACCGCTTCGCTGGCCGCGGTCTGCGCAGAGCGCTCCAGCGGAACCAGGTTGCGCGGCGGGCCTGAGCCGCCGGTCTGGCGCTTGTAGGTCTCGTATACATCCTCGAAAACCTGCGCCAGCGGGCTCTGGCTGTATTCACTGGTGAGCGCCGCAATCTCCTGCAGGCGCGTAGCCTTGCGGAAGGCCCTGACAAAGCGCTTGCTTTCCTTGGTGGCCTTGCTGAAGGTGGACATCTTGCCAAAGATGACGGTCCACGAGTAAATGCTGGCCAACAGCAGCAGAACCAGTACGGCCATGGCTACCGGGCCGCTGTTCATGACCATTTCAACCAGCGCGCTTGTATTCTGGGGTGCGGCAGGCGCCCCAGTGGCCGCGCCGTTATCGGCCTGCAATATCAAAGCAAAAGCAGCAGTAAGTATCGGCATGTCCCCTCAATATCAACGGTATCAGACGGGCTGGCTGCATCCAAGTTATCGATCTGGTCCCACATCAGCCGCGCAGGCTCGTTCACCAGGCCCGCAGTACCCTCATTCATGCTATGCTGCGCTCGGATTCCCAATCTGGCTCATGTTGCTCATGTGCCAATTGAAAGCGGGGAGGCGGACGCAAGAATGCTTGTCGAACTGCGCGCTGAAAACTACGCCGTCATCGATCACGCCATCGCCGTCTTTGGCCCGGGGCTCAACCTGCTCACCGGCGAAACCGGTGCGGGCAAGTCCATCCTGGTAGACGCGCTGGCCCTGTTGATGGGCGGCAAATCCTCGACGGAAGTGGTGCGCCACGGAGCCGAGAAGGCCGTGGTTGCCTGCGTCTTCGAGTCCACGCCCGGCGCCGAGGCCATCCTGGAAGAAAACGGCATCGACGCGGAAGGCAACGAGATCATCCTGCGCCGGGAAATTCTCTCCACCGGCAAGGGCCGTGTCTTCGTCAATAACCAGCCCGCCACCGTGGCCGTGCTCAAGCAGCTTGCTCCGGAGCTGGCGCTGGTCCACGCGCAGAGTGAGAGCCTCTCGAGCTTCGACGAGGCACAGCAGCGCATTTTGCTTGACCGCTTTGGCGGCCTGGCGACGGAAACGGTTACTGAAGCCCACGCACGCTGGCGCGACGCCTCTGAAAAGCTGGACGAACTGCTCCAGGGTGAGCAGGACCGGCTGCGCATGTTGGATCTATGGAGCTACCAGAGCAAGGAGATTGAAGCCGCCCACCTGGAGCCCGGCGAAGACGAGGCCCTGGAAACCGAAAAGCGCGTGCTGGCCAATGCGGAAAAGCTTTATGCCGCTGCCATGGGCGCATTTGACCAGCTCTACGAAGGCGGCGCTTCAGCTGAGGTTGCCTTGCGCGCGGCTCTGCGCAACGTGGAGGAACTGGCCCACTACGATGGCCGCTTTACTGAGGCCGTGCAGCAGATTGCTTCCGCCCGCGCCACCGTGGGCGATGTGGGCGCCAGTTTGCGTGACTATGCGGAAGGCATCAACGCCTCGCCCGAGCGGCTGGCGGAGATTGAAGACCGCCTGGCCCTGCTGGACCGGCTGAAGCGCAAATACGGAAAGACTGTCGCCGAGGTCATCGCCTTTGGCGAAGAGGTGGCGCGCAAGCTGGCTGAAGTGGAAGACCGCGACGAGATACTCAAGGCGCTTCGTGCCGTTCTCGATGAGGCAGTCAAGGGCTATAAAGCAGCCGCCAGCGCCCTCAGCGCCGAGCGCAAGGCCGCCGCAGGCAAACTGGCCAAGCTGGCCGAGGCGCAGATCAACTCGCTGGCCATGAAAGTGCGCTTTGAAGTGGCCGTCAACGCGAACCAGCAGGAGTCGCATTGGACCTCCGCCGGCTGGGACGTGGTGGAATACCGCATTGCCACCAACCCTGGCGAGCCGGTCAAGTCTTTGCATGAAATTGCCTCCGGCGGCGAAATGAGCCGCGTCATGCTGGCGCTCAAGGTCAGCGTGGAAGAGGGCGCGGTGAAGCCGAAAAAAAAGACGCCCACGCCGCGGACACTGGTCTTCGACGAGATCGACATCGGCATCGGCGGGCGCGCTGCAGAAGCGGTGGGGCAGAAGCTGAAATCGCTCAGCCGCGGCCAGCAGGTTCTGTGCGTCACCCATCTGCCGCAGATTGCCGCCTTTGCCGATCAGCACTTCGTCGTTGAAAAGCGCGAGGCCGACGGGCGGACGAAGATGCAGATCCGGCTGCTGGACGACCGGGCGCGGACGCATGAGGTGGCGCGCATGGTTTCCGGCGCCAAAGTCACCGAGACCAGCCTGCAGCACGCCGCGCAGATGATCGCGGCCAGCCGGTAGACGGCTGAGAACTGGCCTTCTGGTGGAGAATCCCAGACATGCGGGACACCCGCCACTGGGTTGCCGCAGAGGTACAGGCAACCACTTCCTGCGTGTGCGCTCTATAATCCGCAGATTGAGGTGACGCCTTGGAAACCACTCGACACAAAGGCCTCTGCGCCTTCGCTCTCGCGCTTTTCGCGCTGCTTTCCGTAGCTGGCACCGGCGCGCAGCAACTCTCACAGAAACTGCAGAACGCCGTCGGGCACTGGCAGATTGTTAACAGCGACGGCACCCCCGGAGGCAAGGCGGACATCTACCTGGAGAACGGAAAACTCTTTGGCAAGGTGGCCGAGGTGCGCCCGGGACGCACGCTGCACGATGTGTGCGACAAGTGCTCCGGCGAATACAAGAACCAGCTCATCCTCGGCATGGTGTTCCTGCGCAACTTCCATCCCGACGGAGACGACTGGGTAGACGGTACCGTTGTGGATCCGGAGAACGGCAAGCAATACAAGGGCAAGATCTGGGCTGAAGGCAAAGACAGCCTGCACATGCGCGGGTACATCGGCATCTCTCTGCTGGGGCGGACCGAAAGCTGGGTCAGGCTTCCCTGAGCAGGGAACGGCCGACGGCGGGAAGCACCAGAGCAAATCGCAGGGGATCGGTGAGGGAATTTCTGTTATGTGCGGCCGTCCTTTTCTGTTGGGCCTGATTTTTCTTTCCTGTCCCTTCACTCCATGCATTGGTATACTGGCAATGTGACCCCTACTGTCCTAGATTCCTTCTCGAACGGTATCCACTCTGAGACTTCCCCCGGTCAGAAGCGGGTGTTGTTGCTCAAGCCGCGCGGCTTTTGCGCGGGCGTGGTGCGCGCGATCGACGTCGTCCGGATCGCTCTCGAAACCTTTGGCGCCCCCATCTACGTGCGCCGTGAAATTGTGCATAATCGCTATGTAGTGAACGAGTTAGCGGAAAAAGGCGCGATCTTTGTTCATGAAATCGACGACGTGCCCGACGGCCAGCGCGTCATCTACTCGGCCCACGGCGTCTCGCCCGCGGTTCGCGAGATCAGCAAGGGCCGCAATCTGAAGGTGATTGACGCCACCTGCCCGCTGGTGACCAAGGTCCACATTGAGGCGGTCAAGTTTGCCAAGCAGGGCTACTCGCTGGTGCTGATCGGCCACCGCGACCACGATGAAATCGAGGGTACGCTGGGTGAAGCTCCTGAGGTAACCCAGGTTGTCTCGAACGTCGCAGAGGTTGCGACGCTCAAGGTGCCCGACCCCAATCGTGTCGCCTATCTCACCCAGACCACTCTCAGCCTGGACGAGGCGCGGGACATTATTCATGCACTCAAGGAAAAGTTTCCCAACATCGTCGGGCCCCACTCGCAGGACATCTGCTACGCCACGGAAAATCGCCAGGTCGCGGTGCGCAACGTGGCTCACAATGCAGGGCTGGTGCTGGTCGTAGGTTCCACCAACAGTTCCAACTCCAACCGCCTGGTTGAGGTCTCGCGCAACCTGGGCACCATCGGTTATCTCATTGATAACTCGCAGGCCATCGATCCCAAATGGCTTGAAGGCGTATCCACAGTTGCTGTGACCGCTGGAGCCTCGGCGCCCGAGGTGCTGGTGGAAGATGTAGTTAATTATTTGCGACAAAACGGCTATTCGAGCGTCGAAGAAGTAGAAGTCATGCCAGAGAATGTGCGTTTCGGCCTGCCGCCGGAGATTGTGCAAGCCATTGGCAGCGCAGGCGATGGTGAGCCTGTACATGTGCGATAACCACTGAGATCAGGGATCGTGGCGCCCGGTCGAATTTGCGACGGGGTTGCTGCCAGTTCCATTCCGGCTCGCTGCCCGCCGGAATCCAGATAGTTTACAGTGTTCCGGAGAAGGATTGAGGCGTTTCAAACCGCATGAATATCAATCAGGGGAAGAAGCAATCCGCGGCGCCCAGATTCGGCCGGCTTGACGCGGATCTGGCGGATGTCGAGTCGGCCATCGGCGGGTCGCGCGACTTCCTTCTCTCCCTTCAACATCGTGATGGCTACTGGTGCGGCGAACTCGAGGCCGACGCCATGCTCGAAGCTGACTACATTTATCTGCACACCGTGCTGGAAAGCGGCGATCCAGGCCGCCTCATGCGGGCGCTCGCGGAGATCCTGCGCTATCAGAACGAGGACGGCAGTTGGAGCATCTATCCCGGCGGTCCGGGCAATGTTTCTCTATCGGTGAAGTGCTACCTGTCGGCAAAGCTGATGGGCATCGGCGCGGACGATCCGCGGCTGGCGAAATGCCGCCAGTGGGTTCTGGCGCACGGCGGCGTGGTGGAGTGCAATACCTTCACCAAGATGTATCTCTGCTCGCTGGGCCAGTACGACTACGACGCGGTGCCGGCCATTCCGCCGGAGATTGTCCTATTCCCCAACTGGTTCTACTTCAATATCTACGAGATTTCTTCCTGGTCGCGTTCGATCCTGGTTCCTTTGGCCATCATGTATGCCCGGAAGCCGTTCAAGAAGATTCCGCCGGAGCAGGGAATCGACGAGCTTTTTGTGGGCGGCCGCGCCAACTCGATCCTGCGCCTGCGCAGGGACCGCAAGTCCATCTTTTCCTGGCGCAATTTCTTCATCGCTCTCGATCGGCTCGCGCACTGGGCTGAAGCGGTTCACATCCGCCCTCTGCGCCGTCTGGCGCTGCGCAAAGCGGAAAAATGGCTGCTGGATCGCCTGGAGATGACCGACGGCCTCGGCGCCATTTATCCGGCCATGCTGAACGCCATCATCGCCCTGCGCTGCCTGGGTTACTCCGAGGACGATCCGCAGGTGATTCGCGCCCGCGACGAGTTTGAAAAACTGGGCATCGAAGAGCCGGCCAATGAAGACATGCCCGAGCCCACCTTCCGCATGCAGCCCTGCGTGTCTCCGGTGTGGGATACGGCGCAGGCGGTCTTTGCCCTGGGCGAGGCCGGCGTGCCGCGCAACGATCCGCGCCTGCTCAAGGCAGCTGACTGGATGCTCTCCAAGGAAGTCCGCCACAAGGGCGACTGGTCAGTCAAAGTGCCGAACACCGAGCCGGGCGGCTGGTACTTCGAATTTAATAATGAGTTTTATCCAGACACCGACGATACCGCGCAGGTTCTGCTGGCCCTCAACAAGGTGGATAACCCGCGTGAGCGCTACCAGCACCAGGTGGCCGAGCGCGCCATCGACTGGGAATTTGCCATGCAGTGCAAGAGCGGCGGCTGGGGCAGCTTCGACAAAGACAACACCAAGATGATCTTCCAGTACATTCCCTTTGCCGATCACAACGCGATGCTGGATCCGCCGACTGCGGATATTACGGGAAGAATCCTGGAGATGCTGGCGAACTACGGCTATACCCGCGACGACAAGCGCGTGCAGAAGGCCATCAAGTTCATCTTCAGCCAGCAGGAACCCGACGGTAGCTGGTTTGGCCGCTGGGGCGTCAACTACATCTACGGCACGTTTCTGGTATTGCGCGGCCTTGACGCGATCGGCGTGGACAATCTCGAGCCGCAGATTCAGCAGGCCGCGGAATGGATACGCATGGTGCAGAACCCCGACGGTGGCTGGGGCGAGACCTGCGGCAGCTACGACGATCCAAACACCCGCGGCGTGGGCATCAGTACGCCGTCGCAGACGGCCTGGGCGCTGCTCGGCCTGCTTGCTGCCGGAGACGACCGTTCCGACTCCATTGCCAAGGGCGTGCGCTGGCTGCTCACCCGCCAACAGCCCAACGGAAGCTGGGATGAATCGATGGGCGAGGGCGCAATGCGTCAAAGCATCATTACGGGTACAGGCTTCCCCAGAGTCTTTTACCTGGCTTACCACATGTACCGTCAATACTTCCCGCTGATGGCCCTTACCGGCTACAAGCGGGCCATGGATCGCGCCGCTCTCGGCGCCGGAGGTTAATTTCAAGATGGCAATTCCCATCTCTCAGATGTGGACAGTGTCCACCTATGTGCTGAAGAAGAAGCTGGCTGGCAACAAGCGGTACCCGCTGGTGCTGATGCTGGAGCCGCTCTTCCGCTGCAACTTGGCCTGCGCCGGCTGCGGCAAGGTGCAGTATCCGCCCCATATTTTGAAAAAGCAGCTCACCCCCGAGGAGTGTTTTGCGGCGGTGGATGAGTGCGGCGCGCCCATGGTTTCCATCCCCGGCGGTGAGCCTCTGTTGCATCCGCAGATCGTGGAGATCGTCAACGGCCTCATCGCGCGGAAGAAGTACATTTATCTGTGCACCAACGCGCTGGAACTCAAGCGCCGGCTGCCGGAGTTCACGCCGTCCAAGTATCTGACCTTCTCGGTCCATCTCGACGGCCAGCGCGAGCATCACGACTATTCCGTCTGCCGCGAAGGCGGGTACGACATCGCCATCGAAGGCATCAAGGAGGCCGTCAAGCGCGGCTTCCGTGTCACCACCAACGCCACCTTCTTTGACGGCACCGATCCCAACAGCGTGCGCAGCTTCTTTGACGAAGTGATGGGCATGGGCGTCGAGGGCATCGTGCTTTCGCCCGGCTACAGCTATGACAAGGCGCCGGATCAGAATCGCTTTCTGGGCCGCGCCCGGGTACGCCGCCTCTTCCGCGGCATTCTCTCCAACCGCAAGCCTACATGGAAGTTCAACATGTCGCCCTTGTTCCTGGAGTTCCTGATGGGCAAGCGCAACTACGAGTGCACCCCCTGGGGAATGCCCGCCTTCAACATCTTCGGATGGCAAAAGCCCTGCTACCTGCTGCAGGAGGGCTACGCGGACAGCTATGCCGAACTGCTGGCAACAACCACCTGGGAAAACTACGGCGTCGCAAGCGGCAATCCCAAGTGCGCCAACTGCATGGTCAGTTGCGGCTATGAGACAACCGCGGTGATCGACGGGTTTGGCTCCGTGAAGGGTTTCCTGGCCATGGTGCGCGGAACCTTCAACAGCTATCAGGACGCAGGCGCTTTGAAACTGCTGAGCGAACCGGCTCCGCACGGCCCGGCTTCTCTGGTACAGATCGAAGAGCCCGCTCAGAGCCTTGAGGAGACCCACGTATGACCGCTGAAGTCCTGAAATATACGCTGGAGCAGGTTGAGGCGCTGGAACTGGCTCCCGGCTCCGAGCATGAGAATCTGGAAGGCTGGGTTCCCACGCTGGCCAGCGACGACGATCTGCGCCAGGCCCTGGAAAAGGCCTTGGATTATCGCGGCGATGTCACGCTGACGCTGAAGAATGGCGAGCGCATTGAGGCTTTCATCTTCAACCGGCACACCGGCCAGACGCTGGCCGATTCGTATGTGGATTACTTCACGCCCAAAGCGCCTGAGAAGCGCAAGGTGAGTTATGCCGAGATCGCCCGCCTGGAGTTCAGCGGCAAGGATCGCGCCGCCGGCAAGCACTGGGAAGACTGGGTCAAGGCCTACAACGAAAAGAAGGCCGCCGGCGAAAAGAATATCGCACTGCACCCCGAGGCGCTGGAATAGCTTTTCAGTTGTCAGTGACGACTGCCGGGCGCACATGTCCCGATTCCGGGATGCTGGGATAGCGTGGAGGCCATACCTGCATTTACGCAAGCAGTTTGGCCTTCATTCCCTGCTTGGCAATCGCCGCAACCGCCTTCTTATCGAACGACACAAACGTCTCCCCGCCCAGCCAGCGCCCCTCGTAAGCAATCACTCCATCGGCGAAGTCTGCGCCTGCATTCATCGCCTCCAGGCCTGCTTGAACGGCGGAGGTGTCCGTAATGACGTTGTCAGCTTCCAGATAACCGTGAATAACCTTGTCGATCTCAGCCTTTGACATCTTGTAGCGTTGGCGGAGTAGCCAGACCATTTCGCAAAATACATGCTGGCTGATAACGACCTGATCGGCGGAACTCAGTGCCCGACGCGATGCCCGGCTTTGGACCACATCGTCGTCGAGCACAGCGCGCATCAAAACATTGGTGTCCGCGATTATCTTCATCGCTGAACGCCTCTCAGGAACTCTTCGACGACAGCTTCGCCGATGGCCTCGTCCATCTCTTCAATCGTGAGCTTTACATCCGTCTTCCCAGCCAGCATTCCGAACACGTCCTCGATCTTTCCTTTCTTTCGCACTGCCCGGCCCCGGAACTGGCCACCCGGCAACAGATCGATCTCCAGTTTATCCCCGGGTCTGATCCCAACATGCTGGAAGATTTCCTTCCGGAGAGTCACCTGTCCTCGCGACGTTGTACTCACAATAGCCATAAGGTCATCCCTGCTTTCATATTGTAATGCATTTATGCATTATATGCTGTGGCACGGGCTTCGATCCGCTTGTAGTGTCCTAATTTGAAATCCACAACTTCGGCTTCCGCCGCTACAATTGCAGAAATATGCTGAAAAGATTGGCGATACTCGGGGTAGTCGGGACAGTGGCAACGGTTGGCCTCTTGGCCTGTCAGACTGCGCCACTCAGCACGCCAGAACAAAGGATCACAGAAACTAACAGCAGTAATAGTGGACCAAAGCAAACCGATCCCCAAAAGACCAATACACCGTCCCAAGCGACTGCCGCGACCGCTCAGCCAACCGCCCCAACTGATGATGGGAATAGCCAACAAAAACGCCAGAATCTCGAAGTACAGCAGAAAATTGAATGGTTTACAGGAGCCTTGGCGGTTGTAGGCGCTTTGCAAGGTTTGCTCCTGTTCCTTACTTGGAAGACCATCGCTAGACAAGCTAATTTGCAGGAGTTTCTTACTCGCCAATGGGTCGATGTTGCTAATTTTGGAGTTTCCGATGAGGACCCTCGGGAAACGCAATACTGGGATCTCCCCAAAAGGCATGAAGCTCCAAAACGAAATGAGACGCTCAGGAAATCTATGGAACTTCATTCTGAATTTGATGTTTTGAACAATACTCCCAATCCTCTTCCGCTGCGTAAGATCATCACCCAAATAAGCAAGGGCGGCAAAGGTTTGGAATGGGTAAAGCACGAATTTTCGGCAGATATTATGCTGCCCCCGAATCGCTCTCTTGGAGACAATGCCTATTCCTGTTCCTTCTCAATCTCTCTGGGCGAGCGCGAAGTTGAACTCTATGCCGCTACCTGCTTCGGGTTTCAAATAAGAATCGATGTGATCTTTCTTAATGCCGACGGCAAGGAAGTGGTTCAGCAGTTCCACAGATGGGCAACAGGGGGAATCAGGGGATTTGCGTTTCATGGCGATCTGCGCGCTGTGACAAACGAAAAAAACAAGAACAAAGCCGAATAGGCAAATTAGGACACTACCACCCGCTTGCCACTAACCCGGTTTCCTCTCCACCGCGTAAGATAATTACATAAGCTGCGCGCAAACTCCGCTATGAAGATATTCCTTACAGGCGCTACCGGATTTGTGGGCCATCATGTGGCCAGGACCCTTGCCGCTGAAGGCGCTGACCTGCGTATGCTGGTCCGCAAGACCAGCAATCTGGCCAATCTTGAAGGCATTGAAGGCGAGACCCATGTAGGCGATCTGGTTCAGCCGGAGTCGCTTCGTCCCGCGCTGTCCGGCTGCGACGCCGTGGTTCATGTGGCCGCCGACTACCGCCTGTGGATTCGCGACCCCGAGGCAATGTACCGTGCCAATGTGGATGGAACCCGCGACCTGCTTCGGCTGGCGCGCGAGGCCGGCGTGCCGCGCTTTGTCTACACCTCCAGCGTGGCCACCATGCACTTCCGCACCGATGGCCTCGTGATCAACGAGGACACTCCGGTTTCGCTCAAGGATATGGTCGGTTACTATAAGCGGTCGAAGTTCATGGCGGAGCAGCAGGCCATTGCCGCGGCTGAAGACGGCCAGCAAGTCATCATTCTGAATCCCACCACGCCCATCGGCCCCAACGACGCCAAGCCAACACCCACCGGCCGCATCTTTGTGGACTTTCTCAACGGCAAGTTTCCTGCCTACATGGACACCGGCCTCAACCTGGTGGATGTGGCTGAAGTAGCGCGGACGCACGTCGCCGCCCTGACCAAAGGGACGCCCGGCCATCGCTACATCCTGGGTGGAGAAAACCTGACCCTCAAGCAGATTCTCGACAAGATGTCGGCCATTACCGGGATTCCTTCGCCCACCGTCAAGATTCCCTTCGCCGTGGCGGCCACATACTCGTTCTTTGAGGAGTGGATCACCGGGCGTATTCGTGGCAAGGAACCGAGGGCGACGCTCGAAGAGGTGCGGATGGGACGCAAGAAGATGTACGCCAGCAGCGCTCACGCGCAACAGGAACTGGACTTCCACATTGTGCCCGTCTACCCGGCCATGCGGGCGGCGATCGAGTGGTTCCGGGCGCACGGGTACGCGCCTTGAGCCGAGTCGCCATTGTTGCCGCCATGGCTGGCGAGTTGAAACCGCTGGTGCGTGGCTGGCAGCACGAGCCCTCGAACGGCGTCGATATGTGGCGCTGGAAATTCGATGACGGCGAGTGGGTGGCAGCCTGCGCCGGCGCCGGCGTGGATGCAGCCGCGCGCGCCTTTGCCGCAGCGGAAAAGGACGGCCCGCTCACTGCGGTCATTTCAACCGGATGGGCTGGAGCTTTGAGCGAGGAATTCAAGCCGGGCGAAGCCTATCGGGTTGCGGGCGTCATCGATGCGCGAACCGGCGAGCGTCTTCCCGCAGCCGCCTGGCCGGAGCAGCAGGCGCAGCCGGCGAACACCTGGCTGGTGACCAGTCCCAAGGTCGCGGACGCGGCAGAAAAACATCGCCTTGCCACCGCCTACAGTGCTGGACTTGTCGACATGGAGGCGTCCGGCGTGGCCCGCCTGGCTGCTATGCGCGGCATTCCTTTCCATTGCATCAAGGGAGTCAGCGACGGTTTCAGCGACAATCTGCCCGATTTCAACCGGTTCCTTACACCGCAAGGGAAATTTCTATTGGCTCGGTTTGTCCTTTTTGCCATTTTCAGACCCTGGTGCTGGCCGGCACTGATGCGGATGGGTGAAAATAGTACCAAGGCCGCCCAGGCGATCGGGGAGTCCTTGCTCGCAAATCTGGATCTATCAGGAGAAGTCCGGAACCGCAATGGCTACCCAAATAGCAAACGCTAAAAACTTGCTCGAAACCAGAATTCCCGCCACCATGCGCGCCGTGGTCTATCGCGGCATCAACGACATGCGCGTGGAAACCGTCCCGGTGCCCTGCATCGGCCCCGGTGAACTGCTGATCAAGGTCGCCACCTGCGGCGTCTGCGGCACGGATCTCAAGAAAATTCACATGGGCTCCCACTCCGCGCCGCGCATCTTCGGTCACGAGATGGCGGGAACCATCGTCGCCGTGGGCGAGGGCGTCGAGAACTTTGCCGTGGGCGAGCGCGTGATGAGCTTCCACCACGTTCCCTGCGGCGAGTGCTACTACTGCCGCAAACAGACCCCGGCGCAGTGCCCGCTCTACAAGAAGACCGGCGTCACCGCGGGATTTGAACCCTCCGGCGGCGGTTTTGCGGAGTACATCCGGGTGATGGACTTTATTGTCGCCAACCGCGGAGTGGTCCGCATTCCGGACGGCGTGCCTTTTGAGCAGGCGGCATTCATTGAGCCGGTGGCAACGGTGCTCAAAGGCGTGAAGTTGCTCCATCTTGCCGCGGACGACACGGTTCTTGTCATCGGGCAGGGGCCCATCGGCCTGATGCACGCGGCGTTGGCCAGCCGGACCACCGGGGCGCGCGTACTCACCTCCGATCTCTATCCTGAGCGCCACGCCATTGCGGCGCGCTTTGGGCTCAAGGATCCCATCCATGCCGGCACGGAAAATGTGGTGGAGCGGGTGTTTCAGGAGACCGAAGGCAGGGGCGCGGACGCCGTGATTCTGGCGGTGGGCGGCAATGGCCTGATTCAGACCGCAATGGCCGCAGCGCGGCCCGGAGGCCGGGTGATGCTCTTTGCCCAGACCCAGCACGGCGAAGCCATCATTGACCCGGCCGCGGTGTGCGTAGACGAGAAGACCCTGCTCGGTTCATACTCATCCTCGTTCTCCATTCTGGATGAGGTCACTGACCTGGTGCTGAACGGCTATCGCAACGGATTCGATTTGACGCAACTTATTTCGCACCGCTTTCCGCTGGAACAGGCGGTTGAAGCAATTGATATTGCATCGCACCCCAAGAGCGACTCCATGAAGATTATGATTGAACCTATGCCAGGAGCCGGATCAGAGTAGGAGGGACTTGATGGCGACAACCATGAAGGCCGCAATCCTCCACGGTCGTGAAGATATTCGCATTGAACGGGTTCCGTTGCCCGAAGCAGCGCCCGGCGAACTCATTGTCCGCGTGGGCGCCGCGCTCACCTGCGGAACAGATTTGAAGGTATTCCGCCGCGGCTATCATGCCCGCATGATCGTTCCTCCCGCGCTGTTCGGCCATGAACTGGCAGGTACTGTGGTGGAAGCCGGCGAGGGCGTTACGGATTTTGTGCCCGGCGACCGCGTGGTGGCGCTGAACTCCGCACCCTGCGGGCATTGCTATTTTTGCGAACGCGGCCAGGAAAACCTGTGCGACGACCTGCTGTTCAACAATGGCGCCTATGCCGAATTCATCCGCATTCCGGCCCGCATCGTGGCCAAGAATACCCTCCATGTTCCCGCTCACGTTCCGCTGGAGCACGCCGCACTGACTGAGCCGCTGGCCTGCGCGGTGCATGGCTTTGAGGACTCCCACCCCCGCTCCGGGGACACGGTAGCCGTCATCGGCGGCGGCCCGCTGGGGCTGATGATTCTGCATGTAGCCGCGCTGGCAGGTTGCAGGGCCATCGCCATCGTCAAGCACGACGGCCAGGTGGAGGCGGCGCACCAGTTGGGTGCGGCCCACGTGGTGCAGACGACTAGCATTCGCAAGGCTATCCGCGATACGCGAGCGCTCACTGACAAGAATCGCGGCGTGGACATCGCCATTGAAGCGGTTGGTGTGCCCGAATCGTGGCAGGAGGCAGTGGAACTGGTGCGCAAGGGCGGCACCGTGAACTTTTTCGGTGGATGCGCCCTGGGAACCCATGTAACTCTGGACACCAATCGCATTCACTACAGCGACATCACGCTGCGCGCCACCTTTCATCACACCCCGGCCATCTGCCGCAAGGCGCTGGAACTGATCGCCGGCGGTCGCTTTCAGGCGCAAGCCTTCATCACCGGCCACGCCCACCTCTACGAACTCAACCGCGTCTTTGAGAAGCTGATGAACCGTGGCAGCGAGATCAAGACCGCAATTGTGCCCTGAGGCGTGGCGATGAGAACGGGAACCATGCAACCGGAGGAGCAAGCAGAGCCGCTGAGTCAGGATGAACTCGTCGCGCGTGGCTGGGCCGCGCTGCCGCCGGCCTATCGCTTCCCTGAAACCGTGCCCACGCTCGAAGAGGCCCGCGCCTGGTGCCAACGCCTGGCCGAGTCGCACTACGAAAACTTTCACGTAGCCACATGGTTTCTGCCCAAAGCGCTGCGCCCGCATTTTCACGCCATCTATGCCTATTGCCGCGTCTCCGACGACCTGGGCGACGAGGTCGGCAATACGGCGCAGGCACTGGCGCTGCTCAACCTCTGGAATCGCGAGCTGGACGCCTGTTATGAGGGGCGCGCGCGCCATCCGGTGTTTGTGGCGCTCAGCGAGACCATCCATGAGTGCTCCATTCCCAAAGAGCCTTTTGCCGATCTGCTCACCGCCTTTCGCCAGGACCAGGTGTTTACGCGCTACCCGTCCATGCGCGATGTGCTTTCTTATTGCCATTACTCGGCCAATCCGGTGGGCCGCCTGGTGCTCTACGTCTGCGGAGAAGCGGATGAGGAGCGGTTCCGGCTCTCGGACGCCACCTGTTCCGCACTGCAACTTGCCAATTTCTGGCAGGACGTGCGCGAGGACTACGCGCGCGGTCGCATCTATCTGCCGCAGGAAGATATGGATTTCTTTCACATCGGCGAGGAGACGTTCGCCAACGGCGTGGCCACGCCCGAATTTCGCGGACTGCTCCGTTTCGAAGTGGAGTATGCGCGCAATCTGTTTGCCGAGGGGCTGCCCTTGATCGGCATGGTCAACCGCGACCTGGCGCTGGATCTGGACCTGTTCAGCCGCGGCGGCCTTGAGATTCTGCGCGCCATCGAGCGTCAAAGCTACGACGTGCTCAGCGCCCGTCCGGCCATCTCGAAAGCAGCCAAGCTCAAACTTGCGTTGCGCGCCATCAGCGCCAGGCTGCTGCCTTTTCTTGCTCTCAACAGTCGCTCCACAGGGAAGGCCGAGTGAAACATAACCCAAAATTGGATGCGGCGTATGCAGAGTGCCGGGCTATCGCCAGGCGCGAAGCCAAGAATTTTTACTACGCTTTTGTTGCCCTGCCCATGCCGCGGCGCAACGCCATTTGCGCCATCTATGCCTTCATGCGCCGGGCCGACGATCTGTCCGATGACGAAAGCCTCTCCCGCGAAGAGCGCCGCCGCCGCATCGAGGTCTGGCTGGCCGACTGGCGTGGCGTCTGTCATGGCGGCGACTCTTCCGACCTGGTTTTTGTTGCCGTGCGCGATACCATCGAGCGCTTTGACATTCCGCTCAGCCTTCTGGACGAACTGGTGGCAGGCGTAACCATGGACCTGGATGCAGGCGCGAGCGATGCGCCCGATACCTATGCCACGTTTGCCGATCTCTACCGGTACTGCTACCTGGTGGCCTCGGTTGTGGGGCTGGTTTGCATTCATATCTTCGGCTATAAGGATCCCCGCGCGGAGAAACTCGCCGAGGAGACGGGGATTGCGTTCCAGTTGACCAACATTCTGCGCGATGTCGCAGAAGATGCGGAGCGCAACCGTGTTTACCTGCCGCTTGAAGACCTGGCCGCGCACCACGTTCCCTTGGACTCTCTTCTCCGCCACAAACTCGGTACGCCGCCAACGCCCTGCGAGCGCGCGCTGATTGCCGAGATCGCAGGCCGCGCAGAAAAGTTCTATGAGTCCGCACAGTTGCTGATGCCGCTGATCGACAAGGAGAGCCGGCCAGCGCTGTGGGTGCTGGTAGCCATCTATCACGCGCTGCTGAAGCGCATCCGGCGCGCGGACTGCGATGTCTTTTCCCGCCGCGCCAGTGTGCCCCTGGTGGAGAAACTCGCAATTCTGATCGTTGGCCTGACGCGTCAGGGCCTGGCGCGGCTGTTTGCGTGATGCAAGTGAGCTGATGATCGGCGGCCCGGTGATAATGTCCTGATTCTTCAACCAAGAGAGATCGTTCGTTGATGAGTTCGCAGCGCAATTCCGGGAAGACTGTCAACGTCTTAGGCGGCGGCGTAGCCGGCATGAGCGCGGCCTGTGCGCTTGCCGAGGCCGGCTTCCGCGTGCAACTGGTGGAGCGGCGCGGTTATCTTGGCGGGCGGGCCAGCTCCTATCTGCATCCGGGCGTCGATGAAGTCATCGACAACTGCCAGCACGTGCTCTTCGGCTGCTGCACCAATCTCACCGGCTTCTACCGGCGCATCGGCGTTGCGGACCGCATTCACTGGACCAGCGACATGACCATGATTGAGCCCGGCGGAAGGCGCTCAATGCTCGGGCCGTCCTGGCTTCCCGCGCCCTTGCATGGCCTGCCGAAGCTGCTCTCAGCGCACGCCTTTACGCTGGCCGACAAGCTGGCGCTGGGCCGCGCCTTCTCTGCGCTCATGCGCCTGGTGCCCGGCAACTCGACAGAATCTCTGGGCGCATGGCTCCGGCGCAACGGCCAGACGCAAGGCGCTTTGGATCGTTTCTGGCGCCTGGTGATTGCCAGCGCGCTCAACGCCGACATCGATTCCATCGCGCTGCCCTATGCGGCCAAGGTGATCCGCGAACTGTTCATGAATTCAGCCTTTGCAGGCAGCATGGGCATGAGCAAGGTGCCGCTGAGCGAACTTTATGCAGGCGCGCAGGCATTCCTGGAGCAGCGCGGATCAAGCGTTCTGTTCAATACAAATGTGGAGTCGGCGCAGTGGAACGAACAGACCCGGCAATGGACGCTGGCCACGCGTACCGGCGCATTGGCCTCCGATTTCCTGGTGCTGGCGCTGCCTTTTGAGGCTACCGCCAAACTGCTGCCGCAGATGCCGCCGGGCGAGGGCGCAACGGCGTTGGGCGCGCAGCTTGAATGCATCGAGCACTGGCCCATCTGCAGCGTGCACCTGTGGTTCGACCGCGAAATCACCACGCTCGATCACGCAGTGCTGCTGGACCGCGAGATTCACTGGATGTACAACAAAAGCCGCCTGCAGCCGTGGCGTAGGGGATACTATCTGGAACTGGTCATCAGCGCCTCGCGCGAGTTTGCCCGGTTCACTCGCGAGCAGGCCATCGAGCAGGCAGTGCGCGAACTGGGTGATTTCTTTCCCGCAGCCGCTTCGGCGCACCTGGAAAAAGCCGCGCTGGTAAAGGAGATGCGCGCCACCTTCGGAGTGCCTCCGGGAATCGATGCCGCGCGGCCCACATCCGTCTCGCCGTGGCCCAACTGCTTTCTGGCGGGCGACTGGATAGCTACCGGCTGGCCCTCCACGATGGAGAGCGCGGCGCGCTCGGGACACCTGGCGGCAGAGGCCATCTGCAACGCGCTAGGCGAACCGCGAAACATTCTCGACCCGGACCTGAAGCCACAAGGCCTCATGCAGTGGATCAGCCAAAAGCCAAAAGCTACAGGCTAAAAGCTAAGAGCTAGAGCAGAATCAAGCTAGCTATACCCAGCATTGGCGGGTTGGGTAGATACTATGTTTCTCTGGCGAAGTGACCGCGATAACGAGGATGGGACGAGCCTATTCGGACGATTTGCGGGT
>Ga0302320_10004425_pt1 | contig 31916 bp, 27 predicted proteins | sample Bog_T0_3_FD_202130 | JGI IMG/M metagenome (GOLD analysis project Ga0302320, IMG submission 202130) | Peat permafrost microbial communities from Stordalen Mire near Abisko, Sweden - Bog_T0_3 | ecosystem: Environmental > Terrestrial > Soil > Wetlands > Peat | place: Sweden: Abisko, Stordalen Mire... | reverse complement strand
AAATCCTGGTCGGGAAAGTATGCGCGATACCCTTTAGGCATGCCCCATTATCTCAATCACGCAACAGTTACGGTGCATCGATTTGCAATTCTCGGACACGCTCCTAGGCGTTCTCACTAGGAGACAGAACAAGCCGCCATTGAGAACGGTTCGAACTTCGTTACGAGGATCAATCTTGAAAATGTCGCAGGCGTGGTGCGTGTTTCTTCCCCCGCGCGAACCACCTCGGGGAAAATCCATGGGGCGCTTGCCCACGTGTCTAGCGATCAGGGCGAAACAACGAACACCCGTTCTTCTTGGTCAGGGAGAGTCCCTGTTCGATGGTTTGGACCTTCAGGCGTTGGGGTTTTCCATAACCGAACGCAAGACTTCGGATTACGCGACCCATCTTGTGCTCGAGAAAGCGTAGAGACAGGGTTTCCGGCAAGGGCCTCATCCACTTCACTGAAGGCAATCACGACAAAACAGTGCGAAAGCTCCAGCATCTTTTTGCGTCCTGGGAGACGCTCTCAGAGATCAACGTCGTTAAGCAAAGGATTGTGCTTTGTCATTATGCGATGAGGGTCTGGCCGCACCATGCCCAAGGTGCGTGGCATCTTTATGGGCACTCGCACGGCAACTTGCCCGACGAGCCTCTATCCCTTTCGCTTGACGTGGTCGTGGACACCCATGACTTTCGCCCCTGGCACTTCGACGAAATCGAGGCAATAAGGAAGGCGAAAGCGGCGGCACGGGAATCGAACTTGCAGGCCGAACGTTGAGCTGTTCTTTCTGAGCTGGCAGACTACGATCAGGAAATCGGTATCTGAGACTGGCGGTCTCGAGAACACCCGTCTCACTGAGTAGAACAGGTGAGCAGGATCAACTGCGGAAGCTTGAGCGAGCTTTTTCCGTCCTTTTTTGGATGAGCGCCACTACACCTTCTGCAAGCGGACTACGGACTTCAGCCTGGGAAAGAGTGGCCAGAATCGCATCGGCCAGTTCCACTACGCGGCGCCGAACCAGCGGCTTTGCCAGTCCGGCTTCTTCTGCAAGCTTCTCGAAGTTTCTTGGGGTGACTCGTTCGGATGAATACTCGCCGCCGATCTTCATGGCCATTTCCGGGCTGAGTTCTGGATAGTAGATCGTGCTTACGACGTCATAGAGCGGGGCAAGCCGAACCTGAAGGTCTCCTGTTCCAGCACCTGGATACACGAGAGAGAAATTTTTGCTGTGGGCATCGTTGTTCCCAACCAGATAATTGAAGATCACTCCATCAAGCAGCCGCGCGAGATCAATGACTGGCGCACTTGAAATGGCCCGCAGCAGGTTGAAACAGTCTTTAAGCGACGGACCGCCTTCTTTCTGGTATTTTGTCTCGGGAACGATGCCCTGTGCCTGGCAGAAATCTTCCTGATGAACGCGTTCGACAACGGGCTCCTCACCTGGCGTTTGCCGGTGAACACGGTCGTAGCGCTCGACAAGGAGAAATGTCATGCCTTCGACCGTTCGAGTCTCGACCGGCGCTGTGGGCAAGCCGATCGCCGCGGCAAGTTCCATCGAAAGGGCTTCGTTGAATACAACACCTTCAAACCGATCGATTGCCGGCTTCAGGATGTGCGTGCTGGGCGCACCGCCTAGCGGAAGACTGACGCCGTCCTTCTCGATTCGGACGGCGACCTTGTCTTGTGCCCCTGCGAGCGAGAGTCGCACGCCTATTTCTCCTGCGAGTAACGGACGCCTCGGCAGCTCTTTGAGGATCGCAATCAGTTCTGCCGGGGAGAGCTTACGGTAGCCGTAGTTGCGTTCGGGCAAGGGCTCGCCAGCAGGAACAAAGGTGACTGCTCCGGCGCATTCACCGCCAATCCGCTCCAGCATGGCGTAATCGTTACGTGCGCTGATGCCCAAATTGCGGGCAATGATGTCGCGCTTACTCTCCTCGGGCAGGATACCGGCGAAGAAGCCCCGGCACTCTTTGCGCGTGAAGCGTTCCTTCTGCAATGGCAAGGACTGAGAGAGAGGGCAGGCGCCAGGTTTTTTCAGCCAGCTTTCGGCGTAATTGAACACCATCTGACCGCCCTCATTCTGGATGAGGTGACCGACGAAGTTCTTGTGCAAATAAACATCGAGTCTCTTCGCCATGTCTTACTCCTCTTTTGACGCTACAGGCGGAATCAGCGTCAGCTTGATTCCCAGCGTCTGCAAAACTGTGAGCGCTTTCCCGATCTCGCAGGTCTCCTTGCCTTTCTCCAGATCAATGACAAACCGGAGTCCCGTCCCTGAGGTCAGCGCGAGATCTTTCTGTGTGACTCCCAGATGCTTGCGCGTCTGCCGAATCAGAGCTCCAACCAACTTTGGTGTGTACCGCACGAGTCCTCCAAGGATGAAATTACCGTACGGGAATATTACCGCAATGCAGGGCTGAGAGCAACCTGAATATTCCTGAGCGGGAACGTTGAGTATCGGAAGCACTCCAGTGTCCGAAGATATTCCCGCTCGGGAAGGATAATCGGCCAGCATCAGATGGGTTTGTGATCCTATCTTTTAGAAGGGAGGGTGACACCGTGCGCCTTGTAGTAATTTCCGATACACATGGTCTCCACAACAGGATTGAGGGTCTACCCGACGGGGACGTTCTGGTTTATGCTGGCGACTTTATGAACTCCGGGTACGACGTACAGGAGATTCTGTCGTTCAATCAATGGCTCAGCGAGCAGCACTTCAAGCGCCGCATAGTCTGCGGCGGAAATCACGACAGGTACTTCGAAGCCGCGCCACAGCAAGCGAGAGCGCTTCTGACCAATGCGATCTACTTGGAAAACACGGGGATTACGATTGACAACATCACGTTCTGGGGTTCACCGTACACCCCTGAGTTTATGAATTGGGCTTTCATGTATCCTCGCGGCACATCCGCGCAGCGATACTGGAATCTGATCCCAGATGACCTCGACGTTCTCATCACGCATGGCCCACCCTTCGGAATCCTCGATCAGACTGCGCCCGGCGAAGCACATCTCGGATGCGAGGAATTGCTCAATGCCGTCGTGGAGAAGAAACCCAGGGTGCATCTATTTGGTCACATTCACGGTGGGGCTGGAACGTTCGAGAACGGAACCACACGTTTCGAGAATGCAGCCTATTTGAACGAACGCTATAAGCCGCTCGATCCGGCAGGGAAAATCCGCATCGTTGATCTCTGACGTCAGGCCTGAGTGGTCATGTTCTCAGGGAAATTACGGTCAAACGCCACCATCCCATGCAAGCGACATCGCTCACGCATCGAGCGATTCCTTCATAGCCGTCCGGCAAACCGAAGGGGAAGAGCTGTAGTTGGAGGAACCTACAAAGTGGAGAATTCCCATGGGCTTCGGGTTCCGCAAGAGTTTCGGCTCAGGGCCTTTTCGCTTCACCGTGTCGCCCCGAGGCGTGAGCAGTTCATTTGGCGTCCGAGGTGCCCGAATCACCGCTGGGCCGCGGGGAACCTTCGTTACGATCTCTTCGCATGGGGTTTACTACCTGCACAGGATTGACGCGCCCAGTCCTCAACAACCTTCGCCCGCAAAACCGGCGCAACAATATGAACCGCCGCCGCTCGATCCGGTATTCCAGGTACCATTGACCGAACTGGTCGCGTCGAATCAGACCGATCTTGTCGCCAGGCTCAGCGCAGATGCCGCAGCGACCAATCCGGCCTTCATCCCCTTCGCACCGTCCTGCCTGGCTATCTTCACGATGCAAATCAGCCCAATGGTTGCCGCCATTCTCGTCGTGGCCGGGCTCTTGCTCACAATCACAGTGGCCAGGCGATTCACAGCGACGCACACGCAGGAGATTCATTACGCTCTGGACGCCAGCGCGACCGAGAGATATGCAGCGATACAGCGAGCGCTCTCTACCTTGGCGTCCTGCAACCGCATTTGGGTGCTCAACACCAGCTCGTCAACCTCGGATTTCAAGCGCAATGCTGGCGCGGCTACGCTAATCACGCGAAGCTCTGCGTCGATCGGAGCGATCCCGACCAAGGGATTCAAGGCTTCGCTGCCGATTTCTTCCATCGGGGCAAATGGAACAATATTCCACTTCTTGCCGGACCAGATCCTTCTCTTTTCGGGCAATCGCTATGCCTCGATCCAATATCCGCAACTTTTTCTGGAGGTCCGAGCGACCCGCTACATCGAGTCGGAATCGATTCCGGGCGACAGCAGACAAGTGGATACGACAGGGCGCTTCGTCAACAAGAACGGCGGTCCCGATCGCCGATTCAACAACAATCGCCAGATCCCCATTCTGCAATATGGGGAGGTCACAATTCGAACCGGCGCAGGCCTTCAAGTCATACTGCAGACCTCCAGCATCGAAAAGTCACAGACCTTTGTTGCCCAGTACCACGGCGTGTGGAACAGCGGGCCGGCAAGCTCCGGGACTCAAGAGAGCAGAACCGCCCAATCGGGGTCCTGGAAGCCTGGGCCCACAGAGCCTGGACCTGGGAATGACCCATTGTCGGAGTGCTATGACCTACTCGGCCTTACGCGCCCGGCAACTGGAGAACAAGCGGCTGCTGCGTATCATCAAAAAGCCTCTCTCTATCACCCCGAGCGCCGGATTCCCCATCGCCTGACCTTCGATCTTGACCGGTACACTTCGCTGACGGCCAGTGCCGACGGTCGCCGGCTGGCTGTCACTCGGGCAAGTCCGCGAAGAACCCTCTGGCGATTGCGGATAGATGACTCAACCACGAATGCATCCGAGGCGGCTCAAGTCCCGCTGACAACGAGCACGGGGTTCTCACCACGACTCGGTCCAGATTACCTGCTGTACGTTTCTGCGACTGGCACGGGAGAAGGCATCTGGAAGTTCACTAACGGAACCGCCACGGAGTTGTGGAATGGGCAGGGAGCGCAGGTTTTGGGAGGGCCAGCAATTGCCCGCGACGGACGGCACATTGCATTCTCGGTCCGTCAACTCGGGCAAACACTCTTGTGCGCGATGCAGGACGACGGCACTAACGCCCATATTGTGACTGATTCGCTCGACCTGCAAGGCGATCCGGCATGGGCTCCCGACGGACAATCGATCGCCACGGCCGCCAACGATCACGGCGTGTCACACCTCTTCCGCGTGCCACTTGACGGTCGCGCGGCCGCACCCTTTTTTGTCCGGGAATCCTCGGTCGATCCTGCTTGGGCTCCCGACGGCCAGTTCGTCATCTACTCAGGACCCGACATCGGCACCACGTTTTCTGTGAAAGCCGTCTCGGCCGAGGCCACCCCACATCCCATGCCGCCCCTGACCCTGACCCGCGGGGCTCGCCACCTGGCTTTCTTACCGGGAGGCCGGACCCTCGTGGTCCTGCGTGGAGAAATTCAACATAAGATTCTCTGGCTGATCGATCTGGAGACTGGCGCTGAGCGACAGTTGACCAACCTCCCACCGGACTTCGACATTCGCGACTTCGACATATCCCCAAATGGCAGAGAAGTTGTGCTCGAACGAATGCAAGAGCGCTCGGATGTAGTGCTCTTAGATATTCCCCGATCGTAAGTCAGCGCTAACCTCGCGTGCTCGTTGTTACGGATTGGGCTAAATCGACGATGATTCCGGACGTACCACCGGTACCCGATGGTTGCCAGCTAGCTGACACTCGGTCTGCCGAGCATATCGGGCCTCGTGACGAGAAAGAGCCGTTCAGCTGCATCAGCGGCGAGTTGCACCAGTTCCGGAGAGAAGCCGCCTAAGGCGAAGAGAATGTAACGGGGCCGCTTGCGCCAGCGCGCTTCGGACAGGCTGGCTACCTTGGCTTGCAAGATGCTCAGGTCGTTCAACCGCGTAATGCTCTCTGTGCGCCACTTGCACTCACCGAAGAGAAATGTTCCGTCGTCGAGTTCTGCCATGAGGTCTATCTCCGTGCGGCCATCCCGGCTCCAGTATCGGGCCACCTGTCGAACGTTGAGGCCGAGGCGCTGTTGAGCGTTCCGTTGGAGCCATTGGCCGCATATCTCTTCGAATACCGACCAACCCATGTATTCGGACAGTCGCGGGGCCACCTGTGCAGCGTATACCGAAGTCGGGTCGGAGAATTGCAGGGCGCTGGCCAACGGCGCAACGAAGCGATACCAGAAGGTCAGAAAGGGATCGGCAACACGATACAGGGCTCTGCGCTCAAAGGTCTCACCGAAGGGAAACTCGCGCCGAATCCACCCTAGTTCCAGCAAAGTACGCAGGGAGCCGGAAAGCGCACCGCGCTCCACGCCAATCAACTGCTGAATGCCATTGAATTTCGTTTCGCCGCCGGCAATCGCGGCCAGGATGGCACTGTACGGAGCCGGATGACGGATTTGTTCGCTTCCGAGCAGGAACCGTACTTCGTTTTCCAGGATTGCGCGTCGCTGCATCAGCAGCGTAACAATCTCCTCGGCTGGAGGGTGCGACGTATCGACGAGTGCGTGATAGCGCGGCGTTCCACCAAGAACGCCGTACATGAGCAGTTTCTCGACAACGCCGTAATGGCGGCTGTCTGCTTAGAAGGCCGCGACGTCTTCGTAGTGAAGCGGATCGAGGTGAAAAATTCCGGCGTAGGGAACCAAAGTTGCTGGACGAGATTGAAGTTTTGAGGGGCAACACAGATCAATCCGGGGGGGGCGCAGGTCTGACGCTTGAATATAGACCGGCGCCCATGTTCTAATCCCGGCAATGCTTTTTCTCCTCAAACTCCGGCCTTGTCTTCTCAAGCTTTGTAGTGCGCACACCCCGATGTGCGCGCTGAACGTGGAATGAGGGACGAGAGCAAGACGATCTCAGATTGCTTATCTTCTCAACGGCCCACGCATCAAGACGTGGGCCAACTTATTTGCCTCCAGCACGAAAGGATGCACCCCCGATGAATCCATCCAGTTTACGAAGTTCAATGCAGACGCATTTTGCGCGCAATTTCCAACTTGTTTGGGCGCTGGTCACTCTGCTTGCGGCCTCCTTGCAGGCGCAGACATTTGCTCCGGCTAACCCCGCGCGCTATCTCCAGGACATCAAGACGCTCGCGGCGCCTGACATGCAAGGCCGAGGCGATGGCTCGAAGGGCCTGACGCGGGCTTGCAACATCCTCGTGCACCGCTATGCCAGTCTGAGCCTCGAACCGAAAGGGACCGATGGATTTCTCCAGCCCTTCGACATCATTACTGGGGCCGAGCTAACCTCCGGAAACCTGTTTGCGGTGGAAGGCGCAGGCGCGAAGCAGAAGCTCAAACTTCATGAAGACTATATTCCGTTTGCCTTCTCCGCCGCGGGCAAGGCGAACACAGGGCTTGTATTTGCCGGCTACGGAATTACCGCGGACGAATGGAAGTACGACGACTACAAGAACCTCGACGTGAAGGGCAAGATCGTCGTGCTTCTCCGCAAGGAACCGGCCTTCGCAACGGCCCACGCGACTAAAGGCGAGCCCTCGACGCACGGTGACCTGATTGGCAAGGCCATCCTCGCGCGCAAGCACGGTGCGGTTGCCGTGATCGTTGTGAATGGAAAACTTGGCAACGGAGAAGAAGACCTGTTGCCTCGATTTGGCGGAGATGGCGGGCAGCAAGACATCGGCGTTCCCATTGTCGAAGTCAAGAGCGAGATTGCTACGGCTTGGTTCAATGCCGCCGGCAAAGACCTGCTCGCGTTGCAAAGCAAGATCGACGAGTCCGGCGACACGGCGTCATTTTCTTTTCCTGATTCGCTCAAAGTGACGCTCGATACGGGCATCAAGAAAAAACATGCAACCGTCAGCAATGTTCTTGCCTATCTGCCCGGCAAGAGCGACGAGTACATCGTCCTCGGCGCACACTACGACCACTTGGGCCGCGGAGATTACGGCGGCTCGCTTGCCCCTTCCCTCATTGGCCAGTTTCATCCCGGCGCCGACGACAACGCCTCCGGCACGGCCGGCCTGCTGGAACTGGCCCGCATTCTTGCCCCCTTGAAGGGTCAGTTGCCACGCGGGATTCTGTTCTCGTCCTTCGCGGGCGAGGAACTCGGCTTGCTTGGATCCGCGGCCTGGGTTCGGAATCCTACCCTTCCCCTCGACAAAGATGTCGCCATGCTCAACATGGACATGATCGGCCGCGTTTCCAAAGACACCATCTACATTGGCGGTGTGGGCACAGCCGCGAACTTCCGTTCGATTCTCGAAGCGAACGTGGCAAAGTCCGGCCTGAAGGCCGAATATTCCGACAGCGGCTACTCCTCCAGCGATCACACGTCTTTTGTCGTGAAGCAGATTCCGGTTCTCTTCTTTTTCTCTGGCCTGCACTCGGACTACCACAAACCCTCCGACACCTGGGACAAAATTGATCCCAAGTCCGCCGTCCATGTTGTCGATTTGGTGGCAAGCACGGGCGTGCAGATCGACGAATTGCCGGCAAAACCCGCATTCGTAACCGTTCTCGAGTCGCACCCGACCGGCACAGGTTCCGGCAGCGGCTCTGGATACGGTCCCTATTTCGGATCCATTCCGGACTTTGGGCAAGTTGAAACTGGCGTGCGCTTCTCCGATGTGCGTCCCGGCTCGCCCGCAGCCAAGGCAGGCCTCAAAGCCGGCGACACCATGACCCAGTTCGGGGACCAGCCCATCAAGAATCTCTACGATTTCACCGCCTCGCTGCGTGGCAGCAAAGTGGGTGATGTGGTGGCTGTGACCGTGCTGCGCGACGGCAAGCCGCTCACCGTAAAGGTCACGCTGGAGCAGAGAAAATGACTCTTTCGCAAATCCACTCAGTCACAGTCATGTGGACAATCGGGCGATAGAGCGCGTAAACGCTGCCCTCCTGCAATGGCTGCTGCGATTGCACTCCCTGACCGCAGGCCCAAACGAAAGGTACATCATGAACGACAAAGACCATCTCGAAATGCAACCCACACCGAAATTTCCAACTCTATTGCTCGCAGCACTGGTTATTCCCTTCATCGCTGGCGGCCTTCTTCTTGCGCAAGCTCCTGCTGCACCCGCGCCGAGCGCTGCCGCGGAAGGACAGGAACTGCCAGTCCACAAGATACCTAACCTCGGCGCGGGTGCGGAGTTCTACTTTTCCCCCGATGGCACACACCTTATTGGCGATGCCAAGGGCGAAGGCGACACAAGCTTTCACGTCTATACGCTCGCCATTGACGGAACCGACATCCGCCGCATCAACGATAAAGGAGGAGACGATGCCTGCTCCTTCTATTTTCCGGACGGCAAGCGCATTATCTGGACTTCCATCAAAGACCATCCCGAGCTAGCCGCATCGAACTACTCCAATCCAAGCGACTATCCGCAGGGAGCCGAACTTTACACCTCCAACCTTGACGGAAGCGACGTGAAGCGGATCACCAACAACAAAGTCTACGACGCGGAGGTTTCCATCGCGCCCAATGGGAAATGGATTCTCTTCGGAAGCCAGCGCTCCGGCAAGATGGAGTTGTGGAAGTCCGACATCGACGGCTCCAACCCGACACAGATTACCCACCTCGTCAGCTGGGAGCCAGGCGGTTCCTTCCTCTTTCGAGATGGCAAGACCATTATCTTTCGGGCATGGCGTTCAGAGGATGCGAAGGCCAACAAGAAAGGCCTGCCCATGACCCTCTTCACCATCCAGTCGGACGGCACGGGGCTGAAGCAGCTTACCCATGACGACGGCACCAACTGGTCTCCGTTCCCCGCTCCCGATGGCCATCATTATGTCTTCGTCAAGGTGCTGCCGCCGCACAACTATGAGATATTTCTCGGCGACCTGAATAGCGACAAGCAGGTGCGGCTGACCTACAACGATGCCTTCGATGGGTATCCTTCGATTTCACCGGACGGGAACTGGCTTGTCTTTACTTCAACGCGCGGCTCGACTCCCGGATCTCACACCACCGGCATCTATCTTGAGGATATTTCGAGTCTTCACATCGGACCGCAATAGCACCAACACGTAGCTCCAGCGTTCTGAATCAACGCATCACAAAAACTCGAACAGAACGATCAATCCACCGCTCTAATGCGCGGGGGGCGACTTTGTGCATGCTGGTTGGAGGTAGCAGCGAAACTGCGGACGATCCAAGATACGGTCGATCTCAGGATCGGAAGAGTCACTGCCAAAGGCGGGCATGTTGTTTTGCCGGTCTTGATGATCTGGCGTAGCGTGGCATCGTTATGCGCTTGAACGGCCGCCGAAAGAAGATCGGGAACGTTCAGACTTGCGCCTACGTCAGAACCTTCTCCGTGCTCGGCAGTTGTTGATTCAATGACGGTGATCATTCCCAACTCCCTGGATGAAGATGATTTCGCGAGCCGACTCCACTGGTCAGCTTTGTGGATCGATGTCCACAACGGTTCTCTACGGCCTCATCGGCACGTATGCTCGCGTGCTCAGCCGCTCAGCATTTGCGGCCATCGTGATTGCGATGAAGCCGTAAAGGAGGGTCGAGCGCATGATCTGTCCTAATCTTGACGCCAAGTGTAATCAGTAAACCCGGGGGATTTAAGGTCCGGTTAAGGTCTTATCGGCAACAATATAAGCGAATACCCTGAGATGATGTTCGGCAGCCAGGTTCTGACGGATCAGATCAGGCGTGAACCGAAGAGCACTCAAGTGACCGCAAGGAGAAGCGACGTGCGCAAAAAGCGGAACAACCTGCCGCAGCTTTTGATTGTGCTTGCAACCAGCATTCTTTCAGCCTCCGCCCAAACCACATGGAAAGTCCAGAACACCTTCCATGTAGGTGGCCCCGGCGGCTGGGATTATGTCACAGTGGATGCCCCGAACCATAGGCTGTTTGTCACTCGCAGCACACATACGCAGGCGATCGACGAGACTACGGGCAAAGTTCTGGGCGATATTCCCCGTCAGATTCGTTCGCATGGAGTGGCTCTTGTCCCGGAGCTTAACCGAGGCTTTATTACCGATGGCGGTGGGCAGGGTGCGATCATCATCTTTGACCTGAAGACCTACGCCGTGCTTGGCAAGATTGTGGCCATGCCTGACGCCGATGGGATCATCTATGACCCTAAGCAAAAAGTGGTTCTCGTGGTGTCAGGTGATGGCAATGCGCTGATGACCATTAAGCCAGATATCGATCCGAAGACCAGCAAGATGGATTCGCCGATCACATTGGGTGGCGCCCCCGAGTTCCTGGCGGCTGATGGCGCCGGGAAGGTCTACATCGATCTCGAAGACAAAGATATGGTTGCGAAGGTCGATCTTAAGTCCCGCAAGGTCGAGGCGCAATGGCCGGTTATGCCGGGTGGACACCCGGTCGGCATGGCTATGGATACGGGCAAACACCTTTTATTCGTGGGCTGCCGCAACCCGCAAAAGCTGGTGATCATGAACGCCGATTCGGGCACGGTGGTCGACTCGCTGCCCATCGGCAAGGGAGTGGATGCCACAAAGTTCGACGAGGGCGTAGCGTACGCCAGTGCGGGCGACGGCACTCTAACGATCGTGAGCATGCAAGGCGGCAAGTGGGCGGTGGTGCAGACGGTGAAGACGGCGTCCTCGGCGCGCACCATGGGCGTTGACGAGATCACTCGCAAGTCGTACCTGCCCGCGGCAGAGATGCTCCCGGCTGCAGGCAACGCCCGTCCACAGGCCAAACCGGATTCATTCATGATCATCGAAGTTGGCAAGTAAGTTCTCCGGCGAGGGAAAGCTCGCCGGAGGCTTCGTTGCAGTCGATTGTCCGCGTGATTTTAAGTCTTGATTTGGAGGTTTGACAGCTACCTCCCCCAATGGGCCGCGGAAACGGGATTGCGTGAGCGGGCAGCGCGGTGCCCGATTGAGGATGATGTCAATCTGAAAATGAAAGTCCATGGAAAACGTACAACTGTGATCCTCGCGGCGGTATTGCTGGCAGCGGTAATGGGCGCCTGCGGTCAAGTGCCGGCTGGTCAGAGTGGTCAAGCAGCGGAGCAGCCACAGGCTGTCATCACGCTGGAAGAAGCAATTTACCGGGCGCAAAGCAGCGAGGCGAACTACGCAGCTGCGTTGGCAGGAGGCCGTTCTGCGCGACTCGATCGCAATATCGCCTATGCTGGCCTGCTGCCCAGCGTGACATACAACAATTCAGTTCTCTATACGGAGCCACAGCGCCCCTACAGCAAGCCGTCGTCAGCGCCTGGATCTTCGGAACCCACCCCCATTTACATCGCCAATAACTCGCCTCGTGAATACGTGAGCCAGGGTACCGTATCTGAGACGATTGGCCTAGCGAGAATAGCCAGCGCTCAACGTGCATCGGCGCTGGCGGCACAAGCTGCGGCGGAGCAGGAGATTGCGCGCCGCGGACTGGTGTCGGCCGTGGTTTCGCTCTTCTATGGCTCGCTAGCGGCCGATCACAAGCTGGCGGTGGCCGAGCGCGCGGGTCAAGAAGCTACCGACTTCGCGAAGTTGACCGGTCAGCGCGAGCAGGCTCGCGAATCGGCACATGCCGACGTGGTGAAGGCGCAGCTCCAGGATCTATCACGGCAGCGCGAACTGGGCGATGCGCGGGTCGCAGCCGAAAAAGCGCGTCTGGAACTAGGTGTGCTGCTGTTTCCCGATCCGCGTACACTCTACACGCTGAGCGCTCCCGATGCTCCGCCCGTGCTGGCTTCACGTGAGGATTTCGATACAGCGGCTGCTAAAAACAATGCCGAGCTGAAGAGCGCCATTGCAGCGCTGCGGGCCAGCAACGCGGATGTGCTGGCGGCGCGAGCCGCGTATCTGCCTGATCTCGGATTGGAATACACATACGGGATCGACGCTCCGCAATTTGCCGCGACCGGACCAGCGCCGGACCACGTGAACAATCTCGGCTACTCAGCGACCGTGACGCTCAACATTCCCGTCTGGGACTGGCTGAATACCCAGCGGCGCGTAAAACAGAGCGAGATTCGGCGGCAATCGACAAAGGTGACTTTGACTGCCAAGGAGCGGCAGCTGATCGCCAAACTGGACGAGGCGTATTCCGAAGCGGCAATGGCGCGGGACCAGCTCGCGTCGCTGGATCTTAGCGTGAACACCGCTGCCGAGAGTTTGCGGCTCACCAAGCTAGCTTATCGGGGGGGCGAGGCAACCGTGCTGGAGGTAGTGGACGCGCAGGGCGCGTACGTTGCCGCGCAGAACGCGCGTGAAGATGGCCGCGTGCGGTACGAGGCTGCGCGCGCCGATCTCCAGACGTTGACGGGAACAATGTAAGAGTGAGGGTTCTGGAATTCGAGAAGGAGCCCTTTATCAGGATGAGCAAAACGATGGGAACGGATTCAAAGCGGAATGGGGTTGCGTTAAGTTTGCCAGCGGTGGGCGCGCTGGCGCTCTCTTTGCTCCTGAGCGGCTGCAAAAAGGAAGCAGAGGTGCAGGCTCAAGTAACTGTGCAGGCGGAGAAACCAGAACACGGCGAGATCTCTGAGAAGATCATGGCAGATGCTGTCCTGGCGCCGATTGCGCAGGCCGCCATCGAGCCGAAGATCACCGCGCCAGTAAAGAAATTCTATGTCGAGCGCGGGCAGCGGGTGAAGGCCGGTCAGCTTCTTGTTGTACTCGAGAACGCCGACCTTTCAGCGGCGGCACAAGACAACCAGGGCGCGTATCAGGCGGCGCAAGCGACCTATGTCACGGCAACAAAGGCGCAGGTGCCCGAAGAGCAGCTCAAGGCGGAAGCGGATGTCGCGCAGGCCAAGGCTAATCTCGATCTGAATGAGAGCATCGTGAACAGTCGCAAGCAGCTTTTTGCGGAGGGGGCGATCCCGGGTCGCGATCTTGACACGGCTCGGGCGGCATTGGTGCAAGCGCAGACCGCTTCCTACGCTGCGTCCAAGCACCTGGAGTCGATGCGTGCGGTCACACATGAGGCCTCACTCAAAGCTGCGCAGGGTGATCTGACCTCGGCCGAGGGCAAGCTGAAGGGCGCGCAGGCCCAGGTGAGTTACTCGCAGATTCGCAGTCCCATTGATGGATTTGTGACCGACCGGCCCTTGTTCGCAGGCGAAACCGCGGCTGCCGGGGCACCGCTGATCACGGTCATGGAAACCAACACACTGCTGGCCAAGGCGCATCTTGCTCAAGCGCTCGCGCAGCGGTTGGAGATGGGATCCGATGCTGAGATTCAAGTTCCCGGCGCTGACGACGCCGTACCGGCAAAGGTGGCCATGATTAGCCCCGCGCTCGACCCGGGAAGCACGACTGTGGAGGTGTGGTTGAAGATTGACAACCGCGGCGGCAAGCTAAAGGTGGGAGCGCCGGTGAAAGTTGCAATCAATGGCCGCTCAGTTGCGAACGGGATGAAGATTCCGCAATCCGCGGTGCTGACGGGCGACGACGGCAGCAAGAGCGTGATGATCGTGGGATCCGACAGCACGGCAGTGAAGAAGAAGGTCACGCTGGGCATCACCGAGGGGGACAATGTTCAGGTGTTGAGCGGATTGGACGGCTCAGAGCAGGTGATCACGACCGGATCCTACGGAATCGATCCTGGTACGAAGGTGATGATCGGCAAGCCGGCCGGCGACGCTGACGACAAGGCCGCTGGGGCGGATCAAGGTGGACACAGCAAGTGATGCGAAGCCAAGCCAACGCACCCGAAAGCGAAGGCCAGTCATTCTGGTTGGCGCGGACGACCCGGACCGTCTTCTTTTTCGCCTTGATGCTCACGGCGGCGGGCGTGTATCTGGCGACCAAGGTGCCTATTTCCGTCTTTCCGGAGACAAACTTTCCACGCGTCATCATCGCGGTAGACAACGGGGTCATGCCGGTGGAGCAGATGGAAGTGACGATCACGCGGCCCGTCGAGGACGCGGTCAATTCCGTGCCCGGTCTTGAAACGGTACGGTCCACGACCAGCCGCGGATCAGCCGAGGTGAGCCTCTTCTTTGATTGGAACGTGGACATGATCACAGAGCTGCAACTCGTGGATGCGGCGCTCTCGATGGTGCAGCAGACGCTGCCTCCGACGGTGCACATCTCGACCAGGCGGCTCACGTTCGCCAGTTTTCCGATTCTGGGTTACAGCCTTACATCGGATACAGTGCCCCTCACCCGTCTGTGGGAGATTGCCACCTACGATTTGAAGCCGCCGCTCAATCGCACTGCGGGCGTGAGTACGGTGATCGTACAAGGCGGCCAGGTGCCGGAGCTTCACGTGGTCCCGAATCTCGCCCAGTTGCAGAGTGCGGGCGTGACCATTCCGGATTTGGCGAACGCAATCGAGGCTTCGAACATCGTCGACTCGCCCGGACTGTATGAGGCGAATCATCAGCTGATTCTCGGGCTGGTCGGAGCGCAGGTGCACGATCTGGACGGCATCCGCAATCTGGTTGTGAAGACCACGCCGACGGGAGCTCCGGTGCATGTGGGCGATGTGGCTACGGTGGAGGACGGCACGATGCCGGTCTATACCACGGTGACGGCCAACGGCAAGACGGCTGTGTTATTGAGCCTTACGCGTCAGCCGACGAGCAATACGGTCGCGGTGGCCGATGCAGTTGCCGCGCAGGTGGCGCGACTGCGCAAAAATCTGCCTCCGGGCGTGAAACTGGAGCCGTTCTACGATCAATCTCAATTGGTGCGGGACGCGATTGGCAGCGTGCGCGACGCGATTTTCATCGGTCTGATCCTGGCCTGCATCATCCTGTTCCTGTGCCTGCGCGACTGGACGTCGTCGCTGATTGCCGGCCTCGTTATTCCGGTCACCGTTGCCATCACTGTCGGCGTGCTTTGGCTGATGGGCGAGAGCTTCAACCTGATGACGCTGGGCGGTCTTGCCGCGGCCATCGGTCTTGTCATCGACGATGCGATCGTGGTGGTGGAGAACATCGTGATGCATCGCGACGCGGGCGAGTCTCGCTCCGAATCGGTGCGCAAGGCATTTCGCGAACTGACGGTGCCGCTCATCGGGTCAACCATCACGCCTGTAGTTGTGTTCCTCCCGCTGGTTTCGGTGAGCGGCGTGACGGGACTTTTCTTCCGGGCGCTGGCGGTGACGATGACAGCGGCGTTGTTGACGTCGCTTGGGCTGGCGCTTACCTGGACACCAGGATTGAGCTATGTCTTGTTGAAGGAAGAGCGGGGTGGCACTGGAAGCAGGAGAAGAGATCATCACAGTACCGGCAAGCTGATGACCCGCGTGCTCGAGACGCATCACAGGGTACTGGATTGGGCGGTAGCCAAGCCGTTGTGGGTGGGCGGCATCTGCCTGCTGCTGGTGGCTGGCACCTGGTTTGGTTACAAGGCGCTGGGCAGCGATCTGCTCCCGCAGATGGACGAAGGCGGGTTTATCCTCGATTACTTCACGCCCGCGGGTAGTTCGCTGGCCGAGACCAACCGCATTATGGTGCACGTGGAGCGGATTCTGCACTCCATGCCTGAAGTGGAAAGCACCTCACGCCGCACGGGCCTGGAACTCGGGTACGCGGCTGTCACGGAAGGCAACCGCGGCGACTTTACCGTAAGGTTGAAAGCCCATCGCAGCCGCTCTGTTTGGGACGTGATGGACGACGCGCGCGCGGAGATCAAGAAAAAGGAGCCGGAACTGGACATCGAACTGACCCAGATTCTGCAAGACAATATCAACGATCTTTCCAACGCGCCCGAACCGATCCAGATCAAGATCTACTCGAGCGATCATCAAATGCTGACCCAGCTTGGACCGCGCGTCAGCGGTGCCATCGGAAAGATCCCCGGCGTGGTGGACGTGGAGAACGGAATCGAAAACACGATCAGCGGACCGGCTACGAATTTTCAAATCAATCCAAACGTGGCTTCGCGGCTGGGCTTCACGCCGGCCGAGGCCTCCAAGGACGCCACTTCGATTCTGGATGGAATCCCGATCTCGGCGCCGCTGATCGCTAACAGTCGGCAATACACGATTCGAGTGCGGCTAGCCGACGAGCACCGCGCATCGCTCGATGCAATCAAGAACACGGTATTCAACAGCGCCTCGGGACACACGGCTTCGCTTGGCTCACTAGCCAACGTCGTGGATTTGCCGCCGCAGAACGAGATCCGGCGCGAGAATCTGCAGCAGCTCATCGTAGTGACGGCCAACCTGGAGGGCTCGGACTTGGGCACGGCAGTGACGAAGGTGAAGCAGACTATCGCTGAGTTAAAGCTGTCGTCGTCCGTGCGCGTCGAGTATGGCGGTCAGTACGAAGATCAGCAGAAGTCGTTCCACGATCTGCTGCAGGTTTTGCTGCTGGCGCTGGCGCTGGTTTTTGGGGTGCTTCTCGCCGAGTTCCGTAACTTTGAAGCCCCGATCGCCATTCTAACTTCTTCGGTGCTCTCCATTGCCGGAGTGATCCTCGCACTTCTCATCACGAGAACAACATTCAACGTGGCTTCGTTCATGGGGCTCATTATGGTGATCGGCATCGTAGCGAAGAACGGCATTCTGCTGCTCGATGCGGATGAGAAGTTTCGCACCGAGGGCGCTTCCGCACGAGATGCATTGATGCATGCGGCGCAGCGCCGGTTGCGGCCGATCGTAATGACGGCGATGGCGGCAGTCTGCGGTATGCTGCCGTTGGCATTCGCCATCGGCACCGGTTCGCAGATGCTGCAGCCGCTGGCGATTGCGGTCATCGGCGGGCTGTGCATTTCGATGGTGCTTAGCCTGGTGATTACGCCTCTGGTGTACTACCTGCTGACGCGAAACAGAGTTGAAGCGGCAGAAAATGTTGCGGCGTAGCTGAAGAGGTTGGACCGTTCCCACCGAGCAGCGCCCAGCGGTTTGTCCGGACTGTCGTTAGACTGGTAGACATGCGGGTATTGGTGGTTGAAGATGAGGAGCGGCTGGCGCAGAATGTGGCGGCCATTCTGCGCAACAACGTATTGTGCGCAGTCGACATTGCGCCCGACGGCGAAGAGGGCTTATTTCTTGCCAGCGGAAATTCGTACGACCTGCTGGTACTCGACCTCATGCTGCCCAAATTGACCGGATTGGAAGTGTTGACCAGACTGCGCAGCGGCGGTGGAAGCACTCCGGTCCTGATACTGACAGCGCGCGACGAGAAAGATGTCGTAATCAAGTTGCTGAATGCCGGCGCCGACGACTATTTGACCAAGCCATTCGACCTGGGGGAATTTGTAGCGCGATGCAAGGCTCTGTTGCGCCGCGGCAAGGGCGAGCATTCTCCGGTGATTCAAACCGGTCCGCTTGAGGTGAACACGGTAATGCGTGATGTTCAGGTGAACGGCAAGCGGATCGTGCTGACCGCGATGGAGTACCGCGTCCTGGAATATCTGGCAATGCGGCGGGGCGCCCTGGTGTCAAAGGAAGAACTGCTGGAGCACCTCTACGACTACAACTGGGAGAAATTCGGCAACGTGATCGAGGTATATATCTCAGGACTGCGACGGAAGATCGAGGGCGTGGCTGGTGAGAAGTTGATTCAGACTGTGCGCGGTTTGGGTTACACATTGCGGTCGGATAGCGAGGCCGTGACGGGTGCGGCCGATGGGCTTCAGGGGATAAGCCAGTAGTCCGGTATGGACGCGAGCGAGGCTACAGGCTACCAGCGAGATTGAATTGGCATGAAGACTTTTTCTCTTGAGAAGCGGCTGGCTTTTGCGGTCGCGGTCTCGCAGCTATTGCTGGCGGTGGGGCTGGTGGTTGTCGCGACTTCGTTCTCACGCCACTATGGCCGGCGCGCATTCGACGTGTCTCTCGAGGGGCACGCGGAGAGCATTGCAGCGCGGGTTTACTATCCGGACGATGGGAGCCCTGGATTGCTCTTTAACGCAGCGAAGGTCTTCCCGGCGGACCATCGCGGACACGGCGATCTGTTTTCGGTGGTCAGCGATCACGGGGACTTTGAGCGCCACACGGCGGGGCTGGACCCACAGATCTTTGCCAGTATTCCGCCGGGCGCTCGCTTTTGGAACTTTCGTTGGAGCGGCCAGTCGTACCGGGCGATTGTGCTCCGCGATGTAGCCATTCTCGATACGGAGGAGGGGGTCCCGCAGCCATTGCCTAAACTAACGGTGGTCTACGCAGCTTCCACCGGAGGGCTCGACCATGCCATGCGTGACCTGGCTGCGATCATCGGTGTCGTGAGCTTGGCGGTATTGATTCCGACCATGGTTCTGGCGATATGGAGCATTCGGAAGGCGCTGATGCCATTGCGTGACCTCGCGTTGACTGCTGGAACGATCTCGGTTGAGCACTGGAAGTTCGAGCCATCTGCCGAGGCGCGGCGGACCAAAGAGTTGCAGCCGCTGATCGCTGCAATAACCACCGTTCTGACGGGCCTGGAAGCGGCGTTTACGCGGCAACGGGAATTCGTAGGGGATGCCGCACACGAACTCAAGACCTCCCTGGCGATTCTGAAGTCCACGCTGCAGATGTTGATAGCCAGGCCTCAGGAACCCATCGATTACGTTCGCGGTCTGACAGCGATGAATCGTGACTGCGAGCGATTGGAGAGCCTACTAAACCGGATGCTGCAGACGGCCCGCGCCGAGCAACGAATTGCCGACGGACATCGGCGCCGGCTGGACCCTATCGATCTGGCGTCATCCTGTGAATCGGCAATCGCACAGTTGGCACAATGCGCCGCGGACAAGGGGATTCGCATCGATTTCAGCGCAACTGGAGAAGCCATGATTTGTGCTGAGTTCGCAGATCTCGAGTTGATTTGGCTCAATCTCCTGGAGAATGCCATCCAATACAGTCCGCACGGATCAGTCGTTGAAATGACATGTCGTATTCAGTCCGGTTTGACAACCGTTATAGTGGCCGACCACGGATGCGGGATTGAAGCGGCACACTTGGCGCGTATTTTCGAGCGCTTTTATCGCGCCGATTCTTCTCGCGCGCGAGCAACGGGAGGATTCGGTCTAGGCCTGGCGATTGCCAAATCGCTGGTTACTTTCTATGGAGGGCTAATCCGCGCGGATAGCGTGCCGGGGCAAGGCACTCGCATCTCGGTGAGCTTTCCGCTAGATCGGGAGTCATCGAGCTTAGTGGAACAACAGTCATCCTAAGGCAGTTCGCCCCGCCACCAGCGAAAACGGATGCTGAAGGCGCAAACAGCCGGTACCGCTGACAGAGCTGGACGCGAAGCACGCCTACTGCTTCGAAGAATCTACGCCTATGGCCCTGTGCAGAATCTGGAATTTAAGCCGGTCTGCTGTTTGGGACTTTGCGGGGCCCCTCCATTCCTGACTGCGAGCTGCTGGCCCGGCAGGTGTGAAGTGCAAGGAATTGTTCGGATTCAGTTCTATCATTCGCCCTGATTTCAGCTAAGGGTCGCTCTAAGCGCCGAAAGAAACGGACAGGACTGCCCGTTCGACGGCGGGCAGAACTACCTCGTCCACCCATGCATCGCCCTCGCCTGCCGGAAGGCCGCTGAAAAGCCACCAGTCTTCGCGGTGCACAACCTCCTCACCGGGCGCCAGCTTCACCAGTGGGCCAAGGGTTTCAACCTCGAGCGAGTGGGGGTCAGTGAAGACCTCCAGGTTGCAGCCGAAGTCTGGGTAGATGGCTCCGGGGACGACCTCAGCCCTCTTGACAAAGAGCTGGCCTTCGCGGAAGTAGGCCGCCCATCCGAGCGGGGAGTAGATGCCGCCCATCTGTTCCTGGAACCGGAACGCGGCGTTGGCCTTCTGACGCAATTGCAGATATTTTGTTCCAATCGTCCAGCGCGGGTCGGCCAGATCGGTATAGGACCACAGGACAAGTCCCCCGGTGGGCAGAAGCGACTGCGGGGAGAAGGGCGCGCGGGACGGCAGGGGCAGGATGGCCTTGCCTCCGCCTGCCATGACCGTGATGGCCCAGGGCGAAAGCTCGGTGGCCTGCTGGAAGCCATTGCGGATCCGATGCACGAGCGTGGCGTGGGCCGCGCCAGGTTCGAGGGCAATCTCAATCTGCTTGCGCAGCCCAGTGCCCGGCGGATCGTCTTCCGGCTGTGCGGTAAAGAGGACGGAAGGAGACCCGACCGCGACAGTTACCGGGTGGTTGTCCGGATAGTAGGTGCGCTCAACCTCCGGGGAGACCCAGAGCCGGTGGCCGCCGTAGATACGGAACTCGCCGCCGCTGGTGAGCCCGGACTGTTCGGCAATTTCGTGCAACTGGTTAGCGCCGCCGGAGGAGCCGAAAAAAGCAACGCGTGGCCCGACCTCGGTGAGAACAACCAGGTCGATCACACCGTTCGAGAGCTTGCAAGCGTCTGCCCAACCACGATAAGCGATTCGCTCAGTTTTCATGTGCGGTTGCGAGCCGAAATTGTCGTTCATGCGAACCTCCAGTCCGCGCTGGGTTGGTGGCTTTCGGGCGTTGGGACAAGGTGCGCGTTGGCCGCCGGTTTTAGTCCTCGAAGTGAATCAAATTTCCCTTGAAGCCTCGAGTATTCCAGGCGCCGAATGCAATGCCGGCCAACGTCCAGGCCAGGCCGAAGAGCCGCGCTGTCAGCGTCAGCATCAACCATAGCAGCAGGCAAACGGTACAGCCGGCAAGGGGGACCAGCAGTTCGAGAGCGGCCTTCTTCTTCGCGCGCACAAAGTAGCGCATAAAGGCGGCCAGGTTGACGCGGATAATCGCCCGCAAGGCGCCGAAGTTCAGCAACTCAACGGCCCGCTCGAAGTTCAGCATGAACGCACCGATGAGCGCCAGGGAGCCAACAAGCAGAATATTGTTACGCGGGATCAGCCGCTTGGGCTCAATGGCGGCATAGAACTTCTTGGGGATGGCGCCGCGGTCCACAGGATTCCCATCAAGAGCAACCTCACGCGCGGGCTATCGGCCTTCGATATTCCTCAGAACCTGCTGCCGGGGGGAAGTGTACCAGCTTCGAGGGTAATGCCAACTCTCAATATCCGTCAGATGGCGAATTGTGCTCGTTCCTAAGGGATAGGTGGGGCGTCTCTTTGGGCACGGTAACGTTAAACACAGCTTGCGCAAGCGTGGTATTGAGATGGTGACCGCTCAGGCCCGAACATTGAGCCGGCTGGAAAGTGCCAGAAGTGCGCTAGCCTGGTTCGTCGAACTGGAAGTGACACCGAGAGTGGAGTCGACTTGCGAGATTGGTATGCCCAGCGAAGATGCAATCAGAGAGGCAGAGTCTCCAGAAGAAGCCAATTGCTGAATCTCCTGGGTAGCTGTCTGCTTGAGAACTGCCACCTTGGGTGCAGCTGAGGTATCCAGAGATGGATCAATGAATCTATTGCTTGCGTTTACGGCGGAAACTGAGAAGGACATGTTGAGACCTCCATAAAACCCTATCGTCCTCCCATCGGCAGAAGTTCCTTAACATTCCAATGTAGTTCCTCTACGCTTCGTTCATGAAGATCGGCGAGGATTCCTTTCAGCTTGAGCCAAAGACGGGAATAGCCCAATCCGAAGCGGCGCCTTGCCGCCTTGACCGAGGCGCAGTCATTGTTCCAACCCAAATCCGTATCGATACAAAGGTCTAACTGAGTCGTGTGGCACGTCGCTCTTCTGGGCTCTGACTGCTTCCATTGAGGAAGGTAGTTCAAATGGCAAGCGGCCTTGGGCCTTCCCGTTGCCCAAGAGGACATCGAGCAGCGAGGAATCGCTAACGCCAAAGTCCGCATAGAGCGCTGCGACTGTGTCCTTCACCTCCGTCAATATTGCCGGTCGATCCATGTAGACCGTCATCACCGCCGGTGTCTTGCCGCATTGCATAAGCGCGTCATAAGCAGCATCCCCTGGTTGAAGGTTCAGCCGGCCTTCGTGTTGACGGCTGCCAAAGAAATAACCGGGATGCAGCTTCTCGGCGGGTGTCTCAGCCCTGATGATTGCCACGTCCGCCTGCGCCGGCGTATCGACGACGACCAAAACGCGTGCTTTTGCTTCATTGGCCCCGACATGGAAAAGCCATACCTTCATTCCCGAGCGAATCGGAAGAATGTCGTGCTTGTTCTCGAGCAGCACCATCGCCCGTTTCTGAGCCTCCTGGCCCGCCTTAAGCGACTCTGGACTGCCAACAGTGACCTTTGCTGCTGCGGCATCCACATAGGGGTTTTCAAACAAGCCAATCGCAAACTTCTGCACAAGGATGCGCTTGGCTGCCGCCCGCATGCGAGCCTCCGAAAGCTTGCCGTTCTTCTCCGCTTCCAGCAGCGCAGAGACATCCTCCGTGCCTCCCACCTGATCCACACCTGCGTTAATCGCCTTGGCAAAGCGATCCGATCGAGTCATCTCCATAACCCCCCAGGACATTGCGATCTGGTCCGTACCCGGCTTCTGTCCGGTGGATACTCCATCCCGGCAAGACTCGCTGCAGTCGTTCGTTATACCCCAGTCGCTCACCACGACCCCTTTAAAGCCATATGTGTCGCGCAGGAGGTCTGTGAGCAGCGGCTTGCTGAAACCCGCGCCAACTTCCTCCAATCGCTGACCGTTGATGGAGATATTTTCCAAAATCGAGTATGTCGGCATTACGGCTGCAACATGAGCGTCAAAAGCGCCGAGGAACGGCTTGATGTGATATGCAAGCGCCGCATTGGAAACTGCGGAGAATCTGCCGTAATAATTGTGACTGTCCCAGCCGTCTTTCTGTGCGCCGTAACCCACCCAGTGCTTGACCACCGTGACGACAGAGTCTGGCGTTAGGCCGGTCTTTCCATTCTGCATGCCTTCGACATACGCTTCGACCTGAGTTCGCGCCGCGTCAGCATCCTCTCCGAAAGTGCCATTTAGACGCGCCCAGCGTGGCTCGGTGGCCAAATCCGCCTGCGGCGATAACGCCTCCCGAATGCCGACAGCTAAATACTCACGGCGTACGGTGTCTGCATAACGGCGGGTCAGCGCCGGGTCGTTGATGGCGGCAAAACCAGTCGGCTCCGGCCACTTGGAGAACGACCCAGCCTCGACGCTTGCCCCGGGAACGTACAGAAAGCTGTTTCTAGGGTCGGTACTGATCGTTAGAGGGATTCCAAAGCGGGTGCTTTCCGCAATCTCCTGCATCTGGTTGTTTGCCTCGGCGATCCTCGTTGGATCGCCCCCGAGTCGGGTGATAAATGTATTGATTCGTCTTTCGGCGATCAACTCTCTCGACTTTTCTGCGTTATAACCGATGCCGCGGCCGATGCTGGCCTCGGCACCGCCAACCGCGGGCAGCGTTCCGTGGACCATGAGCCCCGCCATATCTGCTATCGACAACTGCAGCAGAAGATCGTCTGCGCGCTCCTCCGGCGAGAGGCGCCAGTCCTCGAACTTGTCCAGCTTGCCGTTGCGATTGAGGTCCTTGAACGGAAGGCCGTCAACCGTTAGAACCGGCACACTGCGATGCCCAAGAGTAGGCTGACTAACTTCACGCGGCTGTCCCGATAGTAGAGGAGAAGGAGAAAGCGCCAGCAAGAGAGCGACAACAGAAAGACGCATGGCAGACATGATCGTGTTCTCAGGCAGAGGGTGTCAACGGTTCACTTCCGTCGCTGGAGTTCTTCCCGCATGATCCTGCGTAAATGGGTCGCAAGAACCTCCTCCTGGCCCACACCTTATGCCGGCTGAAAGGCAACTCGGAGGCCCATGCCGCACTGTCCGTTGCGCTTACGGCTTCGTTCTAGGCGCCTTGTCGGACAAATGATCTCCTTGTTCAACTTTTGCCAAAAAGCCATAAGCACTCATCAAGGTCATTTGTGAGACAAACCAAGTGTGCCTTCGGAGTGGACGATACGCCCCCGGTCATCTACACCGTCCTGTCCGGTTCGATGAACCTGTAACCAATGGACGTTACTACCTCAAGGCACTTTGGATTGGCCGGGTCGTCTTCTATTTTCTTGCGCAGTTGCCTCGCAAATGTCCGCAAAGTCTGAATTGCGGTGCCATGTTCTGGCCCCCACACAGTCTCCAACAGCTGCTCATATGGGATTGGTTTGCCGATATTGCGCATGAGACAATGCAGCATATCGAATTCCTTGGGAGTTAGGTGGATCTCGTGTCCGCCTTTCAGCGCCCGGCGTTTTCCAGGGTCCAATTCGATCTCGCCACAACGAATCAGCGCGTGCCGGCTGGTCTCCGCGCCTTTCTTTCCCGCCAAAACAGAGCGCAACGGTTCGATTTGTCTGGTTGGCTCATCTCCGCATCGAAGTTCCTCGGATTGACAGCGTTCCATGGTGATGACTGCCAGCGAAGCGAGAGTATCCACTACGAGCGGACTCAGATCTCCACACAACAGCAACGCACCAATTGGTTTCGTGCCCACACGTAAGACTCGCTGCGAAAGGTCGGTGCCCGAATCGTCCCGTGGAGCACCGTGCATATAGCATTCCTTGGCCAGTTCTTCTTGGTTCTGGCCCCAGTTTCCGACTCTGTCCAGGCGTCCGAGATTCGCATCGAACAGGGCAACCGCGCGCGTGGCGAATGCCCGATGAATTGAGACGATGAGTTGAGGACCGGGCGCCTGGCTCAAATCGAAAAGAATTGAGTCGCGGACCAACTCATACAACTGCTCCATCCTGGTGCGATATACGGCCGTTTCTCGCGCATTCAGCAGTTCTTGCACCGACAGTCTACGGGTCACGAGCGCCGGCATTGCTAATCCTGCAAACAGAACAACATTCGGCATACCCGTGATGTGATAGCCATGGAGAGGCAGTGTAAGGTAACCGCAAAGACAAGCCACCGCCACAAGAGCCCCAGATGCTGCTTGCCAGAACCCGGAAAGCAACGTGACCCCTGCAAACCGCAGGAAAACAAGCCCGACCACGCGCCGCGCATTTTCGAAGACGCCACCGCAACAAGTGAGAATTCCGGGTCCGGCATACGCCGCTAGGTTTGGCGGAGAAGCCCCACTGTCGCGCGGCGGATCGGGCAATTTCCGGACTCGTGGCGGGTTCACGATTTCTGTCTGAGCGCTCATCTGAGCTCCGATGTGTTCCAGGAGATTCCGGCCGGACGAGGAGACGATGCCTGGATCGCAGACGTGCAAGAAGCCGGGCCGGCCACCCGGCATCTGCAATCCAATTGAGAACAATTGCTCAACTTACCTCGCTTCGAGCAGGATAGCTTTGCCTTTCCTCTTCGAGGTGCGAAGGAAGTAGATTGCTCCGTAGAATCCCCATGCGGCCGAGATGCCGAGCGCACAGAGCGGCTCCATTTTAGTACCGAGGCCTCCAAACGGACCAATCAAGTAGAACGCCATGCAGACCAGATTGGCGATGAGGCCGAACCCGGGGATAAGCATGTGCTTGATGAAGCTGTAGTCAGGCCGCTTGTGGAAAGCCACAATGCACAGGAAGCAGCTCAGCGCGTAAAGGATAAACGTACCGAAGTTGGAGGTTAGCGTGATGGTTAGCAGAGAGTTGGGTAACGCAGCCAGCTTGTCATGGGACATGTAACCTACGCTGGAGAACAAGCCATGAGGCAGAGCTGCAATCGTAGCGTCCGAGGGTGCAGCAGCGTCGGCGAAGACCAGCGACACGGCGATAACTCCCACAACTGCAGAGATCACGGCCAGTGTCCAGATGGCCCGGCGAGGAGACAGAGACTTGGCATGAAGCAAGCCAAAATGCTCTGGCGCCTCATCGTCCTTGCCCATGGCGTAGGTTACGCGCGCACCAGTATTCATGCAGCTCAGAGTGGTGCCGATCAGCGCGAAGAACACTGTGACCGCTTCAGCAAGCATGAAGTACTTGCCATGCCCCTGTCCGAGCAACGCATCGCCGACAATGATCATCATGTCACCGATTGGCGCTGCAGATCCGGAAGCACTGGTCATTGGATAACCCGAGTTTAGGAAGTAATTTGCCGCGAAATACTCAATCAGATAACACAGCAATCCTTGGATCAGCAGTGAAGAAATGACAGCAATGGGAATATGTTTGGTTGGGTTCTTAGCCTCGCCTCCCATCGAGGTCACCGATTCGAATCCGACCAGGATAAGAATGGCGACAGTGGCCTGAATGAACACGAAGCTGATCTTGTGTGGGGCAACCACCGAACCCGCAGTAGTGTGCGTCAGAAATGCGCCTGCCGAGTCGGTCTCCGGATAGGTGATCACGTAGGGAACTGGCTTGCCGGCCGAGTCGAGCAGGGGCATAGGATTACCGCTTGCGTCGCGCACGGTCGATCCGTCTTTGGCCGTTTGAAACTGGAACGTATATGTGGAAAGCGTCTGCGAGTCGTATTGAAATCCGCCTGAACCGGAAGGATGGCCTGCGCGATACTGGATGGCCAACGCAGCGAAGACGATGAGCGCCGAAATCTGTATCACGTTGATCGCCATGTTGACGGCAGTGGAAGCACCAGCGCCCTTGGCGGCGATCCATGCTACGAAGAAGGAGAAGGCAACTGCCACCAGCGCCATGAAGACAGGTCCCGGGTTGGAACCGCTCATCACGTTTGGCCAGAGGAACCCGACAATGTAACCGCAAAAGATTCCAGTAGTCGCAACCATCACGCCGGGATAGACCCAGTAGTAAAGGTGCGAACCCCACCCGACAATGAACTTGGCCAAGCGCGCATATTTGAAGGCCTTATCTTTGGAAAGCAATGCCTGCTCAGCGTAGTAGTAACTTGAACCAGTGCCAGGATAGAGCTTGGAAATCTCTGCATAGGCCACGGCAGTCGCCAGGCAAAGCAGAAGGGCCGCAATGATGCCCCACCACATTGCGGGCGCAGTGGATGGCTGGCCCGCGACTCCCGTGTTTGCCTGAATTGCGAAGGTGAGCCAAAGGAAGGCCCCGGGAGCGATGAGCGCCATCGCGTTGCTTGTTAATCCAGTGAGGCCGAGCGTGGCCTGCATCTGAGGTGCTTTTGATTCTGCCATGAGCATTCTCCTGATGAGTGAAGTTCGTTTTCGGCTCCCGGCAGGTGCCCGGGACTTGAGTTTCTCGTTGCCTGTGCTTCATAGTGCGTCCGGGGGATGCGGTGCTCTGTAGAGAGCCTGTCCCCCCAAAGCTGGCGCGATCGTGCTTCGATCACATATGTGAAAGGAGAACCGAGTCTTGGGAACCCCGGCGGATGGAAAGGCCGAGAGAGATTCTCTTTCACGTGAATTGCTGTTGCTGTTTCAAGGGGCCAAGATTGGAGGGGCCCCTTGCAGTGAATGTTCCTTCAGACGTAAGACGGCCCTTTTGCTACCGCTTGGGCCCGAAGAACGCGACGAGGGCAAACGTGAGCGTAGATTGCTGGTCGGCCATGGACGACGCATTCTTGTGGAAGACCGACTCGTTTGAGAAATCTCCGCGATATTCAGCCCGGGCCAGCAGCCCTTCCACCCACTTGTACTCGTAAGTGAATGTGAACTCTTCAATGTGCTGTTTGGTTCCGGTCTGAAAGCCGTCCGGATCGTTAAAGTACTCGCCGCGTAGGCTGACAGCCGACTTAGCGCTTGCCTGATCATGGAGCGCAAAGGCTACACCATCCCAGGTATTGGTTTTGTTGTTGCCCTGAGTTTCGATGGCGTCCTTGTTCGCGCCGTAGTCGAAGTTGATGTAGGCATTGATCTTTCCTGGCGGCGTAAGCAGGATCGTGGTGTCGATCAGGTTGCGGATGCCGTACGCGGTGTTGCTGTTCTCCGGACCCACCAGGTAGTTGAGGGTCCATGCGAACTTGGGCTTGGTGTACGCGCTGGTAAATGCGCCCGAAACTCCGCCATTGCTTTTGGTGACGTTGTTCCACCCGTTGAACAGTTGGAAGCCAATCGTCTCCGTCTTCGAAACGGGCAAAGACGTGCGCACGCCGAAGTGCCAGTAAGGGATGGCGTTCACAAACAGCAGCGAGCGTGAGTAATTCCAGTTATCTTTAGCCTCAATCACTTCCGCGCCGGCTGAGGTGACAAACTTGCCAAAGTCGAGTTCGAAGCCCTTCGCCTTGGGCGGCTTGAGGCTGAGAAAAGCCTGCTCCACGTAATTCAGCTGGTCGGCGGAACTGGTGTTAGTTGGCGCGGCGTTGATGAGATCGTTGGTGCGGCCATAAATCAAATCCACATGCGCGCCAACGGGGTCGGGATCGTGATTGAGTGTCAGCTTCGCGGCGCTCAGGTTGAATTGGTCGGTCTTGTCGTTGAAGTTGTAAAGGTCGTTCACTTGCCCGTTGTTGGCTGCCGTGGGCTGGTTGACGTTGAAACTGTAGTATCCGTCGATAAGGCCACTGATATCCATGGGGCCCACGCTCCAAGTGGGCGTAGCCGGAGCTGCCGGAGCCGCAGGAGCCTGATCGGTTGCTGGAGCTGGGGTCACCGCCGGCGCGTTTGCTGGGGCAGGCGCAGGTGCTGGCGGTGGTGGTGTCTGTGCACCAGCTATGAGTGTGATGGCCAAAGCAGCTCCGGCCAGCGATTTGAGTATGCGATTTGTGATCATATGCATCGGCGCCATTCCTCCAAATGAAAATGTGTGGTGCATGCAACAGAAATCAGCCCAGAAAACGGGGCGAGAGGCCGGCCCAACGGGCACAGATCTCCTGTTTGGCTAGGCCTGAAGGACCTGCCGCCACACCGACAACGCAAATCTCATGAGGTAAAGATCGACGCGATCGCAAGGCAATCCGATGTTCGTGGACTAACGTAAGTAACGCAGAGATGACATAAATAACCCATGAAGAATCCAGAAAGAAATAATCATGCCATTCATGTATATTTGCTAATGTCTTGACAGACGTCCGTCTCCAGCTATGCTCAATTCGCAGCTCTAAAGCTGTGCGGGGCTTAGGTTTCCTCGTAAAAACCAAGATTGTTCTGCTAGATTCTCAACTTCTTGCTATCGCGAGAAAGGCCGGTGAAAGGTTGGCTCAAAGCCACAAACCTGTCGGGCACCCCGCCGGCCATGCAACAAGTCGTGGGCAGCGGACTCAACTGCTCCGCCACACGCCCATCGACAGCCTCGCCCAGGCATACAAGACGCCGTTGGCGGTCATTCTTGCAGCGAGTGCGGGACTGTCTGAGATTGGCGAGCTTTCCGCCCCTCAGGCGGACCTTGTCGCATTGATTGGCGAACAGGCTTCGTTGCTAGCCGAAATTACTTCTCAATTGCTGGCCGCTGCCCGCATGGATGCCAACGATGTCGCCATTGAATTGAAGCCGGTAGGTGTGGAACCGATGATCGATGAGGTGATTGCCAGACTAAAAGACCGTCTGGCGAGTCTGTCCACTTCGATCGATCTCCCAGACGACAGCCTGGTGTTGTATTGCGACCGTCAGTTGATGCTCCTGCTTCTGACTGAATGCGTCGCCCACGCCTGCACGTATTCCTACCCCGGAACGACGATTTCGATCCGCGCGGGGCGGGTGGATTCGAACGTCGTCATTTCTGTACACAGTTTCCGCTCGGTTATTCCCGCGATGGATCTGGAGAGCATCTTCGAATCCGACTTTCCATTCTCAGCTCACGGCTATCACGCGGTCGGCCCTGGACTTGGCCTTTCGCTTGCCAAGCGAGTCGCAACGATTCACGGCGGCACAGTCTGGTTCGAAAGCAACGAATTGGAAGGGACGACATTGTTTGCGGCTATTCCATCCCAGGCAGACGAAACAAACCTCTGATGAATAAGCCATCGACCCGTAGCCCTCTGGTCGATGACGAAGACCCTCTCCGCGGCGCTCTCCGGTTCCCATTTCTTTCGCTAGGCTTCCAGGTGGCGGAAGCCACAGGTGGAGAGCAAGCATTCGACTTGCGGAGGGTCAAGTGAAACCGCGCGAAATGACGGAAACGCGCGACGGAGTATTTCACTCCTAGCCGTGCTGGATGACTGAAGCCTGCTCGGATCCGCCTCCATGCGTGCAAAGGCGCAGCAGACGCCAAACGAAGAAAGGGAGCCAATGAATCGGCTCCCTTTTCTCCAATCGAATGCGGGTTATTTATAGGTCTCGATCCGCAGCACCTGACCATCCCCTAGCGAGTCGATGTGCCCGCCATCTGGTCGTACTTTGCAGAGAACGTTCCAGCTTCGGATGCCTCTCGCACATAGTACTCATAGAGGTTGCGCGCTGAGTCAACCGGTCGGGGGTACTTGGCATTAATGCTCACGATATTTTGGCTCCGCCGTTGCCACTCCGCCTTCTCTTCAGCGGCCACTCGAAGAAAATATGCTTGCTGCTTCGCATAGGTTGATGCCAGATTCTTATACTGTTCGGGCGTGCGCGCATCACGTGTCATTTGTTTGAGTGCAGCCTGTGAGTAGTGGTCGCCATCGCTCGAAGTGCTGACTCCGCCGCGTGCCTGTCCAGCGCTAGAAAGAGCGAGAGCCATGATACCCACTGCAAGGAAGCTTCTCCTCATATTCATCTCACCTCTAAAGACAATTATCTGCAAAATCAGGTGAGGGAGGCATAAGGAGAAAGACAATTCCGCGTAAGGTTCGACTCTTCTGTCGAGAACCGTTCGACGCGCAACTCCGTGTATCGAGCCAGGAACTCAGGGAGTAAAGGTGCCCAGATAGAGCGTGTCATCGTAATCGGGCAAGCTACCTTGACAAGCCCAGTTGAGATTTCATCGCGTTGTATCGATTCTTTGTCAGCAAGTGTGCGCAGAAAGATCGGTGAGGCGCAGCAGTCGATTGCCAATTACAAAGTCCCGACGATAACAGCCACGACCTTCAGTTTTGAAGCGCAGAAGGAGTATGCAGCGCTGCAACCGGCACCGAATGCCCAGTAAGCACATGGGGCACCGCGCCAGGCGATCCCGAACCCTGGACCTTTCTCATGATGGATAGACTGTCCGCCGTCGGTGAACTTGAGGCAAAATTCCTAAGCTGCCTATTTCTCTTCACCTGCTTGTTCCGCAATCCTGCAGCAGACCGCTCTTTGCAAGTTGTCTTATGAACAACAGGTTCTATTTCAGCTGACTGATAGCCGTTTTACGCCCAAGGGGATTGGATTTGGAAGCGCTCGCCTTTCCGGGAGCGATCCTGGGGAGGGCGAGTAACGAGCAGGGAATATTGCAATATCTAGCTATTTACTTGACGCCACCAACCCCAACCAGTAGTGTTTTCGGTTGTGGACGAGGATTATCCCAGGACGTTGCTTGAGTTGGAGAAGCGTTTTTCCAGCGAAGAGGCTT
>Ga0302320_10004424_pt1 | contig 31918 bp, 24 predicted proteins | sample Bog_T0_3_FD_202130 | JGI IMG/M metagenome (GOLD analysis project Ga0302320, IMG submission 202130) | Peat permafrost microbial communities from Stordalen Mire near Abisko, Sweden - Bog_T0_3 | ecosystem: Environmental > Terrestrial > Soil > Wetlands > Peat | place: Sweden: Abisko, Stordalen Mire... | reverse complement strand
GAGAAAGTGCGTTTGAATATTCCAACGGGAAAGATGCAAAAAGGAGAGGTCATTGTTCGTCGCAGACATAGTCAGAGATTGGATAAGACGTACTTTGAGATCCAGCGTGAGATCGATGGCCGGTCGTCAGTGAATCGGTATGTTCTGGGAGAATGGGGAAATAAATTATGGCAAGATCAGGGCTTAAAGAATTTAGTCCCGGTGAATGATGAGGAAGAAAGAATAATTAATGAAGAGCAAAAAGAAACTGCGGATCTTCTTGAGCCGCCGGTAGTAGTTAATGAGCCCGAGGCATTTGTTCCCCAAGTAGAGCAAGAATTGATGCGGACCATATTACCTGCGGATATCGAAGAAGCCCGGACAAGTTACGAAATGACCGATGCGCAGACTGAGCGTTTACTCTGGGGAAGGGCATCGATGATCCAGGACCCTCAGGCATATGTGCGCTTTATAGAAGAGTTCCTGGTCAAGCGTTATTTGAAGCAGGTGATAGAGGCAGTAGGCATATCCTATCATGCCCAGAGATTAATGGTCAGGGATCATTTACTTGGTCTGATAAGTCAGGATCGGCAGTTAAAGGATGGTCCGATTAAGGTCCTATCATTGGCGGCGGGACCGTCGACCTTGGTTGCGGCATGGAATTCTGTGGACCAACAAATGATCAGGAGAGTATTTTTCACTGATGTAGATATTGTTCCCGGAATGCTTGAGGCGGGCAAAGAAGTTCTGCGGGCATTAAAAATTCCGGAAGAAAGGGTCAAAAGGATCCAAGCCGATATGTCTCATGTTCCGATCAATGAAGAACAGGATGCTGTGGTCGTAGGGTTTGCTTTAGGGCAGGTCAACACAGCTAAAAGAGTCGAGACTTTAAAAGAAGCCTGGCGGTTGACCAGGGTCGGTGGATTGGTGGTTTTGGTTGAACGGGAAGGTGTATTGAATCGTCGAGAGCTGGGCAAAATGACACAGGAATATCCTGAAGGGGTGAAAGTTGAAGTCTTGCCGGCCATGTGGGACCAAAGAGCCGGGGTGGTCATATTACGCAAAACCAACGATATTGCGCAAGCCCGTTGGATAACGCAAATTACGCAGGAGGAAAAAGAAGTTAATGCCGACAATGAAGTCCCGGGACATCAGGGTATCAATAGAGCCTTGGGTTCAAGAATGCCGGCCCCGGAACATTTAGGCATCAGGATCAACGCCAGCAAGACGTTAGAGGATTTTCTAAATGATATTTATGAAGCTCAAAAAGAAGCGGTGTTGAATGCGGTGTTAAAAAGAGCGATCGATGCCATCATGCAATTATTGCCTGCGGATAAAAAAGGGGTAAAGGTGTTAAATTTAGAGACCATCCGAATGATCTCTGATGCGCAGGAGCAGCAAAAGATCAAAGCTATTCTAAAAGAGATAATCAGTGCGTATGAAACAGCCGCGACCCAGCTAAATATCCCATTGACCCGGCAAGATCCGCAGTTAATATTTTTGAAAGAATCGTTAGCGGCCTTAGGGGAAACAGGTGACGATGCCCAATTGGCCACGCAGGATGAAGCGATGGCGGCAAAGGAAAGTGCTGTCAATAAGAAGATCTCGGCACTGATTGCTGAAGGGAAGATAAGAGTTTTAGAGACGTTTGGAGATAATAAAGGATTCCTTTTATCAGCCCAAGCTGTTTTTAATAAGCTGGAGAGCAGCGATTTACAGGGGGCATTTATCAGCAGTCTTGTGAAGATCAGAAATTCGGATGCCCCTTTATTTAGGACAGAAGACATGTTGAAGAATTTGGTTTATGGGGGATGGTATGTCTTTGTTGATCCAACAGGTCAGGTCATAGGACGGATGCAATCATACGAGATAGACGGTTATGCCCATCTGGGCGATTTAGGCGTTCTTCCGAAATATCAAAAACTGGGAATTGGCAGATTTTTGTTCAATGGTTTCTTGAAAGAAGAACGTAACAAAGGAGTTTCTTTTGTAGCTGAAGGGGGTTCGGGGGCTTTTTATGGGCGCGTTCTTGCCGAGGAACATATTAAATTTTCTTCACAAATAATACATGGCTGGACTCAATTTGAAATACCTAAGGGGAATCTAGCCAATGTCAATTTTGAAGACACCGGCGAAAGTCTCCAGTTAGCCGCTCAGGACCGGGCGATGACGGCGGGAATGATCGGGGGGATATTGGGTCGTTTTAAAGACATTATAGGGATGGGTAGGATGGATGCTTTTTTAAGAGGCATAAGGGATCTGGAGGCGCGTTTGGAATCCCTAAAATATCAAATCCAGAATGAGGGAGCTCCTGACGAAGTGTCAAATCTATTAAATGAGATCCAGGATGATACCGCCTTTGACAAGGTGAACCAGAAATTGTTAATGGAGAATCGTATTGATGTTTATCATGACAATTTACACAAGGCTATGCGTGCTATTCATACTTTGGAAGAAAGCCCTCTAACAGATCCAAGCCATAACAAGGAGCTTTTGCCTGTATTAGAGCTTTTGGAAGAAATGCACGCGTACACAGAATTTTTGGTCCAATTATTTAAGAGTATGCGTGGTTTGGCACAGTTTACCCATTTTCAGCCGGAATTAGAGAAAGTTCCCGGAGCAGGACAATTAGCTGAGCAATTAATCAGGGCTAATCAATATATGCAGCAGGCCAATATTAAAGAAGCGTTGTTGGAATGGGGAAGATTCTATGTCAAATATAAAGTGATTCAAGGCGATGTGGATAAAATGTTAAGAGAAAAGAATGAGAATGAGAAGGCCGATTTTATGAGGAGCTGTTGTGTGGAATTAAACGCTTTCTTTGGCCAATACATCAAACGTTATGGCCTTACGGGTCTAAGAGATACTGAAGGCGGGGCTGCGATTGGGCGGCTGGTTGTTATCGGGAGTATGGATAATGCAGAAGAGAAATTAGCCGGTATCAAAGATCCCGATGTCATAGTAGTTTTGGACCAAGATCAATCTAATCTGTCTTTAGGGGCAACGCAAGAGGCGGCAGTCCTCTTTGGAACGTTGGTTGGGGGGCATATGCGCACCCGGGCAGTTGCAGAGAACAAACCGTATTTAGTTTTACCTAATGCTGTGGAATTTTTAAAGCCGTTCGATGGTCAGAAGCAAATGTGGTTCATTGGCAGGTATGATGAGAAGGGGGCGGCAGAGCTGCGTTTAGCGACACCTGCAGAACAAGACATAGCCCCTGCTTTACGGCGTAGTCCTTTGGTGGCTGTTGCCGTGAAGTCGAGATTAGATTATCCCTTGTCGATGGCTTCTCCAGGGGCTTCTGAATTATCAAGATTATCGTTAAAAGAACTGGCAGAATTGATGGGGTATAAGGCGGCTTACCAATATTTTAATAACCGTGAAACGCATCTTCAAATAGCTAAATCATTTACTTTATTTAATCAGTTCTTTTATGATCTATTACAGGAAAACCCCGCTGTCAAAAGGCGGCTGCATGATTTATTCAACGATATTGATGAAAAAGACAAGCCGCAGTCCGTGCGAAAGAATTTAGAGGGAATGCAGAATTTAATCAAGGGCATGGGCCAGTATCTTTCAGAAGCCCAGAAAAAAGAAATATGGCAGAAATTAGAAGAGATCAAGGCCGAGCATCTTATTTTACGTTTATCTACAGGGGCCGAAGATTTACCGGACTTTCCGGGTGTGGGTGCCGGAGTTTATGCCTCTATTGTCATTCCATGGGCTGAAAAACAAGGGGAATCTTATGTAATCCCGCAGATAAATAAGGATGATTTGATCGTAAAAATGTTTGAAGCCTATGCTTCTTATTGGTCGTTTGAAGCCTATGCAGACCGCAGAAGGTATAGTATTGATGATTGGGCCCCAGGCAATGCCTTGTTGATACAGGAATATTATTCCCATGCGCGATATGCAGTTTTGATCCATACCGCCGAGCCCTCTGAGTTGGATCCTAATATCATGAGAATTCAGATTGTGCCAGGGGCAGGCAGGGGTTTGACGGGCTTGCAAGACCAACAAGCCCTAACATTGTATTATGATAAGAGCAAAGGGGATGTCGCTTCCATCAAGGACATAAAGAAAGGATTTATCAGAGCTAATGACCCCCGGGTGCAGTATCGTCCTAAAAGATTGGGTAAAGATATAAGGGTCTCTCCGACCGGCGATATTGAGAAGATCGAGATAAACGAGTCCACGTACCCTGGTTTAATGAGTATTGATAAACAGATCGCTTTAGCGGCAACGGCAGTTGGAAGCGCGTTAGAACTTGAAAAGCTTCATGGCAGGGCGCTGGACATTGAAGGAGTCATCATACCGAGCAATCCGAATGATTCCCAAAATCCGGGGAATTACTTCGTTCATGTTCAAAGCCGCAGCCAGGCAAATATTTTGCCTTATCGTGAGGCTGAATTACGGGCCCAATGGACAGACAGGATCAATAAATGGTTGGAGGACAGACGTAACCAGGATGTGCGGGGTGATTTTTCAGATCTTGGTTTCTATAAGGATCAGAAGGGGGAATCGGTCTCGTTACTGGGACTCATTCCGACAAGGAATAGACAAGCAAGCAACTTAAGGATGGTATTGATGCAAGGAGTGCTTAAGATAGGAGATGAATCTTTTGAGAACACCACAAAATTTTATGAATTTTTGATGAGCCTCGGAGAAGCAGGAGAGGGGGAAGGATTATTACGCCGGATCTTTTTTTATGTTGCCCAGCAACACCGACAATTTAATGATTATTTCTCTGATTTATCCGGGAAAGCATTAGCTAAAAATGCAACAGGCAGAAAATATTTGGATCTATTCTTAAAAATGTTTCCGTATGCTATTGCTCCTATAAGGAAAGGTGAATTTAATAGAGAATGGTTTTTACAGGCGAATGCGTATTCTTTAGTGAAGGCTCTGGGAAGGGAGAATATGCAAAGGATGATGCCAATTTTTAGTACAGAGTTATCGACTGAGGACATGACTTCGTTGCTTAATCAAATTGATTGGTTCGGGCGTTCCGGGGAAAGCAGTGAATTGGATTCCTCCACTTTTAGCTTAATAAAAAGAACGATGTATCCATTATTGGGAAAGCGTAAGGATTATCAACAAATTTTAGATGGCCTTGAGAACGGGGTGAAGCAAAAAGTTATTGCCGCAAATCCGGATAAGGCCATGTTAGGTGCGATAGGCTTATTTAAATCTCGTGAACCCGATCAAACATACCATATTGATAAGAAGGGAATAATGACCGGATCGATTTACGATGAAGCATTTATTAATGACGAACGCCGAAGGGCCCAAGAGAAGCCAACCATTGCTTTTGATTTAAACGGCACCCTTTTGTTAAATGATGACACCCTAAGGCCTGGCATCATTGAACAATTGCGAATACTAAAAGAGAAGTACCGTCTGGTTGTGATGACGGCTGTCGACAACAAGCGTCTTCAAGAAAAACTATCAAAGTTTCCTGAGCTGCGTTCCTTGTTTGATTTGTTTATCGCAGACGATAATAACCGCGGCCCTTTAAATATGAGAGGGCCGCTGCTTAAACAATATATAGAAGGGCTGTATAAAGAATTTGGTGAAGCAACAATTCCGCAAGCCATCGAGTTTGCCAAGCCCATCAATTTATTCGGCTATAAATTACTCGTTGATGATCAAAGGTTTCCGGGGCAGGCTTTTCGAACATACAATATTGACTTCTCAAGTGCAGAACCAGTAAGCCAATTGGCGCATCGTTTAGATATTATGGTCGGATCTGCCAAGATCATGGTTTCGAGTGGTGCAACATGGCAGAAGGATTATCCGGATGATAAAGCCATGAAAGCGGATGAAACCGGCGGTATCGATCTGACTTCCAACAAATTCATACAGACCAAGGATGCCGGAGAAAGTATTAAATTCCATCTTGACCCCGCCATGCTTGCACAATTACAAAATGCCCCCGGCTTTGTGCCGGTGATCATTGATATGCAGCCGATGACAGATCTTCAGGGATTCCTGGGATTGGTAAAAAATCAAGTTGTTGACGCGGGGTCTTCGGGCTGATAAAATACCGCACTTAAATTGGTTATTAACTTTTCGGGCGCATCTCCTCCCGGAAAATTTAGATTTAGTGGATTGTTATTTTTCGGGTTGCAAACGGAAGGCAAACTTTTTGGAATAAAATTAAGGAAGTTTGCACTTCTCCCGAAATTTTTCTAGATGTTGTTCTGTATATTTTTTGGTAATTTCGGGAAGTAGCGCAGCTGGCTAGCGCGCTTCGTTCGGGACGAAGAGGTCGTGGGTTCAAATCCCGCCTTCCCGACTTTTTTCTTATCGTCCTATGGTTCGAGCCCATATTCTCTTCCGCGGCACCGTTCAAGGTGTCGGTTTCCGCTACACTACTCTAGCCTTTGCCCAGGAGCTTGCTTTGACCGGGTGGGTAAAAAACTTATCTGATGGCAGCGTGCAGGCTGTGGTGGAAGGCCCCCATGAAAAGATTGAGGAGCTTTTATTAAAACTAAACGGACAGTTCGGCAGCTTTATCCGCAACCTGCATGTTGAATGGTTGGAGGCTCGCGGAGAATTTAATAGATTCTTTATTGAGTAAAATCATATGAATCCAACGCAGGCTAAAAAAGAAATTCAGGCGCTAGCGCATGCGATCGAAGAACATAATCACAAGTACTATGTGCTTAATGATCCTGTTATTGCTGATGAGGAATATGACCGGTTACTCAAAAAGCTGATAGATCTAGAAGAGTCCTTCCCGCAATTAAAGTCTCCGTCATCGCCGACTCAGAGGGTGGGGGCTAAGGTGCTGGGGAATTTGCCAACTGTCAAACATTCCCTGGTGATGCTTTCTTTAGATAACACATATTCGCTCGATGAGTTAAAGCAATGGTATGAGCGGGTGGTGAAAGGATTGGATGGTCTTAAGCCGGCATTGACTGCGGAATTAAAGATCGATGGATTAAGCTGTGCGCTGACCTACCGTAATGGTCAATTGAGCCTGGCGGCGACCCGCGGGGATGGAAACATCGGTGAGGATGTGACCCATAATGCCAAAACGATCAGGGACATTCCTCTGGAGTTAAAAGGTAAGGTGCCCACTTTATTGGAAGTGCGCGGCGAAGTGTACATGGACAAAGAGGATTTTGCCCGTCTGAATTTACAGCGTAAAAATAACGGGGATGTGTTGTTCGCCAATCCTCGTAATGCCGCGGCAGGGTCTTTAAAATTATTGGATGCGCGCCTGACAGCCCAACGCCGTTTGAAATTCTTTGTTCATTCCGCTGGAATTTTAGAAAAAGAAAAAAGCCCGTTGACACAATGGGAATTTTTGAAGCAGGCGCAAAGTTATGGTTTTGTCATCAATGCCTATGATCGCCTTTGCGGCAATTTTGATGAGGTCATCGGCTTTTGTGAGGAGTTTGCTGCCCGGCGCGACAAGATCAGCTTTGATGTTGACGGCATTGTGGTAAAAGTTAATGATCTTAGCCTGCAAGCTCAATTAGGCGCGACACAAAAAAGCCCTCGCTGGGCTGTAGCATTTAAATTTCCTGCTTATCAGGCCACTACCGTTATCAAGGAGATCATGGTGCAGGTTGGCCGTACCGGAGTTTTAACGCCGGTGGCAGAACTGGAGCCTGTGGCCTGCGCCGGTGTGGTGATCTCCAGGGCGACTTTGCATAATTTTGATGAGATCAAACGCCTGGGGGTCAATGTTGCTGACCGGGTATTGTTAGAAAGGGCCGGGGACGTTATCCCTAAGATCGTCAAAGTCCTGGAAAAACATTCAAAAGGCGTCTTTGTTCCGCCCGAAGTTTGCCCGTCATGTAAGGGCAATATCCAAAAAGAAAAAGAAGAGGATGTGGCGTATCGCTGTTTGAATCCGTCCTGTCCCAAGCAGTTGGAGCGGCTGCTGGTCCATTTTGCCTCCAGGGGGGCTATGGATATTGAAGGATTAGGCGAAGCCGTGGTTGAACAGCTTCTGGCTAAAAGATCGGTCAGTGATCTGGCGGACATTTATTTCTTAAAAAAAGAACAATTATTGGATTTAGATTTCTTTGCGGGGAAAAAAGCGGACAATTTATTAGAAGCGATCATCACGAGCAAATCTAGACCGTTGTCCAAGCTATTGTACGGTTTGGGGATTGCTAATATCGGAACCAAAGCTGCTGTAAATTTAGCTGGGCATTTTGGGTCTTTGGATGCTATTATAAATGCTCGTGCCGAGGCTCTGCAAGATATTGATGAGATAGGGCCGGTGATGGCACAGTCGGTGGTGGCGTATTTTCAACAGCCCCAGGTCAGGCAGCTGCTGGGGAAATTTAAGGACGCAGGATTGAATTTATCTCAACCCAAATCGGTTAGCTTGGGGCACCGTTTGGAAGGCAAGAAGTTTGTGTTTACCGGAGAAATGGCTGGGCTGACGCGTACCGAGGCGGCGATCCTGGTGGAAAAGCAGGGCGGCCAGGTAGTGGGGGTGGTCAGCAAAAGTTTGGATTATTTGGTAGTTGGTGAAAATCCCGGTTCGAAATTGGCAAAAGCCAGGCAATGGGGTATTACAATATTAAACCAGAAAGATTTCCAGGCCATTTTTCTGGAATGATTTAAGTAAATGGCCCCTCTCTGGTATTATTTGAGAAATAGAAATCTTTGTAGAAGGAGATCGTTAATGATTAATTTGCTGCAGCATAAAAGGTTAGCGTTTCTGATGACAGGGCTTTTGGTGGTCAGCTTATCGTTAAGCTCATGTGATACCCTCAAGAGGAAATTTACCCGCCATAAAAAACACGGGGAAGAGGACCAAACGAATATTCCGGTGCTTGAGCCTGAGGAATACCCGACCCCGGAACACAATCCATTGCTGAATTATCGAGAACATTATGATCTCATCAAAGCCTGGTATAACGATCTATGGACCGGTCTTCATGATAAGAATTCGGAAAAATATTCTCATTATGTCATTGGTCAAGTCCGCAATCATATTAGCGGTATGCAAAAGTTAGTGGATGCGCCAACCGCTGCGGACTTAGTCAAGCTGAGCAGTTATCTTGATTACTATTTAACTTCCCTTGACGATCCCGCTCCCATGCGCAATGTTTCGCGTATAGAAAGCGATTTGCGGGCTTTTGACCGGTTATTGCGCGACCATTTGCGTGCGGACAGGATCAAAGAGCATTTGGTTAAAGCCAACTGATGAAAGCATTTATCGACGAGTTCATGAATTATCTTTCCGTCGAACGCGGGCTGGCTGCCAACACTCTCTTAGCCTACAGGCGTGATCTGGAGAAATATACCGATTATCTTTCCCAAAAAGGCGTCACATCTTCCGCGAACGTTAATCGTGAACATGTCTCTGATTTTATGTTTGATTTAAAAAAGCATGACATGTCGCCGGTCAGTATTTGCCGGAATTTGGCGGCGGTCAAAATGTTCCATCGGTTTTTAGTACGGGAGAATTTAGCTAAAGAAGACCCGACCACCCTGGTAGATACCCCGAAATTGTGGCTGCGCATTCCGTCAGTGCTGACCCAAGGTGAAATCGAGGCTATGATCAATGCCGCTTCGGGCAAGAAAAGTCAACAGATCAGGGACCGGGCGATACTGGAGATCTTTTATGCCAGCGGCCTGCGGGTTTCGGAATTAGCGGATCTCAAGATCAACAGTATTAATTTTGATGCCGGGTTTGTCCGGGCTGTCGGCAAGGGCAGTAAAGAGCGGATCATTCCTTTAGGCAGACAAGCGCAGGAAGCTTTACATAAATATTTAGATCAAGTCCGGCCCAAAGTATTAAAGGGAAAAACCTGTGACATGCTGTTCCTAAGCCGTTTGGGCCAAAGGATCAGCCGTCAAAGTTTGTGGGCGGTGATCAAAGATTATGCCCGAAAGGCCAATATAAAGAAAACCATTAAACCTCACACCTTGCGGCATACTTTTGCCACGCATTTATTGGAGCACGGGGCAGATCTGCGTTCGGTCCAGGAAATGTTAGGACACGCCGACATTTCTACGACCCAGATCTATACGCATGTAGATAAAGAGAGATTAAAGAGCGTGCATAAACAGTTTCATCCGAGGAGTTAGATGATATAGTCTATGGGGAGGCTGATGTCGATATGTTGTTCTGGCGTATAAAAATTTGCGCCGTCCGATTTCGTCTCAAGCTTTTCGCGTGACCAAGTACTTGGGAAACCACGCTGCCAGCGTGAAGGAACAAATTTTAGCCGGAACAATATATCGATATCAGCCGTCCATTAACTATTTGACGCAAAAATATCGTCATTATATGAAAAATTTATTATCTCATTTAAATCCTGATTCTTTAGCCTTGGTTCGGTCTATTGGGATTTTGGCCCAACAACAGGGGGTTGCGGCTTATATGGTTGGCGGGCCGGTCCGGGATCTTATGCTTGGGATTCCTAATGTTGATCTGGACATTACGGTGGAAGGCAACGCTATTCGCTTGGCGGATCATTTTGCTGATGGTATTCATGGCTCTCGGGTGACGCGCTATCCGGCTTTTAAGACTGCAACGGTGCATTTGTCTGATGGCCGCGTGGTTGATTTTGCGACCAGCCGCCGGGAAGTATACAAACAGGGCGGCGCTTTTCCGGTGGTAACTCCTTCGGACATCAAACAGGATCTTTTACGCCGGGATTTTACCATCAATGCCATGGCCATCGGGATCGATCCCGAGAATTGGGGCAAAATGATAGATCCTTATTCGGGTAAAGCTGATTTGCGGGCTAAAAGGATACGTATTCTGCATGCTAAAAGTTTTTTGGATGACCCTACGCGCATTTTACGGGCAGCCCGGTTCAAGGTCCGGTTTGGTTTCAAGATGGAGAGGGGCACACTCAAATCCTTAAGATCAGCCATAAAAATTAAAGTGCTTGATACAATCAAGCCGCAGAGGTATCTTAAAGACTTTAATAAGATCCAAAAAGAGCCTAAAGCTCAGCAAGCGATCAAATGTTTAAGAACATGGAAGGCGTATAAAGAATAAATTTTGTCGCCCCCCAGTGTTTTAGTCGGGGGTCTAATTCAGAATTAACAGGAGCAAGTTAGATGCGTATTGAAAAAGTCAATTCAGCGATCAAACGGGAGCTTGGCGTCATCCTCGAGTTAGGAGAGGTGAATGATCCGAGAATTTCTTTTGTGACCATTATGAATGTGGATGTGAGCAAAGACCTGCAGCATGCCCGGGTCAAGTTCAGCACGCTTTCTGATAAGCCGGAGGACATTCAGGCCGCGGTCAAAGGTTTTGAAAGCGGCAGGGGCTTTATCCGCAAGCTGATCAGTCAGCGGGTACCGTTGCGGTACACTCCGGAATTCCAGTTTATTTATGATAAGAGCGTCAAGTATGCGGCAGATATTGATAAAACTTTAGAAGAGATCAAGAAACTAACACCCGCCCAGGAGACCCCCAGTGATGAAAGTCTTTAATGAGGTTTTAAGTGTCATCCGGCGCCAGCGGAAATTCTTGGTGACCACCCATCATAACCCTGATGCGGACGCGCTGTCTGCGGCATTGACGATGGGGTTATTCCTGAAAAGTTTGGGCAAGCAGGTTTATGTGCTTAATGAAGATGCGTGTCCAGAATGGCTAAGGTTTTTGCCGTCGGCGTCAATTCTTAAGAAAGCGAGTGACATCAAAAGCCTGGATTATGATGCGGCCATAGTGCTGGATTGTGGTGATCTGGAACGCATCGGCTCTGTCAGGTCATTGATCAAAAAGGGACAGCCTTTGATCAACATCGATCATCATCTGACCAACGATCGTTTCGGTAGTATCAATGTGGTTGATCCAAAAGCTTCTTCGACCAGTGAGATGATATTTGATCTGTTAAAAGAAGCCAAACATGCGTTGGATCGGAATCTAGCCGTTCTGCTTTACGCGGGGATCATGACCGATACCGGTTCTTTCCGTTATGAAAATACTTCCTCGTCCTGCCATTTGAAGGTGGCCGAGCTCATGTCTTTTAAGATCTCGGCGACCGAGATGTACGACCGTCTTTATGTGGGTATCCCGGTCGAGGACATTAAGCTTTTTACGCAAGTGATCCATCAAGCCCATTTGTTCTGCGACAATAGGGTTTATTGTGTGACCCTGCCTAAAAAAACAGAATCCCGTTTTTCTCAGAGTTTTGATCTTAAGGAAAAATTATTTTCTTTTTTGCGTTCGGTCAAAGGCGTTGAGGTGATCATCATTTTAACGCAGTTAAACCTCAAAGAAACGAGGGTCAATTTGCGCAGCCTGGGAGATATTAATGTGGCGGCTTTTGCCCAGCAATTTGACGGAGGAGGCCATCGCAAAGCGGCCGGCTGTAAGATCCATCAGCCATTAGCTCTTGCCCAAAAAATGGTTTGTGAGGCGATCGGTAAAAAATTATGAACCCTAAAATGGTAGAAAATACATTACAAGGCATTATGGTGGTGAATAAACCCACCGGCATGACCTCTCATGATGTGGTGGCGATCATACGTCGCAAGCTTAAAATGAAGCGCGTAGGGCATGCGGGGACCCTTGATCCGATGGCGACCGGCGTGCTGGTTGTCCTGCTGGGGAAGTCCACCAAGCTGTTCGATAAATTCGTAGCTTTCGATAAGACCTATCGGGCCACCCTGCGCTTAGGCCTTAAAACCACTACGGCGGATATCATGGGGCAGGTGCAGCTGGAAAGGCCGTATGACGGCATTGATGAGCAAAAGATCAAGGATGTTTTTACCCGGTTTACCGGGGACATCGAGCAAATGCCGCCCATGGTTTCTGCGGTCAAGCATAAAGGCGAGCGCTTGTATAAGATAGCCCGTCAGGGTATCGAGGTTGAACGCACAGCCCGTAAGGTCCGTATCGATGAACTCAGGATCCTTAAATGCCAATTGCCGGATGTGGAATTCTTGATGAGTTGTTCCAAGGGAACGTATGTGCGCCAGTTAGCCGAGGATGTGGGTGAGGTTTTAGGCTGCGGGGCGTGTATTTCCCAGATCGAACGTACCAAGGTGGGCCCATTTGAAATCAAAGATGCCGTGACCCTGGAAGGTCTCAATGAAAGTCATATCCTTAAGTGGCCGGTCTAAATTACATTTGACAAAAACCTGCGCGGCTATCGGTATCTTCGACGGGGTGCATGGCGGCCATCAGTATTTGATCCAACAGATGCTGTTGAGCGCCAAACGCCTGAAAGCAAAGCCGATCGTGATCACGTTTTTTCCTCATCCGGCGCATGTGCTGCGGCCTGATCTGAAATTAGAGTATTTATCTTCCCTGAAAGACCGCTTTAGCCTGCTTAAAAGTCTTAGGGTGGCTGCCTGCTGTGTGGTGCGCTTTGATCGCAGTTTTGCCCACATCGAACCGCAAAAATTTATCCGGGATATTTTAGTGAAGAAATTAGGGGTCAAGGCAGTGTTTGTCGGGGCTGATTTTCGTTTCGGCAAGGATAGAAGCGGAGACATTGTCTTGTTTCAAGAACTTGGGAGTAAATATGGCTATGAAATGCACGCGGTTGATCAGATCAAAGAGGGCAACGCCATTATCAGCAGCACGCGTGTCCGTCAATGCGTGACGGAAGGGAAATTAAATGAAGCCGAGCGGCTTTTGGGCAGAAAGGTCTCTATTTCCGGGACTGTAGTCAAAGGTGCACAGCGCGGTAGAACTTTTGGGTATCCCACCGCCAATGTTGAGTATGATGTGCTTCATCCTCCCCAAGGGGTTTATTTCGTCCTGGCCCGGCTTGGTCAAAAAAGTTATCCGGCTATCGCCAATATTGGCACAAGGCCGTCCTTCGAGAAACAAAACGTCAAATTGTATCTGGAAGTCCATATCCTGGATTTTTCCAGGAACATCTATGGTCGGCATATGCAAGTAGAGTTTATAAAAAAGATCCGCGATGAAAAGAAATTTGCCACAGTGGCAGATCTGGTTAAACAAATCCAAAAAGACGAAGCTCTTGCCCGTCAATTAAACAGGACACTATGAAAAGAATATTCTACGCGCTGGCAATGATCTTCCTTTTTCGGTCAACTTCCTGGGCTGCGGCTTCGTGGGAATTCCAGGGGAATTCATATTTTTTGACCAAGGATAATCGGGAGAGTTTTAGCGCGACCGGGGCCGGAGGCAACAAATTCTCCAGCAAATACTTGAGTTACGATAACGTTGATTTTCTAGTCAAAGGGCCTGAGGATCGGCAGGATTATGGCCGTCTTAATATCGGGAATAACAATATGTTTGTGGTTCCCATACGTTCGGGCATGAAGATTGAGACTGTTCATTTTTTAGCTTCGGGGGACTTTGGCAACAGCTATCTACATGACAGCTTGCTGCGTCTGTACGGAGAGAATTATTATTACTCGGTTTTGACGGTGACTTTTGCCTATCAGGATGGGACATACAAAATCCTTTCCGCTCCGGTGTTTTGGGATTGGTTCCATTTGCCGTCAGTGGGATGGACCAAAGATGGGGTTAAAAGTAAGGTGGTCGGACTAAACCCTGTGCGCCGTGACTGCACCATGTATCATATCAGTTTCACTAACCCAAAGCCAAATGACCAGGTCAAAGATATTTTAGTTTCAGACAGCTGGGTCAGTGACCAGCCCTTTTCTGATGTCTTTGCTGTGACGGTCCAATCGTCAGATAAAATGGCCGCCTCTCCTAAAAAAATGTAGAATTTCTTTGTCATTCCGGCGAAAGCCGGGGGTTTATTCAAAGGCATCAAATTTACCTGGACAAATCGCCAATTTACCTTTATGTTGATAACGATTCTCAAATTCAATTGCGAGGGCATGATCCGGATGTTGACCCAAAAAGATAGAAAAGCGTTTCAGGAGTATCTCTCTGCGGAGGGATTAAAGTTCAGCAGCCAAAGGATGAAGATCCTGGAAACCGTGCTTGCGGGTGTCAAGCATCTGACCGCCAACGAGATCTACAAGAATGTCCAGAAGAAACATCCGGGAATAGGTTATGCGACGATTTACCGCACGCTTCGGCTGTTGTGTGATGCAGGTTTTTGTCTGGAATTGAAATTTGAAGACGGCACCTGTCGGTATGAACTGGCGGATCATGATGCGCATCATGATCATTTGATTTGTACCAAGTGCGGGCGTTTTGTTGAGGTTGTTGATCCCCAGATCGAACAGCTTCAGGAACGCTTGTTCAAGGTCAATGGGTTTTTCCCCCAGCGGCACCGTTTGGAGCTGTACGGTATCTGCAAGAAATGCAAAAAATAATTTTTTTAAGTACATTTTGATAATGAGTATCATTTTTGATTCAAAAAGGATGTATGGCAACGGTTAGATTAAGCGAGGTCCCGGTAAAAGGAACGTGCCGGGTGGTCAAAGTGACAGGAACCAAGACCGTCCGCAAGAGGCTTCTGGAGATGGGTTTTGTCAAAGGTACCGATATTTATGTGACCAAACAAGCCCCGTTGGGTGACCCGATGGAATTGGAGCTTAAAGGCTATCATATTTCTTTAAGGCGCGAAGAAGCCGGGGATGTGAATGTCGATACTGAGCATGCGATCGACAAGAAGAAATTGAAAATTGCTCTTTGCGGCAACCCCAACGCCGGCAAAACCAGTCTTTTTAACGCGTTGACTGGTTCCAGGCAGCATGTCGGCAATTGGGCTGGTGTCACTGTTGAGAAGAAGGAGGGGCATACGACTTATGGGGACTATGACATCGAGGTCGTAGACCTTCCCGGGACATATAGTTTGACGGCTTTTTCGATGGAAGAACTGATCGCCCGGGATTATATCATTCATGAAAGCCCGGATGTGGTCATCAATGTGATTGATTCGACAAATCTGGAACGCAATCTTTTTTTGACCACCCAGTTGATCGAGCTTGGCTGTAAGGCTGTGGTGGCGCTGAACATGGCCGATGAAGCCAAGAGCAAAGGGATATTGATCGATACCAAGAAGCTAAGCGAGCTTTTAGGAATGCCGGTGGTTCAGACGGTGGGAAGTGTGGGGACAGGGATCAAAGATATTCTGCGTGAGGCGGTGGCTATCAAGGAAACCAAGGAGCCCCTTTCCCGGCATATCCATATCAATTACGGAGCAGAGGTCGAGGAAGAGATCAAGAAGGTACAGGTGGAACTGAGAAAAGATCCGATACTTTCCAATCTTTATTCTACCCGCTGGTTTACCGTCAAGCTTTTGGAACATGATAAGCAGGTGGTTGAAGAAACTATGGCTAAGTCTCAGGATCAGGCTAATATCCTGCGCCAAGTTGAGATCAGCCATGCGCATATAGAAAAGATCCTGAATGATGAAAGCGAAATAATCTTGGCTGATGCCAGATATGGTTTTATTAAGGGAGTATTAGGCGAGGTCTACATCCACCGTTCGATCAATCGGATCACCTTATCTGACCAGATAGATAAGGTTTTGACCAACCGGATATTGGGGATCCCTATTCTCCTCGGTCTTTTATGGGTGATGTTCCAGGTGACCTTCACCTTAGGGGCGTATCCGATGGGCTGGATCAACGGGTTGGTGGGACAACTTAGCGCGTATCTTAGCACGATCATGCCTAACGGTATTTTGAAAGAGCTGGTGATAAACGGGATCATATCAGGAGCCGGCGGTGTGGTGGTGTTTTTGCCGAATATCATGATCCTATTTTTCTTTATTTCAATTTTTGAAGACACCGGCTATATGGCCCGCGCGGCGTTTATTATGGACAGGGTCATGCATACGCTGGGCCTTCACGGGAAAAGTTTTATTCCCATGATCATGGGCTTTGGGTGCAATACCACCGCCATCATCAGCACCCGGACTTTGGAGAATAAGACGGACCGGATGCTGTCGATATTGATCAATCCTCTGATCAGTTGCTCTGCTCGCCTGCCTGTCTATATCTTGCTGGCCGGAACCTTCTTTGGTAAAAATGCGGGGAGTGTGATATTCGGAATTTATTTGACCGGCATTGTGCTGGCCATTCTGATGGGGCAGCTGTTCCGTAAGACGCTCTTTAAGGGTGAGGTTGCACCCTTTGTGATGGAGTTGCCGCCGTATCGTTTGCCGACCATGCAAAGCGTCATGATCCATATGTGGGAAAAAGGGTCGATCTTTTTGAGAAAAGTCGGCGGTTTGATATTGATCGCGTCTGTCCTGATTTGGTTTGTGACCGCGTTTCCTAGACCGTCGACAATCGCAACAATTGCTCCGACAGATGATGCCATGTCACAGAGCTATGCGGGACGTGCCGGAAAGTTCATTGAGCCGATTTTAAAGCCATTGGGATTTGGTTGGAAAGAAGACGTCGCGCTCATAACGGGGGTGGCAGCTAAAGAGATCGTTATTTCCACCTTTGGCGTACTTTATCACGCCGGAGACAAAGTTGATGAAAAGAGCATAAGCTTACGCAATGCTTTAATGCGCGATATGACACCGCTGGCCGCATTGTCGTTTATGCTGTTTACCTTGGTCTATATTCCCTGCATTGGAGCTTTGGGGGCGATATGGCGCGAGCTGGGCTCGCTGAAGTGGACGCTCTTTGCCGTGGGCTACAGTTTAACGTTGGCGTGGGTTCTCTCATTTATGGTATACCAGGGCGGCATGTATTTAGGTTTTAGATAATACTGTTTTACCCGCCAGAGGCGGGGATAAGGGAGGGGGGAGTTGTGGAAATAATAGTAGTATTTGTTATCTTCGGGATCGCTGTAGTCGGCATGGTCTCGTATGTGAGAAGATCATTTAAAGAAGGCGATGCGTGTTCTGGTTGCAACGCCGATAAGTCCCAGTGTTGCGGAAAACCTGGAAAGGGGAAATGCTCCTGTTATTCTTGAAGTAATTGAAAACATTTTTGATAGGGTCTAATTTGACACCCCCCAAGGACATTAAATATGCCTGGGGGGTTTTTCTATGGCAAGGGCATTTGTTTTATCTGGACACTCCTTTTAAATTGAGTACAATTAAAAATTAAAGATTTAATAAAATATTATTGAGGTGCTTATAAAAATCAGGGATTTATTAATCTTTGTAACGGCGATCGCTCTTGGGCTGGGGATAGGCCGGTCGGTTATGGCCGCAGAGAATAAGGTGACGTTACTCAATGTGTCCTATGATCCTACCCGCGAGTTGTATCAGGATTTTAATAAGTCGTTTGCGGACTATTGGTTTGTCAAGACCGGGCAAGTGTTAACGGTCAATCAGTCGCACGGCGGAAGCGGCAAACAGGCCCGCGCGGTCATCGACGGACTTGATGCAGATGTGGTCACCCTGGCGCTGGCTTATGATATTGACGTCATTGCTGAAAGATCAGGACTTTTGCCTAAGGATTGGCAGGATCGGCTTCCCCATCATAGTGCGCCGTATACCTCAACCGTTGTTTTTCTGGTGCGCAAAGGTAACCCTAAGAACATCAAGGATTGGGATGATTTGATCAAGCCGGGTGTTTCGGTGATCACGCCAAACCCGAAGACTTCCGGAGGTGCGCGGTGGAATTATCTGGCGGCCTGGGGTTATGCGCTTAAGCAATGGCATCATGATGAGTCCAAGGCGTTAGATTTTGTGAAAGCTCTTTTTAAGAACGTGCCGGTCCTGGATTCCGGGGCACGAGGCGCGACGACCACGTTCGTCGAGCGCAAGATCGGCGATGTCCTTCTGGCCTGGGAAAACGAGGCGTATCTGGTGGTTAATCTGTTAGGCCAGGGAGAATATGAGATCGTGACGCCATCTGTAAGCATCCTGGCCGAGCCTTCGGTGGCGCTAATTGATCAAAATGTTGACCGTCATCATACCCGCGCCGTCGCTCAGGCATATCTGGAATACCTATATTCACCTCAGGGCCAGGAGATAGCGGCCAGGAATTATTACCGTCCTCGCCTGCAGACGGTCCTCGATAAACATGCGGCTCAGTTTAAGAAGGTGGAATTTATCACGGTTGATGAGGCTTTTGGCGGGTGGCAGAAGGCACAAAAAATACATTTTGCGGATAAAGGCACCTTTGATCAGATTTATGAGGCAAAATAAAAGAAACATTTTACCGGGATTTTCTCTCTCTTTGGGGTTTACGATATTTTATCTAAGCCTTATCGTTTTAATTCCCTTGTCCATGCTCTTTTTCAAGACCGCTTCAATGGGGTTCAAGGAGTTCTTTGGACTGATCACTACCCCGCGAGCGCTGGCGGCTTACCGGTTGAGTTTTACAACGGCATGCTTAAGCGCCGCGATCAATGCTGTATTTGGATCGATCACGGCCTGGGTTTTGGTAAGGTATTCCTTCCCCGGCAAGGGGATCATGAACGCTTTAGTGGATCTTCCCCTGGCGCTACCCACGGCTGTGGCGGGCATCGCCCTCACCGAACTTTATACGCCGACAGGATGGGTGGGCCAATACCTGCAAACCATGGGGATCAAGGCAGCTTTTACGCCTTTTGGCATCACCATTGCTTTAACGTTCATCGGTTTGCCGTTTGTGGTCAGGACCATTCAGCCTGTTTTGGAAGATATGGATCCGCAGATCGAGGAGGCCGCAGCGTCTTTGGGGGCTAATCGCTGGCAGACGGTCTGGCGGATCATTCTTCCGATGATCTTTCCGGCGCTGTTGACCGGAGTGACCCTGGCATTTTCCCGAGCTATCGGTGAGTACGGCTCGGTTATTTTTATCGCCGGGAATATGCCGATGAGAACGGAGATCGTTCCTCTTTTGATCATGACCAAATTAGAGCAGTATGATTATGCGCAAGCGACCGCCCTTGCCATCGGCATGCTGCTGATCGCATTTTTGTGCCTAGTCACCGCTAATTTCTTGGGGTGGTTAACGTCCAGAAATTTGGGAAAGGCGTAAGGAAATATTATGCGCGTACGCACAGAACCAAGATTTGTCAGATATTCGCTCATCATGATCGCGTTGATCTTCTTTGGCCTTTTTATTATCCTGCCGTTAGTCTGTGTTTTTCATAATGCTTTTGCCAAAGGCTGGCTGTTTTATCTCAAAACCCTGCAGGACCGGGATGCGCTGGCGGCGATGAGGGTGACGTTGATCGTGGCCATGGTCGCAGTACCGCTGAATTTGATGTTCGGGGTGGCCGCCTCCTGGGCGATCGCCAAATTCGATTTTAAAGGTAAAGGACTGCTGTTATCACTCATTGACCTTCCACTTTCAGTGTCGCCGGTGATCGCCGGATTCATTTTCGTTTTGATGTTCGGCGCCCAGGGGTATTTCGGCCCATGGCTGATGGCACGCCATATCCATATCGTATTTGCCATGCCGGGGATCATTTTGGCTACGATCTTTGTGACCTTCCCTTTAGTGGCCCGGGAACTGATCCCGATCATGAAAGCCCAAGGCAATGAAGAAGAGGAGGCGGCTATAACCTTGGGAGCCGGCGGTTGGAAAACATTTTGGATGGTTTCTGTTCCCAATATCCGTTGGGGCATCTTGTACGGGGTCATCCTGTGCAATGCCCGCGCGATGGGAGAGTTCGGCGCGGTCTCAGTTATTTCCGGGCATATCCGGGGGATGACCAACACTTTACCGTTGCATGTGGAAATTCTGTATAATGAATATCAGTCCGCCGCAGCGTTTGCGGCAGCGTCGGTATTAGCCTTATTGGCCATCATGACCCTGATCGCCAAAACAGCGATAGAAGCCACGATTCGTCAGGGGCAAAGGTAGGGGCGGACCTTGTATCCGTCCGGACTACAGTATAGGAAAATTGATGAGCATTGAATTACAACACGTTCATAAGAAATTCGGCAACTTCAAAGCCTTGGATGATGTCAGTCTCAAGATCGATGACGGAGAACTTCTCGCCCTTTTAGGCCCGTCGGGGTGCGGGAAGACCACCTTATTGCGCGTCGTCGCCGGCCTTGATTCCTTTGATGAGGGACACGTGCTCTTCAGCGGCCGGGATGCGCAGCATCAGAAGGTCCGTGAGCGCGGTGTTGGATTTGTATTTCAGCATTATGCGTTGTTCAGGCATATGACGGTCTTTGATAATATTGCTTTTGGGTTGAATGTACAGCCGAGCAACATCAGACCTTCCCGTCAGGAGATCCGCGCCAAGGTCATGGAATTGCTGAATTTGATTCAGCTTGACTGGCTGGCTGATCGCTATCCCTGGCAGCTTTCCGGCGGACAAAGACAAAGGGTGGCCCTCGCACGAGCGCTGGCCGTCAGGCCAAAGGTGCTTTTATTAGACGAGCCTTTTGGTTCGCTGGATGCCCAGGTGAGAAAAGAACTGCGCGCCTGGTTAAGGCGTTTCCACGATGAATTCCATATCACCACTATTTTTGTCACCCACGACCAGGAAGAAGCGTTGGAAGTTGCAGACCGTATCGTAGTCATGAACAAAGGCGTGTTGGTCCAGGTGGGGACTCCCGAGGATGTTTTTCATAATCCTGTCAATTCTTTCGTTTTGAGCTTTTTGGGGAATGTCAATTTTTTTCATTGCCGGCTGGAAGAGGGGAAGGCGATGATCGGAGATGCGGCACTGGAAGTTCCCGGTTTGTCCGTGGGCCGTTCGCAATCAGCCAAGCTGTATGTGCGCCCGAATCAGTTTAAGATTTCTCGGGTTTTCACCAGTGCGGCGTTAGAGACCGTGGTGGAATATGTTAATCCGGCCGGAACCATCGTGAAGATAAACCTGAAGACCACAGACGGTGAGCAGATCATGGTTGAGATCTCCCAGGAAGAATACAAACAGATCAAGATCAGAAAACAGGAGAAGGTCTACGTGAGCTTAAAAGACGTCGCTTATTCGGAATATGTTCAAGACAGTCCTTCCGACCTTTAATATCAAAACCCCTTGATGAAATTCCTCCAATAATTAATTCGACATGACAATATCGCGAAGGTCCGATCCGTCGAACCTTCGCGTTCTCTTTTTTAAATAAATTTTACCCATATTGTGTATTGACAAGCTTAAGGGGCGGGTTTATACTTGCCATTAAGTGGAGTGAAGTGGAGGAAGGTGGAGCGTAATGTTTTATGGTGAATACAGTCACGGGATCGATAATAAAGGCCGTCTGATCTTGCCTGCCCGGTTTCGGGAGGTGGCAAAGGAAAACGGTATTGAGAAATTTTTTGTTACCCGTGGTTTGGATAAATGTATTTTCATGTTCGCCGAAAGTGAATGGCGCTTGCAGGAGCAGCGGTTTAAGAATCTTTCTTTTACTAAAGGTGAGGCGCGTTCTTTTAACCGTATGTTCTTCTCCGGTGCCGCTGATGTTTTGCCCGACAAGCAGGGGCGTTTTATTATCCCTCAGTATCTTAAAGAATTTGCCGGTATTAAGAAAGACGCCGTTGTGATAGGCGTTTCCAATCGTATTGAGATCTGGGAAACGGTTTTGTGGCGGGAATTTTCCAGCAAATCCAGCGGGGACTATGAAAAGACCGCGGAGCATATGCTGGATGTGGATTAATAATGATGTTGGAACTTTCTCATATCCCGGTCATGCCCCGGCAGGCTTTGGAGTTGTTGCATTTGCCTGTTGGTGGAGTGGCAGTGGATGGAACGCTGGGTTTGGCAGGACACTCTTTGTTGATGGCGGAGGTTCTGGGCAATAACGGGCATTTGATTGCCATTGACCGCGACAGCGCCTCTTTGAGCAAGGCTAGGGTACGGTTGGCTTCTTTGGGTTTAAGGGTTGATTTGTTAAATGGGAGCTTTAGCACGATCGACCGGATCCTGGCTAAACTTGAAGTCAGCGCTGTTGACGGTATTCTTTTAGATCTGGGCATATCAAGTTTTCAGTTGGATGATGCCAGCCGGGGATTTGCATTTAGATCTGACGGTCCTTTGGACATGAGGATGGATCCTCACAGCGGCGGGATAAGTGCGGGGGACCTGGTCAATACCTTTAAAGAGATACAGCTAGAAAAGATCATCAGTGAATTTGGCGAAGAGCGATTTGCCCGGCGTATTGCCGCGGCGATCGTGATCAATCGGGCTAAAGGCAAGATCGCCACGACCAAGGAGTTGGCGGATATTATTTTGCGGGCCTTGCCTCATGGGTATACCCGTGGGCGTATACATCCGGCCACTCGGACATTTCAGGCGTTGCGTATTGCGGTTAACGAAGAATTGGATGAATTAGCTAAGGGGTTAGAAGCGTGTTTCAGCGTCCTTAAAAAAGGTGGCCGGCTGTGTGTGATCTCATTTCATTCACTGGAAGACCGTATTGTGAAGAATAAATTTCGTGCCTGGGGGATGAGCGAAGAAGGTCTTATTTTAACGAAAAGACCTTGGGTGGCGGATGAGGAAGAGTGTGCGCAGAATCCGCGTAGCAGAAGTGCCAAGATGAGAGGCCTAGAAAGGATCGGATGAGCCTAAAAGTGTATTTTAAGATCGCAGTTTTTGCCACCATCGTGGCGCTGCTGTATATCCATATGCAAATGAAAATTTTTGAATTATCGTACAAGGGCAAGGATAAGGAAAAGATCATCCATGAATTAGCCGATACCAACGGTGCTTTGACCCATCAGATCCTCACGCTCAAATCCGCCAACAATCTGGGCAATCAACTTTTGGAAAAAGAAAATAATAGTTTGCAGTTTATGGACCATGATCGTGTGATGACGGTGGTGGCGTCCTCCTCAAGGAACATGCCGAGGATGCCGGCACCTAAGGCCAAGATCGAGAATCCGGTTTTGAATTTGTTTTCATTCTTAGGCGCCCAGGAAGCCAAGGCCTGGGACCAGAATAATTAAATAAATAGAGGCTAAATTGTTTCTGCGCAAGTATCCCCTTCGATTTGCAGTGGTGTGTATATTTTTATTCATAGGGTTTTTGTACTCTATCGGTTTTTTGATATTTATCCAGATTTTCCGCAGTGCCTATTTAAGTCACCTGGCCCAACGCCAGCATGAACACTCCATTATCCTTGAGCCCAAGCGCGGGACCATTTATGACCGTAATATGCGCGCCCTGGCTATTAATTTGCCGGTGTATTCGGTCTATGCCAATGCCCGTGCGATGCGTCAGCAGAAAGATATAGAGCTGGTCGTGTCAAAATTATCCGAGATATTGAAGATCGACCCCAAATTGATCCAGGCCAAACTCGATAAGGATAAATATTTTGTCTGGATCGTGCGCAAGGTGCCGGAAGACATTTACCGTCAGATCAGGGATCTAAAGTTGCCGGGGATCAGTTTTATTAAAGAGAGCAAGCGTTTTTATCCTAATCAAAGCCTGGCCGCCCACTTGGTCGGGTTTGCCGGCATGGATAATAATGGTTTGGATGGTCTTGAGCGTGATTACGATAAATATCTTAAAGGTCAGCCGGGGGCTGCGATCATTTTACGTGATGCCCGTCAGAGGGAGTTGATGTTTGACAAGGGGTATGTGGAAGCCAAGGACGGTTCCAGTGTGGTCCTGACCATTGATGAAACGATCCAATTTATCGCTGAACGGGCGTTGGATAAAATGTACAAGAAATACAATGCCAAGGGGGCTAGTATTATTGTGATGAATCCCAAGACCGGAGAGATCCTGGCCTTCGCCAACCGTCCCACCTATAACTTGGAAGAAGCTTCAAAAAGCACGCCGGAATCACGGACCGATCGCGCGATCGTATTTACGTATGAGCCCGGATCAGTTTTTAAAATTGTGACAGCATCGGGAGCTTTACAGGAGGGGGTCATCAAAGAAGGAGATATGATCAATTGTGAGCATGGCGCCTACCGCGTGGCCAATCATATTTTGCATGATCATGAACCTTTAGGCACGATAACTTTTAAACAGGTCATTGAGCAATCAAGCAATATCGGGACGACCAAGGTGGCCCAGCGCTTAGGGCCTGCACGGGTGTACAGCTATGCTCATCGTTTTCGTTTCGGTATGAGAACCGGTATCGATCTGCCCGGAGAGGCTCTGGGCATGTTGAAACCTGTCAGTAAGTGGTCTAAAACTTCCATCGGTGCCGTTCCCATCGGCCAAGAGGTGACGGTGACACCGATCCAATTGATAGGGGCTATCTCAGCGATCGCTAATGACGGGATCTATATGCGTCCCTTTGTGGTTAAATACGTTAAGGATGCGCAAGGTCAGATCATTTTTCAGCATAAGCCCCAAGTCTTGGACAAGGTCATTTCTAAGGCAACGTCTAAACGGATGAAGGTTATTTTGCATGGTGTCGTTGAGGAAGGGACGGGGACAAAGGCCAAGATCCCCGGAGTGACTGTAGCAGGGAAAACCGGGACCGCACAAAAGGTGGTTGGCGGCGTATATTCCCATGCCAAATTTTATGCGACTTTTGTCGGTTTTGCTCCGGTAGATAATCCTCAACTGGCGTGTGTCGTGGTTTTTGATGAGCCGCATCCGGCGTATTATGGGGGCACGGTCTCGGCCCCGGTCTTTGCGGAGGTGGTAGGGGATTCTTTAAAATATCTGAATGCCGGGCAGATGCCCGATACTGATGATGATGAATCGGAACAAGAGAAAAATTAGTATGCGTTTGGGTGATCTCATAGAGGGTCTTTATTCCAAACCTTTGCCAGCAGCCTGGCAGGATTTTGAAGTTTGTACTATTTCTTGCGACTCGAGGGAAGCCCAGGACAACGGCTTGTTTGTGGCCTTATCGGGGTTCAAGTTCAACGGAGGGGATTTTATCAAGAATGCGGTGCTTCAGGGAGCCAAGATCATCGTCAGGCAGTCTGATGCCGGTACGATGATCCAAAAGTCTGTTGCCGATGATATTTGTATGTTGGAGGTGGATGATCCCAAACAATTTCTACGCTGTATCGGGGTCCGTTTTTATGGGGCTCCGGCCGCGAAGATCAAGACCATTGGTATCACGGGCACTAACGGTAAAACTACCATTACCTATCTCATCGAATCGATCATACGTGCAAACGCACGGCGTTCGGGGGTGATCGGAACGATCAATTATCGCATGGATGATCAGATATTTCCGTCGAAGAATACCACTCCCGGATTTTTGGATAATCAACGTTTCCTGGCTCAATTAGTCCGCCTGAAAGCGGATTATTGTGTGATGGAGGTTTCTTCCCATGCGCTGGATCAGGGAAGACTTGACGGTATTGATTTTTCGGCGGGTATTTTTACTAATCTGACCCAGGACCATCTGGATTATCACAAGACCATGGAGAATTATTTCAAAGCCAAGTCGTTGTTATTTATAAATTTATCTCCTCAGGCGGCGGCGGTTATCAATGTGGATGACGTTTATGGCCAGCGATTGGCTCCCATGACGCCGGGCAAGGTGCTTACCTATGCGATCGATCGTCCTGCGGATGTCCGGGCTGAAAATATCACGTATCATCTGGGCGGCAGTGGTTGTACCATTATTTTTCCATCGGGCCAAACGGAAATTCACACCCGGTTTATAGGCAAACACAATATTTATAACATTTTAGCCGCATTCGCCTGGGGGATATCCCAGGGCCTTAAGCCTGAAATTGTGCGTCAGGGAATAGAGCATTTAAGTCATGTGCCCGGAAGGCTGGAGGCAGTAGAAAATAAAAAAGGGTTTTATATTTTTATTGATTACGCGCACACGGATGACGGCTTGCTCAATGTGCTGAAGTCGCTGCGGGCGGTCAGTCATCAAAAGATCATTCTGGTGTTCGGATGCGGGGGAGACCGGGACCGCACCAAACGTCCTAAAATGGCTAGGGTCGCTTGTAAATTCGCGGACCATTGTATTGTCACCAGTGATAATCCACGCAGTGAAGATCCTCAGGCTATTATTGATGAGGTGATCAGCGGGTTTACGAGAGATAATTATGAGATCTGTGTTGATCGCCGTCAGGCTATCGGACGGGCATTACAACAGGCTCAAAAGGACCAAATAGTGTTGATCGCCGGGAAAGGCCATGAAGATTATCAGATCTTTAAGGACCATACGATCCCGTTCAATGAGCGGGAAATTATTGAAGGATTTTTGAGCCAGTAACTTGAAGAGTGCCCCCTCTTTTTTATAAAGAGGGGGATGGGGGAGTTGAATGTTTACAATCGACGATATTTTAAAAGCCACCCAAGGAACGCTGGTGCAAGGGCCGGCTAAGGCTCGGGTGCGTTCTGTCGGTATCGATTCCCGTGTGATCAAAAAAGGGGAATTGTTCATTGCGGTCAAGGGAGACGTCTTTGACGGGCATGATTTTATTGACGGGGTCATTGCTCGGGGTGTCCGGGTCATCATGGTGCATCAGCAGGTTTCCGTCCGAGACCCTAAGGTCAGTATTATCCGTATCAAGGATACTACCCGCGCTTTGGGTGATATTGCCCGCTTTCATCGCTTGCGTTTTAAAGCGCCGGTCGTTGCTTTGACCGGAAGTGCCGGCAAGACCACGACCAAGGAAATGATCTTTGCGGTGTTAAGCCGTCAATATAAGGTTTTAAAGAATGAAGGAACCCAGAATAATCATATCGGCGTTCCTTTGACCTTGCTTAAATTAAAGTCTTCCCATCAGATCGTGGTTTTGGAATGCGGCACAAATCAGCCCGGCGATATTGCCTGGTTGGCTGATGTGGCGCGTCCGGACGTGGCGGTGGTGACCAATATCGGTGAATCGCATCTGGAAAAATTGAAAACCACTAAAGGGGTTTTAAAAGAAAAATGGGACCTAACTGCTTTTATGAGAACCCCGCATACCGTTGTGATCAATGTGGATGATCCGCTGTTATCCGCGCATATTCGACAAAAACACCCGTTTAAGATCATTACCTACGGAACGTCCGTGCAAGCCCGCTGGCGGGCTTGTGCTATTCATGTTCATGCCGGCAGGTATCTGCGATTTACGGCCGGAGGGAAAATTTTCGAATTGAATTCCTGCGGGATCAATAATGTCTATAATGCCCTGGCTGCATTTGCCTGCGGGGTATTTTTCAAGGTGCCTGTGACCGATATAGTCCTCGCGTTAAGATCTTTTGAATTCCCTCAGGGACGCGGGCAGATCCTCCGGTTAGGAACAGGGTGGCTGGTCAATGACACTTATAATGCTAATCCGGTGTCCATGCGTTCAGCCTTGCAAACCTTGCAGGCCATAGAAACTAAAGGACAAAGGATCTTTATTGCGGCCAATATGCTGGAATTAGGAAGCCGGTCGCAAATATTGCATCGTCAGTTGGGTGCGGCGATTGCCGCCGGGAATATTGATGTTCTGATCACGGTCGGGGATCTGGCCCGGCAGATAGCCGCTGAAGCCCAACGTCACAATAAAGAAATTAAGGTATTTGCTTGTGCAGATGTCGAATCCGCGCAAAAATATTTAGCTAAGGTCTTTCATAACGGAGACGCCGTGTTGATCAAGGGTTCCCGGCGCATGAAAATGGAGCAAATGGCAGAATTCTTATTGGAATCACCTAAAGGAGGGATTTAAGTCTTTATGTTTTATTTCTTGTCGCAGTACATTCCAACATCATCATACCTGAATATTTTTCGTTATATCACCTTTCGATCCGGTATGGCCGCAGTCACGGCTTTTTTGCTGTGCATGATATTCGGACCGGTATTTATTACCGTATCCAAGAAGCGGCGTATCCGGGAATTAGCCAAACGCGAGGACGCTCCGGGATTAGATCAGTTCCAGGTAAAAAAAGAAGGCACTCCCACCATGGGAGGGGTCTTTATTGTCGGCAGCATCCTGCTGTCAGTGGTTTTATGGGGCAATTGGGGTAATATGTTCACCATCATGACGTCACTGGTATGTCTGGCGTTAGCGGTAGTGGGGGGTGTTGATGATTATGTCAAATTAAAAGGCATCGGCCCTCATCGCGGAATTTCGGCCCGGGTGAAGCTGCTTTGGCAGCTTTTGATAGCTTTTATTGTGGGGGTTTTTGTCTATTTATATCCGGACATTACCACGAATCTGGATGTGCCGTTCTTTAAGAATATGATCGTTAATTTGGGGCCGTTCTTTGTGTTTTGGGTGGTCCTGGTGGTGGTCGGCTCCTGCAATGCTGTCAATCTCACCGATGGTCTTGATGGCTTAGCCATCGGCACAACCTTGATGGTGGCCTTCACTCTGGGCGCATTAAGTTATATTACCGGCAACGTGCACATGAGCGAATATTTGTTTATCCCGCATGTGCCCGGGTCCGGTGAATTGACGGTGTTCTGTTCCGCTATCGTGGGAGCCAGTTTGGGATTTCTCTGGTTTAATTGCTATCCGGCGACTGTATTTATGGGTGACGTTGGGTCGTTGGCGTTGGGTGGCAGCCTGGGCATGGTCGCGGTTTTGATCAAAAAGGAATTGTGGTTGGTGGTATTAGGCGGAGTATTCGTCATCGAAGCCGGATCAGTGATCCTGCAGGTATTTTCTTTTAAACTAACGGGCAAGCGGATCTTTAAAATGTCCCCGTTCCATCATCATTTGCAATTGTCGGGCTGGAATGAAAATAAAATAATCGTCCGCTTCTGGATCCTGGCCATGATACTGGCGATGCTGACGTTGACGACATTGAAGATCCGGTAAATAATCGAGTAATGCACTAAACAGCCATTGGGATGAATTTTTTCAGACAAAATGCAATGGCTACTTACTGATTCCTGGATAAGTCAGGCGCCAAACATGCATTTGTCTGAAAAAAAATTATCCCAACGTCTGTTTGACGTATAGCAAGGATAAAGAATTGCGGCGGGTGGCCTTAGCCTCAATATTAAGGCGCGCACGGCACCTGCACAAGGGGGCGGTTTAGGGTAAACCACCGTTGGAGCTGCTGTTAAGGTTGCCCCCGGCTGAGGAGCACCTTAATGTTGAGGCTAAGGACGGGCCCCGCAGGCAAAGGAACGACAGGATTTAAATATGGATTTTAATCTTAAGAATAAAAAGGTAACTATCATAGGAGCAGCTCGCAGCGGGATTGCGGTGGCTGATGTGGTTTTGCGGCTGGGGGGGGTTCCTAAGATCTCGGAGAGCAAACCATTGGATCAATTTAGAGACGCCATTAATAGCGTCTCTGCACCTGACCGTGTAATCGTTGAAGCGAATGGGCATACTCAGGCTTTTATTGAAGACAGCGATTATGTGGTATTGAGCCCAGGGGTGCGGCATGATGTTTTACCGGTGCAGTGGGCAAAGGCGCGCGGCATTGAAGTCATGGGAGAGGTGGAATTTGGCTTTAGGTTATGTCCTTGTCCGATCGTGGCCGTAACCGGCAGCAACGGAAAAACCACGACCTCAACGGTCATTGCCGAGATCATTAAGCGCGCGGGTCGTCCGGTGTGTTTATGCGGGAATATCGGCAGTCCATTTTCTAAACATGTGCTGGACCTCAAACCAGAAGACACGGTGGTTTTGGAGATCAGTTCTTTTCAGTTGGAAAGCACCATCCATTTTAAACCTCATGTGGCGGTATGGACGAACTTTAGTCAGAACCATTTAGACCGGCATAAGGACCTGAAAGAATATTTCCAAGCCAAGTGCAAGATCTATGCTAATCAGGACGCAGGGGATTTTGCGGTATTTAATTTTAAAGATGAAAGAATAGCCGGTATCAAGGCCCAGGTGCGGCTTTTTAACGGTCCGGATAAGTTGTCCGGCGTGGATAATCCTAATTATCTGGCAGCGTTGGAAGTAGCCCGGGCTCTGGGCATTGGCGATGAAGTGGCATTCAAGACATTTTCGGAATTTAAAGGGGTCGAGCATCGTCTGGAGTTTGTGCGTAATATTCAGGGAGTGGATTTTATCAATGATTCTAAATCTACGACGGTTGAAGCCGGGCGATGGGCTTTGGAGCGCGCGGTCAAGCCGACTGTCATGATCTGCGGCGGGTTGGATAAGCATTTAGATTACGCCCCGTTAAAATCGTTAGTAGCCGAAAAAGTCAAACATATGATCGCCATCGGTCAGGCACGCGATATTATGAATAACACCTTTAGTGATGTGGTTGCCGTGGACACTTTTACTTCTTTTGAGGAAGCGGTGAAGGCTGCAGCCGCGATCGCACATACAGGTGATTGTGTCCTGCTTTCACCCATGTGCGCCAGCTTCGATATGTTTAAAGATTACGAACACCGGGGGCAAGTGTTTAAGGAAATTGTCAATAGTTTATAAGGCTAGAGGAATATGCGCGAACAACGTGTTTCATTAACGATGACGGTCTTGACCTTGATCTGTGTGGGTATTGTGATGATCTACTCTGCCAGCTGTGTCAATGCCATGCAAACATTCGGGGATAGTTTGTATTATCTCAAACGCCATATGCTGTTCCTGGTCCTGGGGCTGGCGGCTTCTTTTTTTGTTTTACGTATTGATTACCGGCAGATCCAGCCGTATGCACGTACCCTGATGGGGATCAGTATTGTGCTTTTAGCGTTGGTATTGATCCCGCATATCGGCCGTGAAAGCTATGGCGCCCGCCGATGGTTTAAGATCGGGGTTTTCCATTTTCAACCCTCTGAGATGGCTAAACTGGTGATGATCATTTATACGGCGGATTTCCTAGACCGTAAACAGCAGGTCATCAAAAGTTTTAAGAATGGGTTTTTGCCGCCGCTGTTAGTGATGGGGATCATCTGTGCGCTGACCGTAAAACAGCCGGATCTGGGGACGACCGTTGAGATCGCTGTCGTGACATTGACGCTGTTGTTTTTAGCGGGGGCCAGGCTTTGGCATTTGGCGCTGATATTTTGTTCGGCAGTCCCTTTGGTGGCCTATCTGATCATCAAGGAACCCTACCGTGTGGCCCGTATTGTCGCTTTCTTGGACCCCTGGCAGGACAGTCAGGGGATCGGTTTTCAGTTGACCCAGTCACAAATTGCATTGGGCTCAGGCGGCATATTCGGGGTTGGCCTGGGGCACAGTCAGCAAAAACTGTTCTATCTTCCTGCAGCACATACAGATTTTATTCTTTCGATCATCGGTGAGGAGCTGGGGTTGATGGGAACTCTGACCATCATTGTGCTTTTTGGTTTGTTTATCTGGCAGGGGACCCGCATTGTCCGGCAGACGAATCACGCGTTCGGGTATTTCTTAGGGATGGGTGTTGTCATGATGCTGGGATTACAGGCAGTGGTCAATGTGGGGGTGAGTATAGGTGCTTTCC
>Ga0302320_10004422_pt1 | contig 31930 bp, 25 predicted proteins | sample Bog_T0_3_FD_202130 | JGI IMG/M metagenome (GOLD analysis project Ga0302320, IMG submission 202130) | Peat permafrost microbial communities from Stordalen Mire near Abisko, Sweden - Bog_T0_3 | ecosystem: Environmental > Terrestrial > Soil > Wetlands > Peat | place: Sweden: Abisko, Stordalen Mire... | reverse complement strand
ATCGAGCTGGCGCAGAAGTTCAACGCCTCGATCATGGTGATGCACGCCTACGAGATCCCGGTGATCGGCTTTCCGGACGGTTCGCTCGTCGCGACGGCGGAGATCGCGAGCCGGATTCAAGATGCCGGCAGGACGGGCCTCGATGCAGCGGTGAGCGCCCGCAGCTCGCGCGGCGTCCCCCTCGAGACCGTTCTGCGCGAGGGGAACCCCGCGGAAGAGATCCGCGCCGTCGCGGAGGAGATGCAGGCCGACGTGATCGTCATCGGGACGCATGGGCGTCGAGGCCTCGCGCGCGCGCTTCTCGGCAGCGTCGCGGAGAACGTGATCCGCACGGTCACACGACCCGTCCTCACGATTCACGGCCCGCGCGAATAGGACGCGACCGACGGTTTGCGAACTGAACATAAGAGCAGTATCCTTTTGGAGTGCTCTTCCGGCCGGTCGCGAATCCACCGAATCCCTGGGCCTCGACCGACGTTGCATACCTCGACGGCGAGCAGCCTCACGCCGACCTTCACGTCTACGAGGATCACTCGCGCTCGATCCTTTCGAGGAACGACAGTCCGGATCTCGGTTTCTCCTGGAGCGTGAACCCGTACCGAGGGTGCTTCCACGCTTGCGCCTACTGCTACGCGAGGCCGACGCACGAGTATCTCTCGCTCGGTGCGGGCACCGACTTCGAGCGGAAGATCGTCGTGAAGCCAGACGCGCCGCAGCTCCTCCGCGACGCGTTCGAGAAGGCGTCGTGGAAGGGCGAGCACGTCGTCTTCAGCGGCGTGACCGACTGCTACCAACCGCTCGAGGCCTCGTACCGACTCACGCGCGGGTGCCTCGAGGTGTGCGCGGAGTACAAGAACTCGTGCGGCATCGTCACGAAGTCGCCGCTCATCGAGCGTGACCTCGACGTGCTCGAAGCCCTCACGAAGGTGACCCGCGTTGGCGTCGCGATCAGCGTTCCCTTCTGGAGCGCGGAGAAGGCGCGCGCCATCGAGCCATTCGTGGCCACGCCGCAGCGCCGAATCCGCACGATCGAGAAGCTCGCGTCGCGAGGCGTGCGCGTCGGGGTGATGGTTGCGCCGATCATCCCGGGGCTGAACGACGAAGAGATGGGCGACGTGCTCCGCGCGGCCGCGGATGCCGGGGCGTCCTTCGCGAACTACACGCTGGTTCGCCTCCCTGGGGCGGTGAAGGAAGTGTTCGAGGAACGACTGCGCGCGACATTGCCGCTCCGAGCCGATCGCGTCCTTCGCAGGATCAAGGAGACGCGCGCGGGGAAGATGAACGACGCGCGATTCGGCACGCGGGGCTCGGGTGAGGGACCGTACGCAGAGAGCATCGGAGCGCTGTTCGAAGCGACCACCCGCAGACTCGGATTGTCGACCGATCGCGCCGCCTGGGATGAGGCGCCCGCCACCACGTTCGAACGGCCGGTGGCGCGCAAAGAGAAGACCCAGCTGGGTCTCTTCTGACGGCTCTCTTCAGGCGCGCGATACTACGCGCCGCGCAGGCGCCTCAGCGTCGCCTCGCGATCGTAGTGGTAGGCGATCTGCTCGTCCGAATACCGCGATTTGCTCCCGACCGGACACCGCCCGCGCACGCTCGGCGTCGCGAGGAGAATGCCCTCCGGACGGCGGGAGCTGCCGAGACACGGTGCCGAGCAGCCTGCGCACGGCGCCGCCGGCGTCTGCGGCCGCGCGACGTCGGCATCGACGAGCCACGCGCCGCGGAGGGCCCACCACGGGCCGTGCGTCGGATGGATGAGGAGACCGAACGGCCCCATCGTCCCCAGGCCCGCGATCTCGCCGAGCGCGCGAAAATCGAGTGGGACGGGCGCATCGAGCGTCGGCTCGAATCGACGGCTCTCGATTCCCGCATGAGCCAGCGCGATGTCGGCGCGATCGAGCGCGCGAGCGACGTAGGCATCGAGCGGGTTCTCCCTCCGCCATCCCGCGCGCTCCCCGCCGTCCGCATCCAGCTCCGCACACAAGCTCTGCCAGAGCTCGCGCCCCGCGCTCGCGACGACGACGACACCGCGCGCGCGTGGCATCAGGTCCGGCGCGCGCAGTCCGCGTGGGGCTCGGCGATCGTAGGCCTCGATCCCGCAAGAGCCGAAAAGGTTCAGACCGGCCGCGCGGACCGCATCCGAGATAAGAGCCGTGGGATCCGCTCGCATGCCGCCCCCCCGGGCATTACGCCCGCCCTAGAACTTCTGATGAACGACGTCGAGCTTGTTGCTGTCAGGCCAGTGGAGCTTCCTTGCCTGTCGATCGATGCACGCGGCGACCCGCTTGTTCTCCGGAGTCACACCGACGGACACCCCCAGCGGCTTCCCGTGCTTCACCGCGACGCAGACGTCGGCGTTCGCGCTATCGGCGAGGCCACAGCTCGAGAACCACGAGCTGTCCTTCACCGGACCGCCCAGCTGTGCGTCCGTCAGATCCGGCGTCGCGTTCCCCTTGCCCATGTCGATCGTCTGCGGGTTCTCGTCCTGCGCCTTCTCGCAGCTCTTCCCGGTGCTCACCGCGACCGAGACATGCATCTCCTCGGACGCCTCTCCGGCCTTGTCGTGATCGAAGACCGCGATGTCGAGCTTGGTGCCGTCGTCGGTCAGTTTGTCGAGATCGTCCCACATGACGATCTTGTCCCCGACATAGCCGTCGGTCGCTTTCATGAGCGGCACCTCGACCGCCTTGGACCCCTTCCCTCTCGGGTAGACGATCACTGCGTCGCGAACCTTTGCGTCGGACCCGAGCATCCCGAGGTCGACCTGGTCGTCGGTGGCGTGGATGGTGATGTGGATGCCTTCGGGGATCGTCTCGATCTGAATCATCCCGGAGTAGTCGCTCGCCCCCGCCTTCGCGCACGGGACGAGCGCCTGGGTCGCCGTAGCCGAGTTCAGGTCGTGCTTCTGCACCTGGTCGGAGGCCCCGCACCCGTGAGCCGCGACTTTGGCCTCGCCGGGCGGCACCGTCGTGGAGGGCGGCGAGGTGGTGGCGTTCGGGGCCTGCGCGGGGACGGTTTCTCCGCCGCACGCGAGCGCGAGCGATGCCAATGACAGGAGGAGGATCGTGCGTGTTTTCGGGGTGACCATCGAACGACGAAGATACCAGAACCGTCGCGCTGGCGAGACCAGGCTCGCCGCGGGGCCCGAGTTTGAATAGGTTGCGACTCGTGTCGTCGTCTCGCCCGTTCGCCTCGCTAGCCGCGCTCGCCCTGGTGACGGCGCTGGCGGCATCCACGTCCCCTGGCTCTGCATCGCCGCCGCCCATCGCGGGGCACACCCCCACCTCCCCCGCGGGCGCCGCAACGACGACCTCACCCGGGAGCAACAGCTCGCCCCCGAACGACGAGGCGCGCTTCGACGGCGACGCGTCGCTCGCACCGCACGCCGAAGACGTCGTCGACTACGCGCTCCGCGCGTCACTCGACCCCATCAAGCATACCGTTCACGGGGAAGGGACGATCACGTGGCGCAACGCTTCGAGCGCGCCGGTGAAGGAGCTTTGGGTGCACCTGTACCTCAACGCCTTCAAGAACCAGCGCTCGGTGTGGCTGCGCGAGCCCAGCAGCGGCTTCCGCGGGACGCAGCCGGTGCAAGACTGGGGAACCATCGACGTGCGCAAGTTCGCGCTGCGCGAAGAGGGGGGAATCACCACCGACCTCTGGACGAACGCGGAGCTTCAGCGGCCCGGTGACGAAGACGAGACGGACGTGCGCGTCCCCCTCCCCCACGAGCTCGCACCGGGGGGGAAGCTTCAGATCGACGTCGTCTGGGACGACAAGCTTCCGTCCGTCGTCGAGCGCACGGGGTACCTCGGGAAGTTTCACATGGTCGGGCAGTGGTTTCCGAAGATCGCCCGGCTGGAGCCCGACGGCACGTGGGCTCACTTCCCCTTTCACCACCTGGCGGAGTTCTACGCCGACTACGGCACCTATGACGTCACGCTCGACGTCCCGCAGGGGTACGTGATCGGCGCGACCGGGCCGGCGATCGACACGCGAATCGAGGCGGGACGGCGCGTCGAGCGGCACGTCCAGGGCGACATTCACGATTTCGCATGGACCGCGTGGGACGAGTGGCAGGTCGACAAGGAGGTGATCGACGGAGTCCGCGTCACCGTGCTCTATCCGCCGAACTACAAGGCCGACGCGCAGCGCGAGCTCCGCACGATTCGCTTCGGCCTCCCCGATTTCGGAGCGCGCTACGGGCGCTACCCCTACGAAGTGCTCACGCTCGTGCACCCCCCGTTGCGCGCGAGCGAAGCGGGCGGCATGGAATATCCGACGCTCATCACGACGGGGGGAGCCTGGTACGGCCCGCCGGGCATCTTCGCGCTCGAGATCACCACGCTGCACGAGTTCGGGCACCAGTACTTCTACGGACTGATCGGGACGAACGAAGTCGATTGGCCGTTCCTCGACGAGGGGCTCAACTCGTACGCGGAAGCGCTTGCGATGAATTCGTTCCTCGGGTCGGCATCCGCCGTCGATCTGTTCGGTCTCGACGTGAGCGATCAGACGATCCAGGCGATCGGGTCGAACAGGACGGCACACGATGCTCCCGTCGCCCTCCCTGCGTACGCCTTCGAGGACGGCGCGGACGTCGGTGGCCTCGTTTACGACCGCACGGCGACGATCTTCCAGACCCTCCGTCGTACCTACGGAGACGAGCTCGTCGGACGCGCGTTCGGACGCTACGCGCGCAAGCATCGCTACGGGCACCCCGGTCCCGAGGAGCTGCTCGCCGTCTTCCGCGACGTGATGGGGGACCACGTCGCACAGACGCTGCGCACGGCGCTGTTCGACGAGGGGTGGATCGACTACGTGGTGAGAGAGGTCTCGAGCTCGCATGCGCGAGAGCCGGCAGGGCTGTTCGACCGTGGAGGGAAGCGCGAGACGGCGCTGCCAAAGACGATCAACGGTTATGACGGCTGGGTGCTCGTGGAGAGGCACGGCACGCTCGCGTTCCCGGTCGAGATCGATCTCGTTCGCGAGGACGGCGGCAAGCAGCGCATCCACTGGGACGGAGACGGCCGGAGCATTCGCATCCCGTACCATGGCGACGTTCCCCTGAGGGCTGCGGTCGTCGACCCCGACGATCGTGTGCTGCTCGACGAGAAGATGACCAACAACTTCGCGATGCCGGCCGCCGAGCCGCGCGCCGGGGCACCGCGATCGTTCGAGCGGCTCCTCTACTGGTGCGAGCTCGCTCTCCAAGCGGTGCTCCCGTGAGCCCGAGCGACGACACGAGCGCGTGGGATCCGGACGCCTTGCCCCCGCCGCGCGGCGAGGACGACCTCGTGCTGCTTGCGACCGACTCGATGCGCGCGCGCAGGCGTCCGCTCGCGGTGGTCGCGTTCTGGGCGTGGCAAATGGCGTTCGCGCTCCTCATCGCATGGCCGGTCTCGTCGATGGTTTCGTCGTTCTACGGCGCTCACCCCTCGGGCGACGAGCCGCTCTGGACGCCAGGTGCGCACGCCTTCGTCGACCTGCTCACCGTCATGAAAGGGACTTTCTCGGGGATCGAGACGCTCGCGATCTTGGTCTTCCTCGTCGCTGGCTTCGCCGATCTCGTCCCTCTCGCGGCGCTGGTCGCGTCCATGGCGTACGTGACGCGCGAACGACGACCGCCTCCGGTTCGAGCGATCGTCGCGCGAGGCGCGGCCGTGTTCCCGACCCTCTCGTCGCTCTTCGCGATCGCCGCGCTCCTGGAGGCTTTGATCGTGGGCGCCGCGCTCGTCGCCGCGAACCTCATCTCGAGGCGCACCGCCGACAGCTTGGGCGAGGCTCGGGCCGATCAGCTCGGTTGGCTCGTAGGGCTCGTCATTCTCGGGGGAGCGTGCGTGATTGGCGTGCTCCACGATCTCGCACGCGCGGCGTCGGTGCGGTTTCGCGTGCGAGCAATCCGCGCGTGCCGCTGCGCCATGAACGCCTTCCTCCAACACCCCATCTCCGTTCTCTGGTCGTGGGGCTGGCGCTGCGCGGCCGGCTGGACCCCGGTCGCCATCGGTGCGCTCGTCGCCGCGAAGCTGGGAGGGCGCGGCGGAGCCGCTCTCATGGCCCTCACCATCGTGCATCAGCTCATCGCCCTGTCGCGCGTGGCGTTTCGCGCGTCGTGGATGGCGAAGGCGCTGCGCGCGGTCGACCGCGCGCACCACGTGATTCGCGTTCGCTGAGCCGGACGCGCCCCGCGCCGCTTCAGCGCGCGAGCTGGCGATAGACCTGTTCGTACTGGCGCGCGGGGCGCTCCCAGCCGCGATCGAGCCGCATCACGCGACGCACGAGAGAGGGCCAGCGGGACGACGTGCGTGCCGCGATTCCACGCTCGACGGCCCCTACGAGCGCTTCGGCGGTCTCTTCGTCGAACAGGAAACCCGTCCCCGTCTCGAGCTTCGCGTCGCAGTCCACGATGGTATCCGCGAGCCCCCCCGTCGCACGTGCAACGGGAAGCGCGCCGTAGCGCTGCGCGTACATCTGCACGAGGCCGCACGGCTCGAACCGGCTCGGGACGAGCGCGAAGTCCGCCCCGGCGAACATCCGGTGCACGACGTGCTCGCTCGCAGCACGAATGAAGACGGCGCGCCCGGGCCCCTTGGCCACTGCATCCTCGAGCTTCGTCATGAGCGCTGCGTCGCCATCGCCGGCGACGACGATCTGCGCGTCGGTCGCCCGGAGAAGCTTGGTGATGGCGCCGGCCACCAGATCGCTCCCCTTCTGCTGCACGATGCGCCCGACGTTCACGATCAGGGGCACGGCATTGTCGATCGGGAACCCCAGCTCCTTCTGCAGGGCGGCCTTGCATCGCGCCTTGTTCGTCGCGTCCTCCGCGTCGTAGCGAGCCGCCAACGCCGGATCCGTGGCCGGGTTCCAGATCGCGTAGTCGACGCCGTTGAGGATGCCGATGACCGCCCGCGCCCGCTCGCGCAGGACGCCGTCGAGCTTGCAGCCGTGCCCGGGGGTCTGGATCTCGCGGGCGTACGTCGTGCTCACCGTCGTCACGGCGTCGGCCGTGAGGATCCCCTGCTTGAGCACGTTGAGCCCACCATAGAACTCGATCCCGTCGATCGAGAACTGGTCCCACCCGAGGCCCAGCGACGGCAGGACGTCTTTCGGAAACGTCCCCTGGTGCGCGAGGTTGTGGATCGTGAGGACGCTCTTGGTGGTCGCGAGCTGGGGGACCTCGCGAGCGAGCTCGCGGATGTACGTGGGGACGAGCGCCGTCGGCCAGTCGTGGCAGTGGACGATGTCGAAAGGCGCTCCGGCGGCGACGCGCTGCTTGGCGATCTCGGCGGCGGCGCGCGAGAGCACCGCGAAGCGGGTCGCGTTGTCCGGGTAGTCCTCGCCGTTCTCGCCGTAGACCCCTTTGCGATCGAAGAGCCCCGGGACGTCCACGAGCGCGAGCTCGACCTGCGACGGGAGCTTTGCGTCGTACACCGTGACCTGCCAGGTCTTGTTTCCCAGCTTGATCTCGAGCGGCGTCAACCGCCGCGCAGCGAGCAGCCCGCTCGCTTCGAAGGCGCCGTAGCGGGGCAGCACGATCGTCGTCTTGTGCCCGAGCCCTCGCAGGGCTTTCGGGAGCGCGGCCATCACGTCGGCGAGGCCACCGACCTTCACATACGGCGCCAGCTCGGTCGAAACGAAGAGAATCTCCATTGAGCCCACGCTTCTACACTCGAATCGGGCCGAAATCACGGAGCATTCCCGTTGGCGCACGGGCGGAGTCGCGTTCATGCTCTGCCGCTCGATGACGCGCGTGCGAAGAGCCGACGAAACGGACTGGTTCCGCCCCGAGGGGGTGCCCGAAGGGTCCGTCGTGTCTGCCTTCCGCGTACCGCCCGAGGTCGCTGGGCAGCGACTCGACGTATTTCTGCAAGCGCAGCTCAAACGCACGAGTCGCACGCGTACGCAGTTCATCATTCGGGCGAGCGCCTACGACGACCGCGGGCGGCGATTGCAGCCGAACGAGCGCGTGAAACCGTTCCAGCAGATCCTCCTGTGGCGGGCGCCGTGGGACGAGGATCCCGTCCCGACGGACGTGCCCATCCTCTACGAGGACGCCGAGCTGCTGGCGGTCAACAAGCCATCCGGGCTCCCGGTGCACCCTAGCGCCCGCTACCACAAGAACACCCTCATCAAGGTGCTGCAGCGCGCGCGGCCCGGAGAGTGGCTCTCGCTTGCGCATCGGCTCGATCGTGAGACGAGCGGCGTCATCCTGCTGGCAAAGAATGCGGCGTTCGATCGCGCGCTCAAGTGGGTCTTCGAAGATCGCGCCGGGATCGAGAAGACGTACGTCGCGATCACCTGGGGGGTCCCACCCGAGGGGCGCTACGAGAAGCCCGTCGAGCTCGACCCGACCCACCGGACGCGCGTGAAGATGCGCGTCGGCGAGACGAAGGACGCGCTCTACGCAGCCACGCGCTTCGACGTCGAGTCGACGCGAACCACGCGCGACGGGCGCACTTACGCTCGCGTTCGCTGCGGCCTGGAGACGGGGCGCCAGCACCAGATACGGATCCACCTCGCGTCGCTCGGCACTCCCATCGTCGGCGACAAACTCTACGGCCCCGACGACGGCTGCTTCGCTCGCGGCGTGGACGGCGAGCTCACGGAGAGCGACGTCGCCCGGCTCGAGCTACCACGCCACGCGCTCCACGCATGGCGGCTCATGCTCCCGCACCCGGCGACGCACGAGGACCTCACGATCGAAGCACCGCTCCCCGCGGATCTCGAGGCGTTCTGGCACGACCTCGCGTAGCCGCAATCACATCCCGCGCGGAACCTTGTCCAGATCGACCTGATCGAGCGCCGCGCGAATCAACGCGCTACGACTCGCCTTCGTCATCCCGCGCGACTTCAGCTCGTCCACGAGCGAATCGAGCCGTTCGAGATCCTTGGTGTACATGGAGATGCAGATCACCTTGTAGTGCGTCGGCTTCGTGGCCGGCGTCCGCTCTGCGCTCTTGGGGAACGCGCCACTCTCCGCGGGCGAGTAGAAGGAGCCCGAAAGGACCCCCTGCACCTCGTCCCCGTCGAGGACACGCGCCGCCGCCCCGATTCCCGATCCTCCGTCCCGCGCCGTCATTTCATCCTCCGCCTCTCGTGTTTGCCACGCGGGTGTCTTCCCGCGCCTCGTTTGCGTTCGCCTGCCCGCTCATGCCGTGAGTGCATCCTGGCCATCGTCTTCGCTCGACGGAGCCTCGGCGCTCGCAGCGCCGTGTCCGTCGATCAACGTGTCTACGACGCGCCAATAGTCCGTCGCGGCGTTCGACGATCCCGCGTACTCGAAGATCGTCCGCCCCTGGGCAGGCGCTTCCTTGATCTTCATCGTCGCGCGGATCGGCGAAAGGCATCGCTCGCCGAAGTGCTGCTTCAACGTGTCCACGGCATCGCGGCAGATGCGCGCGCGCGCGTCGTAGAACGTCGGCAAGACTCCCCAGATTTGCACCGGGTGGTGCAGGAGGGCATTCACGTTCTTGACGGTCTTGATCACCTGCCGCACGCCGACGAGCGACAGGAAGTCACACGCCACCGGTACGAGGATCCCATCGGCAAAAACGAGCGCGTTCTGGTTCATCAGGGACAGCGACGGCGAGCAATCGACCAGTACGACGTCATACGCATCCGACGCGGCCATGAGTCGGTCGCGCAGCACGCGATCACGGTTCTGCCGACCGGCGAGATAGAGCTCCGCGGCCGCGAGCGTCTCGTTCGCGCAGATGAGGTCGAGGTTCGGGCGCACCTGCACGGCGGCGTCCTGCGCTTTCAACCCCATCACGAGCACGTGGTACAGCGACCGCTCGGTCTTCACGTTGAGCGAGACGCCGACGTTCCCCTGCGAGTCCGTATCCACGAGGAGCACTTTGAGCCCGCGCTCGGCCAGCCCGGCGGCGATGCTCACGGTGGTCGTCGTCTTCCCGGTGCCCCCCTTGTGATTGAAGATCGCGAGGCGGCGCGGCCCCTGAATGTCGCGGCGCGCACGCGGGAGGGTGACCGTCGCGGAGACCGAAGGCGCCGGCGCCGCGCTCGGAGATGCGGTGATCGTCGGCGTCGAGGGCGGAGCCGGCGGAACGACTGGCGCCATGAACGACGCGAGCTTCGCTCCCCCTGCTTCGGCGAGCACCTGCGTGCGGCACTCGTCACCGCATGCGTAGCGCCTCTGCCCTTGCACCTTGAGCACCTGAGACACGAGCTCGACGGCGAAGCGCTTTCCGCACGCATCGCACGTCGCGCCGCCATCGACCTCGCCGCGGACGGCTTTGCCGTTGCACGCGGTCGAGCAGAAAAACGCGAATCCTCCGTCCCGCTCCTCCATCTGGTAGCGAAACTGGACCTCGAACCCTTTGCCGCAAACGCTGCAGCTCTCGATCATTCCGGCCATGGAACGTCTCCCGCGTGGTCCTGCGCGCTGCGAGTTGCTTCGCTAAGCGTGCAACTCCACTCATCACGCCGCGCGTGATTGGGCCAACAAACGAGAGCGGTGTGAGGCGACCTTTCAGTGCCGGAAGTGACGAACTCCGGTCATCACCAGCGCGAGCCCGTGCGCGTCAGCCGCGGCGATGACGTCGGGGTCTTTCACGCTCCCGCCGGGCTGTGCGACGGCGGTGACACCGGCTTTCGCGGCTGCTTCGAGGCCGTCCGGGAACGGGAAGAATGCGTCCGACGCGAGCACGCTCCCCTTCGCCAGATCGCCTGCCTTCTCACATGCAATCTGCACCGAAACCACCCGAGACATTTGCCCGGCTCCGACCCCCACGGTCCGCTCCCCGCGCGCCAGCACGATGGCGTTCGACTTCACGTGCTTGCACACGCGCCACGCGAACTCGAGTGAGTCGAGCTCTTCGGGCGTAGGCGGTCGTTTGCTCACGACTTTTCCGTGCATCACCTCGCCGGCCGCGGTCGCATCGCGCGTCTGGACGACGAGCCCCCCGCCGACGCGCTTGTACTGCATCGAAGTGTGATTCGCGGCGAGCCACTCGCGGGTCGCCAGCAGGCGCAGGTTCTTCTTCGCGCGCAGGACATCCATCGCCGCGTCGGTGAATCGCGGCGCCACGACGCACTCCAGGAACGTCTCGGCCAGCAGGCGCGCGGTCGGCTCGTCGACTTCGCGGTTGAGCGCGACGATGCCTCCGAACGCGCTCAGAGCATCGGCGTCGCGCGCGGACCTGTACGCCGCGTCGAGAGCGCCGGCGACCGCCACGCCGCACGGGTTCGTGTGCTTCACGACCACGGCGGCTGGCCGCTCGAACTCGCGGACCGCGTCGAGAGCGGCTTCGACGTCGACCAGATTGTTGAAGCTCAGCTCCTTGCCGCCGGCCCCGAGGCTCTCGGCGCGCGCGAGCGATCCCGGGGGGGCATTACGCTCCACGTAGAAAGCCCCCTGCTGGTGCGGGTTCTCGCCATAGCGAAGCCCATACGCCCGCTCGAACGGCAACGTGAGGTAGAGCGGAAACTGCGCGCGCGTCCCGTCACTCGCGCGAGACGAGAGGTAGCCGGCGATCGCGCCGTCGTACGCCGCCGTGTGCGCAAACGCCTTCGCCGCCAGCTCGGCACGAAGGCCCGCGGGGATGTCCCCCTCGCCCCCCTGACCCATGGCCTCCACCACGCGCCCGTAGTCCGCCGGATCACACACCACCGCGACGCGCGCGTGGTTCTTCGCGGCCGACCGGATCATCGAGGGGCCGCCGATGTCGATGTTCTCGACGATGTGCTCATGGCTCGACTTGGGGTCGGCCGCAGTCTTCTCGAACGGGTAGAGATTGACGCAGACGAGGTCAATCTCGCGCCCACCGAGGCGCGCCAGGTCCCCCTTGTCGATCTCGCCGCGCGACAGGATCCCGCCGTGAACTCGAGGGTGCAGCGTCTTTACGCGCCCCCCCATCACCTCGGGCGATCCCGTGTAACTCTCGACGGTCTCGACCGGCACGCCCGCCTCGACGAGCGCCTTCGCGGTCCCCCCGCTCGAGAGAATCATCACGCCGCGCTCGTGGAGCGCCCTGGCGAACTCGAAAAGCCCAGTCTTGTCCGAAACGGAGAGGAGCGCGGTTTGGATCGCCATGTCGGCGGAGTTATTCCGCCGGCCACGCGCGGTCAACCGCTGCTAGTCACTCGGCGTCGAAGTCGGTCGAGACGAACGCGTCCACGTTGAACTCGCGCTCGACGGCCTTCTCCTCGTCGGCCTCGGCCTCGGCCTCGACTTCGGCCTCCTCCTCGTCCTCTTCGACCTCGGCCGCCTTCAGCACCGGCAGGCGGCGCTTGCCGACGGGCCCCTCGTCCACGTAGTCGCGGAGAGCCATCATGTCGCGCAGCGCTTGCAGCTTCGCGAGCCCCTTCACCTCGACCTGGCGAATGCGCTCGCGCGTCAGGTTCATGATCGCGCCGACCTCTTCCAGCGTCGTCCCACCGCGGTCCGCGACGTCGAGCGCGCACGTCTCGGTCATCTCCCAGACTTCGAGATCCGGGAAATTCAGCTTGATGGCGCCCGTCTTGGCGCTCACGTCGAGATAGAGGTGGTGCTTGCACGACACGAACGGGCAAGGACGCTCGCCGTTCCCGCACTCCGCCCGCTCCTTCGGCTTCGCGATGTCCTCGACGTCCGGATAGAGCATGCGTCCGAGCTCGAGCTCGCGCTTCGTCATGCGCTTCACGCTGATGGTGCGGGCGCGCACTTCACGCTTGCGACGCGAGCGGCGCTGCTCGCGGGTGACGGCCTGATCGGCGGTCTTGAGCGCAAGAGCCCCCATCGTGTGCGGCTGCTCGCCCACGGCGGCGCCGTCGCTCTCGATGTCCGTCGCTACTTCCACGCTGTCCGAGATGTCTTTCGGGTCCATGGCTACTCCTCCCGGTTGGTGCTTTTCGACGCTTGCTGACGCACGCGCTTCTCCCTCGCGCTGCGCGCAAGACTTCCCGTCGTCGTCACCCCGGCGCGCCTCACGCCGGCCGACGATTCGCTTTTCCCCGTCCCCTGAACCCCGTCGTTACTCGCGCCCAGAGGGGCGCGGGGCGACCGACGAAGTAACTAATCCAGACAAACGACGGCGCACTGCGCCCGAAACCTGATGCTCTCGGGCGCTCGCTCCAGGCCGTCCGTACACTTCACGGATGACCAGGTTGCGGGGGCGTTGGATCGAGTCGGCATCGGCATCTATCGGACAATTTGCAATGTACGTGATGGAAAAGACAGGGGTCAATCCATTCGGGCAGAAAAATTTGCCTTCTTCCATAATGGACGTGTGCACGCGTGCTTAGATCAACGTGCGGACAAATAATGTCCTAGATGGACACGCGATTCGAGCGCGTATGGACGCATCACAAACCCCTTTCGATCATTGAGAGATCGGGGCCGTCGTCGCATGCAGGTCCATATGCGACATGATCGCCATCGCGCGATGCGAGCGCCAGATCCGACCTGGGTGCGGACTGGGTGTCCGGTCCTCGGTCGGACGTTCGAGCCTGGGGGATTTCGCGACGGACGGGGAGAGCGGCGTCGATGATCGACGCGAGGCGCAGGGATCCGAGATCGCCGGCGCTGAACGGACCGAGCGCACGCAGCGCCGAGTCGCACGTGGGGAAGCGGTCCCGCTTGTCGAGCGCCAGCAGGCGGTCGACGGCGTCGGCCAGGACGCGGTCGAGGCGCGGACGACACTCGACGATCGAGCCAATTTCGCCCCGTTCGATGGCGCGAAGCTCGTCCATCGTCCCGCGCGGCGCAAACCACGGACGACGGCGCGCGAGGAGCTCGAAGAGGACGACGCCCACGGCAAATAGATCCGTCCGCACGTCGAGGACCTCGCCGCGGATCTGCTCGGGCGCCATGTAACCGAACTTCCCTTTGACGACGCTCGGGCGCGTCCATCGCGCGCGATCCAAAGCGAGGGCGATACCGAAGTCGGTCAGCTTCACCTCGCCTTCACGCGAGAGCAACACGTTGTGGGGGGTGACGTCGCGGTGTACCAGGCCCGGTATGGCGCGCTGGACCGCGCCGAGAGCGCGAAGTAGCGCGCAAGCCACATGCACCGCGACGAGGTCGGGAAGGCCGCCCGGGCTCGCGGGGCCGGAGGTCACCGCGTGCGTGAGCGTGCGCAGATCGGCACCGTCGATGAGCTCGATGACGAGGAAGGGGGCGCCGCTCGGCTCGTGGCCCATCGCGAGCAGGGACACGACGTTGGCATGGCGCACGCTCGCCAGGAGCCGCGCCTCCTCGCGCATCGCCTGCTCCCCCTCGGCGGAGAGCTGCCCCGCGAGCCTCTTGATGCAGACGTCCCGCGCGAATCCGGACGCACGCGCGCTCGAGCCCGAGCTCCTCGCGCGGTAGACGCCGCCGGTCGCGCCTCGACCGATGCATTCGAGCAGCTCGAAGCGCTCGCCGCTGAAACTGGTCACGAAAACGGGGGGACGGGTGGAATTCATGCGGACGCTCCTGCTCTCCTCTCCTTCCCATCGGCTCGTTCGGAAGAAATGTTGCGTAGTTTCGACATCGGCCTCGCGTCGCGCCTCCCCCTCGCGCGCGCTTGTCGACTATCTTCCTGGGCGCGTGCGATGCCCCAACAGGACCGCAATCCGCCCCCTGGCGTAGTCCGGCCGCTCACGCGCGACGTGAGCGCGCGGGGAGCTCGGATCCGATTCCACGAGGCGGGCGCCGGAGCGACGCTCCTCCTCGTGCACGGATTCCTGTGGAGCGGCGCGGTCTGGGAGGAGGTCTTTCCCAGGCTCGCGCGCAGCTTCCGCGTGATCGTCCCCGATCTGCCGGGGTTCGGAGAGAGCGAGAAACCCTCCCCCGCGCGCTACGGCTACGGGTTCGAGGGGTTTGCGGAGTCCCTCGTCGATTTGATCGCCGCGTTGCGCGTGGGACGTGTCTCCGTTTGCGGGCACTCGATGGGCGGGGCCATTGCGATGATGCTCGCGGCCAACCATCCCGATCTGGTCGAGAGGCTGATCCTCGTCGATCCGACCGTGTACGGCTCCCGTCGCAACGTTGCCGCATCCATCGCCACGCTCCCGATCCTCGGCCCCATCGTCTTCAAGCAGATGTACGGACGTGCGACCTTCCGCCGTTTCTTCGAAGAGAACGTCTACGCGAGTCCGGAGAGCGCACCGGCGATTCGACTCGAACGCATGTTCGAGACGTTCAACGCGCCGGCCGCTCGCGAAGCCGCCTACGCGACGATGCTGGCGACGCTGGACACTCGCCCGCTCGTGGCGAGCATCCCTCGCGTGAACGCGCCGACGCTCGTGGCGTGGGGCCGAAGCGACCGCTCCGTCCCCGTGGAGCACGGCCGGAGGCTCGCGCGCGAGCTGCGGCGGGCGCGCTTCGAGGTCTTCGACTGCGGCCACTCCCCCGCGGAAGAGGTTCCCGACGCGTTCGCGGAGGTGGTCGAAGGCTTCCTTCGGAGCAAGGCGCCGTGACGTCTCGCTGGCGTGGCAGTCGGGCCGCGAGAGCCGGTCTCTCGATCGTCGTCGCCCTCGCCGTCTTCGCGACCATCGGACCGCTCGTCGCGCCGCACGACGCATTCACCAGCGACTTCACGAACGGGGTGTCGCCGCTCCACACCCCCATCGGTCCCTCGCGCCACTTCTGGCTCGGCGCGGACCGGATCTACCGGGACGAGTTCGCGCGGCTGGCCGTCGGAGCCCGGCTCTCGCTCGCCATCGGCATGCTCGCCACCCTGCTCGCGACGGCGATCGGCGCGACGGTCGGGGTCGTTTCCGGGTGGTTCGAAGGGAGCGAGGGGACGCGGATACCCTGGTCGATCGGGATCGGCTCGCTCGGCGCCGTCGTGCTCGCGCTGGCGGGCCACGGTGGCTGGGCGGTGCTCGCGATCGCGATTGGCCTGGCCGTGCGCGTCACGGGTGAGCTCGCGCGAATCGAGCCCCTGAAGCGCGGCCCTCGGGTCAATGTCGACATGCTCCTGATGCGCATGGTCGACGTAGGACTCGCGTTTCCCTTCCTGCTCCTCGTCATGGCGATCAGCGCGGCGCTCGATCACACGACGGCGACGACGGTGGTCCTCGTCCTGGGCGCGACCGGATGGCTCGGTACCGCTCGCGTCCTCCGCGCGAAGACGATGCAGGTGCGTTCTCTCGATTTCGTCCTCGCGGCGCGCGCGCTCGGCCGCTCGACTCCTGGCATCTTGTTGCGTCACGTCCTTCCGAACGTGAGCGGCGTTCTGGCCATCGCCGCCACGATCTCGGTCGCTCAGATGATTCTCGCGGAGAGTATCCTTGGATATCTCGGTGTCGGGATCGCCCCCCCGGCGCCGACGTGGGGGAGGATGCTGTACGAAGGGCAGGACTATTACCTCGCTGGACCGTGGCTCGTGGCAGCACCGGCGACGGCGATCATCGCCGCCGTTCTGGGGTTCCACCTGCTCGGCGAAGGACTCAAGGATGCTCTCGGCGCGCGCGATTGAGCGGACGCTCGTGGCGCTCGCCACGTCGCTCGTGGTCCTCGGTGGGTGCAACGCCGCGCTCGAGGCCCCCTTCGCGGCGGCGCACCCCGACGACGAGACGCCGCGCCGCGGCGGCACGCTCCACCTGGCGTCCATCGCCGACATTGCGACGCTCGATCCCCCGATCGCGTCCGACATGTTCACGTCGAGCGTGATTCGTCTCGTCTATGCGGGGCTCGTCGACTTCGACCGGAACGGCAACGTGGTCCCCGACCTCGCCTCGCGTGTCGACGAGGTCGACGATGGGCTCGCCTACCGCTTCACGCTGCGTCAAGGGGTTCGATTCCACGACGGCGCCGAGCTCACCGCGTCCGACGTGAAGCGCTCGATCGAGCGTGCGCTCTCCCCCACGACGCCGTCGCCGACCGCGAGCTTCTATCAGTCGATCGAAGGGTACGACGCCTATGCGTCGAAGAAGACGCCTCACCTCGAGGGGGTCGAAGTCGAAGGGCGTTACCTCGTCCTCATCCGTCTTCACGAGCGCGATTCGACCTTCTTGCCCGCGCTCGCGATGGCGGCCCTCCGCGTGACGTGTCCGAGCGCGGGGGAGAGCTACTCACCGTCCTTGTCGGCGTGCGGCGCAGGCCCTTTCCGCGTCATGCCGGGCGGATGGGAGCGCGGGCGAACGCTCACGCTCGTGCGCAACGAGAGCTACTTTCGCCCCGGCCTCCCGTACCTCGACGCCGTCACCTGGCAGTTGAACGCCTCGAACCCCGCGAGCCAGGCGTTCAAGTTTTCGCGCGGCGAGATCGACGTCGTTCGGGATCTCAGCCAGACCGACACGATCCGCTACGAGGGCGATCCGCGATGGAAGTCGTTCGTCGCGCTCGAGCCGGTGCACGGCATGCAGGGCGACTCGATGAACACGGAGATACCTCCGTTCGACAACGTGGAGGTGCGAAGAGCCGTCGCTGCGGCGATCGATCGCGATCACATCGTGATGCTCAAGTCGTCGAACCTCACGGCGGTGACGAAGCCGGTGCCGCCGGGAATGCCTGGGTACGATCCGCACTTCGAAGGGCAGCGCTACGACTATGCCGCGGCGCTCGCGCACATGAAGAAGGCTGGATACCCGTTCGACCCGGCGACGGGCCAGGGCGGGTGGCCCGCGCCGATCGTCTACGATCTCGCGCGGCCGAGCCTGCAGGAGCTCACGGCGATGTCGATGCAACAGGATCTCGCGAAGATCGGACTGCGCGTGCAGCTGCGGATCTCGAGCTTGCCCACGCTCTACTCGCTCACCCATCGGCGCGGGAAGTCGCAGATGTCGCCGCAAGGGTGGGAGGAGGACTTCCCCGACCCGAGCAACTTCCTCGAGCCGCTCTTCTCGAGCAAGTCGATTGGCGAGGAAGACACGCTGAACTACGCCTTCTACCGGAACGCTGCGGTCGACGATGCGCTGGCGCGCGCTCGGAGTGAGCGCGATCCGGCAGCGCGCGCGCGACTCTACGAGCAGACCGAGCGAGTCATCTGCGACGAAGCCCCGTGGGCGTTCGAGTTCGCGTATCGGTTCTTTCAGGCGCACCAGCCGTACGTGCGCAACTTGCACGGGCATCCGGTCTGGATTGCCGACGTCACCGACGTCTGGCTCGATCGCGAGCGCGATGCGGTCGCCCGAAAGGAGGCGCCGCTGCTGCGGGCGCTCTCGGCCGGGCTAGGAGTGGCGCGTTGATCCGGCGGGCACTTTCGCGGATGGCGTGGGCGCTCGCGGTCGTGTGGGCCGTGGTGACGATCACGTTCTTCGTCAACGAGGTCATCCCGAGCGACCCCGCGCGGATGGTCGCCGGCCCGCAGGCGCGGCCGCAGGAGGTCGCCCGGATTCGCGAACAGCTCGGCCTCGATCGCCCCGTCGCGGCGCGGTACGCGATCTTCGCCGTGCGACTCGTGCACTTCGGCACGAGCGAGATCGACCCGAAGGATCCGAAACACGCGACCTGCGCGGCGTTCGGCCCCGTGCACGTCGATCTCGGTCGGAGCTACGTGCAGCGCCGACCGGTGGTCACGATCCTCGCCGAGCGCCTACCGCGGAGCGCCCTGCTCGCCGCGGCCGCGGTCGCCGTCCAGATGATCCTGGGGGTCGCGTTCGGTCTGTTCGCAGCCGCGAGGCGCGAGACCGTCTGGGACATGGCGACGGTCGCGGCGACGCTCGTCGGAGCGAGCATTCCGACCTTCCTGACGGGCCTCGCGCTGCAGTACGTGTTCGCCTACCGACTTCGATGGCTCCCCTTCGACGGCTACGGAAAGACGACGGGCGCGCAGGTGACCGCGCTCGTCTTGCCTGCCGTCACGCTCGGCCTGTTCGGCGCCGCGTTCGCGACGCGCCTGGTCCGGGACGAGGTCTCGGCGGCGCTCGCCCTCGACCACGCGCGCACGGCCCGCGCGAAGGGCGCCTCGCGGCTCGGAGTGCTCGTTCGTCACGGGCTGCGGAACGCGCTGGCGCCGGTGGTCACGGTCGCGGGAATCGATTTCGGACAGCTCGTCGGCGGAGCGATCGTCGTCGAGACACTCTTTCGCTGGCCGGGCCTCGGGCTGGTCAGTGTGTCGGCGCTTCTCGACCGCGACGGACCGCTCATCATGGGGACGGTGCTCGTGACTTCCATCGCCGTCGTCGTGGCCAACCTCGTGGTCGATCTCGGCTACGTGTGGCTCGATCCGCGCGTTCGCGTGTGACGCCTGCGAGCGACGGAAGGCGCTACTGCGCGAGAAGCGCGCGACACTCGGCGACGCGCTCGCCTTTGCCGTGCGAAACGCAGCTCTGGTACGCGCCACGGGCGAGCGACGCGCGCCCCGCCGCTTCGTAGGCCGCGCCCAACGTGAGCCAGGCTTCGGCGTTCGAAGGATCGACGGACGTCGCCTTCCGTCCGAGGTCGATCGCTTGCGCGGTGTCGCCGTGATCGAGCGCCTTCTGCGCATCGCGCGTGACGTTTCCGGTCGGCGCGATCGTCTTCGTATCGGGCGGCGGCGGAGTCGCGATCGCGGGCTGAGGCGGCGGAGGCTGACGAGCCGGCGGAGGCGAAGGGGCCTGCTGCGGCGGCGCGGGCACGGGCTGCGGGTGCGGGGGCGCCGCAGCGACGTGGCCTGCGGCCGGTGATGCCGGGAGCGTGGGGGGGACGGACGGCGCGTCGCCGACGGTGCCGAGCGTGACTGCCGTGGCCGTCGCGCTCGGCGCGCTCGTCGCCGCGGGAGGCGCGACGCTGGGCGCCGTGCGGGGAGGCTCCGGTTGCGGGCCTTGCGCGGCCGTCGAGGCTTGCGCAGGGGTCGCTGCGCCGAGGGCGGTCGAGGCGACCTGGGCCGGCATGTCGTAGTCGACGCCGCGCGCCTTCAATCGGGCCGTCACCGCGATCACGGCCACGAGCAAGGCGACGACGACGAACGCCACCACCACGCGCGGCCCCGAGACCTTCTTCACGGTGTCCATCGGCCGGTCGCTCACGGAGGCGGCCTGTGCTCGACCCCGCGGCGTCTCCGCGACCGGCCGCTCGTTCTTCTCCCCTCGAGGCTTGTCGATCGAGGTGGGCTTCACGGGCGCTGACTCGGAGCGCTTCTCCGCGAGCAGCGAGGTCATTCGTACCGTGTTGCTCCCCTCCGGTGCAGACGGGCTCACGGCGGGCGCCCGTGCGAGCGTGGAGGAGCTCGCCGGGGACGAGGGCCCTTCGGCGTCGGTGATGATCACCGGCGCCGCGACCGGCATCGCGAGCGGGGTCGCGTGCATCGAGCGCTCCGACGGCGGCGGCAACGGAGGGGGGAGGGTCCGTGTCGGAGGGGGCGGCGGCGCGGGGATGGTCTGGGTCCCCGAAGGGCGCCTGAGCACCTCGTGCGTCTCCGTCTTCGGCTCGACCCCTTCGGAGCGCACGGTCCGCGCGAGCGCGGGAGTCCCGGCCGGTGAAGGAGCCGCGAGCGCTGCCTGCATCGCGGACGAAGACCGCGCCGAGAATGCGAGCGGCTTCGTCTCGGCCGACGGCGATACGGGGACGGGCGGCGCGATCCGGATGCCGGGGATCGTCGGCGTCTTCGGACGCTCGGGCTGCGGCTCGGTCGGAGGGGGCTCGGTCGCGAGAACCGCCATCCCGAGTCCCGGATTCGTCCCCGGCTCGGTCTCCTCGCGCGATTCGGCGATGGCCGCAGCTGCGACCAGAGGCGGCGGCTTCACCGTCGTCGGCTGCGCGGGGGGCGGCGTGCTCCTCGTGAGCGGTGGAGGGGGCGTCGCGTCGGTCGCCGCGGGCACGACGGCCATCTCGCCGCTCGACATGCGCGGCGGCATCGGCGTCTCGTGCTCGAGGTGCTCGGAGGACGGGACGATCGAATCCCGGTCGTCCGAGAACGAAGGCGGCGGCATCGACCCCGGACGAGCGGAGCCCGGCCGGCTCGACCCGGGCGCCGACAGGGGGGCGATCGACAGCGGAGCCGACTCGTCCCCGACCTTCGGGACGAGCAGCCCCTCGAAGAACAGCTTCGTCACCGTCGATAGCGTCGAGAGGTCTTCGAACGGCGACTCGTCCACGACCTGCATCAGGTTCCGCCTGCCGTCGAACAGGCGAAGGATGCCGTTGAGCTCGTCGGGAATCTCGTTCAGGCGTTCGAGGAGCTGAGCATGATCGATCTCGAACGTCGTCGTGAGCGACGGCAGCTGCTCGAGCAAACGTCCCCACTCGTCGACCCGGCGCATCCCCTCCATGAGGATCCCCTGCGTCGACGTGCCGATGATGTCGTCGTTCTTCACGACGGAGAACTCGACCTCGAACTGGGCGTCGTTCCAGATGAGCGCGCGGTAGATCGCCTCTTCGCCGCGAAGGCGCCCGAGGTCGGCGTCCACGACCTTCCCTTCGCGGAAGTACACGTGCGCCTCCTGGGCGCCGCTCTTGAGGTGAACGACTCCGCTCTTCCGTGAGACCTCGAACGTCTGAAGCAGGTCGACGACCGCCATGTCGGTGATCGAACCGCTGAAGGTCGTTCGTCCGCCGCCGGTGGTGCGACTCTGCGCGATGTTCTCCTGCGTACGCCGCGCCAGGAGCAGATTCACCCGCGCGAGCAGCTCGCGGACGAAGATGGGCTTCGTGAGGTAGTCCTCGACGCCGAGCTCGAGGCCGCGAATCTTGTCCTCGACGGACTTCTGGCTCGTGAGGAACACGACCGGGATGCCCGCCCACTCCGGCTTCTCCTTGAGCTTCCGGACGAGCGCGTACCCGTCGAGCTTCGGCAGCCGCGTGTCGGTGAGGACGAGGTCGGGGGTCGAGAGGTCGAGCTTCGCGAGCGCGTCGAGGCCGTCGGCAGCCGTGGTTACGCTGTAGCCGGCCTTCTTGAGGCTGACTTCGAGCACACGCACGCTGCGCGGATCAGCGTCCACCAGCAATAGCGTTCGCTTGGCCACGGTTTGTCGAGAGGAAGCATACCTAGCCCGCGCGGGAAGGTGTCAATTGGGTGCGAAGTCCGTCACTTCGCCCATGGATCCGCAAAATCGGTCCCCATCGAAGGGGGTGGAGCCGCAGCGCGCCGTTTCGACGTAGCGGACGGGGCGGGCGCGGGGCGCGCGGTGGGAGCGAGCGACGGCGCGGGCGCTGCCGCGACGGAGGCGGGGGCGAGCGTCGGCTGTGGCGGCGACGGCTGGACCTGCGGAGCGGGCGGCGCGGGGGTGCCCGACGGGACGTCGGAGCCGAGGCTGGCGGTCTTCGCCGTAGGAGGCTCCTCGGCCGTGCGTGAAGCGACCAGGCGCTGCGCGACGAGAGCGAGCGTCGCCACGCCCAGGACGACCGCGCCGTAGACGACCCACGTGCGCGCGCGGAGCCTCCTTCGACGCACGGTCGGTCGCGTGGCGATCGACGCCTCGATCTCGTCGCGAGCCGGCGGCTCGAGCTCGTTGGCCAGCTTGAAGACGGGCCGCGACGTCGCGAGCGGCGCCCCGCCGAGGGGCGCGACGTGAAGCGTCCCGTCCGCACCGAAGGACGACACGCGCCGGATGTCCTCGGCCAGCTCGTGCATCGTGGCCTGTCGCTGCTCCGGCTTCTTCTCCAGCGCCCGCAGCAGCACGTCCTCCAGCGCGCCCAGCGAGCGCGCGTGCTCGGTGACCTGACTGGGGGGGACGGGCTTGACGAACATGTGCTGCGTGAGGACGCCCATGTACGTGTCGGCGACGAACGGGACCCGCCCGGTGAACATCTCGTACATGATCACGCCCAGCGCATAGACGTCGGCGCGATGGTCGACCGGTTGCCCGCTCGCCTGCTCGGGCGACATGTAGTGCGGCGTCCCGAAGACGATGCCCGTCTTCGTCGTTCGGCTGGCCCCGAGGATCATCGCCGCACCGAAGTCGACGATGCGCACGTCCACGTCGCGATCGGGCCTGCCGAGGAGGAAGACGTTGTCGGGCTTGAGATCGCGATGAACGATCTTGGCGTCGTGCGCCGCGCCCAGCGCCGCGGCGATCTGGAGGACGATCTTCACGCCGAGACCGGCCGGGAGGGGACCGCCCGTCTTGATCGTGCGGGCGAGCGTCTCGCCGACGAGCTGCTCCATGACGAAGTACGGCACGTCGCCGTCGAGTCGTCCGAAGTCGGTGATGGCGACGATGTTCGGATGCCTCACCATCGCCGTCGCCCGCGCCTCCCGCAGGAAGCGCGCGGCGAGATCGGGATCGCTCGCGAGATCGCGCCGCAGCACCTTGAGCGCGAAGAAGCGATCGAGCGCCCTGTGGCGCACGCGGTACACCGTGCCCATGCCCCCTTCGCCGAGGATGCCCGCGACCTCGTAGCGGTCGTCGATGACTCTCCCGATCAGCGGGTCGGCGGCGGGCTCCCAGACGCTGGAATGGAGCTTCGTGCCGTCGAAGGGGCAGAACGTGGCGTCGGCTCCGAAACGCTGGTTGCACTCCCCGCACTGCATGGGCGCGCGGCGGAGATCGAGCGTTTCAGCCATCGCCCGCGGCGTCTCCCGGACCCGCCTCCGCGTCGCCCTGCAGACCGGCGTCCTCCGGCGGCCCGACGCAGACGCCCTGCTCGCACGTGAGGCCACTCGAGCAATCGTGGCTGCGCGTACATGGCGCGTTGAGGCCGCTGGGAGACGCGTCCTCTCCTCCGCACCCGGGGTCGCGGAAGGCGAGCGAGAGGCCCGCGACCCCAAGTATCAGCGCCTGTCGGATCACGTCGCAAAGCGTAGCGCAGGAATGGGCTGCGGGCCCCGTTTCCTAGGTTTAGGTGGCGACCGCCGCGGTGCCACAGCTCGCGCAGAACTTCGCCGATGCGGCGAGCTCGCTGCCGCACCCGGTACAAAATTTCTTCTGCTGTGCAAGCGCGGTCCCGCACTCGGCGCAGAACTTACCGCCCGGCTGCTTCGTGTTGCACTTCGCGCAGGTCACTTCGCTGCCGCTCGGCGCGAACTGAGGTTGCGCCTGCGGAGGGCGCCCGACCGGATACTGCGGCATCGCGCCCGCCATCCCCTGCCCCATCGCCGCGCCGACGGCCATCTGGGCGCCGATCCCGGCGAGACCGCCGCCGACGCCGTGCTCGGCCATCCCCTGCCCCGCGCCGATCATCGCCTGGCCGGCGGCGTAGTTCGAGAAGTTCCCGGCGAGGTTCTGAACGTACCGCGCGTCCTGATTGTATTTCTGATCGAGCCCGAACTGGTTCTGCTGCGCGACCGCCGCCGCCTTCGCGACTCCGATCTGGGCGATCTGCACGTCGCGCTGCGCCTCGGCGACCGTTGCCACGAAGCGCTCGTTCGCGTCGTTGAGCTTCTTGTCGTCCTCGGGGCCGAAGTTGATGTTGAACGCGCCGATCTGAACGACGCGCACGCCGACCTCGCCGAGCGACGGGACGTGCGTGATGAACGCCTGCGAAAGATCCGCCGTGTAGGCGATGGCGTCGATGAGCGTGACCTTCTGCTTCACGCAGAACTCGCCCAGCGTCTGCTTCACGCCGTTCATGAACAGACCCTTGATCCACCCGAGGATCTGGTCGTTGTCGCCGGAGGCGGCTTGCCCGACGTAGCCGATGACGAACTGCACGGGGTCGGTCACGACGACGCTCATCTCGCCGAAGATGCGCGGCGTGACGATGCACATCAACTGCGGGTCGCGCATCGTGCCGATCGGACCGCCGAAGGGGACGCTCCGGACGGGCGTCGTCTTCACGAAGTAGATCTCGCTGATGAAGACCTGCCCCCCCGTGAAGTTGTTCACGATGGCGTTCAGGAACGGGATGTTCTGCGTCTGCAGCGTGTGACGCCCCGGCGGCAAGACGCCCACGACGCGGCCGTCCTTGAAGAACACGGCGCACTCGTCGCTATCGACCGTCAGCTGCGAGGAGAAGGGGAAGTTCTGGTCGGGGTGCTTGTAGACGATGAGCTGTTTGAAGCCGTCGGGCCGCGCGATCATCATCTCGCGCACGCCGTTCTTCACGAAGTCGAACACGCCCATCGCTCATGCCTCCGTTGGTCCGAGTGCAGGAGGATAGAGGGCAATCGGGCGCTTCGCTACCGTGCGAGTACCTGCCCGCGAAGCCGGCGTTCGCTGTAGCCTCGTCTTCGATGGCGCAATCCGCGGCCGAGACGTTCCCCTGTACGAACTGCGGGGCGAAGCTCGCGTACGACGCTGCCTCTCAGGCGATGGCGTGCCCGTTCTGCGGGACCAAGCAGCCGATTCCCCAGACGGCGCGCGCGGCGGGAGCGGCCGGGGCGCCGGAAGCCGTACAGGAGCTGACGCTCGAAGCCGGGATGCGCATGGCGGCGCGGGGGTACGGCGCGCCCCTCACGACGCTCGTCTGCAAGGACTGCGGCGCGACGGTCCACGTCGGCGAGGGGGAGCGGACGACGAAGTGCGCGTTCTGCGGCTCGTCGCAGGTGCTCGCCGAAGGGGCCGGCGAGCCGCCGATTCGTCCGGGCGGCCTCCTGCCGTTTCGCATCGCGAAGGACGAAGCGAACAAGCGCTTCGCCGCCTGGCTCGGCGCGCTCTGGTTTCGCCCGAACGACCTGAAGAAGATCGCTCACGTCGAGGAGCTGGGGGGCGTGTACGTCCCGTTCTGGACCTTCGACGCGGACGTTTCGTCGCGCTGGTCCGCAGAGCGGGGGCGCTACTACTACGAGACGGAGCGGTACACCGAGACCGTCAACGGCCAGAGCGTCGAGCGCACGCGCCAGGTGCAGCAGACGCGCTGGGAGCCCGCCAGCGGGTGGCGGAACGATCACTTCGACGACGTGCTCGTTCCCGCCGGGCGCTCGCTCCCCGAGGCGCTCGTCGGCAAGCTCTCGACGTTCGATACGAAGGCGCTGGTGCCGTACCAGCCGCAGTTCCTGGCCGGGTGGCGCGCGGAGCAGTACGCGGTCGACCTCCCCGAGGCGTTCGAGATCGCCACGCAGAAGATCGGGCGCGTGCAGGAGGGGCGATGCGGCGGAGACGTCGGCGGTGACACGCACCGCGGGCTCAGCGTGAGCAACGACATCCAGCGGCCGACGTTCAAGCACGTCCTCTTGCCGGTGTGGCTCGCGGCCTATCGGTACCACGGCAAGGTGTACCGGTTCCTCGTGAACGGGCAGACGGGCGAGGTGGTCGGCGTCGCGCCGTGGTCGATCGCGAAGATCGCGGCCTTCGTCGTGCTCATTCTGGCGCTCGTGGGCGCCATCGTCGCCGTCGCGTCGCGAAGCAGCGGCGCGCCCTCGAGCGCGACGAGCGCACCGCTCGGCGCCACGGTTCAACCGAGTCCCGCGCCTCCGCCCCCGCCGCCGCCCCCTCCCCCGCCTCCTCCACACACTTCACAAAAGCCGCAGAAGCACTGACATGACCCCCGTCGTCGACCTCACCAAGCTCCCGGGGCCCGCGCAGAAGATCCTCGACGGCACCGCGCCGCTGCCGATCCGGCAGATGGCCGCCAAGGGGATCGCGCCCGGTCTCCGCCCTGTCGACGCGCTCACCGTGCTCGCGCTCCTGGCGGAGTCCCCGGACCCCGCCGTCTCGGTCCCCGCGCAGGCGACGCTCGATCAGATCCCCGCCCCCGTCCTCAACGGTGCCCTGGGCGGCGTCATCCCGGCCGGCGTGCTCGACGCGATCGCTCCCCGCTACGCGAAGAACGCGGCGGTGATGGAGAAGTTGCTGGCGCAGACGCAGCTCCAGTCGGAGACCGTCGTGCGCATCGCGGCGCTCGCCAACGAGCCCGTCTCGGAGCTCATCGCCGTGAACGAAGAGCGGCTGCTCGGATGCCCGGAGATCATCGAGAAGCTGTACATGAACAAGGCGACCCGCATGTCGACGGCCGATCGCATGATCGAGCTCGCCGTGCGGAACAAGCTCGAGCTGACCGGGATTCCCGCGTTCAAGGAGGCCGCGCAGGCGATCGCCGACGAGCTCATCTCCGAGCCGACCGAGGAGCCGACGCCCGACGACGTCCTGTTCCAGCAGGTCGATGCGACGGCCGCGACGCTGCCGATCGACCCGAGCAAGGAGGATGTCGTCCAGCGCGACGAGGAGACGGGTGAAGAGGCGGTCATCGACAGGGTGCTGCCGCTGGCGACGCAGCTGGCGGCCATGTCGATCTCGCAGCGCATCCGGCGCGCGATGCTCGGGTCGGCCAACGAGCGAATGCTGCTCGTGCGCGACAAGAACAAGCTCGTCGCGAGCGCGGCCATCCGGAGCCCGAAGATCCAGGACAACGAGATCGCGCTCATCTCGCAGAGCCGGGCGGTGAGCGAAGAGGTGCTCCGGATCATCGCGCAGAACAAGGCGTGGGTGCAGGATCACCAGATCAAGATCAACCTGGTGATGAACCCGCGAACCCCGTTCGTCTTCGCGTCCAAGCTCGTCTCGTACATGCGGGACAACGAGCTGAAGATGATCGCGAAGAGCAAGAACGTCTCGGGGGCCATTTCGAGGGCCGCGCGTCAGCAGCTGGCGAAGAAGGCGCCGAAACAGTGAGCGTGCGGCGTCCGAGCGCGACGCCGCCGCGCGAGCCGCGTAGTATGAACGCGGCATGGATGAACGAAGCGCCAGCGCGGCGCCTGCGGCCCCGAAGGTGCTCTCGCTCGAGGAGCTGCAGCCTCGGTGGGACGCTTTTCGCGAAGGCGAGCCGATCACGTGCCCGCGTGACGGCGGACCCGTGGCCATCGCGGTCGATGCGACGTCGCACGCGTATCGGATGATCTGCGTGAGCTGCGGGGCGGCGTCGGCGTGGTTCGAAGCGCGGCCGACGGGGATTCACGTGCGGACGGGGACGTCGTCGATGCCGGTGGGGCCCTGAGGGGTTCTCTCGTCGTCGGAGTTTGAACGGCGGGTGAAGGGCGGGTGAAGGGCGCTCCGCCGCGGTTCGTCAGGAAAACCCAGCGAGATGCGATGAGCGCTGAGACGCGGGGCCAGCCGGCCAACGGAGTCGCCTCGTATCTTTTCACTCGGACCGGAGTGGAGTCCGAGGTCGGAGGGCGAGCGCGATTATTTGTGACCGCTGGTCACGCGCATGAACGTCACGTCGTTACTCCTTCATGTGATTCGAGAAAGAGTCGGCGAGGGGCGAGCCGCGCGGGCGCACGCGCGATGAAAGTTCGCGCGCACGACTGGCCGTTCGAAAACGCGGCGCTAGTGATCCCGCCGATCGGTCCCGGCGCATTGCGCCAACGGTCTTTCATTCATGAAATCGCAGCATTGCTGCCCTGCATTGCTGCAACCCACGGAGCCATTGAATGCCCAGAATCTCCCTCGTGTCGATCATGCTCGGTCTCGGCGTCGCCGCCTGCAGCAGCGCTCCCGGCTCGGAGAGCACCTCCTCGTCCGCGCAGGACCTCTCGCTCGCCGGTCCGCACGCGATCATCTCGTTCGGCGATAGCCTGAGCGACGTCGGCACCTACGCGGTGGGTGAGGTGAAGGCGCTCGGCGGTGGCAAGTACACCGTCAACTCGTCGACGGCGAAGAACTGGACCGAGGTCCTCTCGTCGTACGTCGGGCGCCCCGCTCCGTGCGCGGCCGAGACGGGCCTCGACGGTCTCGCGGCGGACGGCTTCAGCGTGCCGGTCACGACGCACGCCGGGTGCTTCAACTACGCAGAGGGCGGAGCTCGCGTGACCAACCCGGTCGGCCCGGGCAACGCGGCGCTCGGCGGTGGCAACGCGGTCATCGGACAGCTCACGGTCCCCGTCGTCACGCAGATCCAGAACTACCTCGCGATCGCGGGCGGGTTCGACTGCGATGACCTCGTCACCGTCCTCGCGGGCGCGAACGATCTCTTCATCAACCTGTCCACCGTCGGCGCCGGCGCCGAGACCCCCGCGCAGGGCGTGGAGGCCATGACCCTCGCGGGCACGCAGCTCGCCGGGTACGTGAAGACGGACATCCTCGGCAAGGGCGCCAAGCACGTCGTCGTCCTGACCGTGCCCGACGTCAACAAGACCCCCTTCGGCCTCTCGGAGAGCGCGCAGACGCAGGGGCTCATCACGGAGATGCTCACGTCGTTCAACACGGCGCTGACGACGGGCCTCGTGAAGAGCGGCGCCTTGATCATCGACGGGTACGCCTTCAGCGACCAGGAGGCGGCGAACCCGGCTGCGTTCGGGCTCACGAACATCACGACGCCGTCGTGCAACCTGACCCCGGCGGTGAACCCGCTCGGCTCGTCGCTCGTCTGCACGACGTCGACGCTCGTGACCGGCGCGCTGCCCACGTGGGCCTTCGCGGACACCGTGCACCCGACGCCGTACAGCTACACGCTGGTCGCGAACAAGGTGTTCGCGAGCCTGCTCGAGAACGGGTGGAAGTGAAGGAGGGCCGCGCGGGATTCGCGCGGTGAGATGCCGACGACGTCCTCCCGCGCGAGAGAGCGCAACGGCCGACGAGACGCGCTCCGCCGCGGCTCCCACGAGGAAGCCACGGCGGTCGCGTCTCTCTTCTCTCCCCTTCCCTAGTGGCTAGTGCCCCGCGCCGTTCGCGGCTCCATTGACCCCGTTCATCAACGGGGGCGGCGGAGTCGCGGGAGCCGCGGCCGGTGACGTCACCACCGCGGGGGGCGGCGCCGACGCGACCGGCGGCGAAGCCTCCTGCTGCTGCAGCGTCACGAGCGCCGCCTTCTCCGCGGCGCGCTTCTTCGCCTTGCCGACCTTGCCGTGCGTCTGCGGCTCCCCCTTCGCGGCGCTCTGCTTGTTCGCCTTCCTCGTCGCGACCCCCTTGGTCGCGATCGCCTTCTTGGCGCCGAGGAGCGTCGCGAGGCCCGAGTACTTCGTGACGAGCGAGGGGTCGCTCTTCGCCGCGAGCATGAAGGCCGGCTGCAGGCGATCCATCATGGCGCGCATGAGGATCCAGCCGATGCCCTCCTGATCACGACAGTACGCGTCCCACGCTTCGGTCGCCGCGCGCATCGACGACCAGCTGTTCACGACCTCGCAGAGCTGCGTGACCTCGTCGTACGGAGGAGCCGCCGTTCCCATTCGCTGCGTGTAGTCGGTGAACTTCTCCAGGTTCCCGACGGCCAGAGGCAGCGCGACGAGCTCCGACATCCGTGGCGCGACGCCGCGGTAGCTGGTGCCGCTCCCGGCCGCGGCGTTGGGAGGGACCGCCGGGATCTGCGCGTTGGCCGGCGGTGGCGCGAAGATGATCGCGTTACCGCTGGCCGCAGCCGGCGCGGACGGCGCAGGGCTCGCCGTCGTTGCCGTGAGAACCGGCGCAGGCGCCGCCGCCGCAGCGGTCGGCAGGACCGTCGCCTCGGCGTCGGTCGTGGCGGGGGCAGTCTTGTGAGCGTGAGCGTGCGAAACAATCTTCTTCGTGGACATGGTGGACCTCTTGGCAGAAACGGGTTGAGAAGCAGTGCGAAGCGAAAGAACCGGGAGCGCCTTCATGCGGCGGACGCGACGCCGCGCTCCTGCTCGCGGCGGGTGACACGCGCACCGAGCTTGGAAAGGACGTTGGCCTGCGCGCGGCGAAGGCGCTGGACCTCTGCGACGCGCTGCGCGTGGCGGGCGCACGGGTAGGTGCGGGCGACGAACTCCTCGACCGTCTCGTCGTGCGCGCACGTCGCGACGATGAGGTCGCGCATCTCCGGGCCGCCGAGGCTCTCGAGGACGTCGAGGATCTCGTCGGCCGCCACCTTGGCGTACGACTCGGTGGCGCGCGGATCGCGGGTGAACGTGTCGTCGTCGTGCTCGAGCGCGCCTTCGTGACGGCGCTCGGCGCGGCGCTGGCTGTAGACCTTGGCCTCGGTGACGAGGCGCAGGTTGCGCAGGACGAAACTCTCGCCGCGGATGCAGCGCGCAGCCTCGAGGAACGCGAGCAGCACGCCCTGATCGAGGTCGTCGTTGCGCGGCGGTCCGAGGCGCGAGCGAAGGCCCACGAGCATCGGGGTGAACGCGCCGTAGAGCATCGAGCTCCAGAGCGTGTGCTTCGAGAGCTGCAGCTCGCCGACGAGCGCGCCTGCGACCGCGTCGCGTTCTTCGATGGTGGCGCCCGACGTGCGCCCGAAGGCGGCGAGGGCGGCGGCGATCGTCTCGAGAGGAGCGAGCGCGCGGTGGCGCGGGCGAGCTTCGGCGTAGACGGGCTCGAAGCGGGAGAGTTTCGTGGTGACGGCGTTCAGCGTTTCGGACATCGACATGAGAGCCTCCTTGTCGGCGGTGGTGGTGGTGTTCGCCGCCGACACCAGACCAATTAGGAGGGACCCCGTTGCAGCGGGACCGCATCACGGCCGCTTCGTGGCAGCGCCGGGAAGGGACGCGATTACGAGTGGTTGGCGGAGGGGTGCGGCCGTGATGCGGCCGTCGTGCAGCGCGGCGCTCGTGCGTTCGATCCGCTGCGACGAGATGCGCCGTCCGCTTCGCTAGCGACGCTGCGGCGCCTTCTTCGTCGTGGCGGCGACTCTCGCCGCTCACTCGATCGCCTTCACATCGCGCAGGTCCTGCGCACGGCCGGTTGCGCGCTTGTTCACGATCAGATCATCTCGACCTATGAATGGCACCGGGATCCCTTCGACGTCGACGACGACCCTTCGAGGCCACGCCGCCTCGAACTCGATGCCCGGGATCGTCTTCAAGAGGTCGATCCGTGCCGGTGGTCGACCGAACCACGCGATTTCGTCGTCCGCGAAGCTACGCGCGGCGGCGACGACCTCGGGAGAAACACCGAAGCTCGCGAGCGCGGCGCAAAGTCGTTCGATGTTCTCAGCGTCGCTGGCGACCCACAGATCGAGATCCTTCGTCGTCCGCGGTCACGCGTGGAACGACGCCGCGTGCCCCCCTATCACCAGAAAGCGCACGTTTGCGGCGAACGCCGTGAGGGCCTCGGCAAATCGGGGGGGGGCATTCTCATTGGGATGCCCGAGGGCCCACGCCGTGAACGCGAGCTCGATGGACGCGATGAAGCGCATCGCGGGACCTGCGTCGTGCCAGAACTGCGCGTCGACCTCGTCGAGCTCTTCGTGCGATCGCGCGACACCGCCGACCCATTTCCGCTCGTCGCCCACCTTGGAATTCTAGCAGATCCCCGTCGCTGCGGGGGCCGTGCACACGGAGCGCCTCGTCGGCGATGAGCGCTCTCGTGG
>Ga0302320_10004421_pt1 | contig 31936 bp, 30 predicted proteins | sample Bog_T0_3_FD_202130 | JGI IMG/M metagenome (GOLD analysis project Ga0302320, IMG submission 202130) | Peat permafrost microbial communities from Stordalen Mire near Abisko, Sweden - Bog_T0_3 | ecosystem: Environmental > Terrestrial > Soil > Wetlands > Peat | place: Sweden: Abisko, Stordalen Mire... | reverse complement strand
TGTGCGGCGCCTTTTGACAACCAGCTCTTGTCCGGCACACAATCGGCATCCATCCTGACAATGATTTCACCCTTTGCTTCTTGTAGACCTCTCTCACAAGCCCACATCGTTCCCTTGTTCCCTTCAAACAAGACCCTCACTTTCGGAAAAGACCTGGCAATCTCTGAAGTTCTATCCATGCTTCCATTATCGACGAGTATCACTTCAAAATCAGGATAATCCTGGGCCAAAATCGCCTCGAGGGTTTTGCTCAAATATTTCTCTTCATTAAAAGCAGGTATGATGACGGATATTTTCATGTTTTTATTTTTAAAGAAAACGATCGATAAAAAGTCGGCCTAGATATTTTCCAAAGCCCAGGAAAAGAAGGAAGATGACGATCGAAGTGGCTATTATCGACAATAGATCCAGCTTTGCACCGATGGCGACATAGAGATTGCCCAAGGCGAAGCCGACCAGAATAAGTCCGGCCGACCAGAATATCTGACCAAAACCGTTGAGTGCCATATAGCGACGGAAAGAGACCTTTGAAAGGCCCGCTGTAAAGAGCACCAGCGGCGCAAAACCCAGGCCGGTCGTGAGCTTTGACGCCAAGAGTATGGAATTGTGATATTTTTGGAAAACCTTTTTCATTGCCTCGACCTTTTTTATGTCAATGCTGAAATATTTGCCGAAATATTTGATGAAGGGGTGTCCCCAACGATATCCGAGCCAATACCACATGACATCGCCAACGAGCTCGCCGGCCATTAGACAAAGATATGTTGGGAGAAAATAGAGCACACCGGCTTTCAATAGAAAGCCACCGATGAGGGAGATGATCGGACCCTGGACGCATGCCAAGACAAAGATGAAACCATATATGAGCACGTCATGATTCGTGGCCACAACTATTATCCAAGAAATAAGATCCATGATTGTATATTCTACAATCAAATCGTCCGAAAGACTAGGCGATTCAGTAGAATCATGTCTTGGACCGATTGAGCACAATCATGCATGACACGGCAAAACCGGCTGATCAAGGCCGATTTTGCAAGATGATACCTTTATAGACCGCTCTATCCCTTATCTCGTCACCGAAATTGGGCTGGTCAATTCTCCATTCGCTGATACCGTGATATGGCCATCACCGTTTTCGTCTTGGGAAATGGAATAGTGGGTCTCATACCGAGTTGGATCTGTATAATATCCGCCTCCCGATGGATCAAACGGCATAGCCGCTATGTATTTAGGCACAAGGCACGAACCTATGTCGGCCCCCGTGCTAGTGGCATTGCTGTTGATGTCTGTGGGTTCGAGAGGCAAACTCAAGCCGTTGTTGATGTTAGCCCCGCAATTGAATATGCCATTGTGCTCGGTCATGTACTCATCAACAGCGTCCAAGATTGTGGCCACATTGGACATGCGCTGGGTATCCCTGGCCAGGGCGAATTGATGGGCTGGATTTATGGCCACAATGACGACAGAGGCCAAAATGGCAATAATACCGATAACAACGAGCAATTCTATCAGGGTAAAGCCTGACTGTGCGGACAAACTACGGGCGAAAGTCCGCTGATTGAATAGCCCTTTAATCTGCTGACCGTATGCTTTACCGGCTAGGCGGCGGACAAAATTGTCCTCCGGCCTGAATTTCGACTGACGCAATCCCTTGTAAACACTGGCAAAATATTTCTTTTTCATAATATTTTTTCTTAAAGTCGATAAAAAATTCGACTTTTACTAATAATGTAAAAATTATACGCTTCAGTTATTAAGAAAAGTTAAAAAAGTTATAAAGAAAAGTTAAAAAGGCGGGAACCTCGGTAAAAAATCATAAATGGGAGGTCTTTTTCGTTTCAGGAGGAACCTTTACACAGGTTTAGTTGACAAAAAAAATAGACCTGCTAAACTTATAGCTAAGAAAAAGACTTTCGGCCGTAGTTTATATACTACACCTGGCGGGGAGGCTTTTTCGTTTATAGGTGTTCAATCCTTTGGAAAAAGTGACATGAAATATTTTTGTCCGTTCTTTTTATTCTCCTTAATCTGCACAAAGAATTCTTCTTTATTACCATTGATTCCCGCAAAACGATGCAAGATCTCGGATGATTTGTTCGGATTCTTTTTTGATTCTGGTTCTGTACGATTTAACTTTATAAGTTCGAGCGCACAAGGGTATTGTCTTAATCTTCTGGCTCTATCTCTAGGGTTCTTTGTCCTTATATGAAGCCAGAAATAATCCAAGAATATTTTTTCTTTTTTGAAATAAGTAGAGCGGATATATGGCCGCCGCTTTGTCCTTGAAGCAATCTGTTTGTACAAAGCCAAAGCCTTCGGATAAATTTCCGAATAGTTCGTGCCTGAAAGCGGTTTTGTTTTTGTATAAAAAATCATATATTTTCTTCCGTCAAAAGAGCAATTGATCGACCATTGTCTATGGCCGTCGCCGAAATAGATTCCGTGACGCCGTTATCAGAACTACTTGCCATAATGGAAATAGTTTGGCCGTTCCTACTTGCGGAGACTATAGTGCAAGAAAAATCTGGCACGCTTTGGTTTTGGGCCACATAAAAATAATCATGAGCAAAAGCCAAAAGGGCTACGGAAATACACGATTCTGCGTTTTCTTCCGCAACAAGGCGATACTCTCGGCGTGCCACGGAATCGTCATAGCTTTCGGCTGCACCAAAAGCGCCAAGCGATTCGAGTGTCATCATGAGCATGGCAGACATGACCAGGAAGATGGCAATAAAGCCAGAATTAGTCCGTAAAGTCGAAAGTCCGTAAAGTCGAAAGTCAGTCCATGTATTTACTTTATGGACTTTATGGACTTTATGACTATTGTTCATAGGCGTTAATGACATTATTTACCGTTTCTTGATTTTCGCGTGCCGAGACATAAGCAAGAGAAACCAAGGTGACGGCGATCATGCTGAAAATGGCAATGTAAATGACAACTTCAATTAAAGTGAAACCTGTTTTATGTTTATTCATGGAAATCTTTGATTAAAGTAATAGTCGGACTATTGTTCGACGCTACATAAAGATTGCCCCAGTCGCAAGACAGAGCCGCGGGAATACCATGAATGTTATAAGCCGCGCTGGTTGTGCCAAATTCGTCATCTGAGCGAAGTTGACCAGATGAGCGATGAGTCAGGACAAGAAAATGCGGCGGGCGGGCGACAATGCCGTAGATACCGCCCGGTTCGTCGAATGAACTTTGTTGGGCAAGATAATTTTGCGCAGTATCCGAAGCTTCGTAGAGGATAAATTCTGGATTTGCCTTGTTATTAAAGCCGCCTGTGTCACGCCCGAGAGCTATTTCCCCTTCAAATAAATCGAGCGCTTGACCGCTTTGAGTTTGCCAACCTGGTGGCGCCAAAGTTGTGACAAGAATCGGATTACTCGGATTTGAAACATCAAGGATCACAAGCTGATTTATACCAGAACTTGCAATGTATGCGTGATCGCTGTTGACAAAAACCTTTTCAACCTTGTTCCCTATTTCATATCTGCCGGCAAGCTGGGGGTGGACAGGATCGGCCACGCTCCAAATGGTCAATTCCGGACTGTCGCCTTTTTCCGTGCCAAGATAGATGAATCCTTTGTCATAAAAAATGGCTGAGGCGTCGGGTCTCGTCGATGAAGCTATATCAAGAGATACCTTGGCCTGTGAAATAATCAAAGGGTGCGAGCGATCGTGAATGTCTATTACTTGAAGCTGATTTATCGAGCTTTCATTTGCGGCAAAAATATATGGGCCGGCGACAGTCAAAGCGGCAACGCCTGGACCGGTATTAAAAGATGAAATCAATTTTGGATTTGCCATATCGCTTATATCAAAGATAAACAAATCCGGATCGGTAGAACTGCTTGAATTTGTCGATATATATCCAAAGCCGTCCTTGACTACAAGATCAGTGATCGAGTTTGAAGAAGAAATGGGCAAAGAAGAACTTATCGGCGTGGAAGTAGAAGAAGGGTTTGTAAAATCTAGAATCGGAGGACAGGTATCCTTGCCATAGGCTGAAAAAGTGTCTGGTTCGAGAATGTTAAGGCTTATTGAAGAACTGCCAAATACACTTGATGAAGTGGAAAAAGCCGCAATCGTCGCATCGTTTCCATAAGCGGTATGAGTAAATTGTGCATCAAAAGCCAAAGGATTAGCGGCGATCGGCGAGACGGCGTCAAGGAGAATCGCTTTATCATGTGCCTCGTCAAACATTCGTCGTGCGCCCCATGACAATGTTATGGTTGAAAAAACGCATATGGAAAAGAGAGCCAGAGCGATGATGGCTTCGAGGATAAGGAAACCACAGTACAAATTTTTTTTTATGTAATTTTGCATATTTTTTAGTTTATGAAGCACTTATCGTCACCATGCATTCCGGCAGGTACTATCTTCCTCGGGGTACGCGTATTTTCTGCTGAAAATCCGCTCAGTCCGGAAGCTATGCTCTGCGGAGCCCCCTCTGAAGATGTACCTGCCTTCATGCTTTGGTCTTCAAGTTCTATTTTTGACTTTCACTTTTGTCTTTTACCTTTTGACTTTTTCCTCACCCCGACAAATGCTGGGAAATGTCGTAAATCGGAAGAACGATGGACAGGGCCGCGGCTCCGACAATGATTCCGACTGCGATCATTAGAGCCGGTTCGATCAATTTCGAAAAACCGGTCAAGGCCGACTGCAATTCGCGAGCATAGTAACGGCTCATCTGCGGCAAAATAGCTTCCATATTCCCTGTCCGTTCGCCGATTGCGATGCTGTCAATGGCAAGCTCTGGAAAGAGCCGCCGGTAATGTGCCATGGTCGATGAAAAGTTGGAACCGGTTTGCATTTCTTCAATTGCCTTCCTCAAAGCTTTGCGATATGGAATAAAACTCGTAAAAGACGCTGATTCGGCAATTGCTTCAATAAAAGGGCAACCGGAAGAAACGAGCGTGGAGACAGTATCGAATATCTCCGACAGCATGTGGGCACGAATGATGCGCGATACTATCGGGATGCGAAGGATTGATTGATGGATTACATTTTTAAACCATTCTGATCTCTTATATAAGAAAAAGAAAATAGTGCCGATAAAAAATAGTATCGAAAGTATCTTCCACCAGTCATCGGTCAAAAAATGAGAGGACGATATAAAGAATAAGGTCACCATTGGCAATGGCACGTGAAGACTCTCGATGGTCGGCATGATTTTTGGCATGATAAAGAAAACGAGAAATGAAATAATGCCGACCGAAGCGAGGAAAATGACAGCCGGGTATGTCAAAGCAGAAATGAGACTGGTTTGAACCGCTCGCCTTCGTTCAATTTGACTTGCAGCCCTCGTGAGCGATAGAGCCAGTGTGCCGCTCCTTTCCCCGACACGCGCGGCAAGGATGATTGTTCGAGAAAAACCGAGCATCGAATCGGAAAGTACCGATTCAAAGCTGACACCGCTATCGAGAGAATGCTCGAGCTTGGTAAATAACGCCGCACGATTCTTGCCAAAAGCATGACGCATAATTGCGATCGATTCAGGCAATGACATTGACGCGCCGAGTAAAAGTGCCAGCCGTTCAGCAAAAAGGCCCTGTTCTTTGCGAGACAATGGCGGATTATTTAATCTTTTTATAAGAGTCTTCAACATGATGGGATTCTTAATCTTTCCTTTACTTTTTCCACTTTTTTCCTCTTGACATTACTTTCTGATTTGCTATCATTCTTGGTAAGAAGCTCGACATCATTATCGCTAGATACCTTCTCTAGTTTAATGGGTGATGCTTTCGGCGCCTCGGAAGGAACGCCGCTTCTGTCAATCGTTTCGACCCCAGAGAATAATCTCTCTAAGCTGGATCGCTCTTCTTTTGAAGAGTTGACATGAAGGGACCCGATTATTTCAGAATCGGACGGAGTCCTTCCGGAATGATCTAAAACATCTCCCCTTTTGAGGAGGTGTTTTAGTTTTCTCGGAAATTTGGTGATAACTTCAAAATGTGTGACCATAAAGAATCCGTTGTCTCTTTTTGCGCCAGCAATAAGATAATTCTGTGAGCTCGGAATTGTTTTAACCAGGGTTATTTTGTCCGGATCTTTATCCATATTCTTTATGCCAAAATCCCAATCATGCACGTTTATGACAAGATTATCGGCAACTATATTTCCGTGATCTCCCCGTATCTTGTTTACAATCGACTTGTCCAAGACGAGCGGACGATCTTTGTTGTCTATCGATAAGCAAGCCGGTATCTTGCCAATTACCTCACGATCTACCCTGCCACATAGAACATCCCTGACGACATCAAGCGCCAGCCTTTCTTCTCTGGTAAGTTCTCTTAATTGAAGAGAAGCAAAATACGTTTTTGATGATTTAGTTTTCATAGATCAAGCACTCTTTTGACTTCCTCTAATGTCGTGGCGCCCCATTCGACCTTTTCGGTGGCGTGATCGCGCATGGTCATCATGCCCTTGACGCGAGCATGACGGGCGATTTCTGATATCGGCATTTTTGCCGAAATATAAGCGCGCAATTCGTCGTCGATTTCGAGGACTTCGGCTATGACCGTCCTGCCGCGATAGCCTTTTTGAAAACATCGAGAACAGCCGAGGCCGTCGCAATCAGCGCAGAGAGTGCGCACTAGTCGCTGGGCAATGACAATAGAGAGAGTGTGAGCGATCAAATACGAATCGATGCCCAAGTCTGCAAGCCGCGTCACAGAGCCGAGAGCATCAGCGGTATGGAGAGTTGAAATGAGAAGGTGACCGGTCAGGGCGATATTCGTAGCGATTTGAGCGGTTTCCTTGTCGCGGATCTCGCCGACCATAATGACATCCGGGTCCTGACGAACGAGAGAACGCAAGCCATTTGAAAAATTGATGCCGTAACGATGGTCGACAGCAATTTGACGGATGCCGGGGATGGCGTATTCGATCGGATCCTCGAGAGTGACGATGGATAATGGCTCGCAAACGAGCTCTCGGAGCATGGCGTACATGGTCGATGTTTTGCCGCTGCCTGTCGGGCCAGTGACCAGTATCATGCCCTGATTGCGCGTCAATGTTTCGCGAATGATCGCTTCATTATCCGGAGAAAAGCCAAGAGAAGAAAGGATGGTTGTACGTTGTCCGCCGGCCAAAATGCGTATGACGGCATTTTCGCCGAAATGCGTCGGGATTATGGAAACGCGCATGTCGACTGTGACACCAAAAGATTTTTCTGTGTATGAAAAGCGACCATCTTGGGCCAAGAGATGGATGTCGGGTCGCAATCTGGCCAAAACCTTTATTCGAGCGATCAATTCCTGATGAAGTGACAGTGAAATCGTCACACAATGCGTTAAAACCCCATCGATCCTCATGCGCACGGCCAAATTGCCACTCTCCGGGTCGATATGCACGTCAGAAGCGCCATGGATTATGGCGTAATCGATGATATTGTCCAAGGCAGAAGCGGCCTTGGTTTCCGGCTTTATGGTCAATTGCATCCAGCAATTATAGAAAAAAGTTATTAAGAAAAGTTAAAAAAGTTCTAAAGAAAAGTTAAAAAGGCGGGAACCTCGGTAAAACGCAGGTCCGACCTGCGTACTCAGGATAGACCTGCGTAGGATAACCTGTGTGCAACTTGTTCCCCATTGCTTTTTAAAAAAATTGTGGTACTATCTCCTCTTGTACTAGCTCTTTCCAGCAAGTTCCAGAAATGGACTGAAAAGAAAAGTAAATATCAACAACAAACTACGGAGGTTATTCGTGGCAAAACAAATATTGGAAATCGGAACAGGTGAAAACCGCGTCGTCATAAAACGCATCGGTAACCATAATCGCGCCGTCATTTGGGTAGGACCGCCGCTTGCCGGCAAGGACACCCAAACCGATCGCTTCGCTGAATTGGGTATTCCTGTCTTGCAAATGGGGCCTGTTCTAAGAGCGTTGGCCGAACAGGAACCGAATGGGCACGTCCATGCCGCCCTTTCGAAAAAAGAATTTTTGGACGATCCAACAGTTTTGTGGCGGGCCAAGCTTTGGGTCATTTCGAGACTCGGAGAACCGATGATCCATCTGAATGGCATTCCCCGCACGGTTCCACAACTCGAGATCATCAAGTTCTTGGAGGAACACGGGTTTGACCCCATGGTCGTTTGGTTCGACTTGCCAAATGAAGTCTGCCTCAATCGGCCCTGCCGTCTCGGCCGGGAAACTGAAGACACATCAGAAAACCGCATGAAGCGCCTGCTGATTTACAAGGAAAAGACCCTTCCTATGTTGAACGAACTGCACGAACGATTTCGGATAACACAGGACAACGGCAATCTGCTCATGATAGACAATTCCATCAAGAAAAAACATGAGACGGCACAGGAAATTCTCAAGTTCCTGCATTTGCCCATCACTGTCAAACACCTCTTTCCTGAAGTTTTTTTGGGAAACGGCGGCTTGGAGACTGCGACTTCTTGACTTGAAACAATTCACAATCGCCCCGACGTTCGCGCCGGGGCTTTTCTTTTCTTATTTTTTATGCTTTAATGGATATATGAGCCAAAGCCTGTCTCGCAGGCAAAGCTCTCTTTTTATTTATTTCGACAAGTGAGGAGCGGCGTGGCTGTTTACAGACATGACGTCCGAGCGCGGTCGAAATATAGTAACCTATATGGAAATACGCAACATAGCAATCATAGCCCACGTCGACCATGGCAAGACCACTCTTACCGACGCCATCATGACCCAGTGCGGGCATGGCGACGAGGGTTCCATGGACAGTAACGCACTCGAACAGGAGCGCGGTATTACCATATATGCCAAAAATACCTCGATTATTTATCCCTCGCTAAGCTCGGGACGTCCCGCCACAAAAATAAATATTGTCGATACGCCAGGTCACGCAGACTTCGGATCTGAGGTAGAACGTGTCCTCCGTTCAATCGACACTGTTCTCCTCGTCGTCGACGCGCAAGAAGGCCCGATGCCGCAGACGCGTTTCGTTTTGAAAAAGTCCCTCGAGCTTGGTTTAAAGCCTATCGTCGTCATAAACAAGATAGACAAGCAAGCGGCTGATCCGGTGCGTGCGCATGACGAAGTGCTCGAGCTTTTCATCGAGCTCGGAGCTCATGACGCTCAAATAGATTTTCCTACCATTTATGCCATCGGCCGCCAAGGCGTGGCAAAGAAAAATTTGAAAGACGAATTCAAGGACATCACTCCCCTTTTGGACACAATACTCGAACATGTGCCGCCGGCTAACAAAGATTCTAACGCGCCATTGACCGCGCAAGTCTTTAACCTCAGCTATGACAATTTCCTCGGACGTCTTGCTGTCGCACGCATTTATGACGGCACAATAAAAGACGGTCAGAACGTTTGGATCAAGGATGTCAGCGGTAAATCATTCACAGGAAAAGTCACAAAGCTCTTCACCTTTGATGGAAAAAAACGTGTAGAAGTTCTGCAAGCTGAATCAGGCGACATCATCACCGTCGCAGGAATTCCTGATATTTATATTGGTGAAACGATTACTGACAGCGAAGCAACGCCACCTTTGCCAGCGATCAAAGTCGACGAGCCGACTATTTCCCTTCAATTTTTGGTCAACAATTCCCCTTTTGCCGGACGAGAGGGCACATTCGTCACTGGACGCCAAATTCGCGAGCGCCTCGAGCGCGAATTAGAGACGAACGTCGGCCTCAAAGTAGATTTTTCTTCCAATGAGGCAATGACGGTCTATGGCCGCGGCGAGCTTCATATTGCTATCCTTATCGAAAATATGCGTCGTGAAGGATACGAGCTCCAGGTATCCCAGCCGAAAGTTATTTTGAAAGAGGAAAACGGCAAGACACTCGAGCCGTTTGAAGAAGTAATTATCGACACGCCGCAGGAATATTCCGGCGCCATCATTGAGACTCTCGGCAAGCGCAAAGCCATCATGACGAACATGACCAATCACGGCAATCAGACGCGCATTATTTTTGAAATGCCAACGCGCGGATTGCTCGGCTATCGCAACGCTTTCACAATTGATACAAAGGGTGAAGGCATAATGTCCAGCCGATTCACCGAATTTAAGGAACATGCAGGCGAAATAGAAAAGCGCGAGACAGGATCGATGACGTCTATGGCCAGCGGCAAATCTCTCGGCTTTTCGCTCTGGAATCTTCAGGATCGCGGACGCCTATTCATCGGTCCAGCTGTCGAAGTATATGAAGGCATGGTCATCGGCGATACCTCCAAAGGCGACGACCTCGACGTCAATCCGACAAAAGGCAAGCAACTTTCAAACATGCGTTCATCCGGCAAGGACGAAGCCCTCATGCTCGTACCACCGTTTGAACTTTCAATCGAACGTGGTCTTGAACTGATGCGCGATGATGAATATCTCGAGATCACGCCAAAATCTGTCCGTCTGCGCAAGAAATTTTTGACAGAGTTGGATAGGGCAAGGTCAAAGAGGAAGGATTTGTAAAAAGTTCCTTTTGCGCAGATTTTTGTGATACGAGATAGCGAACCGATGCGCTTCGCTATTGGCAAGGATGATAGCCCGTTTGTATTGAGAAAGAAGAGCAGGATTATTTGTTGTCAAAGACTCGTCGGCGATAATGCCGCGAGCTTTGTGTCTGTCATCCTTTACAAGAGCGACGACCATGATATCTGACTTGAGTTCGGACAAAACTTTCTGCGCGACATTGAGCTGTATTTGTCCCCCATCGACGACAATGAGCGACGGATATGGCCATTCGGGATGACCGAGGCGGCGTAGGAGAATTTCGCGCAAAGCGGCCGCATCGTCATTCTTTTCATGCGAGATCTTGAATTTGCGATACTCGTTCTTGTTCGGCTCGCCTCCTTCAACAACCGTCATGACGCCGACGACATTTTTGCCGGAAAGGTGGGCGATATCGTACGCCTCGATGCGGAATCCGCCGGCATCATAACCGCTTGATCCATTCCTTGTATCGCTCTTTATTAAAGCGACATCCTCGATATGCTCTAGTGCATAAATGGTTCGTTTTGCTTTGTCCGCTTTCTCAAACTCTTGGTTCTTTGCGTAAACCATCATTTCTTTTTTCAAGCCTTTTATGATCACCTTCTTCTTACCTTCAAGGAAAAGGTGGATATTTTTTATCGTTTTCAAGTATTCCTTGCGTGAAGTTTTGCCGCCAAGCATGGGTGAAAGGCCGATCGAAGCATAAAAGGAGCGGTGTTTAGGATCAATCGATTTTTCGTCGAGGTAAGGAAAGATGCGGCGGATGATCTTGAGGGCGTCCTTCAAAAGGCCGCCAGCGGGATAAGGGCCAAAGAGCTTACCACCAGTCTCGGCACCGGATACATTCTTTCTTCCGGCCATTCCCCGGTTTCCCATGCCAAGCACTCGCCCCGAAGGCTCGCCGGGGGGCCTCACGAAAGAAGTATCCGGTACCTCGCCCTTATTCAGTTTCTCCAGCGTCCGTCCACGTTCGATAATAATCCTCGGCCACTCCTCGTCGGTGATGACGATATAATTCCAGCTCTTGTCATCCTTTTCATCTGTATTATATTTTGGCTGAAATTTTTTTATGAGGTTGGCTTCGAGAATGATTGCCTCGAGGACGGAGTCGGTTTTTTCGAACATGACGGTTTTGGAACGTGTGACCATGTCGACGATGCGCGAGCCACGCGTGGAAATGACGTCATTGCCAAAATAGCTGCGTACTCGACTGCGCAAGGACGTCGCGCGACCTATGTAGAGCGTTTTTCCCTTGCCATCTTTCCAAAAATAGACACCTGGCGCGTCAGGTAATTTGAGCTTTTTCAATCCTTGACTTTTCATAGATATGAGTGTACTTTAATCGCAGAAAGTAAGCAACAAAAAACTTGTACAAGATGGCATCTTGTACTGAAAGGACAATATGAATAAAGAATTACTGGTGCTTGATGCTGTGATCGTAATGTCGGCGATCGTGGTGTTGATACTTGGAACACTTGCAGGATTACAATTTGTCTGCAAATTAGCCGGTTCGATATTGCTAGGAAGGAGGGTGTCATGAAAATCACACAAAGTCTTAATCGTGACCTTGCCTATCCATTAGGCGGCGTAGTGCTTGCAATCATCGGAATTGTTTATGCAATCTGTGGACTCTTTGTCTTGATCATTCGCCAAGTCTGCAATCCCAGGGTATTCTTGTTCGTCTCTGTAGTGCTTTTGGTCACCTCGATCAACCTCTTGAGCTTTTGGAAAAATGTCGAGTGGTCGGGATGGACAGCGGAGGTGGCACTGATAACCATCATACTATTTGGGGTTTCAACGGTTGTTGAATCGTCAATTGATCGAAGACGACGCAAGAACATCAAAATGAACAAGAGGCGATAAACAAAAACATTTCTCAAAAGCCTGACGCGTTGTCAGGCTTTTTTATTTCTTCAACTTCCTCTTCAAATACTTCCCAGTATAGCTTTTCTCGTTTCGTGCGATATCTTCCGGTGTGCCTTTGGCTACGATCTTGCCGCCATGGACGCCGCCTTCGGGGCCGATGTCGATGACGTAGTCTGCGTTCTTGACCAAATCGAGGTTATGCTCGATAACGACGACCGTGTTCCCCTTGTCAACGAGTCTTTGCAAGATTTCGATGAGCTTTTTGACGTCCTCATAATGCAAACCAACGGTCGGCTCGTCAAGGAGATAAATGGTTTTTTGAATATGCGCGCGATAGAGTTCGGATGAAATTTTGACGCGTTGGGCTTCGCCACCGGAAAGTGTCGTGGCACTCTGACCGAGAGTCAGATAACCGAGGCCGACTTCATTGAGGGTGAAAAGACGATCGGAAATGGCCGGAATGTCTTCAAAAAATTTCATGGCTTCCTCCACTGTCATTTGCAGGACTTCGTGGATGTTCTTGCCTTTGTAGTCTATATCGAGAGTTTCTTTCATAAACCGCGTTCCATTACAAACGTCGCATTGCACATAGACAGTCGGCAAAAAATGCATCTCGACGGCGATTTCTCCGTTGCCTTCGCAAGCCTCACAGCGACCTCCGGCACGGTTAAAGGAGAATCGGCCGGCTCCCCATCCCCTGGCGCGAGCCTCGGACGATGCGGCAAACATATCGCGGATATGCGACCATGCGCCGGTGTACGTCGCAGGATTCGAACGCGGTGTACGACCAATCGGCGACTGATCAATCAGGATTGAACGACCGAGATATTCTGCACCAGTGAACGACTCTGCATTGTACGTCAAAGAATTGCGCTTGCTGCGCTCGAGCCGCGCCTCGAGATTGCGGTGCAGGATTTCATACATCAGCGAAGATTTACCCGAGCCGGAAACACCAGTGATGGCGTTGAATACGCCAAGTGGCACATCCACATTCATGTCTTTTATATTGAAAATGTTGCCGCCGCGTATCATTATTTTGCCTTTTGGTTCACGGCGTTTTTTCGGCATATCGACGTTCTTTTCTCCGCGCAAATAGGCCAAGGTCAGCGAATCAGACGTATTTTTCTTTGCTGTCAAAAGATCTTCGAGCCAGCCGGAAACGACGACCTCGCCGCCGTGAATTCCGGCGCCCGGACCGATGTCTACGATATAATCAGAAGCGAACATAGTGTCTTCATCATGCTCGACGACGATAATCGTATTACCGAGATCTCTTAAATTCAAGAGGGTGCCAATGAGCTTGTCATTGTCGCGCTGATGCAATCCGATAGTCGGTTCATCGAGCACATAGAGCGCACCGACGAGGCCGGAACCGAGTTGTGAAGCGAGACGTATGCGCTGGGCTTCGCCGCCGGAAAGCGTATTGGCGCGGCGGTCAAGCGTCAGATATTCGATGCCGACGTTTATCATAAAGGAGAGACGTGAACCGATCTCCTTCATCACAACTTTGGCGATTTCTTTTTCTGTCGCCGTCAATTTCATGTGCTCAAAGAAATGCGAGGCTTCTGTGATGGATAGCGCCGTCGTCTCGACAATATTTTTGCCATCAACGAGAACGTGCAGTGCTTCTTCGCGCAAGCGCTTTCCGCCACATGTTTCACACGGATCATCGTTCCAAAAATCCTTGGTACCGAGACCTTTACAAACGGGACACGCCCCATAAGGCGAGTTAAAGGAGAACAGGCGTGGCTCGATTTCAGGATATGAAAAGCCGTCATGTGGGCACATGAATTTGACGGACATGAGTTTTTCTTCGTTTGGGAATTCTATTTTTATCAAACCATTTGCTTCGGCCACCGAGCGCTCGAGCGCTTCGGATAGGCGTTCGCGTGAATTCTTTGAATCCTTTTTATCACGGAGTTCGCTAACAAAAATCTCGTCGATGAGAATGTCGATATCGTGCTTCTTGTTCTTTTCGATGATTATCTGGTCGCGCAAACGGTATGTCTTGCCGTCGACACGAACACGATCGTATCCCTTTCCCAAAAGATCATAGAGAAGCTGGTAATATTCGCCTTTTCGACCCACAACAACGGGCGCCCAGATGCGGATCTTGTGGTCGGAGATAGAAACTCCCATGACTTTACGCGCCAAGGCAGATACGTTTGCGCTTCCCGCTTGCTTTAAAACTATCTCTAATATCTCCTCCTTCGATATGCGATGTATCTCACGGTCACAAATGAGACAGTGCGGCTTGCCGACACGGGCAAAAAGGATGCGCATGTAGTCATAAATCTCTGTAATAGTAGCGACAGTCGAGCGAGGGTTATTCGAGCGTGATTTTTGGTCTATGGAAATAGCCGGTGAAAGGCCGATGATCTCGTCGACGTCGGGCTTTTGCATGCGGTGCAAGAATTGCCGAGCATAGGCCGAAAGCGACTCGACATATCGCCGCTGTCCTTCGGCGAAAATAGTGTCAAACGCGAGCGACGATTTTCCAGAGCCGGAAAGGCCGGTAATGGCAATCATCCTGTTGCGCGGCATCTCGACGGTTATATTTTTCAGATTATGCGTGCGAGCACCTTTGACGATTATTTTATCGCCATTCCTGTCCGCGCCTTTCTTTTCATGAGGAGACATGTGCGGCGGATTGTAGCACCTTTTTATTGAAAAGGAAAGGCCGTTCCATATACGTATACCCGACTACTTTACCAATTTTTCAACCTGGGCCACGATCTCATCGAGCGAAACTGCCGCTTTGACTATAAAGCCGACAGCACCGAGCTTTTTGGCCTTGTCGATGTCAGACGGTGAGGAGAGGTTAGACAGCATGATAACCGGCGTCTTCTTGAACTTTTCTTGCATTTTCAGTTTTTGAAGGACTTCAAAACCGGTGAGGTCGGGCATGATGATGTCGAGCATGACGATATCCGGCGTTTCTGTTTCAGCTATGGCCAAGGCCTCGGCGCCATTGCTCGCTGAGAGTAGGCTGTAACCGAGCGAAATAAATTTCTTTGAAAGGATTTTAGCCAGAAATTTATCATCCTCGACCCAAAGTATTTTGATTGGTTTTTTCACTTTTGCTGTCGATGGGTCTGGCGGCTCGCAACCGAGTATACTGCAGACTTTGCCGACGACTTCGACGGGATCTATATGAGTCTTTATGAAATACTCGCGTATGCCGACTGATGGCAGGCGCTTCATGTTGACGGGCAGACCCATGTTCGACACTACTATGACCGGAATTTTTGTGATGTTCTTGTCAAAAGATTTTGCCGCCAAGAGATCATAGCCGTCCATGCCCGGCAGGACGATGTCGGATATGAGGAGGTCTGGATGCAATTCTTTCATCTTCAAGAGAGCGTCATTGCCGTTATCGACGACGACGACACGCATGCCTTTTTCTTTTGCAGAAGTTGCCAGCGATTCTGCCAAAAAAGTGTCTGATACTGCGATGAGGATGAGTTTTGAAGGGGTCATGGCTTTATTATAGCAGTAATATTAAAGTAAAGAAAAGGCGCGATTTTCCGGATTACTTCTTTGAATCCCCTCTTATCGTGGCGATAGCCTCCTGTACCGTCGTCATGAATTGCGCAGGGAAAATAATGGTTGAATTCTTTTCTGTGGCTATTTCAGACATTGTTTGAAGGGTGCGTAATTGAAGGGCAACAGGATGCTGGGCGATTATATCTGCGGCTTGGCCCAGCTTGACCGAGGCCTGGAACTCGCCTTCTGCGGCTACGATTTTGGCACGACGCTCACGCTCGGCTTCGGCCTCCTTTGCCATTGCCCTCTGCATATTGTCCGGCAAGGTGATATCCTTTATCTCCACGGCCGTCACCTGCGCGCCCCACGGCTCGGTATGAGAATCGATGACGTCTTTTATCTGCACATTAATATCGCTGGTCTGCGACAAGAGCTGGTCGAGCGAGAACTTGCCGACTATGTTCCTGACAGTCGTCTGGCTGATCTGGTTGACTGCATCGTATACATTTTCAATAGCTATGACTGACTTCTTTGGATCGACGATGTGATAATAGGCCACAGCTGCGATGTCGATCGACACGTTGTCCTTTGTGATAATCTTTTGCGACGGGATGTTCATGGTAATAGTGCGCAAAGTGACTTTCGTCATTCTTTCAAAAATAGGTATAAGGATGATGAGGCCCGGACCCCTTACACCTGTGCATTTCCCCAGAAAAAAGATGACGCCGCGATCATACTCTTTGACAACTCTTAATGATAAGGCGAGCAGGATGACGACGATTACGATTATTGTTGTGATCATGGGTGTAGTATAGCGCGATTTGAACTTGTAAGGAATCCTTACTAGTTGGAATTGCGGCAGTATACAAGGAATCCTTGCATACTGAATTTTGGCAGTTGTAAAGAATTTCTTTACAACTGAATCAACTATATTTGAAAAACTAAGAGATTCCAGCGGCCGTCAGAACTCTCATGGAAAAAGGCGTAAAGTAAGAATCGATATTCTTTTCTGTAATGTGATACTGCGGTTTATCAGACAAAACGTCTTTTACCATCACTTCTCGTATCATCTCGACTTCTTTCTTGCCACCATTTATATCGGGGTGGCTTTCGAGTGAATCTATTATCTTTGAAGCTCGTTCACCGCTTGTGCGTGCTCCATCCATATCACCCTGCTTCTTGTAACTAAAAAGGCGCTGTATTTCTACACCGAGATTCGCCATAAGAAATTGGGTTGCTCTTTGAGGATTCATATTACAAGTTTATCACTTTTTCTTAACTTTACCTTTCCTCCCCCTCCCCTCCGGACTGACCAAATTAAACTTTTTGCGCAAAACCAAGATTTCATCGCGCAAGATAGCGGCGGTTTCGAAGTCGAGGTCACGAACGGCATCGGCCATTTGCTCTTCTTTTTCTCGGACGAGGCCTTTTGGATCGCTCTTCATACGCTCGGAATCGATGACGACGAGGTCGCCGACTGCTTGGTCGTGGTCGCTGCGCATCTGGTCGGTGATGTCATGAATGGCCTTCTGTATCGTCACAGGTGTGATGCCGTGCGCGGTATTGTAGGCGATCTGGATGGCGCGGCGGCGGTTGGTTTCGCGGATGGCGTATTCCATGGAGCCGGTCATGTTGTCCGCATACAGGATGACACGGCCTGCGGCGTTACGGGCGGCACGGCCGATGGTTTGGATGAGGGCTGTTTCCGAGCGCAAGAAGCCTTCCTTGTCGGCGTCTAGAATGCCGATGAGGGATACTTCGGGCAGGTCGAGACCTTCACGCAGGAGGTTCACACCGACGAGGATGTCATACTTGCCTTTTCTAAAATCAGTCAAAATATTTATGCGCTCGATCGTTTTGATGTCGCTGTGCAAATACGCTGCTTTAATTTTCTTTTCTTTAAGGAATTCGGAGAGGTCTTCGGCCATCTTTTTGGTCAAAGTAGTTGCAAGGACGCGATCGCCCTTCGCGATCACTTTTTCTGATTCATCTATAAAGTCAAAAATTTGTCCTTTGTAGCTGGAATTTTTAGCTTGTGCGGTAATAGAGATTTCTTGCGGACCAATGTCTCCATCTTTAGTTTTCGACGACTCTGAAAAATTAACAAGATTCTTGTTAATTTTTTGGGTCGGCTGTAAAGACATGAATGATTCACCCCCTTTACCTTTTGCTTTTGACGACTTTGAAAAGTTGGCAAGATTCTTGTCAACTTTTGTGGGCTTTCCAGAAGAAGTATCCGGTGCCTCACTTTCCTTCTTTCCAATCAAAATAGGCCTCACTTCAACCTCGGGGTCAATAAGACCCGTAGGACGTATTACTTGCTCGACAATTTGTTCGCTTACTTCCCTTTCATAGTCGCTCGGAGTAGCTGAAGTAAAGATGATAGGACCAACACGCTCTTTGAATTCTTCAAATGAGAGAGGACGATTATCGCGAGCACTTGGCAGGCGGAAGCCGTAGTCAACGAGTGTTTGCTTTCTTGAAGCATCGCCAGCTCGCATACCGCGGATCTGTGGAACTGTGACATGAGATTCATCAATAATAGTGAGGAAATCTGGCACTCTTTTTGCATTTGGACCTGTCCCGAGCGTAGTCGAGGGAAAGTAGGACAAAAGCGTATCGGGCGGTTCGCCAGGCATCTTGCCTGAAAAATGCCGCGAGTAGTTCTCAATGCCGTTGCAGTAGCCAACTTCTTTTATCATGGCAAGGTCGTAGCGCACGCGACGCTTTAGACGTTCGGCTTCGAGAACCTTGCCAGCTTTTTCAAGTTCAGCAAGGCGGTCTTTGAGCTCGGCCTGGATAGTGCCAAAAGCGCGCTTTGCATCGTCATCACTCGTTACGAAATGCTTTGCAGGAAAGATGAAAATGCTCCGTGGCTCACCACGTAGAGCGCGATTGACGGGGTCGATCTCCATGATGCTTGAAATGCTCGAGCCTGACCCGGAGGTCGGACCTCCGTATTCGATTCGATACAAAGTCTTATCATTGACAGGCATGATCTCAACTGTATTACCGACGGCACGGAAAAAGCCTGGCTTCAGGTCTGCGCTTGTGCGTGTGAAATGAATGTCGATGAGTTTTCTTATAAGTTCAAGTCGAGACAGCTCCATTCCCCGTTCCAACTTCAAATTAACTTTCATATATTCGAGAGGAGAACCCAAACCATATATGCAAGAAACCGATGCAACGATGATGACGTCGCGGCGTGTAAGAAGTGCTTGGGTCGAAGCGTGGCGCAAGCGATCGATTTCCTCATTTATCATCGCCTCTTTTTCGATATAAGTATCAGTCGCAGGCATGTATGCTTCTGGCTGGTAAAAGTCGTAATACGAAACAAAATAGTGCACGGCGTTGTCAGGAAAGAATTCGCGGTACTCCTGTGCCAATTGCGCCGCCAGCGTCTTGTTATGCGCAATGACGAGCGTCGGTTTGCCGTAATTTGCGATGACATTGGCCGCCGTGAATGTTTTGCCGGAGCCTGTGACACCGAGCAGAGTCTCGTGCTGCATGCCCCTCGCCAAGCCCTCGCTGAGGGCTTTTATGGCTCGGGGCTGATCGCCAGCGGGTTTCCAATCTGAACGGAGGTTAAAAGTTGACATCAATTGACTATAGTATAAAAATTTCTACTTTGCCACTTTCACCGCCTCTTCAAATTGAATAGAGAGAAGCTTCGAAGCGCCGTCGGAACCCATGGTGACACCATAGAGGACGCCTGCGCGGGACATGGTTTCGCGATTGTGGGTTATCAAAATGAGTTGCGAATATTTTGAAAGGCTTTCAATCATGTCGCCATATTTGCGTGAATTCGCTTCATCGAGAGCGGCGTCGGTCTCGTCGAGAATGATGAATGGCGGCGGATTGACTTGAGAAACGGCAAAAAGCAAAGCAATGGAAGTGAGTGCACGCTCGCCGCCGGAAAGCATCATCAGGCCTTTGACTTTTTTGCGCGGCAAGTTGACGTTGATATCGATGCCTTCGCGGGCATCTGCGTCTTCTTCATCTCCACTTTCGCCGTCTTCTTGCCAAGATGTCATCTTGACATCCGCTCCATCGCCACCAAGAATATCTGCCAACTCGCTCCTCTTCTTGCGTTTTTTTTCTTTAATTAAAGAAAGCGAAGCAGTACCACCGCCGAACATCAGCGAGAAAAAGCTCTGAAATTGAGTGTTTATTTTAAGGATACCTTCCTTGAACTCAACATCTATTCGCACATCGAGCTCTGCAATTAACTTTTCAAGAGAAACTTTTGAAGTCTCAAGGTCGGTCAATTCACGTGCAAGGAACGCATCACGCTCTTCAGTTTCCTTGAACTCTTTCATAACATCAGCGCCAGAGCCGCCGCCGGAATCCTCGATACGAATCTTGAATTTCTCTATGGTATGGCGCCTTTCTTCTTGAGCCGTACGCGATTCCTGACTCGCGATGATAAATTCCTTGTAATCTGAAACTTCCCTGCCGATGAGCATATATGCTTCCTCGAATTCATGCTTGAAAGCTGTCTCAGCGGCATTTATAACCTCTTCTTGCGACCTCAAGTTTGAGAGAACGGCACGCAGCTCGTTCTGCTCGGCGATTATCTTGAACATATTCTTTTCCGCGTCCCGGTTCTTGTCCTTTTCCTGCTCTATTTTTTGGCGCAAAGCGTGATAGCTTTCTTCGAGCGAGATTTCTTTTTCAGTCGATTTTTTCAAGGAAGACTCGATGCCGATTTTCTTTTCTTTTAAAGTAGAAATCTCGTTTTCTGTTTCTTTTATAAGTTCCGAATCTTGAGAATCCTTGTGAGAAGATATAAAGCTTCGGATCAAGCTCTTTACTTGTTCAAACAAGCTTTTCGCATCGGTCAAGCCGCCTTGTGCAGATCCAAGAGCCTCAATTTTGTCAGCAACTCCTTCAACATCTTTCAAGAGAACGGTCTTGAATTCATCTTTGCTGTGCTTTTCTTTTTCTTTTGAAATGACTCGAAGCGCGGCAGATATTTCCCCTTCAATACTACCAAGCTTGCGATTATGCTCATCCTTTTCCCCGCGGCATTTCGCCAAATCGTTTTCAAGTGAAATCAGCTCGGCACTCGATGCATCCTTTCCTTTTGACTTTTCCAAAATAGATTTCGCTTCGGCCAATTCTTTTTCAAGTCTAGCGGTGTCTTTTAACGGCTTTTCTTTTTCATGGGCGATCCGCTTCTTTTCTTCTTCGATATGCGTCTCCTCACGCTTGAAGTATTCTTTGTATAAAGAACGAAGCTCGCCGCGCATTTGTTCTACTTTTTCCAATTTATCTACTTGTTTCTTCAAGAATTTCAAATGTGGCGCTATCTCGCGGCGGAGCGATTCCACTTGCTTCATATTTTCTTCTGTCTTTTCGAGCTTGCGCTGACTCTCGACTTTCTTGTATTGATATATTTTAAGTCCAAGCGCATCCTCTATCATTTCGCGTCTTTCCATGATGTTCGCGGAAAGAATGCGATCCGCCTCGCCTTGCGAGATTATGTGGTGGCCAGAAGCGCCAATATGCGCCATAGCCAAAAGCTCGGTTATGTCCTTGAGACGTGCCGGGCTACCATTTATTAAATATTCATTGGCATTGTCGCGATGGACAACACGTTCTAGAGTCACTTCATCGAAGTCGATGTTGAAAAGCCGCTTGCTGTTGTCGAATATGGCCTTGACGCTGGCGCGATTCGATTTGCCGCCACCGTCCGCACCGTTCCAAATCAAATCCTCGCCGCGCTTGCCGCGCATACTCTTTATCGATTGCTCGCCGAGGACGAATCTGAAAGCCTCAGCCACATTAGATTTGCCAGAACCGTTCGGCCCTACGATTCCCGTAATGGGCGTGTCAAACGAAAGCGCCGCCTTCTTGGCGAACGACTTGAACCCGGCTATTTCGAGCGATTTGAGATACATGTCTACATAATAGCAATTTCAAAGCGGCTTTGCATGGGTTGTAGCCCACAGATTTTAAACATAACTTATCCACAAATAAAAGTTGACAGAAAAAATGGGTTTGATAATATAAAGATACAAATCGCCCATGAGGGCAGCGCCCTTTGAAAAAAGGGAGAAATGGAGAGAAGAGAGAAATTGGAAGCCGTTAAAGCAATGCTTTGGCGGCTTGTTTGATTTCATTAAAGATGTCAATGGGCATGATTTCAATAAGATTAATAAATCTCTTGGTATCCACTGGTCGCATTTGGGACAAGATTGCTGAAGCTAGCTTTCCTTCCACTGTTCCGGCAAGCTTGTAATAGAGGTTTTTCTTTAATGAAGTTGACAAAGGTATTATCCAGCATAATTGTTGGTTGAACCTGCGAATGATCACAACAGGACGTTCCGAATCATGACCCGTGCCATCTTCTTCAAATCCAATATTGACACCAAGATGACACCACCAAATCTCTCCGACATGATATAGCGGGTTCCTACCTTCAGATTGAAGGTATTTTTTACGAGTATTCCACGTATCAAAATCTTTTTGGATCATATAATTTTCAAAACATGACTATTCGCAATTCACCGACTAATTTGGGAAGACGAGAAAAATACGAGCCGTTCGGCCACTTCCCAAATCAATCGACGAATTTCTACAAACAGCATCAGTAGAGAAAAGAAGATGCCGTAAAATTTTCTACACCGCGGAGTTAAGAGTTCAAATTTACTTTAGTGTGAGTTAATTATATCGTACACAAAATTTCGCGCAAGTTTTTTCTGTGGAAAAGTTTTTGTTGTGCAAGAAAAAAGCACCATGAAGGTGCTTTGTGTATCTCTTTCGAGATTATGGCATAGCTTGTTCGCCGATTGTTCGGCAACGTTCACATTGATTTATATGAAGTTGCTTGGCCCCAGTCACTATTCGAAGTCCACAAGGCGACATTTCGCAACAAGGACCGCAGTGTTCAATCATGATGCCGGGGTGATCCGAATGACATTCACAATGGCATTCATAAGGGTCACCATCGCTAGAACGATCATGCATCAAACCTGCCTTTTCCTTCGGCTGGGAATGCTTCAATTCAGCCGCACGCTGTGCTTTGAAAGCTCTCTGTTCTTCGGCGATTCTCGTCGAAAAAAGAGCACCGGGAACTAATTTATTCATAAAGAACCTTTCTGTTGAGTTTATTCAAAAGCTAGCATATTTTAAGAAAAAAATAAAGCGCCCGTGATTAGAACGCTTAAAAAAAGAAAGTTCTTCCCGTACCTTGTATACGAACCTGCCGACGTTTGCAGTCACCCATACGACAGATGCATGTGGGTAAATGCATAGTTAGATCCGTATCCGCTGATAAAGAAAGAACTATCTTAATATCACGTAACCCAGGATTAGGGGAGACCGAATATCCTATCGGTATCACCAGGAGTAACAGTTATATTCAGCTACCATCTCAACGTACCGTCGGCAAGTGCTCGAAGCTACCGTAACCATCCTATCAAAAAAGTTATCGAACTACCATCCCTTGACCTCTATTGCCTTCTCCGCGGCTTTTTGCTCGGCTTCGTTCTTTGATGGACCTGCGCCGAGAGCGATCTGCGTGTCGCCGATAAAGACGCCGACGGTGAATTGTTTGTCATGATCAGGACCGGTTTCTTTGACGGTTTTGTAAATGGGAGTTTGGCCAGTGACTTCTTGCGCACGCTCCTGGAAGCGGCTTTTTGCGTCGAGCCAGAGTTTGTTCGAGATGATCTCTTCTATTTTAAGGAATTCAAGGATGCTACGAGCGATAAAGGCCTCGGCCGTCTCGTATCCTTGATCCAAATAAACAGCACCGATGATAGCTTCGACGGCATCAGCTAAAATGATGGCGCGAGCGCGTCCTGTGTCCTTTGCTTCTCCTTTTGAAAGAATTAAATATTCATTGATACCGATATTATCCGCTACGCGTGATAAAGAATTCGTGTTTACAAGAGCCGAGCGATATGCTGTCAAATCTCCTTCATTTTTCCGGGGGTATTTCTTGTAAAGAAAATCAGTGACGACGAGCTCGAGCACCGCATCGCCGAGAAATTCAAGACGCTCATTGTGCTCGACTTTGGTGCTTTTTACTTCATTCAAATATGAACGATGCGTGCAAGCGGTTTGGAGCAAGGAAATATCAAGGAAATTGACACCGAGTTTTTTTGCAAAAGTTTTAAAATCGTTTTTCATGTTATCTGTTCGCCACCAACGTCACCGCCTTTGTCACAATCGGCAAAATATCGTCATAAAAATTCAGCTCTAGGATGTCTGCCAACTTGAACCATTTGGCGTCGTCTAGGCCGGGCTTTTTTGCAAGATTAAGATCAGTATATTTTGATTTTGCAAGGAAGTAATGCACTTGCTTGCGAATCTTTCCTTTTTCCGGATCATTGGCTATATATTCATTCTGACCAAGATCATCAGTTATCTCGACATCAAGGCCGATTTCTTCCTTAACCTTATTGACTGTACCTTGTCGCACGTCGCCTTCTAGAATTTTTCCTTTTGAAAGAGTCCAGTGACCGAAAATGTCATGAACAAAAGCCATGTAGATTTCGCCGCCTTTTTCTTTTGCGTCCTTTGAATAAACAACCGCGCCGCCGAGGTTTTGGATTAGCATTTTTTCGTACGGCACTTCGGCAGGCTTTTTCTTGCGCGGTTCGGCGTCCTTGCCAGGCTCGCCGAGTTCCTTGTAAACTGCACCGAGAACGCCATTGACGAACTTGCCAGAATTTTCACCACCAAAATTTTTGGCCAATTCAATTGATTCGTTTATGGCGACCTTGGCCGGCACTTCATCACGGTCAGAGAAAATGAGCTCGTAAAGACCGATGCGCAGAACGTTTCTATCAACAATCGATATCTTGTCGAGCGGCCATTCCGGCGCGGCCTTCACAATGATGTCGTCGATCTCGGTCTTTTTTGCCACGACGCCTTTGATCAAGGTCTCGACAAACGACGGATCGCTCATACCCGGCGCGAATTCGGCAATGTCTCGCTTTATGATGGCGGATATGTCTTCACCAGTCCTTTTTTTGCTCGGCACCGCTTCAGCCTTCTTTGCCGTCTTTTTAGCGCTGGTTTTCGCTCCGCCTTTGGCGGACTTTTTCGCATCTTCAACAGCCACCGCCTTTGCCAAGGCTTCGGCTGGCGAGCCTTCGAGAGACGCACAAAAATCCCACTCAAAGAGAGCCTGCAGTGCGATGGATCTCGATAAGTGGCGGTTTGACATGGTTTTTCTTATTGTAATTTATTTTCTGTTTGTAAAGAACGGACAGGTAGGACTTTTTGGCTTATTTTTTAGTGACGGCTTTGGCCTTTTTAAGCTTCTTTTCGGCCTTGGCGGCGAGGTTGAGGACCTGGCGGTCGTTATAATATCCACATTTCATGCAGACGGTGTGGCTCCGATGCTGTGCGCCGCAGTGGCCGCATTTCGAAAAGCGCGCCTCCTCTAGGGCGTGATGCGAGCGCCGATTGTCTCGGTGCGCGCGGGTGGCTCTCATTCGATTAACCATAATGGAAATATATTAACCTATTCACTCATTTTAAGCAAGTTTAAAAAACATATTTAAAAATCATATCTCAATCCCCTTCAAAAAACTCCTGCGGTGCTCTTTAATTAGCCCATGCTTTTTTATCGCCTTATAATGCTTCTCTGTGCCGTACCCCTTGTGTACTTCGAATCCGTAATGCGAATATTTCTTGGCCAGACGTGTCATCTTGCGGTCGCGCAGGACTTTGGCACAAATTGAAGCAAGGGAAATAACCGGCTCGATATTATCTCCACCGATGATGGTTTTTTGGTTCAAGTAGCGTGCCGGCGCCTTTAAACTGCCATCGAGGAGAACCCGGCAGTAATCTAAGCTTTGTCTAGGCCTACCCTGGGTACCTAGGCCTACCCTAGGTAAATCCCTTTCAACTTTCTTCAGCGACCGATTCAAGGCTGATTTTATCGCTGATACGATTCCCTTTTTGTCTATAATACCAGCCGATGAAAATGAGACTGCAAAATGGACATGGCCGTTTTTCTTTGCCTCCTTTATTTTAAGGAAGTAGGCGTCACGTTGGGCCTCGCTCAACTTTTTTGAATCCCGCACGCCCTTGAACCTTTTCAAGTCTTCCTTTGAACGAACACAAAAAACGCCGACTGCCACAGGTCCAGCCAATGGCCCTCGGCCTGCTTCGTCGATGCCGATGAGAAATTTTGGCATGTTAAGTCAATCTCTTATTCTTGAAATTCTTGCTTGAAACAAGAGATCGACCCAGTTTCTTTTCAAGCTTCTTTTTTGCCGATCCAGCGATTTCTCCTCCAATGTGAGCATCTTCCTTTAATTTTGGAATTCCCCGCGAATCTTCGTTGCGATGTATCTCCGTCGTGGAACGCTCGCCAAGCATAGTAAAGATCAACTCAAAATCATCCATGTGATCACGTAAATTTTCACGCTTCAAGCCCTTGAGCTCCTTGTATTCTTTTGGAGTGACGCCAAATGTCGCTTTGGAAATTTCAGCTGTAAGTATTTCAAAATCTTTCGCCTCTCTCGCACCTCTGTTTTTCCATTCATCAGTAAGTTCTTCGCGAATAGAGATACCACGCATCCTCTTTTCGATCCAATCATCTGGATAGCCTTTTAGTTTATAAAGCATCCTCGTTCTCTGTGTTGCCAATTCTGGATTTTCTATTTCTTGTATTCGTTCATAACCGACTTTTGCAAGCCAACGTTTGAAAGGTTCGGCTTTGGGCGATGGAATAGATTGTATGATGCGAAAAATGCCTTCAGTATTAGCACAAAGAACTTTCTGTGGCCCACCTGCTGTGTTTATTGAAAGGGAGTGTTCAATTTGAACCCACCCTTTAGCAAGCTCTTCGTCTCTGTTTAAAAGATTTTTTAAATACTGCTTGGCATTTTCAGAGTCAGTCAAAGCCTTGATGACATCGGTGATGACAAACCACCACTTATTGTCATGAAGTGTCCTGCGAATCTCCTTTTTCTTGAATAATGCAACTTGAGTGGTGATTTTCATCCCTCAATTATCTCAATTTGAAAAAGTAAAATCAATAGAGACGAGCGAAAATTTTGATGTTGTAATTGAAGGATAGATTCATTGAACCTCATCTATTAAAGAAAATGGTTTGCTTTAGTCATCTACAGATTGTAGACAACTGAATTTTATTTTTGAAGTGTCGACAGATTGTCTACGGTTGAATTTTACCTTGAAACCAAGATTTAGTCCGTGACAAAACGTCACGACCTTGTGTGGCTCAAATCCACCAAATGAGCCACGAGTAGATTCACTCAGGTCCGACCTGCGTAAATAAAAAAGCCCGACGCGGTGAGCGCGAGGGGCTGTGATGAAAAACTTGCTTGAACTTAAGTCGCAGTAGCCAATCTTCCGACCTTTCCAAAAACAGGATGCGGCCTGCCGTGTTTCTGCCACCAACGCAAGTTGAGGTCAGAGCGTCTGGAAAACTTTTTCGCCACGGCGGCTTTCTCCTTTGCTTCGTCATGCAGACCAAAATAAGGTCTTGAGAGAAGCTTGGCTATCTTATGCGCGATATTGCGTGGGTAAACTCCCTTGAACCATTCCGTGGCTTTGCGTGCATCCCTGAGTGGCTTGATTTCGTCGAGCTTGAGAAGACAAGGATTCTTGATGCTAAAGGATTTCTCGTGCGCATCATCCGCATTGTCAGACAAGTCATTCAAAACTTGATTGCACCACACAATAGTCTTCGAGATGTTGTCGATCTCGAATCCAGCACCATGACTGCCGGGCCAACTGCAAATATGGCCGGTTCTGATCCTGGGCACGCCTTTGTCATCGAGAATGACAAAGATGACAGCATCCTCATACTTCAGCCATCCCGGCGGTCTTTTGCTCGGAAGCGGAATGACGCCGGTAGATTTTTCAAGAACATTTTCTGTCGATTTCATTTTTCCTTTCTAGTCTGGCCTTGTAATTGTCAGGCTAAACTTGCTTGTTTCTGGCTTAAGTTATACTCCCACAAGATGTATCGGTCAATACCCAAAAAGTGTTTAATTTTTTGCTATACTCTAACTATGGAAAAATCTCGCTTTACCCATCTCCACGTCCACTCCCACTTTTCCCTTCTAAATGCTTTACCAAAGATTGACGAGCTTGTTAAAGCGGCAAAAAAGGACGGAATGACGGCGCTCGCACTAACTGATGCCGGCAATATGTACGGCTCGATCGAATTTTACAAGGAGTGCAAGAAGGCAGAGATAAAACCAATACTCGGCGTTGATTTTTACGTTGCCGTGCGCACGCGCAAAGACATGCAGGCTGGCGTCGACAATCGCCGCACGCGCCTCGTCCTACTTGCAAAAAATGAGACCGGTTACAAAAACTTGATACAACTCGTGACAAAATCTTACCTCGAAGGCTTTTATTACAAGCCGCGCATCGATCGCGAGCTTTTGGAAACACATCATGACGGCCTCATCGCCATTGTGCCGTCATTTTCTAGCGACATCGCCCAAGCGGTGCGGAATCGAGATTTGGAAAAAGCGAAACTACTGATGAATGATTACAAGAAAATTTTTGATGGATCGGACAAACCTTCAGATACTTCTCTTGGAGGGCTCCCGGGCGAGCCTTCGGGGCGAGTGCGTGGCATGGGAAACCCGGGAATAGCCCGGAGAGAGAATGTATCTGAAGGTTTGGACTTCCAAAATTTTTATCTCGAAATAACGCACCATCCCGAAATCGACGGCCACGAAGAATTGATGGCACAGCTCGTTAAACTTGCAAAGGAAACCAAAACGCCGATAACCGCCGCACACGATGTCTATTATATGAAGCCGGAAGATAGGCAAGCGCGAGAAACCTTGATGAAGATAAACACCGCCAGCGACATGAACGACAGAAATGGCGAAGGTGAGGGCGAACAAGATTTTTCTTTCATTTCAAATGAACGCGCGCTGGAACTTTTCAAGGATCTGCCGGAAGCATTGGAAAACAACGGTAAAATTGCGGGCGCCTGCAATCTCGAGCTCAAACTCGGCAAATGGGTTTTCCCGCATTATGTTGTCGAGAGTGGTAAATCTTATGATGATGAATTGGAGAGGATAACGGAAGAAGGTTATGCGGGGCGAAAGATGAAAAAAACAAAGGAAGTGGCCGCTCGTGCAGATTATGAGCTCGAGGTCATAAAAAAGAAAGGCTATGCGCCTTATTTTCTCGTAGTGTCCGACCTTTTAAGACATGCCCATGATGTCGGCATTCTGACCACCACCCGAGGTTCAGCAGCAGGCTCTCTCGTTTCATATTTGACTGGTATCACAAACGTCGATCCTTTGTATTTCAACTTGCCCTTTGAGCGCTTCCTTAATCCGGAGCGTCCGTCTCCTCCCGATATCGACATGGATATGGCCGATAATCGCCGCGACGAAATGATAGATTATGTAAAAGGAAAATACGGAGCCGACCATGTCGCCCAGATTGGAACATTCGGCACAATGCTAGCTCGCGGCTCTGTGCGCGACGTCGCTCGAGCAATGGGCTTTCCGTATGAAATTGGCGACAAAATTTCAAAAATGATTCCGCTCGGCGCACAAGGTTTTCCCATGACTATCGACCGTGCATTGAATGAAGTGGCGGAGCTCAATGATCTATACAAAAGAGACAAGGAGGTCGCTCGCATCATGGACATGGCGAAAAAGATTGAGGGTTGTGCGCGCCATATTAGCGTGCACGCCGCCGGCGTCGTCATATCACCAAAACCCTTGACCGAATATTCCCCTCTTCAATTTGATCCTAAAAGCGAAGGACTCAGCGATGGCAAAATAATCACTCAATATGACATGCATGCTATCGAGGAAGCGGGTTTACTCAAACTGGATTTTCTCGGCATTCGAAACCTTGCAATCTTGGCCGATGCTGTCGAGCGTGTTAAAAAAATTGAAGGGGTAGCAGTCGACATCGAGAACGTTCCTCTTGATAATAAAAAAACATTCGAGATGCTGGCGCGCGGCGAGACTGTCGGCACATTCCAGCTCAATGGTTCAGGTATGACAAAATATCTCGTCGACCTCGTACCGACAAAAATAGAAGACATCAGCCTGATGGTCGCTTTGTACCGCCCTGGTCCGATGGATAATATAAATGAATATATTCTGCGTAAAAATGGCAAGAAGCCAGTGACGTATCTCCATCCGGCTATGAAAAAATTCCTCGAACCAACATATGGTGTGCTCGTATATCAGGACGACCTTCTCATGACTGCTATTGAAGTGGCTGGATATTCATGGGGTGAAGTGGATAAATTCCGCAAAGCTGTCGGCAAGAAAATCCCGAAAGAAATGGCTAAACAGCATGAATTGTTCGTAGCGGGATGTCAAAAGCATGGCAAGTTGAGCAAAAAGCAAGCTGAGGATATTTGGAAATTATTCGAGCCATTCCAGGGTTACGGCTTCAACAAAGCTCACGCCGCGAGCTATGGCAAGGTCGCCTATCAGACTTCGTACATGAAAGCCAATTTCCCTGCTATCTACATGAGTGCCGTTCTCTCGGCCGAATCCGGTGATGTCGAAAAAATAGCTGAGATCGTCACCGAATGCAAGCGCATGAATATCCCCATTTTGCCGCCAGATGTGAACGAGAGCTTCAGTCAATTTACGGTGATAAAAGATGCAGAGGCAAGTAAGAAAGCAGGTACATCTTTTGAGGGGGCTCCGCAGAGCATAGCTTCCGGACTGAGTGAATTTTCCCCAAAAAATTCACGTACCCCGAGGAAGATAGTACCTGCTGACTTGCGAGCCGAAGAGCAATTTTCATACCGCATCCGCTTCGGTCTTGTAACGATTAAGAACTTCGGTCAAGGCATCGCCACCGCCATCATCGACGAACGGAAAAAGAATGGCAAATTCAAATCGCTCGCCGACTTCCTAGAACGTGTCAAGGACAAAAACCTCAACAAGAAATCCCTCGAAGCCCTCATCAAAACCGGCGCTCTGGATTGTTTCGGTCATGACCGCGGCGTCCTCCTTGCAAATATGGAAAATCTGCTCGCGTACAACAAAGAGAATGAAAAGAAATCTGCCGATCAAGATTCCCTTTTTGGTGGGATGGCCGACACATCTTCATTGCCAACACTCAAGCTCGCTTCAGCTCCCCCCGCCGCATCGAACGACAAGCTCGCATGGGAACGCGAATTGCTCGGCCTTTACATTTCCGGTCATCCTCTCGAACAATATCGCTCTATCATCGAAAAGCGCGACATGAATATTACCAAGGCCAAAGCTGAAAAAGACGGCAAGGAGGTCGTCGTGGCCGGCATCATCGAAGAATTACGCCCTGTCACCACCAAAAAAGGCGAACCCATGATGTTCCTGCGTCTCGCCGACTTCACCGGCACGATCGAATGCGTCGTCTTCCCGCGCGTCCTCATAGAATACCGCTCCTCCATAGCCACAGACAAATGTGTTGCTGTCAAAGGAAAAGTAAGTGATAGAAACGGTGAAAAAACTTTGATTATTGATAAAGTGAAGGGGTTGTAGTACAAGGGCTACCCTTGTACAATTTCTTTGAAAGTTCGGTAGCGTTCTTTTATAAGATCAACGTAGTGACTATCTCGCAATGAATTTTTTACAAGATCTAGACAATATTTACCTTGATCTGTTTGGATGCCTCCCGATTCCAAATATGAGCCAACTATTTGACGCCCGATCTCTTTATCTCCGACCCATTCGCTATAATATTTTTCATCTTCCCATCCAAATCCCACTGTTCCCAAAATTTTCGGCTTATCCTCAATTTTAACGACATTTATCATAACCTTCCGGCAATCGCATTTTTTGTCCGTGCAATAGCTTTCTGCCAAAAAATAAGTGCCTTTGGGCAATCCAAACATGTTTTCCAACAACATAATTTTTCTTGTTTTCAGTTCTGCTTCCTCCGGAAACAATTCAAAGAATGGTACAAACGCACCAATCGGAAAACGCTTTTTATTTATATTTATTTTGTCTTTTTTACTCATCTTTTGGTACTTTCCAGAAATGGTGCTTTTTATTTTCTGTTTCAACCATTTTTTCCAACTCATCCCATTTCTGATTTTCATTTGCCCAATTCCACATCTTGTCAACATCATCAACAGATTTTCCCTGATACACAGCAGCAATATAATAACGCACGCCCATATTGTCATTCGGCCACATTTTGAGCAATTGGCGATATAATTC
>Ga0302320_10004420_pt1 | contig 31944 bp, 32 predicted proteins | sample Bog_T0_3_FD_202130 | JGI IMG/M metagenome (GOLD analysis project Ga0302320, IMG submission 202130) | Peat permafrost microbial communities from Stordalen Mire near Abisko, Sweden - Bog_T0_3 | ecosystem: Environmental > Terrestrial > Soil > Wetlands > Peat | place: Sweden: Abisko, Stordalen Mire... | reverse complement strand
CCTAACCAAAGCCTGAGGTGAGCCGCGCAAGCTTTTTCATGAGGAGGAGAGAGTGTTGATGATGGGAGAGTGGCGCCGGGCGAGGGCGTCGATATAGGTGGCCTCGTTATAGGGGATCCGGGATTGCCAGCATCGCCAGACGATGCGGATCCATTTGAAGGCGAGGGCTCGCAGAGCGGCCTGGTGGCGTTTTCCGGCGTCGCGCTGTTGTCGGTAGAAGGCCTTGGCCCAGGGGCAGTGAACGACGGTCTGGCCAGCCCATTCGACGAAGGTTTGGCGTAGGAAAACGGGAGCATTCCAACGCCAATGGATCCAGAGCTGCTTGCCGCTCCTGACGGTCACGGGAGCGATGCCTGAGAACTTCTGGATGCTGGTGGCCAGTGGGTAGCGCGAGCGATCTGCGCCGAAGCCAACGAGGAGCCTTGGAGCTAGGGCCGGTCCCGCTCCCGGCAGGGAGCGGAAGATCGCGGCGTCCGGGTGAACGGCAAAGGCTTCGGCGATGTGATCGTCGAGCACGGCAATGTGCTTTTGCATGGGCCGCAGCACAGCGACAAACAACTGGACCTGAAGCACGGAGGGCTGGATCACCGCGGGGTCCGCCGTGAGAGCCCGGGCCCCGGCAATGCGCTCCAAGCGGCTGGCCACGACGTCAGGCCGGCGCACATTGTGAGCAAAATAGAAATCCCGCAGCGTGGACGGCCTCGCCGCCTGCAGGCTCTTCAGTTGCGGCCAGCGAGCCAGGAAGTCGAGTGCCAGCGGGCTCGCCATGTCGTCGCCGCAGAGCTCGAGGGCCTGTGGGTAAAAGCCCTTGAGAAGCGAGCGCAGCTCGTTACCGAGCTGGGTGCGCCGATCGACGGCTGCGCGCCTGGCGGTTACCAAGGCGTGTAGTTTACGGGTTTCCGCAGTGTCGCACTTGAGCGGCCGCAGGAGATTGCGGTGCTGCGTGAGGATATTGAGCAACACCAGGGCATCCGGCAGGTCGTCCTTTGCGCCGGAGGGCACGAAGGCTTCCCGGAAGTGCTGGCTGGTGGCCGGATGCACCGGATAGATCACAAGCCAGGGATACGCCAAGAGCGCATGCATCAGAGCGTTCCTGCCGGCCTCGACGGCCAGCGCCACGGGCTGGCCCTTGAACCGCTCGCCCAACTGCTCCATCCAGCCGTGGAGTGATTCGGGGCTGGCTCCCAAAGAGCCGGTCTCAATCTTGGCCCCCGCGCCTTGCAGCGCAAAGGCGTGCGTTTGATCTCCCCAGTCGAAGGCCAACTCGGCCGCATAGCATTCTGTGTTCATGGTATTTTCGGATTTGCGGGCCCGGGCTGCAGATTGTATCGTGCGAGACATGGGTGACGTCTGTTCCTGAGTATGCATGACCGAACCCTGAGCTGATCGGACGCGGTCGAGATTTGGTTAGTATTCCTCGAACAGAACTCTACCAGATGTTCGTACCGCGACCGGTCAGCAAATAAACCTCCAGCGCCCACAACCCAAGATGAGACCGACGAGCGCCAGCGGCAGGGTTCAGCCCGGGCCCACTCCAGTTCTTCGCTTCCGCGGGCCCGGACTGAACCCTGCCGGTACACCGATACAACTACCGCATCCGACGTCTCCGTCTGTCACGTGTCCTGCTGGGGCAGGACACGCGCCATCCGTCGCCACGGATCATTAGGACGTTCGGCTACCAATGAGACGCTTGGGAAAAATTATTACCCCGAGGGTTGTGCGTTGGCTTGCGGTAGGCGTCGTGTTTTCGGCCGTAGGTCTCGCATTGCTCAAGCTAATGGCGGGGGTTCTAGGTTGGCCCTACACTCTGGCCACTTTGCTCTCCGGGGAGATCGGCACTATTTTAAGGTTCCTGGTAGTCGATCGTTGGGTCTTCCGTCACCCGCGACCGACTTTGATTAGATTGTGGCAGTACCACATAGCGAATGCCTTGGGCTTCGGCATTTGGTGGAGCGTGGCTAATCTCTTGAAGGCGGCGGGTGTTCAATATCTCGTAGCGTCGGTGCTCGCCATGTTCTTCTCGGTTGGGGTTAACCTGCTTTCCAATTTTTGGTGGATTTGGCGTAAACCCGCCGTTTCTAAACCATGAAGGTTGAGCCCAACCAACTACCGTATCCGACGCCTCCGTCTATCACGCCTCCTGCTGGTGCAGGACACGCGCCATCCGTCGCCGCGGATCATTCGGACGTGGGGCAGAACACGATCGCTGTACGACAGATCCGTGAAGAGGACATACCGGAATTCCGAGAGGTCTTGGATTCGGTATGCCGCGAGCGAAGGCATCTCGCCATGTTGGAAGCGCCGCCGATCGAGCGAGTTCAATCCTTCGTTGCATCAAACATTGTGGCGGGAAACCCGCAGTTCGTCGCGGAGGAAAATGGGCGGATCGTGGGATGGTGCGACGTGACACCGGGCTCGGCGGCGGTCGGCATGGCGCACGTTGGGCGATTGGGAATGGGCGTGCTCACCGGCTATCGTGGCCGGAAGGTCGGCCGACGGCTGATCAATGCGACTGTAGAGAAAGCGAGAATGCTTGGCCTGGAGAAGATCGAGTTGGGCGTGTTTTCATCGAATGAGCCTGCCATTGCGCTGTATCGAAGCCTCGGTTTTCAAGAGGAGGGCAGGAAGAAGCGCGGCAGATTTGTCGACGGCATCTATGACGACGTCATTCTGATGGCGCTTGAGCTCAAGAGGCCGAACCCAATACCGGATCCGACGCCTGGGTCCGGCCCGCCTCCCCCAAGGAGGGAGGCGGGCTATCCTTAGCGCCGATCATGAGGACGTCCGCCAGTCTAAGGTGCGCCCAGTGAAAGACTCACCTTGCATGGGCTGCGGTGCCATTTTGCGCGACGTGGACGGGCCGACCCACGATTATATGGAGTCTTCGCCTGCGTGTTGGTCGACCTACTCCAAGGTATTGGCGCGTGAATATGCCGACCGGCAGCTGTTGGAACGGGTGCATCGTCTTACGGTCGATTCATATGCTGTGCAGCATCCTGGGCGCGCCTCAGCTCAAAGCATCCAATCGGTCGCCGGACACCTCATCAGTCTCTGCGCGGTGCTTGAAGACGGTGCTTCGAGCGAATGGGCAACGAAGGTGGTTCGCGAGGTGGCCAGGGCCAAAGGGCGTTTCGCGTGGCTGCAGCCGCCGCAATCCATGGGATCCATTACCGTTGTCGATGTGTGGAGGGCCAAGGGCGCCGCAGAACACGAGAAGCGGGTTAGAGACTGGGCTTCGTCGGTTTGGGCGGCATGGGCACCTCATCATGAGACGGTGCGCCATTGGTACGCATTTCTTCGGGGCGCCGAATCGGTGCCCCACCAACCCCTTGATCCGACGCTCCGTCCATAACGCCCCCCGCCTTGTCGTGTCCTCCAGCGATCCTAGATTCTTTCCGCCGCATCCAGAAGGAGGGGCGCCGCTGCCGTTCTCCGAGGCGGTGCAGCTCGGCGACGTGCTTTATGTCTCGGGGCAGATTGGAAACGTGCCGGGCACGCTTGCGCTCGTCCCGGGGGGGATTGTGCCCGAGTCCCGCCGCGCGCTCGACAACTTGAGGGGGGTGTTGGAGCGCCACGGGAGCTCGTTGGAGGCCGTGGTCAAATGCACGGTCTTCCTGGCGGACATCGCCGAGTGGAAGACGTTCAATGAAGTCTACCGGGAGTATTTTCCGAAGAACCTTCCCGCGCGCAGTGCGCTCGCAGCGAGCGCACTGGCGCTGGGCGCCCGGGTCGAGCTCGAGTGCATTGCCAACGTGCCCGCCAGGAAATGAAAGGCGAAGCAACGGCCGGAGCGGGCGCCGGCCACGCGCTCACCCCCGCCTGGAAACGGCCGCAGACGGCGGTGAGCCCGTCATCCGGAGGTTTGCGGTGGAGGCGCGGGGGGTGACGCGCCCGGCCGCGGACGGACGGTCGGCCCCCGCCCCGGGAATGGCCGGGGTCCTGCTCCGGCAGTGGCGGGAGTCCGACCTCGAGCCGTACCGCGAGATGAACACGGACCCGGAGGTTATGCGCTTCTTGCCGGCGCTCATGACCCGGCAGGAGGCCTCGGATTCGCTGGCGCGCCTGCGCGCCGGGATCGAGGAGCGGGGATGGGGGGTGTGGGCCGTCGAGGTCGACGGCGCGTTTGCCGGCATGGCGGGGCTCTCGGTCCCCCGGTTCGCCGCCCCGTTCATGCCGTGCACCGAGGCGCTCTGGAGGATGCGGCGCGAGTTCTGGGGCCGCGGACTGGCCCGGGCGGCCGCGGAGCAGGCCCTTGAGTTCGGCTTCTCGAGGCTCGGACTGGCGGAGATCGTGGCGTTCACGGCCGCCGTCAATCTGCGGTCGATCCGGCTGATGGAGCGCCTCGGCTTTTCCCGAGACCCCGGGGGCGATTTTGACCATCCGGCGCTGGCTGCGGGCCACCCGCTGCGCCGCCACGTCCTCTACAGGAAGGGGCGGGACCGTCGCGCCGATCCGCTGCCTGCCCCGCCCGCGCGAGCTTAAGGGGGACAGGGCCTTCCTCCAACCCCGGGGGATCGCCGGCCCGCCTGCTCCATGCGAACCCGTCCCGCAGCGGGCCCGCCGGCTGGCTTGCCATCACGCCCAGGGCTCCCCAGCAATGGAGGGGACATGGCCGACCGCATCCCGAACAGGCCACGGCAAACCGGAGGCGAGGATGCCTGAGCTACCGCCGCCCGCCCCCGGGTGCCCGGGGCTGCGCCATCCGGCCGCCATGGTCGTGCGCCATCTGCTCGCGATCGCGGTCCTTCCGTTCACGGTCACGGTCCTTGTCCCGTACTGGATCGCGCAGCGCTGCCAGGTGTCGCCGGCCCTCGGCGGATCGGCCGGGCCCCTGGCCCTGCAAGCCGCGGGCCTCGCGCCGCTCGGCCTGGGCGTTGCCCTCTTCGTCGCCTCGGTGTGGCGTTTCGCGTCCGAGGGGAAGGGGACGCTCGCCCCTTGGGACCCCCCGCCCGCGTTTGTCGTCCACGGGCCGTACCAGTTCGTCCGCAACCCGATGATTTCGGGCGTCGTCCTGATCCTGTTCGGCGAGGCGCTCGTCCTCCTGTCGCCGGCCCACGGCGCCTGGGCCTCGTCCTTCCTGGCGCTCAACCTGCTCTACATTCCGCTCGTCGAGGAGCCGCAGCTCGAGCGGCGGTTCGGCGACGCCTATCGGGAGTACCGCCGCCACGTCCGGCGGTTCATCCCGCGGCTCACGCCGTGGCGGAGCGCGCCGTAGGGCGAAGGCGCGGCGCTGGAGGCGGCGCCGCTGTGGAGGCGCCTCTGGCTCAGGATCCTGATCGAGCGCGAGGTCCGGGCGCAGCTGCGCAAGGCGTTCCCGCCGTACGCGCTGTATGCCGCGACGCGCCCCGCCTGCGCCCGCCCCCGTCCCTCGGATCCCGAGGCGCCCCGCCGCGAACCATGAGCCCGGTCCGCTTCAGCACCGCCGCGGGGTTTCGCCGGTGGCTCGGGGCCCGCCATTCGCGCGCAAAGGAGCTGACCGTCGCGCTCCACAGCAAGGCCTCCGGGAAGGGGGGGATGTCCTACGCGCAGGCGCTGGACGAGGCCCTCTGCTTCGGGTGGATCGACGGCGTCCGCCACAAGGTGGGCGGGGACGCGTACACGATCCGGTTCACGCCCCGCAGGCCACGCAGCGCGTGGAGCCTGGTGAACATCCGGCATGCCCGCCGCCTGATCGCCTGCGGCCGCATGCGGCCCGCCGGGCTCGCGGCCTTCGAGGCCAGGGAGAGCAGAAGGACGGGGGTCTACTCGTTCGAGCAGCGGCCCCGGGACCTGCCGGCGCCGCTCGAAAGGATCTTTCGCGCCCACGCGAAGGCGTGGGCCCACTGGAGGCAGCAGCCTCCCGGCTACCGGCGGACCGCGACCTGGTGGGTGGTGAGCGCGGTCCGGGAGGAGACACGGCAGAGAAGGCTTGAGCGGCTGATCGGCGACTGCGCCGCCGGCAGGCGCCTCGGGCTAATCGTCTAGGCCCTGTAACCTTTCGCGGCGGGCGGGGTTCTAGGGGTGACAACCCCCTCTCCCAATATGAAGATGCTCGTCGCCCTCATCCTCTGGGCCCTCTTGCTCGTCCTGTGCTGGCCGCTCGCCCTCCTTCTCCTTTTCGCATGGCCGATCCTATGGCTGCTCTCGATCCCGTTCCGGTTCTTCGCGACGGTCATGGCGGCTATGCTCGCGCTCGTCGGGGCGATCCTCTTCCTGCCGGCTCGCCTGCTCGGACACCGGCACCTCTGAGCGCGCGGGCAACCGGGGAGCGGGCGGGAGGCCGTCCCGATGCGTGAGGATGCGATAGGGCGCGCGAGGAGCGTGCACCGGTACGCATGGCTGTGGGAGCCTCTCGAGGCCGAGGCGTCGTTCGTGCTGGGCTCCATGTTCGGGACCAAGGTCGTCTACCTGGACGGCAGGCTGGCGCTCTGTTTCTCGGCGAGGACGGAGCCGTGGCGGGGCGTGCTGGTCTGCACGGAACGCGAGCACCACGCGTCGCTCAAGCGGGAGTTCCCCGCGCTCGCGCCGCATCCCGTGCTTCCCAAGTGGCTGTATCTTTCCGAGTCCGAGGACGCCTTTGAGCGGGTGGCCGAGCGCCTTGTGGACCTCGCAAGGCTGCGCGACCCGCGGATCGGCATCGCCCCGAGGCCGGGGAGGCGCAGGCGCTCCTGACGCGCCGCCCCAGGGGACGTCGGCCGGGCGCTGGTGCTGCCGATCGGCCTCGTCGCCATAAAGGTTTGCGCCGTCGACGGCGTATGGTCTGGACTGAAGCCCATGATTCGCAAGGAAGAGCGATGAGGATCCCCCTCGCAGTCTCGGTGGCCGTGCTCGCGCTCGCCTGCGCCTGCAGCTCGCCGCCCAAGGACGCCGCGGGCGGCCGCATCATGGTGGTCGACGCGCACGGCGCCCCTATCCCCGGGGCGTTCCTCACCCTCCTGGCTGAGACCGAGGAGCCGGCGTCCCGGCGCGTTACCTACGGGTCAGCGGAACTCAAGGCGCAGACCTCTGACGCGCAGGGGATGATCCGGGCCGAACTGGACGACTGCCTCTGGGAAAGCGACCACAGCTACCACTTCCGCATCCGCCGGCGCGGGTACGAGGACGTGACGATGAGCGTCTCGACGGAGCTGTTTCCGCCCGTCCTCAGGGTGGAGATGAGGCGGCTCGAGCCGGAGGCCCCCCCGGCGCCGGGGGCCGAGCACCCGCAGTAGCGGGGCTGTCCCCATGCCGGGCGCCGACACGCCCAAGCGGCTGGGCCGGCCCCTCTGGCGCGAGCGGCTGCTACCCCGGGTCGGCCGGTTCGTCCGCCCGCTCGGTCCCGACGGGATCTGACCGCGCCGGGCTTCCCCAGGGGGACGCTACCCGCAGGGCCCCGGCCGGTCGTCCCGCTGCGCGAGGATCCGGCTCGTCCATTTGCGGTGGGGGCCGGAGAGGGCGACCGAGGGGAGGTCCCCCAGGGGGACCCAGACAAGGCCCTTGCGGCGCGCGGGGCCCCCCGCGGCCGCGAGGTGGGCCGACTCCGAGATTCGGAAGCGGGTCATGCCTCGGCTCATTCTGCCGACCAGGGGACCCTTGGCGGCGGCGGCGGGGTCGAGGCCCGCCTGCTCGGCGGTCGGCAGCTCGTGCAGGCCCGCCAGGCGCCGGGAGCCCGTCGGGTTGCGGTAGAGGAGCAGCGCCCCGCTCCGTTCGCACCAGACGCGGACGACGGTGCGTCGCTCGGTGTGCTTCGGCTCCAGCCGGGGGTAGGCCTCCGGGTCCCCCTTGCGGGCCGCCGCGCAGAATCCCCGCACCGGACAGCCGCCGCAGCGAGGGCACCGGCGAAGGCACACGGTGGCCCCGAGCTCCATCATCGCCTGGTTGTGGTCGCCGGGGGCCGCCGGGTTCATGAGCTGCTGCGCGAGCGGCGCGAACGCCCGCGACGCGGATGCGCTGTCCCGGTGGCGGCTTGCGTCGCGGGTCAGGCGGGCGAGGATCCGCACGACGTTCCCGTCGACGCACGCGCGCGGCTCGCCGAACGCGATGCTGGCGACGGCGGCCGCGGTGTACGGGCCGACCCCGGGGAGTTCCCGCCACTGCGCTGCCAGGCGGGGAAGCGGGCGGCCCGCGAGCTCCCGTGCGAGCCGGTGGAGGTTGCGCGCCCGGGAATAGTACCCCAGGCCCTCCCAGAGCAGGAGCACCGTGGCCTCCGGGGCTGCGGCCAGCGACGCGAAGCCGGGAAGCGCCGCCATCCACCGCCCGAAATAGGGCAGCACCGTCGCCACCTGGGTCTGCTGGAGCATGAATTCGCTCACGACGGTCGCGTAGGGCGACGGGGACTCGCGCCACGGCAGGCGCCGCCGGTTCGCCCGGTACCACGCCAGCAGCGCCGCCCGGAAGGCCGCGCGCCGGGCCACGAGCGCACCCCGGCCGGAAGATTTGCGTGTCATTGGCGGCAAATTTGTGACTATGGGTCCCTCATGCCCAAGCGCGGCCAGGACGACGAGGAAAAACCCAAGAAGCTGAGCACGTACACGCTCAAGCTCGACGACGAGCAGATGGAGCGGGTGCGCTCGATCCTCTCCGGGCGGGGCTGGGAGGCGTTCGACGTCGCCTACGCCCGGTACGCGTTCCGGGGGCGCGACTGCAACGTGACGGCCTACGAGAGCGGCAAGCTGGTGGTCGCGGGCAAGGGGACCGAGGAGTTCGTGACGATGACGCTCGAGCCCGAGGTCACGAAGGCCCCGAGGCTCGGCTACGACCAGGTCCTCCATCCCGACTGGTTCGAGCTCCACGCGGGCCTGGACGAGAGCGGCAAGGGCGACCTGTTCGGCCCGGTCGTCGCGGCGACGGTCGTCGCGGACCGGTCGGCCATCGAGGGCTGGATCCGGGCGGGGGTGAAGGATTCGAAGAAGATCGCCGACACCCAGATCGTGAAGCTCGACAAGCTGATCCGCGGGACCCAAGGCGTCGCGGTGGCCACCTGCCTGTGCGGGATGGCGAAGTACAACGCGATCATGTCGCGGCCGCACGCGAACCTGAACCGCCTGCTGGCGTGGCAGCACGCCACCGCGCTCGCGCAGGCGCTCTCCGCCAAGCGGGCGCCCCGCGGGCTCCTCGACCAGTTCAGCAAGGAGCCGCTCGTCCAGCGGGAGCTGGCGAAGATGGGGGTGCGGGACTTCGACCTGCAGATGCGCACGAAGGCGGAGGAGGACCCCGTCGTGGCGGCCGCCTCGGTCGTCGCGCGCGCCGAGTACGTCCGCCAGATCCACGCGCTCTCGAGGCACTTCGGGGGGCCGCTCCAGAAAGGCGCCGGCGCCCAGGCCAAGGCGCAGGCCGCGCAGATCATCGAGCGGTTCGGCGCCCGCTCGCTCGGCGCCTTCGCGAAGCTCCACTTCAGGACCTCCTACGAGGTTGTCGCCGAGGCGGGCAAGCTGGACGAGCTGCCGCTGCCGAAGCCGAGGGAGAAGATGGAGTGGGGCAGGTGATGGGACGCCGCGATCCGCCCGATGCCCAAGCGCCGCCAGCTCCGCAGCTTTGACCTGAAGAAGCTCGAGGGCTTCGACAGCCTGATCGGCGTGGACGAGGTCGGCCGCGGGGCGCTCGCCGGGCCGGTCGTCGCGGGGGCGGTCCTCGTCACCCGGGCCTTCCTCGAGGGCCGCTGGGCCGCGGCCAAGGCGGGCCGCGTGAACGACTCGAAGCAGTTGTCGGCGGCCGAGCGGGAGGCCCTCTGGGGCGAGTTCGAGGCGCTTGCGGCGCAGGGGCATATCCACGCGAACTATGGGTCGGCGAGCGTGGAGGAGATCGAGCTGCACAACATCCTCGGCGCGACGAAGCTGGCGATGCGCCGCGCGCTGGAGGGCATCTACCCGGCGGCCGCCTTTCGCCGCACCGAGGAGCCCGACCTCTTCTCCTCGCTCGAGGAGCGGGAGGCGTTCGTCCCCCGCGTCTCCTGCCGCATCCTCGTGGACGGGCTCCCGCTCAAGGGATTCCCGTACCCGCACACGGCCATCGTGAGCGGCGACGCCAAGTCCCTCTGCGTCGCCATGGGCTCCATCATCGCCAAGGTGGCGCGGGACCGGATGATGGCCGAGCTGGACCTTGCCTACCCGGGCTACGGCTTCGCCAGGCACAAGGGCTACGGCACCGACGACCACCGGGAGGCCGTCGTGCGGCTCGGGCGCTGCCCCATCCACCGGGAGATGTTCCTGCGCAAGCTGCTCGCGCAGCGGGAGGACCCCAACCAGATGGATTTCCTTCCCGACCGTTGACCCATGGGCTCGGCACGGGCACAACGGGCTTAGATGCCTGCCAAGAAACACAGCTCGCTCGAGCGGGTGATGGGGCGCCTGGACACGCTCGACCCCGTCAACATGGCGAACCTGGTCCAGCGCCTCGCCCGGGAGCGGGCCCTCTTCGAGCAGATCTTCCGCACGCTCCAGGAGGGGGTCCTCGTCATCGACTCCTCGGGGACGATCGAGTACGCGAACGAGGCGGCCCACCGGCTGATCGGCCTGTCGGGCGACGTGCTCGCCGGCAAGACCCTCTGGCGCCTGATCCCGGGGCTGCGCCCGACGCTCGACGACGACGCGGAGGCGGCCGCCCACGTCGTCTCGAGGGAGTTCGAGCTTTCTTACCCGGAGCCGCGCACGGTGCGCCTCTACATGGTGCCCTTCCGCGACGAGGAGGGTGGCGCCGAGCGCCGCCACGCGGTCATCCTCGCCGACGTCACCCTGGACCGCAAGACGACGGAGCAGCGCATCGAGGACGAGCGGACGTCCTCCATCCTGCTCCTCGCCGCGGGCGTCGCTCACGAGCTCGGCAACCCGATCAACTCGCTGACGATCCACCTGCAGCTGATGGCGAGGAAGCTGAAGAAGCTCGGCTCGTCCCCGGAGGCCGAGTCGGTCGCCGAGTCGGTCGGGGTGTGCCGCGAGGAGGTCGCGCGCCTCGACGGGATCATCACCCACTTCCTGGAGGCGATCCGGCCGAGCCCCCCGGACCTGGCCGAGACGAACCTGGCGGAGGTGCTCGCCGAGGTCCTCAGGTTCCAGAAGCGCGAGTTCGCCGACCGCGGCGTCGCGGTCGAGGCGGAGACGCCCGAGAACCTTCCGACCGTCATGGCGGACCGCAACCAGCTCAAGCAGGTGTTCTTCAACATCACGAAGAACGCCATGGAGGCGATGCAGCCCGGCGGCAGGCTGAAGATCAAATCGCGCGCGGACGACGACTCGGTCTACCTCCTCTTCGGCGACAGCGGCTCGGGGATCCGGCAGGAGGACCTCGTGCGGCTCTTCCAGCCGTACCACACGACGAAGCCCGGCGGGCACGGCCTCGGGCTCATGATCGTCCAGCGAATCATGCGGGCGCACGGCGGCCAGGTCGGAGTCGAAAGCCGGGAGGGCCTGGGGACCGTCGTGACGCTGCAGTTTCCCCGCAAGGACCGGCGGGTGCGAATGCTCGGCAGCGGCTGAAACGCTATTTCGCCGCGGGCGGCGGGGGGAGCGCCTTCACCAGGAAGGTCCGGGTATCCTTCTCCTTGCCGACGCGCAGCGTCACCTTGAACGGCATCTCGTCGGAGCTCACCCCCAGGTGCGACACCATCGCCGTGGGCTCGCCCGTCTGCCCGGGGGCGATCGTGAGGGTGTCGGGGTCCACCGCGAAGTCCCCCAGGTCGGACGCGAAGTCGAGCACCGTCACCGTGACGGCCTCGGTCCCGGGGTTGGAGAGGATCAGGTGGATCGTCACCGGGGGCAGGGGACTGCCCACCAGCGTCTTGCCGAGGGTATCGGTATAGTCCCGGTACGTCGCGTCCTGTTCGCCCTTGCCCCGCTTCATGCCGTGCCCGATCCCGCGGCCGAGGGTGACCCTCACCGCCACCCTGCCCCCGAGGAACACGTCGGAGCCCTCCATCGCTACGGACTTCTCGCCGGAGACGATGGCGTTCGTCATCTCGTCGTTCGCCCGTTCCATGCAGCCGGCGAGCGCCAGCGCCAGGGCCGCACCCGCGAGCGTCAGTAAGGGGGTTAAGCGGCTTTGGTAGGGTGTCTTATGGGGCATTTGCGGTTGGCTTTGGCGCGCCTCTCCGGGACGTGGGAAGGGCGTCGACACCAGGGCCTCAAGAAGGTTGCATGCGGCGTGCCCTTGCGCCAATTGAAAAAGCGCATCTTTCCAACCCGACATGCGTCAGGTCGGGCAATAGTGCGATGCCAAATGCATGGATGAAAGTTCGACGAGCACGCTGGGCGTACAGGTTCGGCGGGCGCAGCACGGCGACGAAACCGCCATGCGCGGGCTCATTGTCGCGTACCAGCGCCGCGTCGCGGGGTTCGTGTACGCCGTCACCGGCAGGAGCGACTCCGTCGAGGACCTCGCGCAGACCGTCTTCATCAAGATGGCCCGCTCCCTCCAGGGGCTCAAGGCGCCCGAGCAGTTCGAGTCGTGGCTTTTCCGGCTCGCGCGCAACACGTGCATCGACCACCTTCGCCGCCAGAGGCTCCGATGGATCTTCACGCCCTTCGCCCCCGAGCACGAGAACGTCCCCGAGCCGGACGGGGCCGTGGACTCCGAGGAGCTCGACGCCCTCCGCCACGCGCTCGCCCAGCTCAGGCCCAAGGACCGCGCGCTCCTCGCCCTCGTCCAGGAGGGCCGCAGCCACGCCGAGATCGCCGCGACATTCCGGACAAGCGTCGCGGCCGTGAAGGCCCGGCTCCACCGCGCGCGCGACCAATTGAAACAACACTACCACAGCGATGAAACCTGAAGAAATGGCCTGGGAGCGCCTGCGCGAGCATGCGGCCTCCCGAATCACACCCGGCTTCCCCGAGCGCGTCCTGCGCGCGGCCCGCCAGGGGCCGTCGCCCCTGTTCGTCGCCCACTTCGCCATGTGCGCGGCCACGGCCGCGCTGTGCCTGGTCGCCGTCGTGCTCTACCGCGCGCAGGCCTCGGGCGACGACGACGCGAGCAACCTGGCGAGCTGGGGCGAGATCGCCGCCCAGGCGGGGGACCTCGAGTAGGCCCATGAGGGACCGCGTCCTAGCCGCGCTCCTGACCCTGGCCGTCTTCGCGTGCGGCTTCGGCTCCGGCATGTGGGCGGAGCGCCACCGGCCGATCCCGCGCCCGCCCGGGCCGTTCATGGGCGAGTTCGCCGGCAGGCAGGGCAGGCCGGCCCGCACGGCCCCCGTCAACCGCGCGGAGCTCCTTGAGCAGATCGAGCGCCTGCGCCCCGAGATGGACAGCTTCAGGGAGCACGTGACAGAGATCTACGCGCAGTTCGACCGCGACATCGACACGGTCCTCACGCCCGAGCAGAGGGCGGCCTACGAGACAAGGTTCCGGGCGAAGCGCGGGTTCGGCCCGCCCCCGGAGATCGCGGCGGGCGACAAGCCCCTCTCCGACGACCAGATCGAGATGCTGCTGCAGCGGCCCTTCCGCACGCTCGCCTACTTCATCGTGCTGCCGATGACGCTCGAGCGCATGACGACGGAGCTAAAGCTCGACGACACGCAGCGCGACAAGGTGAAGGACCTCCTGCGCGTGCGCAGGGAGAAGTTCATCGAGCTGGTGGACAGCGCCCCGCCGCCGAGCCTGGTGCTCAGCCGCCTGGCCCCCCTTGCCCAGAGGCTCGGGGAGCCCGCGGCGCCGCAGCCCGGGCCGGCGCACTGAAGGCGCCCGGTGGGCTCCGCCCGGGCTTGACCGCCCCCGCCAGTCGCTTGGAATGGCCCCATGGCGCCCAGCGTTCTCATCGTCGACGACGAAAAGCATTCCCGCGAGGGGCTGCAGCAGGCGCTCGCCGAGAACTACGACGTGAGCCTGGCCGCGAGCGCCGACGAGGCGTTCAACCTCATGGACGCCCAGCCGTTCGACGTCGTCCTCACGGACCTGCGGATGCCGGGCAAGTCGGGGCTCAAGGTGATCGACCGCGCGCTGGCGCTCACGAACAAACCCGCGGTCCTCATGATGACGGCCTATGGCAACATCGACACGGCGGTCGAGGCGATGAGGCGGGGGGCGGTCGATTTCCTGACGAAGCCCGTCAACATCGAGCGGCTGGACGTCCTCATCCGCCGCGCGCTCAAGGCGAAGAGCCTCGAGGTCGAGGTCCAGCAGCTCCACGAGCGCCTGGACGAGAAGTTCAGCGTGGACGAGATCGTGGGCGAGTCCCCCCTCCTCAAGGACGTGATCGAGCGGGTGAAGAAGGTGGCGCATTCCAGGGCGACGGTGCTGATCGAGGGCGAGTCGGGCACCGGCAAGGAGTTGATCGCGCAGGCGATCCACCAGTGGAGCCCGCGCTCCCGCGGCCCCTTCATCGCGGTGCACTGCGCGGCGCTCTCGGAGAGCCTCCTCGAGAGCGAGCTCTTCGGCCATGAGAAGGGCTCGTTCACGGGCGCGACGGAGCGGCGGATCGGGCGCTTCGAGTCGGCCGACGGCGGGACGCTCTTCCTGGACGAGATCGGCGAGATCTCCGCGTCCATCCAGGTGAAGCTGCTGCGCTTCCTCGAGACCAAGGCGATCGACCGGGTCGGCGGCTCGAGGACGATCGAGCTCGACGTGCGCCTCGTGACCGCGACCAACCGGAACCTGGAGCAGCTGGTGCGCGAGGGGAAGTTCCGAGACGACCTCTACTTCCGGCTCGACGTGGTCCGGTTCGTCATGCCGCCGCTGCGCGAGAGGGTGGGGGACATCCCGGCGCTGATCGCGCACTTCATCCGGATCTACTCCGAGGAGAACGGCGTCCCCCCGCTCGAGATCGAGCCCGGCGCGATGAAGACCCTCCAGGCCTACTCGTGGCCGGGAAACATCCGCGAGCTCAGGAACTTCTGCGAGAACGCCGTCGTGCTCCACAAGGGCGGCAAGCTCTCCGAGTTTGACCTGGATCCCCGGTTCCGGGGCTCGCCGGCCTCAGGGTCCGCTCCGGGCGGCCCCGCGGACGGCCCGTCGCAGACCCTCTCGGTCGAGCAGAACGAGAAGCGCATCCTCAGGGAGGCGCTCATCAAGTCGCGCGGCAACCGCACGAAGGCGGCGGAGCTGATGGGCATCAGCCGCCGCACGCTTCACCGCAAGCTCGCGCAGTGGCCCGAGCTCGACGTGACCGACTAAATGTCCGCCCGCGCGCGCACCACGCAGGAGCTGATCCATTGGCTTGAGATGGGGGGCGGCAGGCGGTGGGTCCTCATGGGGGCCCTTGCGTTCTGCGGCCTCGGGCTCTCGCTGGTGGTCGCCTGGAGGCAGTTCCACGGCGCCGCGAGCGAGGCCACCCTCGTGCAGGCCGACATGGGCAGCCAGCTGGCCAGCGGCCAGGGGTTCACGACCCGCGTCAACTACCCCCAGGCGGCCGCCTATCTCGGAGCCCGCGGCGTCCGGTTCGACCCGGCCGTCCCGTATCCCGAGGTGTACCAGGCGCCCCTGTACCCCCTGGTGATCGCCGGCGCGCTGCGCCTCGTTCCCCACTCCCTGCGCGAATCCCTCTTCGGCGCCGTGCCCGCGCCCCCTTACGGCTTCGGGGCGGACTATCTGCTCCTCGGCCTGAACCTCGCCCTCTTCTGGCTGGCGATCTGGCTCGCGTTCGACCTCGGGCGCCGGCTCTTCGGCGCCCCCTCGGGCTGGCTCGCGGCGATCGCGCTCTTCGTCTCGGTGCCGGCCTGGCAGCAGGTCGTCGCCGTGAACGGCACGGCGCTCATGATGGTCCTGGTGCTCGGCGCCTTCCACGCCTGGTGGCGCGCGGAGTCCGCGGTGGGCCCGGGCTCCGCGGCGGCGGCGCTCCTTGCGCTCGGCGCCCTGTGCGGCGCGCTGTTCCTCACCGAGTACTCGGCGGGCGCGCTCGTCCTGGTTGCGCTCGCGGGGAGCGCTCAGCGGTTTGCCGGGGCCGCGCGCTGGCGCGCGCTCGGCCTCGTCGCGGGGGGATTCGCCGTCGTCGCCGCGCCCTGGGTCGTCCGCAACCTCATGGTCACCGGCCTGCCGGTCGGCCTCGCGGCGCAGAACGTCGCCCTCAAGTTCGGCGACGCGACCGCCGAGCCCTCGGTCTTGCGCGCGACCCTGTCGCCGGCGCTGCCGCCGATCGAGCTGAACAAGCTCGCCAACAAGGTGCTCACGACGCTGCAGGAGACTCTGCGCTCGCGCGTGTGGTCCGGCGGGGCGATGTGGCTCGTCGCGTTCCTCGCCGCGGGCTGGCTCTACGTCTTCAAGTCGCCGCCCGTCAACCGCCTGCGGTGGCTCTTCACGGCGTCCCTCCTCGTCCTCGCGGCGTCGCAGGCGGCGTTCAATTCCGGCGAGAGCGAGCGCCCCGCGGTGATCTGGCTCTGCCCGCTGATCATGGTCTTCGGTGCGGGCTTCTTTTTCGTGCTGCTCTCCAGCAACCCCGTCCTCGGCTCATGGCCCCGGTTGTGCGCCGCGGCGCTCCTTGCGCTCCAGGCGCTCCCGCTGGCGCACGACGCCCTGGATCCCCACTGGCTGCATTTCCAGTACCCGCCCTATTTTCCCCAGCTCCTTCAGGGGATGCGCCGCCAGCTCGACCTCTCCGACGCCGCCGGCCGCTACGGGCTCATGGCGGACGTCCCCGCGGGCCTCGCGTGGTACGGCAGGACGCGGGTCTGGGCCCAGCCTGCGACCCTGCGCGACTTCTACGCCGTCCAGGTCGAGCAGCCCACCGGCGAGCTGCTGCTGACCCCGAGGACGCTCGACAGGCCGTTCTTCTCGGACCTGAACGCAAAGCTGAAGACCCCGGGCTTCCTCACGGCCTCCATCCCCCGCATCGGGGAGTGGGGGGAAGTCTACGGCGGCCTCCTCACCGGCACCTTCCCGCGTGGCTTCCCGCTGTCGACGCCCAGGAAGGTCACCGAGGACCTCTACGTCCTCTTCAATTCCTCCATGTCGAGCCGCCGCTGAATCGCGCAAGATTGAGTCTTGCAATGAATTGATCTTGCCAGTGGTTAGCAATATGGCAGCTTGGCCCTTAATTTCCGGCAGCCAATAATGAGACTAATGCGGGTCATTGTCGCAAGTTTGAGCCTGGGCCTTTGCGCAGCTGCGCGGGCCGTGTATGCGCCTATCCCGGAACAGGAGCAGGGCAAGGACCTGACGATCTCCCTCGAGGGTGGAATAACTTACAACAACAACATCTTTGGCGCGTCGACCGGCGCCATCAGCAGCGTCATCTACGAGTTCTCCCCGAAGGCCGCGTTCAACGCTTCCCTGACCGACAACACGTTCTTCTCAGCCTCGTACAAGCCGACGCTCGACTACATCGAGAACCGGCCGGGCACGAAGGACCTCTACAGCCAGGCCCTGAACGGGCAGCTCGCGCACAAGTTCTCGGCGACGTCCGTGCTGACACTGACCGACGCGTATGCGTACAACCAGAACCCCGAGGCGCTCCTGAACGGCGCCCCGGTCAACACCGACCAGACACTCCAGAGCAACGAGTTCGACGGCCGCTTCACGTTTTCCCCGGCAGAGAAGCTCGGCTTGGTCCTGAAGGCGCGCAGCGTCTACTTCGACTACACCAATCCGGTGCTCGGGACCGAGCTCAACCGCTTCGAGAACCTCTACGGCATCGAGGCGGACTACACGCTCCTGCCGGAGCTCAAGGCGGCGGGGGAGTACCGCCACCAGGACGTCGACTACAGCAACGACCCCTCGAGCAACAACAAGCACTCGGATTTCCTGATGGCGGGGCTCGACTACGCGGCGGGTCCCAAGTTGACGGCGAGCTTCCGCCTCGGCGGCGAGTACCGCCAGTACGAGGGGGGCATCCCGGACAGCACGACGCCCTACGCCGAGCTGTCGGGCAAATACGACTACGCCAAGGGCTCGTTCGTCAGCGTGGGCTACACCTACAGCCTGGAGGAGACCTCAGACTCCGTGCACTACGCGGACGAAAAGCTGAACCGCATGTTCGTGAACATCCAGCACGCGTTCACGGCGCTGATCGTGGGCTCGGCGTCGTTCGACTACGAGCCGGCGCAACTCGAGGGGCGCGCCGGCCAGGCGAACATCCAGGAGGACTCGACCCACGCCGGGGTGGCGGTCACGTACCTGCCGACCAAGTCGTGGACCGTGTCAGCGGCGTACGACTATGATTTTGTGGATTCCGGGATCAGCGCCCGCGGCCTGAACAGGTCGCGGGTGTCGCTGAGCACCACGGTGCTCTTCTAGCGCCCCCCGGCACCGCCCCTCCTGCCCGCGGGGGGCACTCAAAAGAAACCATGGCATCGTCTTCCCGCTCCAAGGAGAGCGCGTCCCTCGCCGACCTGATCAGGGTCCTGCGGCTGCGGCTGCCGCTGATCGCCCTGCTGGTCGGGCTGGTCTTCGTGACGACCATGGCCGTCACGGCGTTCCTGCCCCGGTGGTACCTTGCGACCACGAAGGTGCGCGTGGAGAAGCCCGAGAGCGACGTGAAGCTCTTCCAGGTGCAGGGCAGCAGCGCCTACGACCCCTATTTTCTGCAGGACCAGTTCAAGATCATGCAGAACGAGAAGATCCTCTACCCGGTGATCGAGAAGCTCGGCCTGAACACGCGGCTGGCCGCCGCGGCGGGGGCCCCGGGCGCGACGCTGACGCCCGACCTCACCTACAAGTACATCCTCAACAAGATGCTCCGGGTCGAGTCGCAGCGCAGCTCATCGCTCATCGACATCAACGTCTACGCGCAGGAACCGGTCATGGCTGCGGAGATCGCCAACGAGGTCGCGCGGGTCTACTCCGAGGACCGCATTGCCCAGGCCACCTCGCAGCAGACCGAGGGGATGGCCCAGCTGCGCAAGGAGCTTGCGCTCCAGGAGGCGGCGGTCAGCAAGCAGCGCGACGCGGTCGAGAAGCTGCGCAAGGACCTGAACATCTCCGGCGTGGACCTGAACGTGAAATACTCCGACATGGAGATCGAGACGCTGCGGCAGATGCAGAACTCGCTGATCGCGCTGCGGGTGGACGCCATCGGGCGCAAGACGCGCTGGGAGCGCTTCAGGAGCATCCCGCTTGAGGACCGCATGGGACTCGTCAACTCCGAGCTCATCCCGGACCAGAACATCCAGAACCTGCTCCAGGCCTACCTGATCGCCGACCAGAAGGTCACGCAACTGAAGGCCCGCCTCGGCGAGGCCCACCCGGACCTGGTCGCGGCGATCGAGAACCGCGCGAAGATCAAGGAGCAGCTCGAGGCGCTGCTGCGGGGCTACGAGAGCGGGCTGGAGAGCGCCTACAAGGAGGCGGAGGCGCGGGTCGACGAGCTCGAGAGCCAGCTCGCGAAGGCGAAGATCGACCAGATTCTGTCCGCGCGCGACCGCATGCGGCCGTTCGAGGAGGCCGCCCAGAGGCTGGAGGACGAGACGCGCCTGTACACGACGCTCCGGCTCACGCTGCGGCAGCGCGAGATCGATTTCCAGGTGCCCAAGCGCACGATCGAGATTCTGAACACGGCGGAGCCCGCCCGCCGGCCGAGCAAGCCGAGCTTCCTGCTGAACAGCATCCTCTCGGTTGTCTTCGGCCTCGTGCTCGCGGTCGGCGTCGCGCTCACGCTCGAGTGCTTCGACACGAGCCTGCGGGACGTGGCCGACATCGAGGAGCGCCTCAAGATCCCGGTCCTCGGGGTGATCCCCCACGACCGCGACCCGATGGGCTCCGGCCGGGACGAGCCCGAGGAGGCCGAGCCCTACCGCGTGCTCCACACGAACCTCAACCTGGCGGCGAAGCCCGGGCAGCCGCTGGTCCTTGTCGTGTTCTCCGCCGGGCCCGCGGAGGGGAAAAGCACGACCCTCTGCAGGCTGGCGCACATGATGGGGGCCTACGGCGAGCGCGTGCTCCTGGTGGACGCGGACTTGAGGCGGCCGGCGCAGCACCGGCTCGCGAACTGCCCGAGGGCGCCGGGCCTGAGCGACGTGCTCGCGGGCAAGTGCGACATTGAGAGCGCCATCCGCAGGTCCGTCGCCCCGGGGACGGACCTGTTGACGAGCGGGGGGATGCCGGGATTCACGCTCTCCCTCCTCTACGCCAACCGGCTGCGCGACCTGCTGGCCACGCTGCGCGGCCGCTACGAGCGGATCCTGGTGGATTCGCCGCCGATCATCGGGGTCAGCGACTCGAGCCTGCTGGCGGGGATCGCCGACGGCGCGATCCTCCTGATCCAGCACCGGCGAAACCCCGCGAGCATGGTGCTGCGGGCCCAGCAGGTGATCGTGGGCCTGAAGACGCCCATTCTCGGCGCCGTGCTGACCCAGGTGCCCCGCGGCTCGGGCGAGGACTACGGGTACTACACCCAGGCCTATTCGTACTACTCGGGCAGCTCGCGCGCTTCGGAGAAGGAGGGCCGGCGGCACGGAGAGGAGGCCCCTCGGGGCGACCGCCTGGACCTCAAATGATGTTGACGGCGCGAGGGGGGGTGGGTCTGATTCGCCCTCTGTGCTGCGGGCGTAGCTCAGTTGGTAGAGCACCACCTTGCCAAGGTGGCTGTCGAGAGTTCGAGTCTCTTCGCCCGCTCCATTTCCCCCGACGACCCCGGGGCCGGCGCCCCGGGGTCCTCTAGCATCCGACTGCGACAGATGAACGGGGATGCGGCAGACTCACGTTTCAGGCGGCTTCGGCCCGCTGCGGCCGATAAGGATCGTCTGCGACGCAAGCCTCAGGCGGATGGTTTTGCGCTCTGGGGCTACCTTGTGGTTTTTCTGGCGGCGTTTGCGGCCTACCTGCCGGCGATCCACGGTGGGTTTCTCTGGGACGACGATGCGCACGTGACCAAGGCGTCGCTGTGGCCCCTGCACGGGCTGTGGCGGATCTGGTTCGAGGTGGGGGCGACGCAGCAGTACTATCCCGTCCTGCACAGCGCGTTCTGGCTGGAACATCGTCTTTGGGGAGACTGGACGGTCGGGTACCACCTCTTGAACGTCTTCCTCCACGCGACGGCAGCATGCCTGTTCATCGCTGTCTTGAGACGACTGGCGGTGCCCGGCGCCTTGGCCGCCGGCCTGATCTTCGTGCTGCACCCAGTCTGCGTGGAGTCCGTCGCCTGGATCTCCGAGCAAAAGAACACGCTGTCGGCGGTGTTCTATCTCTCGTCGGCATTGCTGTATCTCCGATGGAGGGAGTCTCCTGCCGGCTTGCCCGACGGCCCGGGGGCGGCGCCCGCCCGGCAACTCCAGGGATCAAGACTCAGGGGTCTGTTTCAGCCCTATGCCTGCGGATGCTTCCTCCTTGCGACCGGGGTTTTCCTTCTCGCCATTCTGACGAAGAGTGCGACGGCGACCCTTCCGGCGGCGCTTCTGGTCGTTTGCTGGTGGAAACGCGGCCGATTGGATTTGCGCGGGGATCTCTCGCCGCTATTTGGCTGGTTTGCGCTGGGCGTCGCGTCAGGCGTCTTTACGGCATGGGTGGAATGGAGATACATCGGAGCGCACGGCGTTGCGTTTGATCTCAACGGCGCCGAGCGGTGCTTGTTGGCCGGGCGCGCGATCTGGTTCTACCTTGGCAAGCTTCTGTGGCCAGCGCCGCTCGTCTTCATCTATCCGCGTTGGAAGGTGGATGCCGCCTCGTGGACGTGGTCCCTGTATCCGGCGGCGGTGCTCGCGCTGCTCGGCGTGTTCTGGCGGATGTCGCGGAAGGGCCGCCGCGGGCCGCTGGCGGCGTCCCTGTATTTCTGCGGCACGCTTTTCCCGGCGCTCGGATTCGTCAACGCATATCCCTTTGTATTCTCGTATGTTGCCGATCACTTCCAGTATCTGGCAAGCCTTGGGGTGATCGCATGCGTTCCTTCTCTTACCGCGCGCGTGCCCCTGCGCGCCAGCGCCTGGCGGCGCATCGCGCGTCTCGGCGATGGGAAGGCGCTGCGGGTTGGCGCCGCCGTGGTCCTACTCGGCACGCTGGGCACGATCACCTGGCGCCAATGCCGCATCTATGGAAATGTCGTGACGCTCTATTCCGCCACCCTTGAGCGGAATCCCGAGTGCTGGCTGGCGCACCTGAACCTTGGCAATCTGCTCTTACAAGGCGGCAGGACCGAAGAGGCGATTGCGCACTACGATGAAGCCTTGCGCTACAATCCCGGCTATGCGGACACCCGTTTCAACCTTGGGAAGGCGCTTCTCCAGGCGGGCCGATATGATGAGTCGATCCCACAATGGGAAGCGGTGTTGCGGCTCACTCCCGGCGATTCCGAAGCGCACGACAATTACGGCGTGGCATTGGGGCGGGTCGGCAGGATGGTCGAGTCCGTCGAGCAGATTGAAACGGCGGTCCGGTTGAACCCGGAAAACGGCGTTGCACACTACAATCTGGGAGCGACCCTGTGGGCTGTCGGCAGGCGGGACGAGGCACGCGCCGAGCTCGAGGCAGCCTCACGGTTGGGGGTAAGGCCCTAATCTGCGCCGGGCGGCTCCCTTCGCAGGCAGACTTGTTTTCTGCCGGGCGCGTTCGAGTCTCTTCGCCTGCTCCATTTTTGGAAGACGCCTGGGACCGACACTATGCGCTTGCTCTTGCCCAAGCCACCCGGTCGCAGCGCCTTGCGAGCGTCCGGCCGCGGGGCCCCGGGAGGCGACGATCCATTTTGTCTGCCCCCCCATCTCGTGTGGGCTCACGGGCCTCGTGTCCCGCGAGAGGAATGGATTGCGCGGGCCGGCGCGCAAATCCGCCGCGGCGCCGTTCGTTGGCGCCCCCCCCGCAGCCCCTGGTCGTCGTCGGATTGCGGGGGCGCGCCGTGCTCGGCTACCTGCGCGTCCGTCCGGACGGAACGTGCGTATTTGGAATCGAGATACGGGTATCCGGCTCCTTCACGGCGCGAGGGTCCTCGTGAGCAGCGGGGTGGCCGCGGACGTCCAGAAGGACACGCCCAAAGATCCCGGATCCGCCGGTCTGCTACGGCGTTAACCCGGCGGGCGGATCCCTTGTGGGTCTGAGCTTCTCGGGGAAGATCCTCGGGCACCCACCGCGGGCCTTCCGGAGAATAGGCCCCGCGGCAGGGCCGCACCCCCGCCTTTTTTCGCAAGAATCGGGCTGTCCCGCGCAACCAAATGGGCCTGGATGGAGTCATACTAGGCAGACACTTCCCATGAAACCCCCATTGACGGCGCTCCTCGCATTGGCCCTTGCCGCCTCGCTCCATGCGCAGGCGCCCGCCGGAGGTCCGGCGACGGAGTACACGCCCGAGCAGCTGGACCAATTGGTCGCCTCGATTGCGCTATATCCCGACCCCCTGGTCGCGCTCATGCTGCCCGCGTCGACGGCGCCCTCGGACCTCGCCCTGGCGGCCAATTACCTCGCGGCGAACGGCAACCCCGCCGGGATCGACGCGCAGCCCTGGGACCCGAGCGTCAAAGGCCTCGCCCACTATCCGGACGTGCTGAAGTGGATGAACGCAAACGCAGACTGGACGAGCACGCTCGGCGCCGCGTTTGCGATGCAGCCCGCGGACGTGATGAGGTCCATCCAGCAGATGCGGGCCAAGGCGCGAGCCGCGGGAACGCTTGTCGACACGCCGCAGCAGCAGGTCGATGCGCAAGGCGACGACATCAGGATCGTGCCCGCGCAGGCGGACGAGCTCTACGCCCCCGAGTATGATCCCGACATCGTCTACGACGTTCCGGAGGGCTACACGGGCCCGTTCCTCACCTTCGGCGTCGGCTATCCCGTGGGCGCGTGGCTGGGCTTCGAGTGCGACTGGGACGACTTTGGAATCTGGGCCGGCCCGTGGCACCCGGGCTGGGGGTACCGTCGCGACTGGAGGGATGCGCACGACGGGGGACGGCAGTGGCGCCCCGATCCTCGCCGCGGCCATGAGCTCGTGCGCGACCATTTCCGGCCTGCGGGCAACCCGCCGGCACCACGCTTGGTTGCCGGAGCGCGGGGTCCTGCCAGGGCGGCCGGTCCCGCAGCCCGCCCGGAGTCACGCCCCGCGGCGGCGCAGTCACGCCCCGCAGCGGTACAGTCCCGCCCCGACTACCGCGGGTACGCCCCGATGGCGCGGCCCTCGACGCCGGCCCCGTCGAGCCCCCTCTTTGGCGGTTACACCCGTGGAACCCAGGCGCGCGACAACAGCGCCAGGGGAAGCTCGAGCCGGCAGGCTCCCGTCCGGTCCATTGCCCCGGCGCGCTCCGCCCCCGCACGGTCCGCACCTGCGCGGTCCGCACCTGCTCCCGCGCGCTCCGAACCGGCGCCTTCCGGAGGGCGGGACCGTCACTAGAGGCCAGACTGACCCGGCACCATGAACACTCAAATCCAGATGACCCGTTCCCTCGCATCCGCCGCGGCCCTCCTTGCGCTTCTTGCCCTCGGCGCCGGGCCGCTTCTTCGCGCCGACACTGGGGCCTCCGCGGCGCAGCAGCGCCGCTTCGCCTCCCCCGATGAGGCCGTAAAGGCGCTCGCCGGGGCGACCAAGGCCGGCGACAGGGCCGCCGTCGACGCGATCTTCGGGCCCGAGTCCAAGGATCTGCTCTCCGGGGACCCGAAGCAGGACGCCCTTGAATTCGCGGCCTTTGCAAAGGCCATCGGCCATTTCTCGAGACTGGTCAAGAAGGCGGACGACCGGTACGTAATCGACATTGGCGACCAGGACTGGCCGATGCCGATCCCGCTTGTCCGCAGGGACGGGGCGTGGCTCTTCGACACCGCGGCGGGCAAGGACGAGATCCTGAGCCGACGCATCGGCGAGGACGAATTGACGGCGATCGGCGTCTGCCGCACCTACGTCCAGGCCCAGCGCGAGTACGCCTCCGAGGACCGGGACGCCAGCGGCATTTTCAAGTACGCCCTGAAGCTCCGGAGCACCCCCGGTGCGCGGGACGGACTCTACTGGCACGCCACTCCGGGCGAGGATCCGAGCCCGCTCGGGCCGCTCGTCGCCGAGGCCCGCGCCGAGGGATACGGCGGAAAGACGCCGGAGGGCGAACCCCAACCGTTCCACGGCTACCTTTTCAAGGTGCTGACCGCGCAGGGCGAGGCCGCCCCCGGCGGCGCCTACGACTACGTCATCAACGGCAACCTGATCGCCGGGTTCGCCCTGGTCGCCTATCCCGCACATTGGGGGGAGTCGGGCGTCATGACCTTCATCGTGAACCAGTGGGGCAAGGTCTACCAGTGCAACCTGGGCGAGAAGAGCGCCGAGATCGCCTCGGCCATGACGGACTTCAATCCGGACGCCAACACCTGGATTCCCGTGGTGGCGCCCTAAGAGGCGCGCCGGCCCCCGGCGGCCCGAAAAAAGCCGCTGTCAACCGGCGGCTTTTTTGTGCACGATCGAGCCTCCTTGAAGGCATCCGACTTCTTCGCCCTCCCCGAGTCCCTCGCCGCGTTCCGCGCGTTCTTCGCGCCGGACGCCGCGCCGTGGGAGTGGCTTGGGCAGATCGGGCCGGCGCTCGCCTCGCACGCGTTTGACGCGAAACCCCCGAGGGTCCCCGCGGGCGTCCACCTGGAGGGCCCCGTCCACCTCGGCGCCGGCGTCACGCTGCCCTCCCACGCGACCCTCATCGGGCCGGCCTGGATCGGCGCCGGCACGCAGATACGGCCCGGCGCCTTCATCCGCGGCAACGTCATCGTGGGCGAGGGTTGCGTCCTCGGGAACTCCTGCGAGTTCAAGAACTGCCTGCTCATGGACGGCGTGCAGGCGGCGCATTTCAACTATGTCGGGGACTCGCTCCTCGGGAACAGGGCGCACCTCGGGGCGGGCGCCATCTGCTCGAACCTGCGCCTGGACCAGAAGCGCGTCCTCATCCACCTGGCGGGCGGGGCGGTCGATACGGGGTTGAAGAAGTTCGGGGCCGTGCTCGGCGACGGGGCCGAGGTGGGCTGCAACGCGGTCCTCAACCCCGGGACGCTCCTTGGGCCCCGCTCCCTCGTGATGCCGTCGATCGTTTTCGGCGGGGTGCTCGCCCCGGCGACGATCGCCCGGGTCCGCCAGCAGGTGACCTTCGTGCCGAGGAGATTCTAAATGCGAACGCTAACAGGCATCACACCGTCGGGAACGCTCCACATCGGCAACTACTTCGGGGCGATGAGGCCGGCGATCGAGGCGCAGGCCGGGGGCGACTGCTACTACTTCATCGCGGACTACCACTCGATGACGACGATCACCGACGCCGCGGAGCGCCGGGACATGACCCGCGGGATCGCCGTCGACTGGCTCGCCTGCGGCCTGGACCCGGAGAAGAGCGTGTTCTGGCGCCAGAGCGACGTGCCGGAGGTCTGCGAGCTCACCTGGCTCCTCGGCAGCGTGACGCCGATGGGGCTGCTCGAGCGCGCCCACAGCTACAAGGACAAGACCGCGAAGGGCATCTCCCCGAACTTCGGGCTGTTCGCGTACCCGGTGCTCATGGCCGCCGACATCCTGCTCTACGACACGAACGCCGTCCCCGTGGGCCAGGACCAGCGGCAGCACCTGGAGATGACGCGCGATATCGCGATCAAGTTCAACCAGACCTACGGGCAGACATTCGTTGTCCCGGAGGCCGTCATCCGGCGCGAGGTGGCCGTCGTCCCGGGCTTCGACGGCCAGAAGATGAGCAAGAGCTACGGCAACACGCTCGAGATCTTCGGCGACGAGAAGGCGCTCCGCAAGAAGGTCATGTCGATCGTCATGGACAGCCGGACGCCGGCCGAGCCGAAGCCCGACGCCGAGAGGAACCTCTGCATCCAGCTCTTAAAGCTCGTCGCGCCGGCGGACGTCGCCGCGGACACCGAGGCCCGTCTGCGGGCCGGCGGGCTCGGCTACGGGGACCTGAAGAAGGCGCTGTTCGAGCGCTACTGGGGCTACTTTGCGCCCGCGCGCGCCCGCCGCGCCGAGCTTCTCGCCGACCCGGGCTACGTCGACCGGGTTCTCCGGGAGGGCGCGGAGCGCGCCCGCAGGGTGGCTCGCGCGGTGATCGCGCGCGCCCGCAGGGCGGCCGGCCTCGACTAGGCCGGCCTTTAGATGACCCGCGCCCGCGGCGGCTCGATGCGGGTGATGGCCTCCATGATCCTCGCGGCGGTCCGGGCGTAGCGCTCCCTTCCGTCGCCGGGCCGGTCGTACTCCTGCGGGGGGAGCGGCCGGCCGAACACCACCGAGACCGGCGACCCCAGGCGCAGCCGGCCGCCGCGGCCGAAGGCCTCGAACGACCCGAACACCCGGGCCGGAACGACCGGCACGTGCGCCTTGCAGGCGAGGAGCCCCACGCCCGGCCGGGCGGGCTGGAGCTCGCCGTCGCGCGAGCGGGTCCCCTCGGGGAAGACGATCACCACGTTGCCACTGGAGAGCGCGTGGAGCACGCGCTTGATGGCGTCCAGGCTCACGCCGCCGTCCCGGTCGACGGGGATCGTCCGAACGGCGTCCAGCCACCATGAGGCCAGGCCGGGCTTCCACAGCGTCTTTCGGGCGAAGAAGTTGACCTGGCGCGGCAGGAACTGGCCGACGATCGGGGGGTCGAGGAGACTCGCGTGGTTGGCCGCGACGATGTAGCCGCCGGACTCGGGGAGGTTCTCGAGGCCGGCGGCGTCGCCCCGGAAGAACATCTGGTGGGCCATACGGCAGATGCCGTAGAAGAAGCCGTAGACCGGCTCCATCTCGAGCTGGGCGTGCCGGGGGCTCATGCGCCCTCCAGGCTCCGGGCGATGACCGACGCCATCCGGTCGGCGACCTCGGCGATCGTGAGGCGGGTCGTGTCGATCGACACGGCCCCGTCGGGCACGGACAGGGGCGCCGTCTTGCGCGTCGAGTCCAGACGGTCCCGCTCGGCCACCCGGTCCTGCTGGCCCTCCCGGACCCGGCGGCGCTCCCGCTCCGCGGGGTCCGCGTGCAGGAAGAAGCGGAAGTCCGCGGCCGGGAAGATCACCGAGCCGATGTCGCGCCCCTCCATGACGAGCCCGGCGAACCCGCCGCTCCTCGCGGCGGCGGCCTGTCCGCGCTGATAGGACAGCAGGGCCGACCGGAGCTCGGGTATCGCCGCGAAGTGGGAGACGGCCTCGTTGACCTCCCGGCTGCGGATCTCGGCTCCGGGCCTCCTGCCGGCGATCTCGATCTGGGCGAGGCGGCCGTCGATCCTCGTGCCGAGCCGCAGGTCGGCGAGCGCCGCCTTGACCGAGGCCAGGTCGCCCGGGTCCGCGCCGCGCTTGAGCATCTCGCTGGTGACCGCGCGGTAGTAGGAGCCCGTGTCGGCGTGCAGCAGGTTGAAGCGCCGGCTCAGCGCACTCGCCGTCGAGGACTTCCCGGAGGCCGCGCCGCCGTCGATCGCCACGATGATGAAGGGCTTGCCGGGCATCGCGCGTTCAGGTTTCCGAGGACTTTGCGCGGACGGCGTCCAACAGGCCGAAGAAGCCCGGGAACGTCTTGGCGCTGCACGCGGGGTCGCCGATGGACAGCCAGGGCGTCCCGTCGCCGCGCACGTCGCGGCAGCCGAGGATCGCGAAGCTCATCGCAAACCGGTGGTCACCGTGGGTCTCGACCGTGACACCCTTGCGCAGCGGCCTCGGGTGGATCTCGAGGGAGTCCTCCGCCTCGACGACCTCCTGGCCGAGGCGCCGCAGCTCGGCGGCCATCCCGGCGACGCGGTCCGTCTCCTGCCTGCGCGTGTGGGAGATGCCGAGGATCTTGGTCGGCCCCTCGAGCAGGGGCGCGATGGCGGCGAGCGTGAGGAAGGTGTCCGAGAACCCCGAGAAGTCGTGCGCCACGCCCCGGCGCCTGCCGAACGGCGCGAACGACACCGTGATCCCGTCGTCGTCGTCCTGCACGACGGCCCCGCACTTCGCAAGGACGTCGAGGAACCGGACGTCGCCCTGAAGGCTGCGGTCGGCCCGCGCGAGGCCGTCGAGGCGCAGGGACCCCCCCGCGACGAGCGCCAGGGCCGCGAAGTAGCTGGCCGCGGTCGCGTCCGGCTCCACGGCGTATTCCCCGGGTGAGCGGTAGCCGGCGGGGTCCACGGCGATGGACCCGGCGGCCTCGTCGCCCGAGACGCCGGCGACCCCGAACTGGGCCATCTGGAGCAGCGTCATCCGGACAAAGGGCATCCGCAGGCCGCCGACCGGGGTCGCCACGACCGCCTTCTCCGCCAGGGGCGCCACCATGAGGAGCGCCGAGAGCATCTGGCTGCTCTCGCTGGCGTCGATGGTGACCGGCCCGCCGCGAAGGCCCGAAGCGCGGATCTCGAGCGGGAGGAATCCCTCCTCGCCGGCGCACCGGATGTCCGCTCCCAGTGCGCGCAGGGCCTCGAGGAGGCCCCTCATCGGCCTCTTGCGCATCTGCGCCACGCCGTCGATCCGGTACACGCCTGCCTTCGCGGAGGCGCAAAGCGCGGTCAGGAAGCGGGTGGCCGTTCCCGCGAGGCCCGTGAAGAGCTCCGCCTCGGCGGCCGGGATCCCGCCGCCCCGCCCGTCAACCCGGATGCGGTGCGCGGCCTCGTCCTCCTCCACGCTGAAGCCGAGACGGCGGAGCGCCTCGGCCATGATCCTCGTGTCCTCGCTGAACAGCGCCCCGCTGAGCGTCACCGGGCCGTCGCAGAGCGCCGCGAGCAGGAGCGCGCGGTTCGTGAGGCTCTTGGAGCCCGGCAGGGCCACGCCGCCGCGGGCCGGCCGCGCGAACGGCCTCACCGCAAGGATGTCGGGTAGCGGCGGGGTCACGGTGCCGGGCGGAACTTGTCGCGGTACGCCCTGCCGCGCTCAAGGCGGGCCACGACCTCGACGAAGTCGCGGTTGGCGAGGGCGGCGTGGAACCCCTGGAGGTCATCCTGGAAATGCCGCAGCGCCCTCAGCACCTCGTCCCGGTTCTCCTCGAGTATGGCCCTCCACATCCTGGGGTCGGAGCCCGCGATCCGCGTGGTGTCCCTCAGGCCCGCCCCGGCGAAGTTCCTCCAGCCCGGGTCCCGCGTGGACAGGTAGGCGCAGAGCGCGGAGGCGAGCACCTGGGGCAGGTGGCTGATGTGGGCGACGATCTCGTCGTGCCGGTCCGGGTCCATCGTCACGACCTCCGCCCCCAAGTCCCTCCAGAAGGCGACGACCCTGCCCACGGCCGCGGGGTCCGTGGAGCCGGCGGGCGTGACAAAGCACGTCCGCCCCTCGAACAGGTCGGCCTTGCCGTGTTCCCAGCCGGTCTTCTCCGAGCCGGCCATCGGGTGGGCGCCGACGAAGTGGGCCCTTCCGTTCAGGGCCGCGTGCCCCAGCCGGGAGATCTCCCCCTTCACGCTGCCCACGTCGCAGACGACGGCCCCGTCCTTCACGAGCGCGGCGATCTGGCGCACCAGGGGCACGACCCGGTCGACCGGCGTGGCGACGACCACTAGGTCGGCGCCCTTCACGGCCTCCTCGGGCGTCTCGCACGCGGCGCTGCACCAGGGCTGCTCGCCCAGGGCGAGCCGCGTCTCGGGGCGGCGCGCCCAGATGACGATCCTGCGGGCGATGGCCCGGGAACGCGCAGCGCGGGCCACGGAGCCCCCTATGAGGCCGGGAGCCAGGATTGTGAGCTGATCCATCGTTGACTCAGAAAAGACGCAAAATCCAACCCTGCTGTCGAGCCGTTCGTGGGATTGCGTTTTTGCCCGGGCTCGGGTTGGCTGGTTTCGCCACAAGATGGAGACAAACCCCCAAGAGCCGGCAGAGCTTGACGTCCGCGCCCGCCGGGTGCGCGCGCTGATTGTCGTCGTGGCCCTGGTGCTGATCGTGGCCCCGTTTGTGGTCTACCTCGTTGTCGGAAGGGGCTCCGCCCCCGGGCAATGAACAAGACGCTCCTGCCGATCCGGATAGTGTTCATCGTCCTGTGCACGGCCGCGGGCTGGCTGGTCTGCTACACGGTGCGCGAGTGGGACGCCTACCGGGTGACCGCCGCCTCCGTCGGGTTCTGCATAGGAGCCCTGGTGGTCCTGGTCGACGTGATGCTCAAGGGGTTCTCGCTGCGGGGGCTCTCCGCGCTCACCTTCGGGATCGCCGTCGGGTCCATCATCGCGAGCCTGGTGGCGACCTCGCCGCTCTTTGCGGAGGGGGACCCGGAGATGATCTTCCTCGCGCGGCTGGCGCTCTTCATGATCTGCCCGTACCTCGGGACCGTGATCGCGCTGCGCGGCAAGGACGAGTTCAACCTGGTCATCCCGTACGTGCGGTTCGTGCCCCATGAGGTCGACGTGCCCCTCGTGGTTGTCGACACGAGCGTCCTGATCGACGGCCGGATCGCCCGGGTCTGCGAGACGGGCTTTCTGAGCGCGGCGCTCGTCATCCCGAGGTTTGTCCTGAACGAGCTCCAGTCCATCGCGGATTCGACGGACCCGCTCAGGCAGGCGCGCGGACGGCGCGGCCTCGACGTGCTGAACGCCCTGCGGGCGATCAAGACCCTCGACATCAGGATCACCGAGAGCGAGGTGGCCAAGAAGGAGGATGTGGACGCAAAGCTCGTCTTTCTCGCCCAGTCGATGCGGGCGAAGCTCCTGACAACCGACTACAACCTCGCCAAGATGGCCGAGTTCCAGGGGGTTCCGTGGCTCAATCTGAACAAGCTCTCGAAGTCGTTGCAGCCCGAGCTGATGATCGGGGAGCGTCTTGAGATCGAGCTGGTGAAGCCCGGCAAGGAGGACGGCCAGGCGATCGGCTATCTCGCTGATGGATCGATGGTTGTTGTCACAGGCGGGCGCCCCCACATCGGGCAGCACGTCGGCGTTGAGATCATCAGCCTGCTGCCCACCGGGGCCGGCAAGATGATCTTCGCCAGGATGGGCAGCGAATCGGACCATTCCCGCATGGGCTAGGGCGGTTGGCCAAGATTGGTGTGGACTTGCCTGCGCGTAATTTTAGATAACTTCCCTTCCACACGGGGCAGTAGCTCAGTTGATAGAGCGCGTCGTTCGCAACGACGAGGTCGTCGGTTTGATCCCGATCTGCTCCACCATCCCGGTCTCGACCGGCTGCGGGGCTGCTCTTGGGAGGTGCCTGAAGGAGATGGATCTCCACCACGGTTTGGGGACCGAAGGCAGCGTTTACATAACCGTTTTTGTTTTTTAACCGCATTGGGCGATGACCCGCAGGCGGTAGTTGTCAAAAGATTTTATGCCGTAGGCGCGTCTCTGT